>JAEEGK010003284.1_pt1 | contig 40434 bp, 35 predicted proteins | sample 8958771 | NCBI WGS metagenome assembly JAEEGK01 (sample SAMN16246547, study PRJNA631951) | gut metagenome | biome: gut microbiome; feature: rumen; material: SC-attached | host: Bos | place: Iran: Karaj | collected 2018-10
AAGGAATACTTCATGGGCAAGAACTCGTGGGGCGACAGTGGCAAATACCACGGCATATGGTACGTCTCTGAGACTTTCGCCAAATACAAGACCATGAACATCGTCCTGCACAAGGACGCACTTCCTAAGAACATCGCCAAGAAACTCGGTGTGAAATGACACGCTAAAGAAGCGCTAAATAAAACGCAAAACCCGCTGAAACCAGCGGGTTTTGTTGTTGGTGGGACGTACTGGACTCGAACCAGTGACCTCTGCCGTGTGAAGGCAGCGCTCTAAACCAACTGGGCTAACGTCCCTTCCGTTGATACAAAAGACGCTTTGCAGCGTCTTCGTGTGGGGCGAACAAGGATCGAACTTGTGACCTCATGCCTGTCAAGCATGCGCTCTAAACCAACTGAGCTACCGTCCCAAATGCGGGTGCAAAAATACGGCTTTTTCCCAAACTGACAAGAAAAATTCTTTCTTTTTTTGAAAAAATTATATCTTTGTGCAATCAAATCTATTCGTTATGAAGTTTAAATACCTATTAGTCAGTTTGTTCCTTGTTTTTGGAACGCTTTCGGCTACGGCCCAAGAGAAGAAAAACTTTGATTTGGAAGACCTGTACATGCGTCCGACGTTCTATGCCAAGAGCGTCCGTGGCATGAATTCGATGAAGGATGGTAAGACATACGCCAACTTTGAGAAAGGCCAACTCAACATCTACAACTACAAGACAGGAAAACTGGAAAAGACCTTGTTCGGCATCGCTGACCTTACCCTGCATCCCGACTCATTGCCTATCGGGTTGCAAGACTATGAGCTGAGTGCCAATGAAGATAAGATGTTGTGCGCTACCGAAATGGAGAGCATCTATCGCCATTCGTATCACGCTACCTATTATGTCTACGATTTCAACACGAAGACCTTGCAACCGCTTTCGGAGAACGGCAAGCAGCGCCTCGCCACGTTCTCACCCGATGCTACCAAGGTCGCCTTTATGCGCGACAATAACTTGTTCATCAAGGACCTGAAGACAGGGGAGGAGAAGCAATTCACCAAAGATGGCCTCTACAACCACATCATCAATGGTGCCCCCGACTGGGTCTACGAGGAGGAATTCAGCTTCTCGCAGGGCTTCTACTGGTCACCCGACAGCAAGAAGATTGCTTACATGAAGTTTGACGAGAGCAAGGTGCGTGAGTTCCAGATGGAGGAGTTTGAAGGTCTCTATCCCGACTGGTACAGCTTCAAGTATCCCAAAGCGGGTGAAGACAACTCCATCGTCGAGATTTATGTGTACGACCTCGAAAGCGGCAAAACGGTGAAGATGGACACGGGCAAGGAAACCGACATCTATCTGCCACGTATCGCTTGGACGAAGGATGCCAATGTGTTGGCCATCCAACGCCTCAACCGCCATCAGAACCATCTTGAAATCTTAGCCGCCGATGCCACCACGGGCAAGAGCCGCGTGTTTTACGACGAGACCAACAAATATTACATCGATATTACTGACGACTGGCATTTCCTTGAGGATGGCAAGCGTTTCCTCATGACATCAGAGAGAAGTGGCTACAACCACATCTACCTTTGCAACCTTAATGGAACGGAAGCGAAACAACTTACCAACGGCCCTTGGGACGTGACCAGTGTTTATGGCTTCGATGGCAAGGAAGTGTATTTCCAAGCTGCAAAGAATACGCCTGTTGACCGCCAGATTTATGCTGTCAACCTGAAAGGCAAGATGCGCGAGGTGATAGGTCGCGAAGGCACCAACCAAGCCACTCTCAGCAAAGACTTCAGCTACCTTATTAATATAAACAGCACCATCAACCAGCCGCGCCAATTTGAGCTTTACACCAATAAAGGTAAGTTGGTGCGTGTGTTGGAAGACAACCACGAGTTTGCCGAGAAGCTGAAGACCTTCAACCTTGGTGAGAAGAAACTCATGAAGATTAGTGACCCTGCATTCACTTTACCTGATGGCACCCAAGTCGATGTGGACGCTTGGCAAATCTTGCCTCCCGACTTTGACCCCAACAAGAAATATCCCGTGCTGATTTATGTGTACGGTGGTCCTGGCCATCAGACGGTGAACAATTCGTGGGCCAACAGCGACTATTGGTGGATGCAACTGCTGGCGCAGCATGGCATCATCAGCGTGTCTATCAATAACCGTGGTAGCGGCGCTCAGGGTGAGGTCTTCAAGAAGATGACCTACCTGCAATTAGGCAAGTACGAAACTGAGGACATGATCACCCTCGCCAAGTACATGGCCAAGCAACCCTATGTGGATGGAAGCAGAATTGGCATCTACGGCTGGAGTTACGGTGGTTTCATGGCCGCCAACGGCATCACCAAGGGCGCCGACGTCATCAGCACGGCAGTGTCAGTGGCACCTGTGACCAACTGGCGCTATTATGACAATGTCTACACCGAGCGTTTCATGCGTACGCCGCAAGAGAATCCCGACGGCTACGACCTTAATTCACCCGTGCATAACACGGCTTTAATTAAAGGCAACTACCTGCTCTGCCACGGTAGCGGCGACGACAACGTCCACTACCAGAACGCGATGGAGCTCATCAAGGCCATGATTTCGAACGGCAAGCAGTTCGACCTGATGATCTATCCCAATAAGAACCACGGCATCTACGGTGGCTACGAATACGGCGACGGTGAGTGCCGGATGCATCTCTTCAACAAGATTGACAACTTCTTGTTTGAGCATTTGCTGGGTGAGTAAAACCTTGTAAGAAGGTCAACAAAAAAAGCGAGCGGCAAACGTCGCTCGCTTTTCGTTTTATTTGAAAACTTCAAATTATAAGGTGTAGCCAAGGCCAACAAAGAAACCATTGGCCTTCATGGTGATATTGTTGCTTGAGTTGAGGTCAAGCAGGCCGAGACGATATCCGCCAAACAGATTGAATTGGCTGAACTTGACATCGGCGCCAAACACGGCATAAAGGTTGAAACGGTTTAATTTGCTATTGTCGCCATACCAATTGTATGTAGTAGTATTGTTGCCAATTGTTGTTTTGGTATTGCCTGCAAGAGCTAAGCTCACCATGGGTCCAACAAATGGCGTAATGGTAATGTCGCGGTTAATACCGATGCCATAGTTGAACAAAATCGGAACATCAATAAGGGCTTGGGTGCTCTTGCCCGTTCCAAATCCGAAGAAGGCATCTCCACTTTTGGTGTTCATGCGGAATTCGGCGCCAGCGGCAATGCCAATGCCTTTTGTTAGGCCAAAGTTCTTGGTGAATCCGGCAAAGAAGCCTTGATAGTTACTGCTGGTATTCCCTGAAATGAAGGATTCAGGAGCGTAACCTGCATAGATTGTTGATTGTGCCTGCACATTTCCGGCAACGAACATTGCGGCGATTAGCGCCACGATTGTAAATGCTTTTCTCATTTTGAAATGATTTTTGATTAACTGTAATGTTGATTGTGGGTTTATCAATTATTATGCCAATTCTAGCTTGAAATTTCTACAATTATTTTAAAGTCATGATAATTGTCTATTTTTGTGGATACAATATGAACAGATGATTTTTGGACAAATTGACACCCTTGCTAAGGAAATGGTGGAGGTTGCTGTCAATTCAAGTGGTGACGTTTTCTTCACCGCAATGGCAGAATACTACGAACAAAAGAAAAAACTTGCCGTTGGTTAGATATCTATTTTACTGGTTGTCAACCTGATGTGTTGTAAATATGTTATTTATATTTTTGTTCAGAAATTGAAAATCTAAACTTTTACAATATGAAAAATCTGAAATTGACATTGGCTCTTGCGATTGTGGCACTTGTCGCCTTTTCATGTGGCCCTAAGAAAACTGGACAAAATGTAGAAAAAGAAAAAGTTGCACCCAAGATATTGGTGCTCTATTATTCCCAAACTGGCAACACCAAAGCCGTGGCAACAGAGATGGCTACGCGCTTTGGTGCTGACATTGAAGAGATTGTACCTGTCCAATTGTACGATGGAGATTTTCAAGCGACGATTGAGCGTGGCAGGAAAGTACTCGAGGAAGGAGCTCCCCCGAAATTTAACCCGTCAAAGCTGATGTTGCCAGCTACGAGGTGGTTTTCATCGGTTATCCTGTATGGTTTGGTACTTATGCTCCACCTATCATCACATTCATGGCTTCGATCCTGGCATCCATACTGTGTATGTTGGCGAAGTGATTGGGGTTTGGAAACGATAAATGCATCTTCAGCAGAAGGTTTGTCGTTTCTCGATGACTCATTTTTCAGAAATCCCCGAAATAGGGGATTGGTACACCTGAAAAATACCCATCAAAGGGGATTTCACAGGTGACAAGATTGCCATACTTTTGCAGCAGATTTTTGTCATACATTTTAGGATGAATTTTGAGTTAGTTTTATTGTGCGGGACAAAACATGGGTTCCGCACAATTTTTGTACTTTTGCAGACAAATAAGAACCCATGTGCAAGGCATATAGAATAGTCCTAAGTTTCCTTTTCCTGGGTGTTTCGCTCGCATCTTTTGCCCAAGCTAATCGTCCTGAGGTTTTCCGTGAGCGATACACGTTGAAGCAAGTCTTGGCATTGAGCCGTCACAACATACGCTCGCCTTTGTCGGGAAGGCGTTCAACCTTGCAACGCATCACACCTCACGAATGGCACCTTTGGTCATCGGATCCGAGTGAGTTGTCGTTGCGCGGTGGCGCTCTAGAGACCATGATGGGGCAGTATTTCCGCAAATGGCTCGTCAGTGAGGGCCTGATACAGGAAAACGAAATTCCTACTGAAGGCGCCATGCGCTTCTATGCCAACTCTTTACAGCGCACCATAGCAACAGCACAGTATTTCTCCTCAGGGATGCTTCCTGTGGCTAATGTCCGCATCGAGTACCATTGCGAAGTTGGCAAGATGGATTCAGTGTTCGCTCCGCAGATCACCGACGATAGCGAGGCTTTTAAAGCTCTAGCCCAACAACAGATTGCCACAATGGGTGGCGAAAAAGGACTGATTGGAGTAGGGGAGAGGATGTCGGATAACTATAAGGTGCTGGAGCAGGTGCTCGACATGAGGCATAGTAAAGCATGTATTGAAGGAGACACCTGCCATTTTCGCACTGATGATGCGCATGTGTATCTCGTCAAATACCGCGAACCGGGCATGGGCGGCTCGCTGCGCCTTGCTTGTCAGGCCGCTGATGCACTTATCCTTCAATACAATGAGGAACCTGATCCAGTGAAGGCCGCCTTCGGCGACACCTTGCTTTGGGAGGATTGGGAAAGCATCGCAGCCATTAAGGATTGGTACTGCGACGTCCTGTTTACAGTGCCCGTGGTGGCTCGTCAGGTGGCTCGACCATTATTGCGGACAATGCTTGAAGAATTGCAGACCGAAGGACGCCAATTCACCTTTCTCTGCGGTCACGACTCCAACATAAGCAGTGTATTGGCCGCATTGCACGCCGAAGACTATTGCCTCCCAAGTACCATCGAGAAGAAGACACCCATAGGCTGCAAACTGGTCATAGAGAAATGGGAGGATGATGAAGGCAAGTCTTATGCAGCATTGAACCTTGTTTACCAAAGCACCGAGCAATTACGCAACATGACATTGCTGGATATGGAAAATCCGCCTATGGTGTTCCCCGTACGTCTCAAAGGCCTGGATGCCAATGCTGATGGACTTTATCCGTTTGAGGTTGTTTTGAAGAGAATTGATGATGTAATCCATTAGTGTATTATTCCATCAGCATCACCTCTTTTAAGACGAAAAAAAACCGAAAGCAAAAACTGCTCTCGGAATTTTTTATCAAGACAATAACTCGGCTTTTATTACTTCACCATAACCTTTTTCACTTCAGTTCCAGCTTTCACTAAGTATAAACCACTGGCAAGGCCTTGCAAATCGATGGTCTGTTTGTTGTCAACGAACAAGGTTCTCACCACACGACCCATTTCATCCGAAATCGTCACGAGGCCATCAGCTTCGACGGTGAGGGTTTCAGAAGCGGGATTGGGGTAAACGTCCATAGCAGCGGTTTTGTTTTCGACAATGCCTACATTGCCACAGTCGTCATAGAGTTGGATACCTTGCCATTCCTCGGCTGCTTCGAAGACTTCAATGCAATTGCAAGGTACCACAATGTGCACATGGTCGTTGATGTCAGCAAAGGCATCATCCCAAAGGAAGAACGGCTGGTTGGTGTGAATGAAGATGTAATCAAGTTCATAACAATAGCTGAAAGCGTTCGAGTTGATTTGTTGAATACTGGCAGGAATGTCGATAACTTCCAAAAGATGGCAGTCAGCAAACGAATGGAAACCGATGTTCACGATGGTGTTGGGCAAGGTGACGCTGGTGAGGTTAACGCAACCATAGAAGGCCTCGCTGCCGATGTAACGAACCCTTAATGACTCCCCGTTGATGGTTTCCGTTTCTGGAATGACCACATCGCCCGAGTAGGTATTTGGGTCGTCGTCGTTGACTACAATCAGGTAGGTTTCGCCACAACCTCCACCCGGAAGTTGCTGAGTGGCTTTACGGTAATAGATGCCATTGACATAGTAATCGTAGGCAAATGCACTTTGGCAAACCATCATAAGTGCCAAGGTCAACACTGAAAAGATAAATGTACGTTTCATAATTGTAATTGTTTAGATGATAGATTTAACACTTTTATTAGGTGCAGAAAACCGGAAATCATAACAAATGCACGAAAAAAAGTTGTAATTTTGGAAAAAAAAGCAAAGTCAAGTTATTTTTCGAGTCAAACTTGCAACTAAAACCATCAAAAGACACACCGAAAGAATGGAATCTTCCGAGCCACACGAAGCCAACAAAAGCCGCATCGAAAACTTCAACGCACTTGTACTTCGGCACAAGGCCATGATTTGGCATATCTGTTCGGATTACAACGTTGGCAAGGCAAGGAATATGGAAGACTGCATTCAGGAAGTGTTGATCAACCTTTGGAGAAGCTTCGGGACTTTCGAAGAGCGAAGTTCGGAAAAGACATGGGTGTGGCGCGTGGCTACCAACACCATGTTGATGTTGAAGCGCAAAGAAGACAAAAGTCCACAAACGGAACCCATCGAGGCAGTCGGCGTGGGTGAAAAGGAAGATGAACCGAGCGACGAGAAATACAAGCAGTTGCAACAACTCATCAACATGCTGCCCGAAGAAAGCGGTACGATCATTCGCGCTTTTTTGGATGGCTTCTCCTACAAGGAAATCGCCGAGATGACCGGAAGTTCGGTGGGCGCCGTTGCCATGCGCATCGCCCGACTCAAGCAGAAACTGAAAATAATGTACGAAAGAGAAAACAACCTATGACGATGAAAAACAAGATAAAAGCATTGAAATCAAGTACGCAACGTGACAGCTTCGAAGCCCAATGGCAAAGCCGCCAACAGTGGAAGGAGCAGGCCGAAAAGTGGGCGCCTGACGACAAGACCTTTTTGCAATGGGTAGAAAAGGCGCAACAAGACCCAGCCGGTTTAAGTGCAAATCTCATCCCCATTCACCGCAACAAACGTTGGATTCCATACGCTGCTGCAGCCAGCCTCGTCATTGGCGTGGCCGCCATCGGTCTGACCCGTCAAAGCCAACCTGAGAGCGGACTTCCCGTGGCCGAGGAAGTGACCGTGGAAAGTCAAACCATCCACTTCATCTGCAACAACGGATGCTCGGCGCAAGACATCATGTTCTTGGCCAACAAAGTCATTAAATAACAAAACCCAAAGACGATGAAAAGCCTCGTTCCATATCTCGTTTTACTCCTTACAATCGTATTGTCGGCTTGCAGGGAAAAGACGGAAACTTCCAAGAAAACCTGCGAGAAAGCAGCATTGGAAATCTATTGCAAGTATGCCGACAACGCCAACCTCACCGTGGCCTACCTCGGCGACTTGTCCGTCAACGGGAAGTGCATCGACGCCTTGATGTTGCAAGCCGACAACGAATCGGATTGGGAAGCCCTGAAATGGGATTTCGGTTTCATATCATACGACTCTGCGGAATTCCATTGCCCTAACAACGACAATCCTGTCATGATAGGTGTCGGCATCGAAACCGATTTCTTGGACGATGCCATTTTTGACACAGTATCTGACATCAGCCAAATCCCCGATGAAGACTTAGAGCGTTTCACGCTCATCGTTGCCGACAAAATGCGCGAAGTCATGAACAGCTTTCAAGCTCCCGACTCATTGCTGCCTAACACCGCCATCATCGTCGGTCAAGGCGAGATAGAACAGGAAGACACTGGGGATTCTTACGACGACTACATTATGACTATCGCGCGGTCGCTTGTCATCGGGATGATCGACGAAAGGCTTCATCCCAATAGGATTCCTGATCCCGACCTGCAACAGCAAAAAGACTGGAACCACAGCATCATGGACGATGCTCAAACTCACGGTCACATCGGCTATATCACTGCTGCCGACAACGAAGAGCGCGCCTTATGGCTCTTCTTCTATGATGACCAAGAAGAATTCAACTCCATCATCACCCATATTAGCGAAGACATGATTGTTAAATAATTAACCTTTTATCAAACTTTAACGCATATGAAAAAAAATGTATTTTTCCTTCTGATGTGCATTTTTGCCATGACAAGCATGACACAAGCACAAAACCGTGGCGACATCCAAGTGAATGCCACCGAATTGAACAACGTAATGATTTCACAAGACCGTCTTCCTTCTGAGGGTTCTTGGTTCTCCTATGTCGGTGATTATTCATCGCCACAGATTATCGGCATTGGCATGCCCTTCAACTGGGGGTATATGTTCCCCGCTGAACTGATGAGCGAGTACAAGGGATGCTCCTTCACCCAGTTTGGTTTCTTGGATGCCGGTGAAGAGCAATTTGCCACGACCTACACCGTCAACTTCTATCTTGGCGGTGATGTTGCTCCACAAACTTTGGTTTCTACCCAACAGTTCGAAATCACTGGAACAGTTGGCGATGTCGTCACTTTCAGACTCGACACTCCCGTTGAAATCGATGGTACACAAAACATCTGGTTGACTTTCTACCATGACGGTTCCATTCAGTATCCCGCTCCTGCTGTTGCCGACGTGGGCAACCCCAACAGCCGTTGGCTCGGCATCGATGGCTATGGCTGGATGGATGTGGCTTCTGTCAGCAGCGAGGCCTACAGCTGGCTGGCATGGGTGTATGTCGATGGCTACGACTGGATCAACGAAAGCAATGAATCCGTTTCTATGTATCCTAACCCCACTTCGGACAATGTGAACATCGCTGCACCGGGCATCAATCACGTCACTGTGATGAACACGCTCGGTCAAGTGATCTACGACAGCAACACCGATGGAAACATGACCACCCTCGACATGAGCTCCTATCAAGCCGGTGTTTATATGGTGCGTGTGACCACAGAAAATGGCCAAAGCGTAAAACTCGTTTCTAAACAATAATAATGAACTTTTTTAGTTTACAAATATAGCTTTCAGCGGTCAGCTATCAGCCACGGTACTACCAAACTGATAGCTGACGGCTGATAGTTTACAGCCAATGTGGAAATTGAAGTTAAACCTTAAACAATTACGAACCATGAAAAAGCTTTACATTCTCCTCGCGTTCCTGCTCTTTGGCGCAGGCCTTCGCGCACAACAGACCACCCTCACCGAAGCCGTTGACTTCACCGTCACCGACTGTCACGGCCAGACTTACAACCTCTTCGAAATCCTTGATCGCGGTCAGGCCGTATTCATCGATTTCTTCTTCTACACCTGCGGTCAATGTCAGGTAATTTCGCCCTACATCACAGGATCCTATACCCAAATGGGCTGCAACATGCATGATGTGTTCTACATTGAAATTTCTTACATCGATAGCGATGCCGTCTGCCAGCAATGGGCCAATGAATACGGCGTTGAGTTTCCTACCGTAGGAAAAGATGGTGGCGGCAATGAGGTCTTCGATCTTTACGGCATCATGGCCTGCCCTACTCTCGTCCTTATCATGCCCGACCGCAGCATCCCCATCCGAGGCCTGCTTGACCTCTATCCCTTCTCGGCACAAGATGTGGTCAATGCCATGCAACAAAACGGCTTGCAACCCCACGACTGCACGGGCACGCTGACCGTCAACCCGCAAACCTTGCACATCTACAACGATGGTGAGACCTATCAGCCTGGCCAACTGACCATTTCCAACATGACCGCTGAAGACGTAACCGTCAATGCCTTCACTGCCGACCCCATCTTTGCGTTGCATTGCATGGATGATGGCCAAGACGTCACCGAAGGCATGACTGTCTCGGCTGGAGAAACCATCATTATTGATGTTTATGTCGATGTGCCTGTGAAGGAAAACTTCGAAGGAAAGATGTATGTCAACACCTCGGCGGGCAACTTTGAGGTCGACATCGTTTACGAGATGACCGTTGGCGTCGATGAAAACAGCACGACATTGAACATGTTCCCCAATCCCGCCAACGAAAGCGTTACCCTCCAAGGCGAGAACCTTGGCGTGGTAAGCCTTTACAATACATTGGGCCAAAAGGTCGACACCTTCTTCACCGACGAGTCGCAATTGGTCATCCCGACTGCCAAGTACCAAGAAGGCATCTACTTCATCAGGACCAGCAACGGGAACACGCAACGCTTGGTGATTGTGCACGAATAAGTTTTGTAGTTTACCCGTTGGCGGAATTAGAAAAGAGGGAAAAGATAGCGAAATAAATGGATAAAAAGTTGCACATATTATTGATTTTCAGTAATTTTGTGGTTGAAATCAAAAGTAAATCACAAGAAAATCACATGTACAACTTTTGCGCAAAATTCCGACAAATTCTTGACATCTGCAAGCGTCATTCAGAAAATCTTGTCAATTCACTCGGCAATGTGCCACGGGTCGGTGTTGTTCCCCGCTTCTCAGACCTTGAAGTAATTGCATTGAGCCTGGCGTCCGAGGCGTTGGGCATCGACAGCGAGAACTGCCTGTTCCACAGGCTTTCCAGATGCAAGGACGAGATACCCAACCTTATATCTCGGAGACAATACAACGACCGCCGCAAGCTCACCGCGGGGCTGTGCGAGGAAATCCGCAAGAGGATTGCCGATGAGATTGACGGCGGCGAGGACTGCTTCATCGTCGACTCGAAGCCCATCGAGGTATGCAGGCCAGCCCGATCCAAGCGTTGCGCCATGGGCAGGGGCGACATCAACCGAGCCCCAGCCTACGGTTACTGCGCGTCCCAAAGGAGGCATTACTACGGCTACAAACTGCATGGGCTGACAGGAATGAGCGGCGTGTTCCACTCCTACGACATCACGGCGGCCAACGTGCACGACATCAACTACCTAAACGACATCAAGCTGGAGTACCACGACTGCGGCATCGTTGGCGACAAGGGATATCTCAGCGCCGAGGTACAACTCGACCTGTTTGAGACGGTCAACATCAGGCTCAATACCCCTGCACGCTCCAACCAGAAGAATGCCAAGCCTTTCCCAACCATATTCCGGAAGGTACGCAAGCGCATCGAAACCAACTTCTCACAGTTGTGCGACCAGTTCCTCTTCATCCGAAACTACGCCAAGAACGTCGACGGACTCTTCACGAGAATCATCGGTAAAATCAGCGCATTTACCGTGTTACAATACATCAACAAAACTAACAACAAACCTATTGGCCAAATTAAATATGCGCTACTTTAATTCCGCCAACGAGTTAATGGTATTCCACAAGGCAGTGTGTTGATGGATTTTATAGCTGAAATGGTATTGGGTTATGTTGACATGAAGCTTATAAAACGGATTCAAAAAAACTCCAGAATAGAATCTGACTATAAGATTCTGCGATATAGAGATGATTATAGAATCTTCGCAAAATCACAAGAAGATGTCGTTGTAATCCTAAAACTATTGTCCGAAGAACTCGCTGAACTGAATTTTAAACTTAATACTCAAAAAACGCTTATCTCATCTAATATAATAAGAGATTCAATCAAACCCGATAAAGTGTTTTGGAATTTGGCAAAGCAAGAAGAAACGACTTTGCAGAAGCATTTGTTACTCATTCATGATTTAACACTAAAATGGCCAAATAGCGGCAGCGTAAACAAAGCACTGGATCAATTTTATAGTCGCATTTATCCTCTTAGCCTATTCAAAGAGCAAGACGAAAGGGTGTTGATAAGCATTTTGGTGGACATCGCTCAAAATAATCCAAAATCTTGGCCTGTTGTTGTGTCAATATTGAGTAAGATATTTTCTTTAGAGCCTGACAAGAAAGAAATAGAAGATTACGTAAACAAGATTCAGGCGAAGTTTTCGGAAACACCAAACGTTGGTCATCTTGATGTTTGGATGCAAAGGTTGACATACAAATGGCTTCCAAAGAAGCAGTATGATGAAGGGTTATGCAAAATTATTTCGGGAGAGTCTAATGATATACTATGGGATGTTTCGTGGCTAAAGAAAGATATACAAGATGTTGTTAGACAAACGTCTATCATTGATAGAAACATTCTTGAAACTATGGACATGGTTATTCAACCATCAGAAGTAGAATTGTTTAATAACCAATACTAATATGAAAATTTTAGGGTCTTTGAAATAGTAATTATCAATTAAAAATTTACAATGAAAAAAACAAGCATTATACTATTTTCCCTAATGCTAATAAGTACTGCGTTTGCCCAAACGAAAGACGCTTCGTATTATCGTTCAAAAGGTTACCAAGTATTCAATCAGCAACACGTTGCCGTGAAGGCACCGGTTCAACTCCAAGATGTATCAAAACAAGCATCTGGTGATTTTGCCTTGAATTATGGCGGTGTTGAGGATGAGAACAAACCTACAGTGGCGTTTTATCAGTTTATGGTTTCAGACCTGCCTGCTGGATACAGGGATTATACAGAAAGTCAACTTCAAGAGATAATGGGGGAATTGATCAAATCGATGACGAGTTCTTTTACCAATGTAAAAAAGGTGCGTTTTGGAGACGAGGGATGTGTAGGCTATGTCGGCGATACTCAAACCCAAGGATATAAGCAAAGGGGGCTGGTTTTTTATAGGAAAGGGCATACTTATGCCGTAACCGTTATAACCAATTACCAACTGGAACAGAGGTTTAATAAGTTTACAAACAGCGTGAAGTTTTTGTGATTTCGCGTATACGACGAATTGTTATGGAGTTAATTATTAAATAAATCGAATCATGAAAAAACTATTATCATTGGCTTTTATTACATTAGTTTTTACAATGTGTTCTTGCGAATTGAAAGAAAATAAACAATTTCTTTGGGGTGGTGCAAATGGGGATTTTCATGAAGGTTTGGCTGTCGTTGATTATGATGGCCATTTAGGATACATGAACAAAGAAGGTGAAATTGTAATAAAGGCAGAATATAATGAAGCGCATCCTTTTTTTGAAGGTTTGGCAATAGTAGGTATAGGTGATTATAATGATATGAAATTTGGATACATCGATAAAAATGGCAATCGAGTGGTTGATATACAATATGATTTAGTAGATGAATTTTCTGAAGGTTTAGCTGCCGTTGAAATAGGAGGAAGATGGGGCTATATTGACAAGCAAGGCAACTATGTTGCCAATCCACAGTTTGATGAAGCCGGGCCTTTCCAAGAAGGTTTGGCTTGTGTAAGGATTGGGGAAAAATGGGGATTCATTGATAAGACGGGGCATTATTTTTATAATCCACAATTTGATGGTGCAAAATCCTTCTCCCAAGGCTTAGCTCCCGTCGGTTATATTGATTCAAGCGGTATTTTTTTAAAATGGGGGTATGTTGATAAGCAAGGAAACTTTGTTGTTTCACCGTTATTTGATGATGCAATGTGTTTTTCATCAGATGGCATTGCTCGCGTAAGGGTTCGTGATAAGTGGGGTTATATTGACATTAAGGGAAACATAATAATTGCGCCAATGTTTCAGTATGCAGAAGGCTTTTCTAATGGGGTGGCTCGTGTAGGTGTGGGAGTTGAAAGGGATGAGACAAAACCCTGGTTCAAGGCGATATGGGGTTATATTGATAAACAAGGCCGCTACATTTTTAATCCACAGTTTGAAAATAGTGTTGGGTATTTTTCAGAAGGTTTAGCTGCGGTAGAGTTGGGGGATAGATGGGGATTTATTGATAACACAGGTCGATTTGTGATTAATCCGCAATTTGATAAAGCGGAGTGTTTCACCGAAGGTTTGGCCTATGTTAAAGTTGGTGAAAAATATGGGTTTATTAACAAAGAAGGTTCTTTCGTGATAAGTCCGAAATTTGATTATGTCCTTCCTTTTTTTGAAGGTTTGGCGCGAGTACAACTGGGAGACAAATGGGGATTTATTGATAAGAAAGGTAATTGGGTATGGGATAAAGGCAAGTTGTAAGTGTTTTAGGAAGGTTTTACAAGGTGTTAAACTATGGCTGATAAACTATACATTATTGGAAACGGCTTCGACCTTCACCACGGATTAAAGACATCCTATGGAAATTTCCGTGACAATTATGCGAAATCAAAAACACAATTTTGGCATCTTCTTTATCAAGTCTATGGTGATGAATTGAGCAAAGATATGTGGTGGTGGAATTTTGAAGAAATGCTTGGTAATGTTGACTATCAGCATTTAAAGGATTCCATAAATGGGGAGGCGCTTGGTTCAAACATAGTAAAGAAACTGTTAGGGAATGAGATTCCTGTTTCAATGGGTGAGTGGATTCAGGAAGTAGAGAAAACAGCTAAACCAAAGAAGTTAGTGTCTCTTGATCCAGACGCTTTGTTCTTTACTTTCAATTATTCGTTGGTATTGGAAAATGTATATAGCATAAGTAAAAGTAATGTATGGCATATTCATAATTCTTTGATTGACTATAATAATGGCGAAAACCCAATAGTTGGCCATGATTTTGACTTTGGGCAATTAACCAAACAATTGTCCGAATATGAGAAAACACATCCCCATATCAGGAACTATTTTGTTGAACTGATGAATGAGGAAATTGCCAATGGAGCCAAAAAAGCCAAAAACAGAATTCAATTATCAAATGGACGTTTTGCTTCTCTTTATTCCGGCATCAAACGCTATGTCGTTATGGGCTTTTCCTTCAACGATATAGACATGCCATATATTGAAGAGATTGTGAAAGTAAACAACGATATACAAAGCGCTTACTGGGAAGTATATTGGTATTCTGATGATGAAGGCAAAAAAATGTTAGAGAGACTGAAAAGGTTGGGTATTAAGGAAGAAAAAGTCAAATTGACTGAATGGTGAATAAAGAACAACAATAAGGGATTAATTAGTATGACACCAAGACGTATAAACATATATTCAATTTTGTTTATTATCAGCATTATAATAGGAATTGTATTAGGATGCTTTGGCTATAAAGTTATAGGAATTGCATTGCCAGCAATTATGTTTATTGTTTGGGGGTGGAAAACTGATTTGTTTCATCCGGATGATCCGGATGTATAATGGGATTCTAAATCACAAATGTTTCTGGCTTGAGTGGTATGAAATCGATGCGGACGGCGGTGGAGTGGAAGCGTTAGAAAGTACAATTTTGTATAATTTTGGCAAAAAAGCGCATTTATTGCCGAAATTATATTTATCTTTGCAGCGCAATCAATCTACGAGTGAAGATGTCTATAGCAAAACAAATATTGGAGTATGCGGAATGGCATAATGGTTTTGGCGTTGATGAAATCGTGAAAGCACATGATGGAACAAAACGTGTTACCGTGTTGTGCATTCTTTCGCGTCTGGTCAAACAAGGAGAATTGGAAAGAAAGGCGAAAGGCATTTATTCCAAAAGGTCTTTTTCATCACCTTTTGAAGTCGTCCTTACAGAACAAGAAAAGACTATTGCCAATTTGCTCCAAAAAACATTGCCGTTGGTTTCCTATTGTGTATACAATGGAGAAACATTGGCACCGCTTCAACATCATGTGTTTCATGATGTGGCCAGTTATGTGGAAGTGGAAAGAGAGGCGGTTGAAACCGTGTTCCATCTCTGTAAGGAACATGGATATGAAGCGTATATGAGCCCAACTATGGAAATGACTAGGGACTATGTTGATTTAGGTAAACCCGTGGTGATTGTTAAGCCATTGGTCACCGAATCGCCTTTAACACTGAAAGAGGGTGTTATGGTGCCAACATTGGAGAAACTATTGGTTGATATGCGAAAAGACGAAGATTATTACTTTGTCCAAGGCGTTGAGGAAACGTACATCCTGGAAAATGCCAGGTCGTTGTACGACATCAACGAAAGCCGTCTGAAAAGATATGCAAAGAGAAGGAATGTTGACCCTCAAAACTTTAATTTACAATGATTTCTGCAAAATGTTATACACAAGAATGGATTGAGAAAAAGTCGCAAGAACTTGGATGCCATGACAAGAACCTTATCGAAAAGGTCATCCATGCCCTTTCGCTTCTTGATATGCTGGCTCAATCGGGCTGTCCTTTCCATTTCAAAGGTGGAACGAGCCTTATGCTGATTCTCGGTGAAGCCACCAACCGTCTTTCCATTGACATCGACATCATGTGTCCGCCAGGCACTCAGATAGAAGACTACCTAAAAGATTTAAGCCAAAATGGTTTTATCCGCTATGAAATGGTTGAACGGCAGCAAGCGGGAAAGAATGTTCCCAAGAGTCACTCCAAGTTTTTCTATCAAGTAGCGTACAAAGGAGCCAGGGATGAGGAATCGTTCATTTTGCTGGATGTCCTTTATGAAGACTGCCATTACGTTCAAGTCAAGGAAATAGAGATAGTGAGCCCTTTCGTCGAAACAGAAGGAGGGAAGAGACAAGTGCGTGTGCCTTCAGAGGGAGACATCTTGGGAGACAAGCTGACGGCATTTGCGCCGGAAACTACGGGCGTGCCATACTTCAAGAACGGGAAATCGAGTTCTTTGGAAATCGTCAAGCAACTTTATGACATAGGCAGGCTATTTGACAAAGTCGACGACCTTGCCGTGACAGCCCAGTCGTTTAAAAACATCGGAGAAATCGAGTTGGGATACAGAGGCTTGCCAATTGATGTTTCCGTCATCTATGACGACATTAGAAACACGGCTTTGAACATCAGTACAAGAGGCTTTTTTGACCATGACAAGTTCGCCATGCTTCAGGACGGCATCAATAGGTTTAAGCCATACATTTACAACTCGTCGTATTATATTGAGAATGCCATCGTGGATGCTGCTAAGGCCGCTTATCTGACAACCTTGCTGCAACATGAGGTAATGCGGGTTGAAAAATACGCAGGTGATCCTGTTGATACGATCGACATGTCTAATATCGGAGAATGGCCCAATAAATTGAACAAGCTTAAGAAAATGAATCCGGAGGCGTTCTTCTATTGGACGAAGGCTTTTTTGGTGAGGCAATTGCAGTAAAACGGCTTTTACTATGTTGAATAATCATGCACAATAAATATCATCGTGATGATTTCTTCGGGAATCGAACGCCTGTTTATACGTGTCAACGGTGATGAAAAAAATGAAATAATTGGTCAATTATTAACAGCTGGAGTGACAACAATAATGAATTTGGTTGACACGCGGTTGACACGGCGAAGAAAATGAAAAACCCAACTGATTGATTATCAATTGGGTTTGTTTGAATTTTTGTAGCCCATAGCGGAATCGAACCGCTGTTTTAAGTGTGAGAAACTTACGACCTAACCGCTAGTCGAATGGGCCAAAAAAAGGTTCTTTTTGCGGAACCTTTCGTGTGAACTAGGCGGGAGTCGAACCCACAACCGCCTGATCCGTAGTCAGGGACTCTATCCAATTGAGCTACTAGTCCAGTCGTTTTTGACACTGCAAAAGTACAGCTTTTTTCAATAGTGCAAGTAAAAAATGGCGAAAATTTTTGTTTATTTTTGCAAATATTTGATAATCAGTTTGATAATTTTCATCAACGCAAGTCGTTTTCTGCATGCTTTTGCTTATGCAATCGCTTTTTTGCTATCTTTGCACCATCGTTAACCAACATTTTTTTCGCTATGAGATTATTACTGATCAGCAATTCGACCAATTTTGGCGAGAATTATCTGGCTTGGGCTTCGGCTCAGATCGAGCTTTTCTGCCTCCAGAATCATATTAATAAGGATAGCCGCATCATCTTCGTGCCCTTCGCGGGCGTCAACATCGGCGGCATGGTCTATCCCGAGAGCTACGACGCCTACGAGTCGAAGGTGAGGAACGTGTTCCGCACCAAGTTCGGTCTCGAGAACTTCACCTCGGTGCACCATTACGACGATAAGGTGAAAGCCGTCCGTGAAGCCGACTGCATCGTGGTTGGCGGTGGCAACACGTTCCATTTGGTGGCCGAGATGCACCGCTATGGTCTGATGGACGCCATCCGCGAACGCGCCCTCGCTGGCGTGCCCTACATGGGCTGGAGCGCCGGCTCCAACGTGGCTTGCCCCACGCTGTGCACGACCAACGACATGCCTATCGTGCAACCCGCTTCATTCAAGTGCCTCAACCTGGTGCCGTTCCAGATCAACCCGCACTACCTCGACCCGCACCCCGAGATCGACAAGATGATCAAGCACGGCGGCGAGACGCGTCAGGACCGCATCAACGAGTATCTGGCCGTCAACCAGGAGATGACGGTGGTCGGCCTCCGCGAGGCCTCGGCACTCTGGGTCAACGAGGATAAGATGCTGCTCAAGGGTGGCAAGAAGATGATCGTGATGCGCTACGGCAAGGAATCGGTCGAGATTGACCCGAATTCCGATGTGTCGTTCTTGTTGGGAGAGCAAAACGCATAATGCGTCTTACGAGTTATAGAGTAGATTCCCTTCGGGAATGGAGATATTTTTAGTTTAACTGCGGCGGTTTGGAGTGTTTACGAAAAGTAAGTCCTTCATGCCGCCGCTTTTCACACCGCGTTTTCATTCCATTCCCGAAGGGAATCTCATCATGGTTCGTTGGTTTTGCATCTATTCAAACGCCTTGCGGTCTTCGAAGACCACAAGACGACGCTCGAGGTGGATGGTTTTCCGTCCACCTTTTTCGCCTTGTATGAGATAGCGCGTGGCATCCTCCCCAAGGATGTCGGTGAAGGCCTTCTTGATGCGCGACAGGGTGGCGTTCAAGGTGTTGCCCACGAAGTCGGTGAGGTTGTCGACGGCACGTTCCAATATGGCATCGTCGCCGTAGGTGGAGATCTGGCGGTATATCCTGTATAGCTCTGGCTTGTAGTCGCTCAGATAGTTCAAAGAGATGCCTTCTTCGTGGAAGAGGAAGAGGAGGTACAAGGCCTTGCTGAGGGTGGGCATCTTCACCTCGGTGTTGTTGCGGTCGGTGAGGAACAGGTCACCACGCTTGGTGACGTAGAGCCGGCTGACTTCGTGCGTCCCGGTGTGTTTCAGCACGATGTCGATGAGCACCTTGTGGAATCCCGTGTATTGCAACTCGTTGTTGTCGTCGTCGGAGGAAGGCATGATCTGTCTCAGCAGGCGTTCCTCTTTCGCGTTGAGGCCGTTAGGCTTGAGGCTGACGATGCTATTTTTGAGCTCGTAGAACTGTCGTAGCGTGGCGAGGGGCTGTCTGTTGATTTCCAAGATGAGGTAGTCGTGGTAGTCGTCGGCCTCCATGTCGCCGATCTTGAAGAAGAAAGCAGATTTACCAATCTCCAATCCGTTGATGTTTAGATAATTGAGAAATATCTCCTTGGAGAGGAAAGCACTGTCCATCTTGGGAAGATGGGTGTCGATCAAGTCGAGTTGTTCCTCCGAGAGGGTGGGCTCTAAGTAGTTGAGCATCTGACGGAAGGTGGCTTGTTTCGCGCCGAGGTCGCACAGCACCATGGGCAGGTAGAACAGCTCACGGTGGTCGGCTTTCAGTAGCCGGCAGATGTCGCGGTAGTCATGCATGATGCCCTGGTTGGCTGGGCGGTCGTATTCCGACTCGACGTAAAGTACGGCGTTACGCGTGTCGAAGTTAAGGTGGGGGATGGACACGAGATGGGCCTTGATGCCTTTTGTCGCCGCCAGCCGCATGTCGAGGGAGAGGATGAGGGCGGTGATGAGCAACGACTCGTTGGGACTCAGGTTGTTGTCGGCCAAGGAGAGGGACTGAAACAGGCAGAGCAGGAAGTTTTTCTCCCTGTCGCCCAGCGTTTTCAGTGTGCCCACGGCATCGGAGAGGATGAGCGTGGTGGCTTTTTTGCGGCTCGCCGAGGTGATGCCGAAAGCCTCGTTGACGCGATGCAGGAAGTCGATCTCACCTTGGTTGACGATGCCGTCGCACTGCACGAGGTCTGAAAGTACCTTTGAAAGCGCTGTCTTATGGTTCTCCTTGAATTTCATTTACTTACGTATTTATAATTTGGGTTGCAACCTTGCAACCTCTTTGCGTTTTCATGAAGGGTTGTATTTTTGCCCCGTTTTATCATTGCAAAAATAGAAAAAAACGTCAGACTATCATAATATCCCACTTAAAAGATGAAGCGAAACTATAGAAACGGCTTGACGAATGTGGAAGTGGAGAAGAGCCGAATCAAGCATGGCGACAATGTGCTGACGCCACCCAAGAAGGATCCCCTGTGGAAACAGTTTTTGGAGAAGTTTTCCGACCCTATCATACGAATCTTGCTGATTGCCTTGATGCTGTCTGTGGCAGTGTCGCTCTACCAGTTGTTTACCGGTGCCGCCGGCATGGGCGTGTTGCTCGAGCCGTTGGGCATCTTCGTGGCTGTGATGTTGGCTACGACGGTGGGTTTCATCTTTGAGGTGAGCGCCAACAAGAAGTTTGAGATTCTCAACAAGAGTGAGGACGAACAGCCGGTGACGGTGTTCCGCAACGGCATGATCCAACGCATCGAGCGCAAGGACGTCGTGGTGGGCGATTCGGTGGTCATCGAGACGGGCGACGAGATCCCCGCCGATGGCAAGCTGATGGAGGCGGTGTCGCTGAGGGTGAATGAGTCGGACCTGACGGGCGAGCCTTCGTGCAGTAAGACAACGGAAGCGTCAGAGTTTAACGCGGAGGCAACCTATCCCTCCAACTACGTCTGTCGCGGCAGCTCGGTGATGGAAGGCCATGGCGTTTTCGTGGTCGAGAAAGTGGGCGATGCCACGGAGTGGGGCAAGGTGTATCACGGGGCGCAGATCGACAACAAGGTGAAGACGCCCCTGAATGAGCAGCTCGACCGCTTAGGCAATGGCATCACCATTGCCAGCTATGTCATCGCCGGACTCATCGTGGTCTTGCGCCTGGTGATGTATTTCGTCTATGGCGACCATCTGCCTTTCAGCTGGATGGACTTCGCCCGTTATCTGCTGAACACCTTGATGATTGCCGTCACGCTGATAGTGGTGGCTGTTCCTGAAGGCCTTCCCATGAGCGTCACGCTGAGCTTGGCATTGAGTATGAAACGGATGCTGGAGACCAATAACTTGGTCAGGAAGATGCATGCCTGCGAGACCATGGGCGCCGCCACGGTGATCTGTTCCGACAAGACCGGCACCCTGACCAAGAACCGCATGAGTCTTGGCGGCAGCCTCATCTATGGGCTGAAAGGCGGCAGGCTCGACGATTCCGAGACGGGAAGGCTCATGTCAGAAGGCATCGCGCTTAATTCCACGGCTTTTTTGGATTACAGCAACAAGACGAAGGTGAAGGTGGTGGGCAACCCCACCGAAGGCGCGTTGCTGCTTTGGCTTTTCGACAACAGCGTGGACTATGAACGGATACGTGCCAGCGTGAAAGTCGTCAAGCAGCTGCCGTTCACGACGAAGTACAAATACATGGCCACGGTGGTCAAGACGGCATTCTCGGGCGAGTATGTGTTGTATGTGAAAGGCGCCCCTGAGATTGTACTGAAACGTTGCAACAAGGTCAAGATGGCCCATGGTGAAGACGATGTGGCGAAGGTGAGGGAGGAGGTCGACAGCCGACTGCTGGAATACCAAGGCAAGGCCATGCGAACCTTGGGTTTTGCCTATAAATACATCACCGAAGAGGAGCTGAAACACGTCTTTGAGAACGGTAAGTTGCAAATAGAAGACCTGTGTTTCCTTGGCATTGTGGGTATCATAGACCCGATTCGCGACGACGTGGCCGACTCCATTCAGGACTGCCTGAATGCGGGCATCGGCATCAAGATCGTGACGGGCGACACGCCGGGTACGGCACGAGAGATCGGCCGTCAGGTGGGGCTGTGGACCGATGACGACGACCCCGAGCGGCAGATGATCACGGGCAAGGAGTTCAACTTGCTGACCGATGACGAGTTGCGTGAACGCATCGGCGACTTGAAGATCATGTCGCGGGCACGGCCTTCCGATAAGGAACGTCTTGTGCGGTTGCTACAAGAAAGGGGAGAGGTGGTGGCCGTGACGGGCGATGGCACCAACGACGCTCCGGCATTGAACCGTGCGCAAATCGGCCTCTCCATGGGCGACGGCACCTCGGTGGCCAAGGAGGCCAGCGACATCACCATCCTCGACAACTCGTTCAAGAGCATAGCCCGCGCCGTGATGTGGGGCCGTTCGCTCTACCTCAACATACAGCGTTTCATCCTCTTCCAGATGACCATCAATGTGGCGGCCTGCCTCATCGTGCTGATTGGCGCGATGTTGGGCACCGAGTCGCCGCTCACCGTGACGCAGATGCTGTGGATCAACCTCATTATGGACACCTTTGCGGCTATGGCCTTGGCCTCGTTGCCGCCCGACCATGGCGTTTTGAAGGACAAGCCACGTTCGCCTTCGACCTTCATCATCACCAAGGACATGGGACGACGCATCTTCGGGGTAGGCCTGCTATTTGTGGCGGTGCTGTTCGGTTTCATCCAATACTTCATGCACTTTGGCGTCGATTCATTGGCCGAGTTCTCGTTCCGCGACTACCTCACGAGCTATTTCAATTTCCATCACGTGGGAGGCAACTTCACGCCTAAGGAGTTGTCGCTGCTCTTCACCATCTTCGTGTTCATGCAGTTCTGGAACATCTTCAACGCCAAGGCCTACCACACCACGGACTCTGCGTTTAAGGGTCTGTTCGATAAAGACATAAGGCGTGGTTTTGGCTTTACCATCTTGATCATAGCGATAGGTCAGGTGCTCATCATCACCTTCGGTGGCAAGATGTTTAGCGTGGTGCCGTTGCCTTTTGATGAGTGGGTGCGTATCATCATTGGGACATCGCTGATTCTGTGGCTTGGCGAGATCGAACGATGGGTGCATAGGATGAAATTAGCCAAAAAGAGCTGAAACCCTTGTTTTTGTTAAGTAAAAAGTCGTATCTTTGCCGCTCCAAATTAAAAAGGTAAAGGAAATGAATAAACGATTGATTTTTATTGCTTTAACGCTTTTTATGGGTCTTGTCATGACTTCATGTGGCACGAAGTCGCTCGAAGGAACTTGGGTTGAACCCGCTGCTGAGTATGGTCTTGGCGACGTTGGCTTCACCTTGCTTCAGAATGGAGAAGTGGTTTCAATCAACACGGGCTATAGAGAATACAAGCAATGGGAAAAGGTCGGCAAGAAGCTGATTATCAAGGGCGAGTACACGGGTACCAATCCCCATGAGTTTGCCGACACCTTGGATATCATCTCCGTTGACGACGAAAAGCTGGTGCTGGGTCAAGGAGAATACAGAGTGACCTATCAGAAGAGATAAGAAAAATATCAAATCCTTATATTTATGAAGAAATTAGCAGTCATCGCCTTTGGCGGAAACGCCCTGTTGAGAGGCGGTCAAAAAGGAACCTACAGAGAGCAGATGGAGAATGTCACCGAGACATGCCATTCGTTGCTTCCTTTCCTGAAGAACGATTACAATCTGGTCATCGGCCATGGCAACGGTCCTCAGGTGGGCAATGTCATGTTGCAGCATGAGGCTGGTCACCATCAGTTTGGTGTGCCGGGCATGCCTATCGACTTCTGTGTGGCCGAGACCCAAGGTCTGATCGGATTCATGATCGAGATGGGTTTGGGCAAGACCTTCGCCAAGGAAGGCATCAAACGCAATGTGGTCACATTGGTGACGCAGGTGGTGGTCGACAAGAACGACCCCATGTTCCAGAACCCGACCAAGCCCGTTGGCCCGTATTATTCTAAGGAAGAAGCCGAGAAATACGCTGTCGAGACGGGTGCCGTCTATAAGGAAGATCCCAAAGGCCGCGGCTGGCGTAAGGTGGTGGCTTCACCCAAGCCGATTGCCATCCAGAATGTGGGTCTTGTGAAGCAGCTTGCCGAACAAGGCAACATCGTCATCACCGTTGGTGGCGGTGGCATCCCTGTCATCGAGAAGCCCGACGGCAGCCTGGGCGGTGTCGAGGCAGTCATCGACAAGGACCTCGCATCGGCCATGACGGCCATCAACATCGGTGCCGATGAGTTCTACATCCTCACCGACGTGCCGAAGGTCTACATCAACTTCCGCAAGGAAAACGAACAGGCTTTGGATACCATCACCGTGGCTGAGGCCAAGAAACACCTGGCTGACGGACAGTTTACCGAAGGCAGCATGGCTCCCAAGGTGCGCGCCGCCGTCCTCTTCGTCGAGGCTACTGGTCACGAGGCCATCATCACCGAGGCCACGAGACTGGGTGACCCCACTTGTGGGACGAGAATCATCGCTTGATAGAAAGTGGTTTATGATTGCATGGAACTGCGGAGCGGATGCTTCGCAGTTCTTTTTTTTATAGTGAGTAAGCCACGCTCCAAGCGTAGTGCTTCTCACGGTTTACGAAAGACTCGATACGGTAGCCCTCGCCATCCAACACACGATGCAGGTCGTCGGTGATGCCCGTGCCGCGCATCTTTACCACGGCTTCTTTCTTGGTCCAGTATTGGGTGAACGACTCGATAGGGTCGCTATAGGCTTTGATCCATTTCGCTTCGGCGGGATTCATCGTCTTGTTGACCAAAGCCATGCTGGGGCGTCGGAAGCCCTCGATGTCGATGCCGACAGGGAATGAGTCGACCGCCACCGCGATGCCGTTTTTGCAATGGCTCAGGCTGAAATGGGTGTCTGGGTGGTGTTTTAATGAAGGCTTGCCATGTTCGTTGAAGACCATCTCCAAGTCGTCAATGCCCAATGGCGCTAGTAAGTCTTTCAGCATCAGCCACGATTTCAGACATGCGAATTGCCCGAATAGAAACTTGTAGCGGAGCGCCTCGTTGCGACGTTGCTCGTCCACCAAAGGCAGCATGCGTTTCACTTCGGCCTCGGAGATTTGGCTCATATCATCGAAAAGGGATACCATGGGATGCTTTTACGGTGCAAAAATAGTCATTCTTCTAGAATTGGGCACATTTTATTTCATTGAGAAAATCTCCCTTTTTGTTCAGAAAAAAGCCTTCCGTTTGGATAATAATAAACTTGGAGCGCAAATAGTGTTATTTTCGCAACGGATAATTATCGGATATGGAAAAGAAAACGAAAAAAGGGAAGACGGCAGTTCAGCCTTTTCCCGACATACCCTCACGTACTTTCGACCTTTTGCCGAGATTCGTTGAGAAATTTGGCAAGAAGAAAGTCATGTTCGCCTGCAAGGTGGACGGGGCATGGAAGAAATATATCAGCCGCGACTTCATAAAGATGACTGACACCATCAGCCAAGGCTTGATCGGTTTGGGTGTCGGCAAAGGCGACCGTGTGGCGGTGGTCTCCAACAACTGTCCGCAATGGAACATGGTCGACTTCGCGGTGCAACAGATAGGCGCCATCTTGGTTCCTATATATCCCACTGTGCGTCAGTCCGATTTTGAATATATCCTGAATCATGCCGAGCCCAAGATTGTCTTTGTGGAAGGCTCGCTGTTGCATAACAAGGTGAAGGATATCCTCGCGGCTATGCCTACCCATCCCAAGGAGTTTGCCTTCAACCCCGTCGTGGGTATGATGACCCTGCGCGGACTGATGGTCTCCGTCAAGATCGACAAGAAGAGTCTTGCCGGCCTGCAGGCCCGTAAGGACGACGTCGATCCCGAGGACGTGGCGACCATCATCTATACCTCTGGAACGTTGGGTACGCCCAAAGGCGTGATGCTGACCCATAACAACCTGATGAGTTGTGTGGCCCATTATGGTCCCCATTATCCAGTGCCGAGCTCGCACAAGGTGGTGAGTTTCCTGCCTTTGTCGCATATCTATGAGCGTTCGGTGCTGTATACCCACTTGTATCTCGGCAACTCGACCTATTATGTGGAGAACTTTGGCACCATCATACGCGACATCGCTGATGTGAAGCCTGAACACTTCACCACGGTGCCCCGCGTCATCGAGAAGGTGTACAACGGCATCATTCGTAAGGGTGAGAAACTCAAGGGCTTGAAGAGACGTATCTTCTACTGGGCGTTTCAGCTGGCTGAACGCTATGATGAGACCGGTGCCAAAAACGGCAGGGCTTATCGCTTCAAGTTGTACTGGGCCAACAGACTGGTCTTCAAGGATGTGAGAAAAGCCTTCGGAGGCCGTCTGGAGTTCATCATCTCTGGTGGTGCCAGCTTGCAGCCGCGATTGGTGCGCCTGTTTGCCGCCATGAACATCCCCATCATCGAAGGCTACGGCCTGACCGAGACCTCGCCGGTGATTGCCACCAACAGCTTGGCACTGGGCATCATCAAGGCGGGAACCGTGGGTGTGCCTTGCAGCAGCGTGCAGTTCAAGATTGATCCGGAATCGGGCGAGATTCTCGTCAAAGGCTCGGCGGTGATGAAAGGATACTACAAGAACGAGGAACAGACCAAGATCGCCATTGACGAGGAAGGCTTTTTCCATACCGGTGACATCGGCGAGTTCGACGAGGACGGCTTGCTGAAGATCACGGGCCGTATGAAGGAGATCTTCAAGGACTCCATGGGCAAATACATCTCCCCGGCGTTGATTGAAGGCAAGTTTACCGAGTCGCCGTTCATCAGCATGATGATGGTGGTGGGCGAGAACCAGAAGTTTGCCGCCGCCTTGATTGTGCCCAACTTCGAGAACCTGAAGACCTGGTGCGAGGAGAATCACATCCCATACACTACGAATACCGAGATGATCCAAAACAAGGACGTTAACGACCGCTTCCGTAAGGAAGTCGACAAATACAATAAGTTCTTTGGTGATTTCGAGAAGGTGAAGCGCTTCGAGCTGGTCGACAGGGAGTGGTCCATCGACGAGGGCGAGATTACCCCGAGCCTGAAGATACGCCGCAAAATCATTGCTGAGCATTTCCAAGACCTAATCGACGGGATGTTTGCGGAATAAAAAATGTAGCGGCCTCGTACGAGGCCGCTTTTTTTTGTAATTTTGCAACACCAATGCAACCCGTATTATGTCAGAATTACCCGCACTATTTTCCGACCTTGCCTTGATTTTGGTTACGGCAGGTGTCACGACAGTTCTTTTTAAATGGTTGAAACAGCCTTTGGTCTTGGGCTATATCATTGCTGGTTTGCTCATCGGACCTTATTTTCCATGGTTTCCCGTCATCAACGACCACGAAAGCGTTGAGATTTGGAGCGAGATCGGTATGGTCTTCTTGCTGTTTGCCATTGGCCTGGAATTCAGCTTCAAGAAACTGAAGAAACAGGCTGGCACAGTGGGCATCACCGCCTTGACCGAACTGGTGTCGATGTGCGTCATCGGTTTCCTCCTCGGCAAACTGTTGGGCTGGTCGCATATGGACAGCATCTTCCTTGGTGCCATGCTTTCGATGTCATCCACAACCATCATTGCCAAGGCTTTCGATGACTTGAAGATGAAAGGAGAACGTTTTACGGGGAGTGTGATTGGCGTTCTGGTGGTTGAAGACCTGGCTGCCATCCTGATGATGGTGGTGCTTTCCACCATGGCGGTCAGCGCGACCTTGGATGGAAAAGAATTGATGATCGGCGTGGTCCGACTGGTGTTCTTCCTGTTGGTGTGGTATATCGGTGGCGTGTTCCTTATCCCGACCATCCTCAAATGGGCCCGTAAGTTCATGTCGGAAGAGACGCTGACTGTTTTTTCGGTCGGTTTGTGTTTCTTCATGGTTTGGCTGGCCAACAAAGCGGGTTTCTCGTCGGCTTTGGGCGCCTTTATCATGGGCTCCATCTTGGCCGAAACGCTTGAGGCTGAGATGATCCACAAACTCACCACGCCCATCAAGAACCTGTTTGGAGCCGTGTTTTTTGTTTCGGTCGGTATGATGGTCAATCCGGCTATCTTGGTGCAGTATTGGTGGCAGATCCTGGTCATCACTATTGTCGTGGTCGTGCTGAAATCATTGAGCTCGGGTTTAGGTATGCTGTTTTCGGGCGATAACCTTTACAATGCCGTTCGTGCGGGAATGTGCTTTGGCCAAATCGGCGAGTTCTCGTTCATCATCGCCACGGTGGGCATGAGTTTTGGCGTCATCGACGAATTCATGTATCCCATCATTGTTTCGGTGTCCATCATCACCACTTTCCTCACGCCTTATATGATCAAAGGTGGCGTGCCACTATTCCATTGGATTGAGAAGAAAGTGCCCGATAGATGGAAAAACGGCTTTGGAAGCAAGGATAAAGTCGTAAAAATGAAGAGTGGTAAGGAGATGACGATGAAGGATTATATCTTGAGCCAACTGAAGAACTTGGTGTTGTATGCCTCCATCATCGTCGCCTTGATGCTGATCTGCTTCTCGCTCTGTCAGTTTATTTATGATTATTTGCCGCAGCCCGTTAGTGGCTTGGTCTCGCTGGCTATCACCTTGGTGGTCATGTCGCCTTTCCTGTGGGCGGTGGCCTTCAAGCATGGCATGCTGAAAACGACCAGAAAACTGATGGCTAAGAGTAAATTCAACAAGAAATCCGTTAGGTTGATTTTCATGTTGCGCTTCATCCTTGTTTTGGGCGTTGCATTCCAAATCAACAACCATTTTTTGGATGCCGGTTTTTGGGCTAGCCTTGGTCTGCCCAATGCACCTCACCACTTGATTGCCTTGGGTTTGGCAGACATTTATGCCGTCGTTCTTCGCATGATTACGCCCTTTATGCATTGGTACGAGATCATCGAGCACCGTTTCCTTGAAAACATGAATAAACGTGAGACCTTGAAGTCGTTCATGCTGCCCGAGGTGTTGCAGGAGAATTTCACAATGGAGAAAATGGCTTTGAGTCCCAAGAGCCAATATGTCGGCAAACGCATAAACGAGACGGACTTTCACAAAACATACGAAACAAGTGTGGTGAGCGTTGACCGTGCCGACGAGCTCTTTGACCTTCCGCACCACGACTTCATATTGTATCCCGACGACGAGGTGACCTTCATCGGTACCGAAGAGCAATTGGCCAAGCTTAGGCCTTTCGTTGAGGTGGAAGACGAGGTGCTTATCAAGGAACGACCTGAGAGCGATGTCGATATCCGCGGCACAGTGGTGGGCCCGAACAGTCGTTTTGTGGGCGTCTCCCTTCATGACTCCGACATGCTCAATCGCTTCAATGTCATGGTGATTGCCATTGAACGCGATAATGAATTTATCCTCAACCCATCGAGCTCATTTGTGTTCCAACAAGGCGATATGGTGTGGTTTGTATCCACCGAAACCAACGCAAAAGCTTTGATGCAATACGCATACGAAACCGAAACCGAACAACTGAACAACTGACAACTGAACAACTGATAACTATGGAATCATTACCTGCATTATTCTCCGATCTGGCCTTGATATTGGTTACGGCTGGTCTCACCACGGTGATATTCAAATGGTTGAAACAGCCTGTTGTATTAGGCTATATTATCGCTGGCTTCCTCATCGGCCCTAATTTTGAGTGGTTCCCGGTCATTAGCGACCATACGAGCGTGGAAACCTGGAGCGAGATCGGTATGGTGTTTATGCTGTTTGGTATCGGCTTGGAGTTCAGTTTCAAGAAACTGAAAAAGGTAGGAGGGACGGTGGGCATCACCGCCCTGACCGAATTGGTGACCATGTGTGTGGTTGGTTTTGTGCTTGGAAAGTTGTTAGGCTGGTCGCAGATGGACAGCATCTTCCTCGGTGCCATGCTTTCTATTTCATCCACGACCATTATTGCTAAAGCGTTCGATGATATGAAACTGCACCGCGAGAAGTTCAGCGGTAACGTCATCGGTGAGTTGGTGGTCGAAGACCTCGAGGCTGTCTTGCTGATGGTGATTCTGTCCACCTTGGCAGTGAGCAAGACTTTCGACGGCATGCAGCTGGTGACCAGCATGTTGAAACTGGGTTTCTTCCTTTTGATTTGGTTTATCGGAGGCATTTTCTTGGTGCCAACTGTCTTGCGTTGGGCACGCAAGTTCATGTCGGAGGAGACGCTGACGGTATTCGCGGTGGGCTTGTGTTTCCTTATGGTCGTGTTGGCCAATCTGGCAGGCTTCTCGTCGGCATTGGGCGCCTTCATCATGGGTTCCATTTTGGCCGAGACCCTCGAGGCTGAGATGATCCACAAGGTCACCACACCCATCAAGAACTTGTTTGGTGCCGTTTTCTTCGTCTCGGTCGGAATGCTGGTCGACCCGAAGATCTTGGTGGAGTATTGGTGGCAGATTCTGGTGATCACGGGCGTGTTGCTCCTCTTCAAGCCTATGAGCAATGTTGCTGGACGATTGATAGCAGGTTTGGGCTTGAAACAATCCATTCAAGGCGGTTTCTGTTTCAGCCAAATCGGAGAGTTTTCCTTTATCATCGCGTCGTTGGGCTTGAGTTACGGCGTCATCGATGAGTTCTTGTATCCCATCATCGTTTCGGTATCTATCATCACGACCTTCCTCACGCCTTATGCCATCAAGGCGGCACTGCCTACCTACCATTGGGTGAGCACGCATCTCTCGCAGAACTGGCTGAATCATTTTGAAAACAGCGATCGAGGCATCAAGGTGAAGAGCGGCAAGAAGGTGAGCATGGCCAGCTTCATCGGACGTCAACTCAAGCATATTATCATTTATATCGCCATTGTCGTGGCTTTGCTGTTCATCTGTTTCTGGATTGGTTCGTTCGTTATCGCGCATATACCTGGCTTGTGGGGCAATGCCATCGCGGTGGCTATCACTCTTACCCTGGTATCGCCTTTCCTTTGGGCCATTGGTTTCAGACATACTTTGGTAAAGACGACGCATAAGTTGATGGAACATAGTAAGTTCAACAAAACCTTGATTCTTTCTATTTTCATCTTGCGTTTCATCATCGTTTGGTTGGTGGCCTCTTCTGTTTTGCGCCATTTCTTCAACGAGGCGTTTTGGCTTCGTTTGGGCGTAGGTGTTTCCTTCGGTCATTGGATCAATGTGGCGATGGCATTGGGGTACACCCTTTTGCTCCGCGTGGTAAGTCCTGCTATGAAATTCTACAAACGCATCGAGGATAGTTTCCTTGATAACCTCAACAAAAGACAGTCGTCGCAGGTGTTTGCCATCCCTGAGATTTTGCAGGAAAACTGTCACTTGCAGAAGATGACGCTGAGTCCCGACAGTCCTTATGCAGGAAAAATTATCAGGGAGACGGATTTCCGTGACAACTATAACGTGAGCGTGGTCAGCGTGGAGCGTGGCAAACAGCTTTTTGAATTGCCCAAGTCTGATTTTCAGCTGTTCCCGTTCGATAAAATCACTTTTGTGGGACATGAGGACCATTTGCGGTTGCTTTTGCCTAAGGTGGAACTGTTCGATGAGCAATTGATTCAGGAGCATGAAGAAAGCGAAGTGGATTTGTACAAGGTGGAAGTGCGTCCCGTGAGTCCCTATGTCGGTGTGGCTTTGATGGATTCCGGTCTGGCCGAAAACTTTGACGCCATGATCATCGCCATCGAGCGCGACGGGCAGTTTATATTGAATCCATCAGCAAGAATCACCTTCCAGCCTGCTGATTTGGTGTGGTTTGTCGCCCAGAAGGAAAAGGCCGAGATCTTGATGAATTATAATCCCGATTGAGATGATTGTTTGCATTGCCGAAAAGCCAAGTGTCGCCCGCGACATTGCCAAGGTGCTGGGAGCCAACACTGCCCGTGATGGCTATATGGAGGGCAACGGCTATCAGGTGACGTGGACTTTTGGCCATCTCTGCACCCTAAAGGAGCCACACGACTACACCGACCAGTGGAAGGCTTGGGCATTGAGCCGCTTGCCGATGATACCGCCACGGTTCGGCATCAAACTCATTGCGGATAAAGGCGTGGAGAAGCAGTTTAAGACCATAGAGTCTTTATTCCAAAAGGCAGACGAAATCGTGAACTGTGGTGATGCTGGGCAGGAGGGTGAGCTCATCCAACGTTGGGTGATGCAGAAGGCCGCTGTGAAGTGTCCCGTGAAGCGCCTGTGGATTTCGTCTTTGACAGAGGAATCCATAAAGGAAGGTTTTAAGGCTTTGAAGGACCAGGCCGACTATCAGTCGCTCTATGAGGCGGGTCTCTCACGTGCCATCGGCGACTGGCTTTTAGGCATGAACGCCACGCGACTCTACACCTTGAAATACGGCCAAAACCGACAGGTTTTGTCCATCGGCAGGGTGCAGACGCCTACCTTGGCCTTGATTGTCAACCGCTACCACGAAATCACCAACTTCAAGCCTGAGGCTTATTGGGTGCTTTCGACCGTTTATAGGGATACGACCTTTACCGCCACCAAGGGCAAATATGGCTCTGTGGAAGACGGACAAAAGGATTTGCAAAGTGTGGAAGGGAAGGAGTTCACCGTGACCGACATCTCCACCAAGAAAGGCACGGAAGCCCCGCCAAGACTCTACGACTTGACTTCGTTGCAGGTGGAGTGCAACAAGAAGTACAACATGTCCGCTGACCAAACGCTGCAGACCATACAGAGTCTCTACGAGAAGAAATACACCACCTATCCGCGTGTCGACACCACCTATCTGAGCGACGACATCTATCCGAAGTGCCCCGACATCTTGGCCAAACTGACCAACTACGCCGAATACACCGCGCCTTTGGCAGGTAAGAAGCTGCCCAAGAGCAAGAAGGTATTCGACAACAGCAAGGTCACCGACCACCATGCCATCATCCCGACGGGTGTGGTTCCTTCGGGATTGAGTTTTGCCGAGCAGCAGGTCTACGACGAGGTCTGTCGCCATTTCATCGCCGTGTTCTATCCCGACTGCCAGTTTGCCACGACGACCGTCTTGGGAAAGGTGGAAGACGTGGAGTTCAAGACCTCAGGCAAGCAGATTCTGGTGCCGGGCTGGCGTGAGGTCATCAAGCCTGTGAAGCAGGAAGAGGACCCTTCGACAGGCTCAGGGACCAAAGAAGGGCAGGAGGACGAGGAGAAGACCTTGCCTATCTTCGAGAAAGGCGAGCATGGACCGCATCAGCCACAGCTGGCCGAGAAGTGGACCTCGCCGCCGAAGCCTTATACCGAGGCCACGCTGCTTCGTGCCATGGAGACAGCGGGTAAGTTGGTCGACGACGAGTCGTTGCGCGAAGTGATGAAAGAGAACGGCATCGGACGGCCTTCCACGCGTGCAGCCATCATAGAAACACTGTTTAAACGTAACTATATCAGGAAGGTGCGCAAGAGCCTGGAGCCTACGCCTACGGGCATCGAGCTCATCGGCCTCATCCACGAGGACCTGCTGAAGAGTGCCGAGCTGACGGGCATCTGGGAGAAGAAGCTCCGTGAGATCGAGCAGCACAAATACGAGGCTAGGCAGTTCTTGGACGAACTAAAGCAGATGGTAACGGAGATTGTCACAACGGTGATGCTGGACAATAGTAACAGACGCGTGGCAGCGGCGGTGGAGGAGAAGCCGAAGAAGTTGGTGTCGAAAAAGATGGTTGCCAAGAAATCCTCAGCTCAAACCCCTAAAACAGTGTCTCCCAAATCTACAACAAAAAAAACTATTCCTGGGGAGACTGTAAGTAAAATACTACAGGCAGCCCGTATTGAAGAGGTGGTTGGTGAATTTGTTACGCTTAAGAGGCATGGGGCTAATTTGAATGGATTATGCCCTTTTCATGATGATAAGTCAGGAACATTTAATGTGAATCCAGCACGAAACATATTTAAGTGTTTCAGCTGTGGTAAAGGAGGTGATGCCGCTAAGTTCCTTATGGAATATAAGCGTTTTTCTTATCCAGAGGCGTTGCGGTATCTTGCAAAGAAGTATAACATTCAGATTGATGGAGAAACTTCAGATACAGAAACGGTTCAATCCATTACCAATTCTGACGCCATAATTGGCCAACCTTGTCCATTATGCGGCAAAGGTCATATAATAAAAGGAAAAACCGCCTATGGCTGTTCCGAGTGGCGTAACGGCTGTGGTTGGCGGAAGGCGTTTTGATGCTTCTCGAGCCATTCTCTGAAACTTTCAGGCTTTACATCATCATCTAAAGACTTTTGTGCGATCCTAGCGCCGAAGGTTGTTGCCATTTTGCTTGGGTCGAGTATGATTCCGACGCGACCGAGGTCAAGGCGGTCGGCGTCGTAGCAGGTGTCGATGGTGGCATCGCCTGAGCGGGGCTCCGTTGTGTGGAACTTGCAGGCGTGGTATAGCTTGTCAAATTGTTCCCGAGTGATGTCGATGCGATGCTCCTCAAAACAGGTCTTGGCGAATTCGGCGCCACGAGGACCATGATCCATGTCGAAGCCGTCGTCGGCGCGCTTGCTGTCATGAAACAGCGCGAACAGCCGCACCACGGTGGTGTCAGCTCCTGTCTCGGAGGCAAGCAGCAAGCCGTTGCGTTCCACCTGTTGCCAATGCGTGAGGCCGTGTAGCTCCGACTCGAAGATGCGGTGGGAGAGGATGTGTTCTTGTAAGGTTGGGTAGTCAGGCTCTTTCATGAGGATGGTGGGATTCAGTTCAAGCGGATTGGCTATTAAGCTCACTCAATCTCCAACGTCTTCTTGCAAATCTCGATCTCGCCCGGGTCGCCGGTGTACTTGCCGAGGTCGTCGCTGAGCTTGACCACCTTCTTCCATGTACGTTTCTCGGTGATCTTGGCCGCCGTGAGCTTCACCACGATGTTCATGGCTTTCACGTTGTCGACGTCGCAGGTGAGGTGGGTGCCGATACCGAACGAGTCTTGCATCCTGCCGTTCACAGCCTCGTGGATGGCGATGGCCTCATCGACATTCAAGCCGTTGCTGAAAATGATGGACTTCTGCGCCGGGTCGACGCCGAGTTCCTTGTATTTCTCGATGATCTCCTCCAAAGCCTCGTAGTTGTCGCCGCTGTCGACGCGCAAGCCGTCAAACAACTTGGCGTGCAGCTGGGTGAAGTTCTGGAAGAAAGCCTTGCGCGTATAGGTGTCGTAGAGGAACACTCCCAGGCTGCCGGCATACACTTCCTGCCAGTAGTCCATGGCGAGGTAGTTGGCCTCGTTGTAACCGTAGAGCGAGCAGGTCTCGATGAACTGGTGGCTCATGGTGCCGATGGGGGTGAGGTCGTATTTCATGGCCAGCAGCACATTGGAAGTACCCACGAAACAGGTCTTGGTGAACTGCTTCTGAGCCTCAATGAAGCTGCGAATGACGAGGTCTTGATGCTCGAAGGAGAAACGACGGCGTGTGCCGAAGTCGCTGAACTTGACGCCGTTGCCGATGAGACGGATGCCCTTGGCATAGGACTTCTGGTATTCCTTTTCTGCATCATAGGTTTCAAACTCGCCCTTGAGTTCATGCATCAGCTCGGAGACGGTGGCCAAGATGGGCATCTCCCAGAAGACGGTGCGCCACAGCAAGCCTGTCACCTGGATATGCAGATGGCCTTCCTCGTCTTGGCTCACCTCGACCTCGGAGGGGCGCATGTGGAAGCCTTTCAGGAAGGTGAAGAACCACAAGGGGAAGTAGTAGCATTTCCGTTTCATGAAACGCACTTCTTCGTCAGTGATCTTGATGTTGCCGTAGAGGTCGAACTGCTCACGAAGCTTCTCGGCGAAACCTTTGGGATAGACCGTGTTGTTGCGGTCGACGAAGGTGTATTGTCCCATGGCACGGGGGAACTTCTGCAGATAGGCGTAGCATACGCTGAAGGTGTAGAGGTCGTTGTCTAACAGGCTGGTGATGATTTGTCTCATGGCTTATAATTTGCTAATAATACTCCTAATTTTATCCGAAATATACTTTACCGAATTGGTAGTGTTTTCGAGCACCTGCACCAGGTCCTTGCGCTTAATGATCTCGGTGAGGGTGTAGTCTTTTTGGAACAGCTTGCTGATGCAGCTGCCGTAGAGTTCGTCGTTGTCGTGTTCCAAGGTTTTGATCTCATGGCAGAGACGGGCGATCTCTTTGCGCTTGTCGTAGAGTTGTGGCAGGTCGCGGATGATGTGGCTGAGGTTCTCAGCGGCAAACATGATGTTTTCCCCCATGGTGGTGAGGTCTTCATCCACGGCAAGGAAACGGCGGGTGAGGACGATGTTGGCCGAGTCGTCGATTCGGTCGAGGAAGGTGTCCATCATCTCGGCGAGTTCGTGGACGTCGTCGCGGTCGAAGGGAGTGAGCACGGTGGCGAAGAGCTGGCTGTAGAAGTCGCGCAGCACTTTGTCGCCTTCGGTCTCACATACCTTGATGTCTTTTCTCAAGGCTTCGAGCTGATCAAGATCGGTCTCCAAGAGCATCTGCCTCAAAAGCGTGGCAGCCTTGTCGATGTATGCAGCCTGCTGCTGATAGAGCGGGTAGAACTTCTTTTCCTTGGGAACGAAAAACTGGAAGAAACTGTTGAGACTCATGGCATTACTTGACTAAGAGGTGAAACAACAGGTTCAAGATGCCGCCGATGACGAGCGGCACGGGGATGGTAAGGATCCACGAAAGAATGATGCGCTTGGCCGTGACCCATTTCACCGATTTCATGCCGTCGGTGAGACCTACGCCGATGACACCACCAGTGATGGTGTGCGTCGTGCTGACAGGGATGCCAAGGAATGAGGTGGCGATGAGGGTGGTGGCACCAGCAAACTCAGCTGAGAAGCCACGCACAGGCGTGATCTTGGCCAAGCCGCCGCCCATGGTTTTGATGACGTTCTTGCCGCCAATCAAGATGCCTAACGACATGATGACGTAACAGATAACAGCCAGTGTGTCAGGGATATGGAAGCTTTGACTGCTGTCGTAGAAGTTGCTGATGAATTCTTGCATGGCGGGACTGACGCCCTTCGTGGTGAATACGCTGGCCATCAGCACGGCGATGATACCCATGGTCTTGGGCGCGTCGTTGGAGCCGTGGCCGATGCAGAAAGCCGCCGTGGAGAAGTGCTGCAGCACCTTGAAAATCTTGTCGACTCTCTTTCGTGGGCTGTTCTTGAAGATCCTCAGGAAGAGGCATTCGAGGAAGAAACCCAGAAACAAACCGATGAGCGGGGAGAGGACGATGAAAGCCAAGGTGATGATGATAGGTGTCATGTGCAATACGTTGCTGCCGTTGACGAACCAAGCCGCTCCGATGATGCCGCCGATGAGGGCGTGCGAGGTGGAGATGGGCATGCCGCTCTTGGTGCAGATGGCCACCCAGATGGCAGCGCCGACGAGGGCCGACAAAATGAGGTAGGGGTCGATGACGCTCTGGTCAGCGAAGTTGGCCATGGTGTTACCCACGGCAAACTGCTGGTTGAGGATCAATCGGATGAAAATAAAGGCCATAAACTCCCAGAACGAGGCCCACAAGATGGCTTGCACGGGCGTCATCACCTTGGTGGCGATGATGGTCGAGATGGAGTTGGCCGCGTCGTTCATGCCGTTCAGGAAGGTGAAGATGAAGGCAAGGACGATGGAAAGGATGATGGCTATGGTCAGGAGGTTCATCACGATTCTTTTATTAGAAGACTTTTAACGGTACCCGTCACTTCCTTGGCGCGGTCAGTGGTGTCTTCCACCACCTGGGCGATCTCCTTGTATTTCAGCAGCTCTATCTCGTCCTTTTCGTTCTCGAAGAGGTAGGAGATGTAGTCGCCATAGATGTCGTCGACGGCGTGCTCGATAAGGGTGACCTTCTGGCACATGTCGCTGATCTGTTGATGGTTTTTCCCGAGGTCGTCGAGTAGGTCGAACACCTGCATGATGATGGTGGCGTCCTCATGGATGTTGTCAACAATCTCCTTGATCTGCTTGTCGATCTTCTTGGGGTTGTACATCAGGATGGTCTTGGCCGAGTGGTTGATGAAGTCGAGGAACTTGTCGAGGTCCATGGCGAGGGCATTCATATCCTCGCGGTCGAAGGGCGTGACGAAGGCCTCGTTGAGCTCGATGTAGAACTCACGCAGCAGCTCATCGCCAGTGGTCTCCTGTTTCTTGATCATTCGGGTAAGCAGCTTACGTTCCTCGGGGTCGTCGCTCTTGACCAGCTCCTTGAGGTATTTGGCGGCAACCTGTGCCGTCTCCGCCTGTTTGGCGTAGGTGGGGAAGAAGTGCTTCTCGCGACTGCTTCTTCCAGTGAAAAGGTTGTTCAGTGCCATTGTTGAAATGGGTTTGAAATCGTTATATTGGCTACGTCGAACGCAATACAATCCAACGCAGTTAATTTTGGGGCAAAGATAAGGATTCTTTTGTATTCTTTTCTTCTCCACCCAATAAAAAACGTATTTTTGCAATCATAATTAGAATAGTATGCGTAGTATGAAGAAACTTCTGGCCGTCGCTTCCCTGTTTATCGCTATGACGGCTCAAGCGCAAGAGGCAGGTTTTTGGAATAAGGTCAACGCTTTCCTCACCAAGCCTGCCGTGGTCGACACGGCTTTTGTTTATCAGCCTAAGGCAAGTTTTTCATTGGGTTTGTTCAGCACCGGACAGAAGGCGGGGTTTAATGTGGATGTCAATTTCAAGGTGAAATACGCTGACGGCACCACCTTGCCTTGCGTGTCAACTTATAGCCTCTCAGAGGACCTTTGCAAAAAGGTAGGCCTTGATCTGGGGTATGGCAATGTCGGTTTCGGTTTCGGTCTGGAGGTGGGTCCTCGAAGTGCCCAAAAGAAACACTCCTTGGGTTTGAACATCAAGGGTAAATCGTGGGGTGTACATGCAGAATACTTCAGCATCAGCAACCCGTTTACCACAGGCATTGCTATTGGGGAAGCGGGGAGCTCAAGCTATTGGGAAGACCAATGGACAACGGAAGAAAACGCACTGCTGAAGAATTTCACCATCGATGGATACTATGTCTTTAACAACAAACGCTTTGCCTATCCGGCAACGTATAAGATAGGCCTGGTTCAGCGTCACACTGCAGGCTCGTGGCTGGTCACCGCGCGTTATATGCAAGGCAGCTTGTACAACAGTCCTGAGGCGGCTCTTGATACCTACAACCTTCTTGATTGCTTCTCCGCCTTGCAGGCCTCGGTGGGTGGCGGCTACTCGGTCAATTTCGTGTTATGGCATAAAGGCCCGACGGGTTCGCGCGACCAAGGGCTGCGCAATGTCACCCTCAATTTGACGGCCATGCCGGTGATTACCTTAGCCAACTATTTGGAAACTGTCTCATATGCTTACGATGTGGAAGGTCACCATACGGGGGAGAGAGTATCTAAGGTGTGGTGCTATCCCATGCCCAACTATATCGGTAGCGCGGCTGCCAGCCTGACATGGAACCGCTTCTTTTTCTCGACGCAGTTCACCTACAACCGCTTTTATTTCCGTAGTAGCGATGCTGTTGATGTCAATCAGTTGAATCTGCCGGATTATGTTGATGACATCAGTTTCCGCGGCATCTTCCACGATTGGATGCTGAAAGGATTGTTGGTGTATCGGTTTTGAGGCGCTGGTCACAACAGGAAAAACAATGCCACGCCAACCATGGTGATCAAGGTGCCAATTACTTCCTTGACGGAGATCTTCTGTTTGTGGATGATGGCGTAAGGCACGATGATGAGCACGGGTGTGAGCGCCATCAGCGTGGAGGCGATGCCGGCCTTGGCGTATTGCACTGCCATGAGCGAGAGCGAAACGCCTAGGAAGGGGCCGAAGAAGGTGGTGAGGGCAGCAAAGGTCATGCCTTTGCGGTCGTGGACTCCCTTGCCAACCAAGTGCAACTGCTTCGATAAAGCCAAGATAAGGAAGAATCCCACAAAGCCTGCCACGGCACGGATGTAGGTGCCAGCAAAAGGCATCATCTTTGCGATGGATTGCGGCGCTTCGACGGGGATGGAAAGGGTGTAATGGTCTAAGCCTATTTTGCTGAGCACCAAGCCAACACCCTGGCCGATGCCTGCACCGATGCCGAACAACACACCTTTCAACGGAAGCTTGAGCGTGAGTTTGTGGTTCTCGCCGCCACGCGCCAGGATGGAGATGGCGATACCCGTCAGGGTGACGAGCATGGCCAGCCACGAGCGCCATGACATCGACTCGCCCAGCATCAGCCAACCCGCGATGCCCGCCATGGGTGGCGCGAGGGTCATGAAGAGCTGACCATAGCGTGAGCCGAAGACAATATATGAGTTGAACAGGCACCAGTCACCGAAGACATAGCCGACCAGTCCCGACAGGGCAAGCCAAAACCAAGCCTTGCCGCTGGCAAACATGGGGTAGGGGGCGCCGGTGACAACCCACAGCATGATGGAGAGGAAGGCCCACG
>JAEEGK010003285.1_pt1 | contig 40422 bp, 24 predicted proteins | sample 8958771 | NCBI WGS metagenome assembly JAEEGK01 (sample SAMN16246547, study PRJNA631951) | gut metagenome | biome: gut microbiome; feature: rumen; material: SC-attached | host: Bos | place: Iran: Karaj | collected 2018-10
AGAGAAACTTTTCCTGTTGTATAGATGGGGATGGGTATAGTCTAAGAGGGAAGATCATCTCTACATTATAACTACTTAATTATTTCTGTTGATGATGATCACAACAGCAACCTTATATTACTGTATTTTTAAAACAAAAAACATCATTATTTATTTAGAAAATTAATTTCAAATATTTCATCCTTTTTTTATAATTTATTTCTCCAATGTTAGAATATGTTCTTTTAATTTAAATACTTAATTATTCCCAAAATCCTTCTTTTAATTTTTTGATTTGTTGATAACAAGCACTTTTCTGATATTTCATTGTAAAAATTAATTATATTTGAAATAAGTTTAATATTGTTTTACCTATTATTTCCTTAATCATAAAACCAAAAACTAAACAAAAAGGTACATCAATAAGATTACTTTAGTTAATTTAATTTATTTGTTGGAGAAGTCGGATGATAATTTTGTTCATAAGGGATTATGGAAATTTATTTATTTATCTACTCTATTTCTACTTTTCATAAATTATTTTTTACTTCATTTTCTCTGTCTCTCACTATAATTCTGATTTGTTTTTTCTTTGAACGTGGATTGGTTTTTTTATTTTTTTATTTAAATTATATACAATTAAACCTTAAATTATTCTTTTTATATATAATTTTGTTTAGTAAAAAAACCAATTATTTCTCTTAAATATAAAAAATAAAATTTAAAAAAAAACTTTATGAATCGGTAAAAAGTTTTAGTCTGGAAAAAATATAGTTAATGAAGATATCTTCTTTAATAGAGCTTTAAATTAAATACTTTAAGAAAAATCTCTTTTATCAATTAAATATTAGATATTTTTTATTTACTTCATCAAATTTACTTTATGAATCTTTTCGAATATTTTTTTTTTAAATATTTTTTCTAATTCTTTTAATTTTTTTATCTTATTTTTTTAATCTCAAAATTTTGAATTAAAATATCTTAATTTATTTTACTTTTACATTATTCTTTAAATATATTTATTGAAAGTATTTTAAATATTAATGTAGGAGAAACAATTTTTTTAAGTCTTTTAATATACAAATGAGTTTTTCCAGAATTAATTCTATTAAATGAATTATTATTATTAAGAATCTCCATTTATAATTTTTAAGTTTCTTTTTTTAAAGATTATTTTTTATTTTAAGGGAATAAAAAACTTTTTTCTTCCTTAAAATTTATCATTTAGACTTTGAATTTTAAAAAAATAATTACAATTTATGAAGTATTATTTTTTCTGTTTCATATAAAAATATATTAAATTAAAATATAAAAAAACAAAGAAAAATAAAAAAACAAATTAAAAAAATAAAGAAATAAAAATAAAAAAACCAAAAAAAAATGAATAAGGAATCATCAATTTTAACGAAAGAAAAAAGCAAAAAAGGTTTAAGTAAATTATCGACATATTATGATTCTGAAAGTGATTCTTCTGATTCGTCATCTGATGATTATCCAAAATTAATATTTGATAAGCCTTCTTCTTTAAAGAAAAGGCATAAAAAAAAAAGAAGAAATTCTTTAAATAAAAAAGTATCTTTTTGTTCAAATAAAATAGTAATAGATAATCATGGAAAAAAACGATATCAAAAAACAAAATTTTGTACTTTTCAAACTAAAAATATTAAATCAAAAATGAAAAGCTTAGAATTATTTGAAAAAAATTTTGATTTATTAATAGATGAAATTGAAAAAGAACATAAAACAAGAAAAAGAGCAAAAACAACAATAAATAAAAATAAATTAAATTTAAAACGTCATCAAACAAATAACGAAGAAAAAATAATAAGTTTAACAAATATGGAAATGATTTCAGATTTTTATGAGTATACAGAAAATTGTATGAGATTAATTGCAGATTTAGATCCTAAAATAAAATTAAATAAAATTCCTCAAAGAGATTTTATATTTAAAGAGCATTTAGAAAGAAAAAAAATTGCAATATTTGATTTAGATGAAACATTAATTCATTGTGTTGGTGATATAAGAACAAAAAAAAAAGAAGAATATCAACAAAAAATTATAGTAACAATGCCTACTAAAAAAGAAGTTGAAATTGGAATTAATATAAGACCCCATTGGAAGAAAAGTATAAGAGAAATTAAAAAAAAATATTATATTGTTGTTTATACTGCTTCACATAATAATTATGCTGATGCAGTTTTAGATTTTTTAGATCCTGAAAATACTATTTTTGAAGGGAGATTATATAGAAAAGATTGTATTCAAGCACAAATTGATCAAACTAAATTTTATATTAAAGATTTAGATATTTTTCAAAATTTTAATATTAAAGATATTGTTATTATTGATAATTCTGTTTTAAGTTTTGCTTATCATTTAAATAATGGAATTCCTATTGTTCCTTATTATGATTCTAAAGAAGATAGTGAATTAATTATTTTAAGTAAATATTTATTATTTATTGCTGATTCTTATGATTTAAGAGAATGTAATAAAGAACATATTTGTATGGAAAGTTTCCTTTTACAAGCGCAAAGAGAAAAAATTGAAGAATCTTTTCAAAGTGATGATGAAGATGATAATAAAAATAATATTGATAATAATAATAATGATAATAATAACAATAATAATAATAATAATAATAAAAATATAAATAATAATAATAATAATGAAAATGATGATAATAAAAATGATAAAAAAGAAGAAGATAAATTAATTATTTTTGCTAGGAATAAATATGAAAAAAAAAAAGTTAATGTTCATCAAAAAGAATATTTAAGAAGATCTAAAAATAAAAAATTAAAAACTACTGTTGAAAAAAGAAAATTATCAATTTCAAAGGCTGATGATAATTATTCTTTAGATTTTTCAAATGATGATAATAAAGAAAAACCTCCAAAATTTTTTAAAAGAAGAGATAAAACAATTAGATATAAAGTTCAAACAATGATTAGTCAAATGCGACAAAAATTTTTAAGTCAAATATCTTTTGAAAAAGAAGAATGTAATTGAGATAGTTAGGTATTATATTATAAATAAGTAAACATTATTTTCTTTTTATATAAATCCCAAAGTTAATATGTTATTTTATAGATTGACAAAAAATAATTTGATATAAATTAAAGTATGAAAGAAACATTTTATTGTTCTTATATTTTTTATTCACTAATAAAATAGATTATCAAAAATACTAAAAATATATGAAAATATATTTAATTATTGAAAATATTTTTTCATAACAAACTTATATTTTTGATTAGATAAATTAATTCCATAATTATATTTATTAAATAAATGACGATAACTTTTTTCTTTTTTGATAAAATCTCTTTTTACAATATCAAGAATTTGAATGTAATTAATATTCTTAGGTTTTTTATTTTTTTTAATAATAGGTAAATTTACACTGTAAATACTTTTATTTACATCTGAATTTAAATTACTGTTATTTAAACTTTCAAATTGAGAATTAACAATATTTGGTTCAGTTAAACTACCTTCATAATTAATAGAAACAAAAGAAGAACCATTTGGGCTTTTATTATTATGTTTATTTATTTGTTCATCAACTTCAATTGAAATTGATTCTGCTTTTGAAATTCTTTCATTTGATATTTGTGGTAAAGTTAATATTTTATTTGATACTTTTATTGAATTCTTATTTTGAAAAGAATTATCATCAAACATATCCCTAAATAAATTTTTGTTTAACCTTACTTTATATTTAGATGAATCAACTTCTTGATGTTTTTCGTTTGATTTTTCAACATATCCATTAGGTAATTCTTGTTTTATTCTTCTTTCTTTTCTCATATCATTAAAAATATAATCTTCTTCTGTCTCTTTTTTTTCTGCTTTTTTTCTTTCTTTATCAAATAAATTAACAATATTAGTTTCTTTTTGTTGTTTTAATCCATTTTTATAGTTATTATAATTGTTAAATATAGATAAAAAAGTATATGATGCATTATCAAAATTAAAATATAATTTTTTATTATTTAAAATTTGTTCTCTTCTTGTTAATTTTTTCCTCCACATTTATTTATAAAATAATTTATTTTCTATACTCATAATCTCTTTTTTAAAAAGAAAAAAAATTTATTATAAAAAAGCATAAAAATATATGAAAGATTTATCTAAATAAAAGAATGATATAATAACTATAAAAAAAGATATAATTACAATTAAGAAGTAAAACTTTTTACCAGAGAAATAATTTAAATTTAAAAATAATGCTCAAAAAATTTTATTCAAATCATTTTAGAAAAAGAAACCAAAGAAAAAGATTTTTTATTTAGAAAAAAAATAAAAATAATATAGAAATATGAGATTTACAAATGAAGAAGAAGAAATGGATAATAGAAGACTAAATGATTTATTATTTTAAAGAAAGATTTGATACTCAAAATCCAAAAAATAAATTTGTTTGCTTCGAATCGGCTTTTTTAATATTGATAATATTCTTTGTTGATTAAATGTGAAAATAATGAGAAATTTCTGGTTGATTATGAATTATTAAAAATAATGGAAAATTATTAATAGAAGATTAAATAAAGAAAATGGAATCTAAGAAAAAAAACAATTTTATCCAATTAATAATCTAAATATCTATTAAAATTAATTATTTTAATAATAATTCATTTTTCTCACCTAATTTTTTTTCTTTAAAATATAATAAAACCTATTAATTAATTTTTACGTTGGAGTAAATTAAAAAAATAAAAATTTAAAAAAATCTAATAAATGTCAACACCTAAAACAAATTTACCTCATGAAACATCAGAATCAAAGAAAAAAGGACAAGAATTATCTCAAATTCCAGAAGAACCAAAAAAAAAAAAAAATGTAAGAAAAGATAGTTCATCAAATTCATCATCAATATCAGAAAATGAAAAAGAGCAAAAACCAGAAAAGAAAAATCAATTAATATTAAAAGATTTAATAGCAGAAAATTTTGTTACATTAACAATGATAGGAAAAGGAGCATTTGGTCAAATTTATTTATCATATGATATGAGAGATAATATAGAAGTTTCAATAAAAAAAGAAATAAAAAGAACACAAAAAAATCCTCAGTTAAGAACAGAGGCAAAAATATATCAAAGTTTATTAAATATATCTTCACAAGATATTACTGGAGCAAAGGCTTTAGCACAAGATGATGTTATTGGAGTTCCTCATTTTTATGGAATGGGAGAATTAATTGATTCATATTATTTAATTATAGAATTTTTAGGACCTAATTTAATTGAATTATTTAATTATTGTGGTTATCATAAATTTACTCTTGGAACTGTTAGTTTATTAGCTTTACAAATGATAAATAGAATTGAATATATACATAAACATTATTATATTCATAGAGATATTAAACCAGAAAATTTTTTAATTGGTTCAAAAGAAAAAGCTAATATAATATATTTATTAGATTTTGGTTTATCTAAAAGATATAAAAATCCTAAAAATCATCAACATATACCTTATAGAGAAGGTAGACCTTTAACAGGAACTGCAAGATATGTTTCAATTAATACTCATTTAGGAATTGAACAAAGTAGAAGAGATGATTTAGAAAGTATAGGATATTTGTTAATATTCTTTTTAAAAGGATGTTTACCTTGGCAAGGACTAAAAACTGGGGGTGATAAATATCAAAGAATTATGGAAAAAAAATTACAAATACCAACTGAAATTTTATGCTATAGTTTACCTGATGAAATTGTTTATTATTTAAATTATTGTAAAAGTTTAAGATTTGAAGATAGACCTGATTATGATTATTTAAGAGGATTATTTATTAAAATTTTAACTATGTGTAATGTTGTTTATGGTTTAACTAAGGAAATGCTTAAATTTGATTGGTGTTTTCATGATTCTTATTCTATTTGGCAAATTTATTCTAAAAAAAAAAATGTACTTAATAATAATTCTGGTAATTTAAATAATGGGAGTAAAGATAGTTTTTTAAAAGATGAAGATAAAGATAAAATTGGTGAATATAAAAAACAATTATCTAGTGTTCATGAAGTTCATAATGAAAAAGATTATTTTTCAAAAACTAATGAAAATAATCCAAATTTTAATGAAGAAGATGAAAGTAATTCTTCGTCAAATAGTGATAATGATTTTAATACAATTAATAATAATAATATTAATAATAATAATGATAATAATAACAATAATAATAATGATAATAAAAATAATAAAAATAATAAAAATAGTGTAAAAGAAGAAGTAGAATCTGATTCTTCTTCTACTATAAAAGAAGATTTTAATGGAATGAAATTAAATACTGAAGATATAAATATATATGATGAAAATGGTGTTGTTGATGAAACTTTAAAAAATATGTTATTTAATGATAATAAAGAAGAAGAAATTGACAAATATATAAATAAATTATTATCAAAGAAAGGAATCAATAGAGGAAGTTCAACTATAAGTCAAGAAATAATTTCTAATCTTTCTAAAAAATCAGATAAAATACAATTTAATACTCCGGTGATTGGGAAAAAAGAAGAAAAAGAGAGCAAAAATTTAGAAAATGAAAAAAGTGAAATAGAAATAGAAATAAAAAATGAAGGTGCAAAAAATAAGAAAGAAAGTAAAAAAAGTATTTTAAAACAAATTAATGAAGAAGAAAAAAAAGAAGAAGAAGTAGAAGTTACTAGGAAAAAAAAAAGTAAAAAATCTTTAAAATTTAAAATAGAAAATAATACTGATAATATAAATAATAACAATACAAATAATACTATTAAAGAAGAAGAATCAAAAAAATCAACAATAAATGAAGAAGAAAAAATGGAAAGAAAAAAATCAAAAAAAATACTCAGTGAAACTGATTTATTTGAAAAATCAAATTTAGAAATATTAAATGCCCAAAATGAACAAATAAATATGAAAGTATCAAAAGAAAATATAGTAAAAATATTAACAGAACCAATATCAAAAAATTATATAATAATAAGTGATTTAGGACATGGTTCTTATGGTCAAGTAAAAAAAGTTCGTCATAGACATTTAGGAGAAATAAGAGCAATGAAAATAACAAATAAAAAAACAGAAAACTCAAAAGTTGAAATAGAAATATTAAGAAAAATATCTCATCCAAATATAACAAATATATATGAAATATATGAAGATTCTAGAAAATATTATATTATGATGGAATATTTACAAGGAGGAGAATTATTTGAAGCAATAACTTCTTCTGGTTCTTTTTCTGAATTTTCAGCTGCTAAAATAATGAAACAATTATTAAGTGCTGTTAATTATTTACATAATAATAATATTGTTCATAGAGATTTAAAACCAGAAAATATTATGTTAACATCAGAACCAAAAGATAATGAATATGAAATAAAATTAATTGATTTTGGAGCAGCAAGATTATTTATTCGTGGAAAAAAAATAAAGAAATTTATAGGAACTTCATATTATATTGCACCTGAAGTTTTAAAAGAAAATTATGATGAAAAATGTGATGTATGGTCTTGTGGAGTAATATTATATATATTATTATGTGGTTATCCTCCTTTTAATGGGAATACGAATATTGATATTTATCATAATATTCAAACTCAAAATCCAAGTTTTTTAGGTGATGAATGGGAAGATATAACTCAAGAAGCAATTTCACTTATTAAAAATATGTTAAATAAAAATCCAAATAAAAGATATTCAATTGAGGATTGTTTAAATCATAATTGGTTTTTAATGCTTGAAGAAACTGAAAAAAATTTAGATAATAGTAATAAATATAAACAAATACAATTAAATGCAATTAATCATATGGCACAATTTGTAAAAGAAAATAGATTTAAAAAAGCTGTTTTACAATTTATTTCAAATCAATTTGATATGCAAAAAGAAGAAGGAGATTTAAGAGAAATCTTTAAATCTTTAGATACTTCAGGAAAAGGACAATTGAGTAAACAAATTTTTATAGATAAATTAATTGAATTATATGGTGAAAATGATGGTAAAGTTTTAGGAGAAAGTATATTTAAAAATTTAGATTTAGATGGTTCTGGTCAAATTTCTTATGATGAATTTTTAAGTGCAATGATTAATGGAAAAAAAATTGTTACTAATGAAAGATTAGAAAAAGCTTTTAAAATGTTTGATAAAGATAATAATGGAAGATTATCTGTTGATGAAATTATTTCTGTTTTTGGAGGGGATAAAGATAGTTGGAAAAAAGTTATTTCTGAAATTGATTTAAATAAAGATGGTGAAGTTGATTTTAATGAATTTAAATTAATGATGACTAATATTGATAAAAATGTTGGTATTAGTCAAAATATTAAAAGTAAATTAACAGAAGTTAAACCCTCTTTATAAATTTAATTTTTTTATAGGTTTTTTTTCTTTAAAATTGAAATTTTGATAGCTTTTTATGCTGTTTTTTATTAATGATATAAAAGTGTTTTTTTAGGTAGGTATAAATATAATTATATATTATTGATTTAAATTTAAATTTAATATTTATTTTGAAAAAAATAGTCTTATTATATTTATCAAAGTTTTTCTTTGGTATTAATTTAAATATTTATTTTGAATTCTTCAAGGTTTATATTCTTTAATTATTTTAATTATTGAATTGAATTTATAGTTAGTATTTAATAATGGAAAATTTATGAAAATATGTTTAATTTAATTCAATTTAAATTAATAATACACCAATTCAATTTATTTTAAGTATAACAAAAATATTTATGATAATTAAATGGAATTTAATAATTTTATAATAATTGGTTCCATTTGTAAATAACAAGTTGAATTCCTTTATGTAGGAAAAATAAAGAAAATTTAAAGTTATGAATTAAAATCAATCAAATCCAAATATTTAATTTCATTTATGAAATATAAAAAATTAATAATATAAATGGAAATTGTTCAAAGAATATTAATAGTATTCTTCTTGAATTTGATGAATTAATCAATGATTAATGTCAATAATTTCAAGAAATAATCAATTTCAAATTTTGGTTTATTTTTTTTTTCAATTTTTTCTCATTGAAAAAATAAATATAAATTAAAAAAAAATTAATAAAAAATAATAATTTATAATATGTAAAAAAAAATTATTTACATATAATTTTTCCATCCTCTCAGATATATTTTTTTTCAATGACTATAATTGAAAAATAATTTTTTCTTGATTATAAATAAATGATATCCTAAAACAATAAAAATAAATAAAGTAAAAATAAAAATTATATGGAAACAATACCAAAAACAGATTCAGATATAAAAATATTTAAACCATATAAAATTCCAATACAATTAGAAACAACTTCAATAAAAAAAAATGAAATAAAATATTCAATTCAATTTAAACCTTCAATAATTTTATCAAATGTATCAGATGAAAGTGAAACTCTTTCAAACAGTGAAAATCATTCAATAAGTGAAAATTTATTAAATCAAAAAAGAAAAAGAAAAAATAAAATATTAAAGCAATGTTTTAAATGTAATCTCGAAGATTGTGAATCATTATTTGAAACATTAAAAGAATTAAATGAACATTATGTAAATTTTCATCAAAAAATATTTAAATGTCCTTTTCAAAGTTGTAATAAGGAATATATGTTAGAAAAAAATTTAAATAAACATATTAAAACACATTCATTAATAATTAAAAAATATATTTGTCCTTTTCCAGGATGTAATAAAAGATTTACTGCATCATATAATCAAAAAATACATTATAGAATTCATACTGGAGAAAGACCTTATAAATGTGAAAAATGTGAAAATGAATATTATGACAGAGCAAATTATAAATATCATTTAAGAACTGCTCATCAAAATTTAGATTTTAAAGATACTATTTGTCCTCATAAAGATTGTAATCATGAGTTTAAAACTAAAAAACAAAAAATTATGCATCATGATAAATTAGAATGTGAATGTAGAAAAGAAAAAAATTATTTGATTAGATTATTAACTTGTTTTAAAGATTGTATTGAAAAAAGTATTTCTTATGATGAAATTAAAGCTTTTAAAGAAGAAAAAGATGTTGAAAAACAATTATTATTTACTAAAAAAGTTGTTACGGATGAAGAACAGTTTAATGCTATTTTTATTGAAAAAAATATCAGAAAGTAATTTTTAATTTTAAGATTGAATTTTAAGAAATTATGTTTGGCTTTTTTCTGTAGATATTCAATTAAATTTTATTTTATTAAAAGTTTTTTAAATAAATATTGAAAATTTTTTTTCTTTTTTATGTCCTTATTTATATTATATATTAAAGGTATTTTTTTTTAAAAATTATATTTTTTTTTTAGAAAAATATATTTGATCGCTTCAAAAAATTGTTTTTAGATTTATTTTCAAGAACTTCAATCTTTTTTTTGATAATATTTTTGATTTTTACCTTTATATTAATTGAATGAAGAAGAGTTTCATTTCTTATATTTTATATTATTATTTTTTGATTTAAAATCACTTATATTATTTTTATTTATATTTATAAGAATTTATTTTCATATGTCAGTTATTGATACTTTTAAATTTTTAGGTTTCAATATTCAATTCATTAATAATTATTATTATAAGAAGGTTTATTCTTATTATTATTTATTTTATTTTATATTTTTTTAATATAATTATTAAACTAAAATTATTATTAATTAAATAATATATTATTTGTAAATTTTTTTTATATTATCTATCTCTTCATATATATTTTTATTCATTTCATCATTATGAATATTTGAGCATTTATTTAAATGTAAACGATATTTTTGATATTAAAATTTACTTTTAATTGTATTTTATTTCAAAAAAGAAACATTTTCAATTTCTTTATTCTTATTTTCTATGAATTGTTTATAATTTTAAGTTAAAAAAATATACTATAATTAATAATTAAATTTAGAAATTTCATTTTCTTTTTTATTTTTCTCAGCCATAAGTTTTAAATATTTTTCATAACTACCTTCTATTTGAATTTGTTCTTTTTTAAATTTAGGAGTTTGAGTCTTTTTTATTTCTTCATTAATTTTAATAAATTGATTTATTTGTTCTTTGATAATTTTTTGAGAAAGAAAAACAGATGATTCATTTATTATTGAATTATATTCATTATCATTTTTCTTATTTTTTTCTTTCAATAACATTGAATTTTTTTTAAGTTCATTATATTTTTTTTCAATTTCTTCTCTTTGTTGAAAATTTTTTTCTATTTCAATTATTGTATTATCTAAATCAAAATTTGAATTTTCGATAGAATTTTTTTTATTATTTTGTATTATTGATTTTTCTAAATTTTGTTTATTTAATAATATATGTTCATAATTTTTATTTTCAAAAGATGGAATTTCTAAATTATTTTCTTTACAATATAAACTTATTTCTGAGAAAGGAACATTATTTTCTAAAATATAATTATTAAAAAATTTTTTTATTTTATTTATGTCCTGATTATTATTTAAATAATTCAAAGAATTTTTTAATAATTTCAATAGATTTTCAAAATTTAATTTTTGACTATGATATTCAACAAATAAAACCCAAAATTTATATTTTCTAAAAAAAATACTTCCAATTGTATTTAATGATTTTGGAATTGGTAAATCAAAATTAATAGATTTAGTTTTTCTTATTAGCTCTAAAAATTCTCTTTTCCAAATTGTATTTTTTTTCTTTTTATTTTCAATCATATTATCATATATCATATCAATTTCTTTTTCATAATTTAATGATTTAAAAGTATCATTATTATTATGTTTAAGTAAAGAAAATGTTTTCCTTTTTATATTCTGACTTAAAGAAATTGAACTTTTTTTATAAATTGGTGAAGGAGTTTTTATTCTAATAAATTTATCTTTAGTTATTTGACTTTTGTTTTGGAATAAATTTATTTTTTTACTATTAATTCTTTTACAACTGAAACTTTTATTAAGTGCAGAAGTTTTATTTTCACTTTTTCTACTTGATTCGTTAACATTCATAATTTAAATTTAAAAAATAATTATTTTCATTTTAAATCTCAACTAAAAAATAATAAATAAACCATTTAAAATAACAACGTAAAATAATAAATTAACAAAAAATAATATTATTATAAAATAATCAAAAGCCATTTAAAATTTAAAAAAAATATATCTGAAAAAAAAATTTAAAAAAAAATGGATTCTTCAAAACTAGGTCCTCTCTTATCAGCAAGTAAGCAAATAACAAAAGCAACAGAAATAAAAGATCACACAGAAGGAATAAGTGACATAAGTGTATCACCATCAAATGAAAGTTTAATATATTCAGCATGTTTTGATCACACATTATGTCAATATGACATAAACTCAATAAAAAGAACAATAACTTTTGAAGGTCATAAAAAAGGAGTTTGGTGTTGTGATCATCATCCAAATGATAATATTATTGTTTCTGGAAGTAATGATTCAACTGTTAAATTATGGGATATTTCATCTGAAAATAATATTGAAAATATTACTATTCATAAAAATGCTATTTATGATGTTCAATTTTCAAAAGATGGAAATTTATTTGGTTCTTGTAGCAAAGAATTAATTTGTATTTGGGATATGAGAAATAGAAGTAATCCATTAGATCAAATTAAAAATGAATCTAAAAGCAAAGATGATTTTATTTATTGTTTAAATTTTATTGATAATGATAAATCTATTATTACTGGTTATATGGATGGAACTATTTTAATTGCAAAAATTAATGATGATAATCCAGATTCAAAAATAACAATTGACATTAAACCTAATTATATTAATTCATGGAAAGAAGAATTAAATTATTCTAAAAGTGTTTATTCACTTAATAGATTTAATAATGAAGAAGAGAAAATAATTTTAAGTCATTCAGATGGAAGTGTTAGAATATATGATATTAAAGAAAAGAAATTAGTAAGTGATAAAGAATTTTATTATTTTACTTCTCCAGTTACTTGTGCTAATGTTTCAATGGATGATTCATTAATTGTTGCTTGTGGAAAAGATAGAACCGCTGAAATTTGGAATCCTAAAGTTTTACATGAAATTAAATATACTTTAGCTGGTCATAGGGGAATTATTTCAGCTTGTAATTTTGTTAAAAATGGAAATAATAATATTGTGATTACTGGAAGTTACGATAACACAATGAGAGTATGGAATTTATAATAATTTTTCTTTTTTATATATTAAAAATTAAATAGGTAAAAAAAATATATTATTGAATAATTAAAAATTAAATAAAAAATTATGAATTTTCCAAAAAAAAATAAATAATTTAAAAAAATAATAAAACATTTTAATATCTAATGACAGAATCCTTAATAGAATCAATAGAAATAAACAAGAGTAAAAAAGGTATTACAGTATTAGATGTTCCATCAAATAAATTTGTGAATACCTTAGCTTTATTTTTCAAGGAAAAAAATGTGATAAAACTTCCAGAATGGAGTCCAATAGTAAAATGTTCTCACGCAAATGAGATAGTTCCTTTATCAAATGATTATTTATACATTAAAGCAGCAGCAATAGCAAGAATATTATATGTAACTAAAAAAAAATCTCTTGGTGTTGGTTCTTTAAGATCTTTCTTTGGAAAAAAAAAAAGAAGAGGTGTTCAACCTCCTAAAAGCATGAAAGCTGGGGGAAGATGCATTAGAGAAATTGTTCATCAATTAAAACAAAATGGTTATGTTGAAAATTATGGTAATGCTGAAGAAACTACTTTTGGATTAGTACTTACTAAACAAGGAAGAACTGAATTGGATAAAATTGCACATCAATGTATGAAGAAATAATATGGAAAAGGGATTTAACTTTTATTTAAGAGTTTTTTTGGTTATTTTATTATAAATTTTATATTTATATTTATTTTTTTTTTGTTCATATATTAATATTTTGAATATGGAAAGATTAGATACTTTTCCTAGTACTGATTATTCTACTTTACCACCTTCTACCAGGCATTTTAATAATAATAAAATTGTTGATAGTAATTTAAATAAATCAGTTCAATATAGTAAAAATTCTTTAGAAGAAAATTTAAGGGCTAAAAATAAAACTTTACAAAAAAAAATAACATTATTAACTGGGAGAATTAAAGTATATGAAAATGAATATTTTGAAAAAACAAATAAATTAAATAATCAAATTAAGGATTTTGGATTAATTGAAATGAATTATAAAAATCAAATTGAAAATCAAAATTCAATAATAGAGCAAATAAAAATAGAAAATAAAGTTTTGAAATCTCAAATTAAAGAATTGGAAGAAAAAATTGTAATATTAAAAAAGGAAGTTAAAAATGCATATAGAGTAAATTTAAAAAATGAAAATAAAATAGGTCAAAAAAATAGAAATTATTCTCATAATAAAATAATTGAAGTGCCCAAATTAATTTTTAAAGAAAAAGAGGTTGAGAATCCTGAAACAGAAAGAAAAATGAGAGATCTAATTTACTTAATAAAACAATATTCAAAAGAAATTTCAAAATTAAAAAATGAAAATATTAATTTGTCAAAAAATTTAAGCTTTAATGAAAGTAGTTTAAGTAAATCATTAAATTATAATAATTTAAGCATATATAATAATGATTCTTTTTTAATGCCAATTGCAACTTTTATAAATAAAGAAATAAATTTAATTAATCAATGGATTGATACTTATATGGGAGATAATTATGATAAAAATTATGATGTTCCTTCTTTAATAAATGATAGTAATAATTCTTTTTCAAAAATTCATGAAAATAATAATCTAAATACTAAATTAATTGATTATTTACAATTTGATTTATTAAAAAATACTTTAGAAAAATCAAGGTCAAAAATAAATAATATGTTAAATCAAAATGAAAGAAAATTAATGGAATATAAAATTTCAATGAAGAAAACAGAAAATAATAATTCTGAATTACAAGAAGAATTAAATATTTTAAAACAAGAGATAATAAATTTAACTTTTGATAAAAAAATTAAAATTCATGATATTGAAAATCAAAAAAGTGAGAATTTAATAAATCAACTTAAATCTAAGTTAAATGAATCAAAAAATGATAATGATAAATTTTTAAATTATCTTTATGAATTAGTTTCAAATGAATTAAATAATATATTAAGAGATTTTAATTTTCAAAATTTTCATGAAAAATTATTAGAAAATTATGGTAATTCTAATAATTTAAAAGATTTATTAAGTATTTCTTTAGAAAAACTAATTGAATTTATATCATATTTAAAATATGATTATATTAAAACAAAAGAAGAAAATTTACAAATTTTAAATCAAAAAACAGAAGATACTTTTCAATGTTATAATAAAAATAATATATATTAATTTTTTGATATTAGATTTTTATATAAATTGTAATTTATTAAAATATATATTATAATTTCTCAAAAAAAAGATATGATTAATTAATCTACATTAGAGGTAATTTTTGTAATAATTAATTGCACTTCTTTTCTTAAACTATATCTAATATCTTTTGTTTCATCAGCGTCATATCTTATTCTTTCTAAAATTTCACAAAGAACTTTTAAAGTGTTTCTATCACCAACAGTATCACCATAAAAAGCTTTAATACATATTCCATTATCTTTTTGTAATTTGAAAGCTTGAGGTAAATTATCTATTATTATTGTTCTTTTTAAATCTCTTCCTAATTTATTTAAATCTTTCACATAATCATTTCCACATAATGTTGCATGTTGTCTATATAATCTGTATTCAAAATATTTTTCTTCTTTTTCTAAAATATTTACAATAGGATCAACATATTCAGGTGTTCCAAAAGAAAATATTATTAATTCATATAATAATTTCATTCTTGACAAAAATTCATATAAATAAGGACGAACAACCAAAACTTTATTTTTATTTTCTTTTTTCAGATATATTAAAGTTTCATCTAAATCAAGGACTAAAGTATATCTATAAAAATTAGTATTTAATTTTGGCAAATAATATAAAGGTTGTTGAATTTTCAAATTTGAACTTTGATTACTTAATGTATTAGTATTATAAGTATTTGAATTTGTATTTGTATTATAACTATTATTCATTGAATTATCAGGAGAAAATTTAATTTTATATGAAAGAATATAGGAACCATTTGGATCTGAGATTTTAAATAAAAATAAATTAAAAAATTTATCAATATCTTCTATTGTATAATTATCAGGAAATGAAAAAGCATCAAAGAAAAAAGAAGAAATAATTTCCTTTTTATTCCTAACTCTATCTACTTGTCCATGTAAAATTAATGGAAATTTATATTGTTTAATATTTGGATGATAGGAACCAGAATATATATTATCAATGATAAGTTTAAAATAATTTGCAATGTTTTTTATATTATGATTAATAATTTGAATAATATTATGTTCATCCAAATCATTTTTGCTTAAATTCATACTTAACTCATTTTTTACTGTGTTATATAATTTTTCATACCAGACATAATTTTCATATGTCATTTTTGTTTTATGTAGAATAAACCTTATAAGAACTAAAAAATTAAAATGTATTTGTTCAAAAATAGATTTAAGTAAAATAATTACTTTATTTAAATGTCTATCATCATATGAAATATTGTAACAGAGACAATAACATAGTAATTCAATTTTAATTGAATAATTCATTAATTTTCGATTATTAGAATCTTTACATAAATTAACTAAATTATGATATAAATTTGAATTAAAATAAAAATTAATATATTCAAAACATTCATTATAACATTGTTGATAAGAATTTAATTTTTGTAAAATATCTTTCAATTTATTTTCCAAAATAAATATTTGTTCAATATTAAAATCTGATATATCATTTTCATGAAAAGAATTATTATTTTCATTAGCTTCTGTCATAGATCTATTTTGAGAAACATTTCTTGAATTTTGAAAAAAAGATAAATTTCTATTATGATTATTACCTTGAATAATATTAGAATTATTTAACATATCAAAAGAATTATCAATTGAATAATTATTATAATCATTTTTTGAAGCTGCAGTATTAGGAGTATTTTTTTCCATTTGATTTTCATAAATTTTGTTTTTTAATTCAAAATTTGTATTTGATTTACTTTTTGATAAAGAACCTAATTGATTATTTATACCATAACCTAAATTATTTAATTCTTTTTTATTTGAAAAAATACTACTAGTACTTTCACTTCCACTATTATTTAAATTTCCATTAAAAGAATTATTTGCAGTTGGAGAACTAAAAGATCTATTATTATTAGCTTCATATAAATTTGAAAATGTTTTATTTAAATTTTTACTAACTTGATGTAATAAAAATCTATAATTTTTTGCTTTATCACTTAGACATATTTGTATTACTTTATTTGGGGATTTTTCATTGTTGTTTGATTTCGGAGAAATTATTAAATTACCTTGTTTTCTTATTCCAATTTGAATTCTATTTTGTTTTACATCATTTGATTTTCTTATTGTATTTGTTATTTTTGTATATTCTGGAATTTCTTTTTTAGGCTTTTTCATTTCTTGTTTTGTTTTTATATATTTTTCAGATTTTGTTTTTTCTTGTTCTTTCCATAATAATGTTTTATTTATTGTTATTTTTGTTCTAACATTATTATCTTTATTTATATTTTGATTTTCAGAATTTGGAGTTGTTGTTTTAATTAATGTTTTTCTTACTGTTAATGGCTTTGTTACCTTTGATTTTTCTGAATTTTTTATTTTCATTACTTTTTTTTTATTTTTTTTTTTTATTATTTTTTATTTTATAAATAAGTCAATCAATAAGCCAAAAATAAATCCAAAATTAATTAAAATAAATATTAACTAAAAAAGATTTAGTTCATTTAGAATTTCCAACTCCGATACTTTTAGAAATTAAGGAACTAAAGGCTAATTAAAGAGATAAGAAACAATTGAATTAGAAAAGTAATTTTAAAAGTAGATAATAAAATATTAATTTGTATCTTCTAATAAATATGCCATAAAAAAATATGGAAAAAGAACATTATATGATAATTAGAGTATTAAGGCTATAAAAGATAAATTGGAAAATTTAAAAAAACAATTAAATTCTTTTTCTTGTTGACTACATTCTTAAAGAAAAATTAATAAAGATAATAGAATTGAATTAATAATTCAATTAATAAAAGGACATAAAAAATTTGAAAAAATTTAAAGGATGATAGAAAAAATATAATTTAATATAAAAAATGAAAGAAGGGCTCAAAAATCGATTAGACTATTTATGAATATTTTTAAATCAAATATTTTCTTTCAAAATAAAATACTATTATATATTTATTATTAAATAAAAAAAATAAATTAAAAAGTTATATTTAACTTACAAAATATATTTATATTTAATTCTAAAATTTAAAAATGGATTTTTTCATTAAAGAAAGTAATGTTAGACCTGGAAATAGAGGAGGACGTTCATATTTTAAATGGGATGATGTGAGATTAATGGATAATAAAAATAGGGAAGCTTACTTAGGAGTAAGTCAATGTATTGGATTTTTAGATAAAGGAGGAAAATGGAGAAAGAGAGATTGGTGGCAAAATTTTAATCCAGACGAAAAAAAAGTTTCAAAATTAGAATTATCAAAAATAAAAGAAGAAGAAGAAGATAAATTATATGAAGCAGTTTATGGAAAAAAGAAAGTTAAAAATGAAAATCCAAACAAAAAATTAACTGATTTTCAATGGGAAAAATTAACAAAAAAAGAAGGAAAAAAAGGATTAAATGATTTTGATTATTATTATGATGATAAACACAGAGCTGGTCTTGGAATTAATACAACAATGAGTTTCAGAGCAAATCCTTATAATAATAATGAAAATTTAGGAAGATTAGAAGGTAATTTAAATGAAAATAATATTCAAGAAAATAAAGAAGAAAAAGATGAAATAAAAGAAAAAAAAACAGTTAATGAAAATTCAAATTTAGGAAAGTTTATTGATGAATATTTAAATAAAAAAAGAAAAATAAGTGATGATTCAAAACCAAAAAAAGAAGAGAATAAAAAAAAATCTCATAAACATAGACATCATCATCATCATCATTCACATAGAAAAAAGAAATGAAATAATATAAATTAAATTGATAGTGTCTTCTTTATAAAATGTTAAAAATTTTGAAAAGATATTATTTTTTAATTATAATACATTAAAATATTATCAAATATATGCAAAAATGATAGAAAATCAATGTTAGAATATTTAATTATTGAAATTACTATTATAGATTTTAATTATTTTACATTAATAGAAAATAAAACAATTTTAAATAATCAAGTTTAAATAAATATATTATTACCATTAAATATTTTAATTTTTTTAAAAATTTATAATTAATTATTTCTCATTTTTTGGTTCATAGAGGAATTCATCTTCTAATTCATTTGCTCTTATTTTTCTTTTTTTTTTCAATAAAAAACCTAAATAAATTCCTCCTAAAAATATTAAAATTATTATTATTAAAATTAATAAAACAATCAAAAATTTTGAAAATTTTGAATTATTATCTAAAATATATATTCCTATTACTTTTTTATTTTGATCGAAAACTAATTTAAATTTTTTAATAAATATTTCTCCTAATTTGCATTCGGTTTCTAATGTACTAAAAGTTATTAAAAAATAATATTTATTTTCATGTTGAATAAACAAATCTTTATAATCTATATTAAAAATATAATTTAATTCTTTATGTTCAAAAGAAATTTCAGGAAGGTTTTCAATTTTTATTGATTTTTCACAATAAAAAAAATAATTATCATGAATGGTTGAATTATTACAAATTTTTTTATCAATATATTTTTGGAAAAACGTTTCTTTATAGAAATTCATTTCTTTTAAACTCAATGTAATAAATCTTGAATTAATATCAATTTTACATTTTTTAGGATTATTTTTATCAATATTTGTTTCACCAATTAATATATTTGAAATCTCAAATCCCCAAATTAAATTGGAATAATATTTAAGTGTATTTGTTGATCTATAATTTTTTATATTAAAATTTTTATTTATTTCATGAGGGAGTTGACCTATAATAAATTTTACATCATTATCTTTAAAAGACTGAATACTCCAAATATTTGATTCAATTAAATTTTTTTTTTTAAGTTGATTTAAAAGATTATAATCAATTGAAGTATAATAATTAGGAAGAGATAACCCTATTTCTGCGGGAAAATAAGATAAATATATTGCTCTTGTTGCAAGATTAAATTTTATCTCTTCAAATAGTTTTTTATTTATTGTTGATAAATAATAATTATCTTGTGATAATAATCCTTCATTATATTTTCCCCCAGAATATTCTTTTGTGACATTATAAATTACTTTATAAGTATTAGATTTAGATTCTTTATACAAAGAATATTTCATTTTTTCAGAGCAAATAAATATTTCTGCACTATTAAAAGTGAGATAAAATTTAATCTCTTGTTCTGGATTTCCAATTTTAATTAAAATATAATAATTAATTGTTTCTAAAGAATTCATCACTTCTTTTGCTGAAATGCCCATATTTAAAGTTGATTTTTCAATTATAATTGGGAATTGAATATTTTGAGATAAAAAAATTTGGAAAAATGTAATAAATATTAGAAATATCAAAATATTCATTATAATTATGTATAGAAAATATTATCAAAATTTTTTAATTATAAAACAAATTATTTTTTTTTTGTGTATAAATTTTATAAACACTTTTATTTTTTTTAAATAAATTTATGAATTAAGAATATCAATTAAAATTTAAAAGATATTATTATAACAATTATGTATGATTATAATAATTGATAAATAATAAATAAAGGATTTTCATAAATAATAATTTTAATAAATTATCTTTTTTTCTTTAAAATTCCTCGAAGTAATTTTTTGTATATTACAATTAAAAAGAATAGAATATTTTTGAATGAAAAAACATATGAAGATTAGATACAAACATAATTAAAAACATAATAATTGATATGATGAAAATTAGTATAATTAAATATTCCTGAATACCTTTTCTTTAAAAATTATAATAAAAAACAATATTTTTTTTTATATTAGTTTATAATAATTGATTCATATTTTAATTATTAATTTATTAGAAAAGAAAACTTTCAAAATGAATATATGACTTTTAATTTAAAAAAAGGATTTTGAATTAAATTTTAAATGTTTTCCTATTAATAAAATAAATTGTATCTAAAGCAATCCTTAAATCATAATTATCAGATAAATTGTTTATTTTAGAATTATTAAATTAAATAAATTATTGAATTAAATGTTAAAAAATTCTTAAACTTTACTTGAAAAACTTTTTATTCCATTAAATAATAAAGAATAAATATTATTAATATTATATCCTTAAAATTAAGGGAGTTTAATGGGATTTTTTCTAAAAGTTAAAAAAAATTTATAAAGACTGATAAATCTTTATTTTAATGAACAAATTTCTTCCAAAACTAAAAAAAAAATTTTAAAAATATTTAAATAATTTATTGTTCATTTTAAAAAATAAAATTGACTATATTTAAAAATAAAATTTGACATAAATAATTATCAGTCACAGATGATGTGGAATTGCTCTGGCATGGGCTCCCCGCAACTACCGCAAACATGTTTGTCTTGGCGCTCGATCTGTATATTAAAATAATAATAATAATTTAATGAGTATAAATGACATTCTTCAATTTTAATAACTTGTAAAACAATAACAGGAAAAAAACTATTAAAAAAACAAATAAAAAAATTATATTTTCTTTTATTAGAAAAGATTACTCATCTTTTATTTAAAAGGTCCCTAAAATTTTATTTAATTGAGTAATTTTTTAAATTTTGAAAGAAAATTAAGTTTTATTTCTATTTTTTTTTCAAATTTATATATAAATTAAATTTTATTTTTCGATTATGACTGATAAACAAAAATCAAAAGAAATAGAAAAACAACTAATAGAAGCATCAGAAAAATTATGCAAAGAATTATTTGATAAAAAAGAACTTAGTGAAAATTTAGAAGATTTAGAAAAAATATCAAAAATATTACAACAAATTCAATCACTAAAAGATGAAGTTAAAAAAACAAAATTAATAGAACAGTTAAATCCAAATTTAAAGCAATTCATTCAATTATCAAAGGAAAACCTTGTTGCTTTAGGAAAATATTTTCAAAAAATAATTTCTAAAAAGAAATTAGAAATTAAAGATAATAAATCTTCAAATACTGAAAATTCAATAAAAATAGAACAATTTAATAATATTAATGATTCAATTTTTAATAATTCAGAAAATAATCTAATATATATTTATTTCTTTTTACTTCAAAATTCAAATAAATTTGAAATTTCTGATTTTCCTGATTTTATTTTGTTAATTCTTTTATATATTCCTTCAACTAAAGAAATATACTTATTTGTTAAAGATGAAAAAACTTTAAATATCAATTTTTCAAGTGTAAATTTTATTTTAGAAAATTATCAAATAGATAATTCATTTTTAAATTTAGATTTAGTTAATTCTTTAGTTGGAACTGAAATTGAAACAAATTATTCTGATGATATTGAACAAGCATTAGATATGGAAAAAATAATAAATGATATTAGAACAAATGAAATTTTAAAAGATAGTAAAGATAAAATTAGAAAATTTTCTAATGAAATAGAATTAAAAAATGAATTTGTGAAAATATTGCATGAAAACAAAATAAATAATTTAAAAACTAATAATGTAGAATTATTTAATTTTATTTATAATTCTACTCAATGAAAAAAATTTAAAATATTAAAATAATATAAATAATAATAATATTTAATTTAAAGAAGAACATCAATATAAAAATCAATAATAAAAAAATTTTTTTTTTCTTATTACATTTTTTAATTAGAAAAAAAAAATAATTTAAAATTAAATTTAAAAAAAGAAATCCAAACTTTATAGATTTATTCCTTTTTTTTATTAGTATTAAAAATATATGTAAAATAAACATTTTGATTAGTCAGATTGCTTTATTATATTTTTTTACATTCTTTCTTATATTTAATTGGTTTCTGGAATAATAGATATGTTAATTGATTCTAATAAAATGTAATTTTTAGTCTTTTTTTTTCATTTAAAATTTATCTCTGAATTTATCCAATAATTCATCTTTATTAATAACATATTTATGTTATTATCTATTTTTATGAACTATTGATTTTTCAAATAGATCTTCTCTTAAACTATTTCTATGATATACTCCAAAAAAAATAACTATCAAAATATAACTATATAACCTATAAAATTAGTATATATAAATTTATAATTAATAGTTATCATTTCCTTTTCTTACATTTTTTCAATTTTTGATTTATAAACCTTTTACAATAAATACTAGGGGAATATTTTATCATACATTATTCATTTTTCATTAAAAATCTAAATCTAAATCTAAGGATATTTTTAATACTTAACATAATTCCTTGTAAATTTTTCACTAATTTTTTATAAATAATATAAATATAATGATTGATTTTAATGTTATTACTATTATTAATCTAAATATTTTCTTCTTTTATTATAGGATATCCTTCTATTTCATCTCTATTATCTTCACCTTTTAATATCATTACATTCTACTTTTTTTAATATTTATTCCTTTTAACCCACTCGATTTTTATAGTTTATTTAAGAACTTAATAATTGATTTATTTTTTCACATATTATATATAAACCATCTCCCTAATCAATTATTTCATATGAATTTTTATTATTTTAAATACTACCAATATCTAATCTGATATCCTTTGTTTTCTTAGCTTATTATTAATCTTTATGTATTATTTTATAATACTGCATTTTTTAAATTAAAAAAACAAAATATTGAGTAAAGAAATGTTTTTTTCTTTTTAATATCATTAATTCTTTGATTTCATTTTAATAAATTTATTTATGTTCCCTTATAAATCCGATTTGTTTAATACATAATATTTTCTTTTTCTTAATTTCATTAATTAATCTAGTTAAAACAGCTGATTCATATAATTTCATAAAAGTTTAAAAAAAAATTTAGTTTGTTAGTTAGTTATTTAAAAAAAAAATTTAGTTAATTGGTTAGTTAGATAATTAGTTTATTTATTTAAAAAAAATTTAGCTTGTTAGTTAGTTAGTTTCTTTAAGAATTTAAAAAAAAATTTTTCCCCATACGGGAATTGAACCCGTGTCTGCTCGGTGAGAGCGAGCTATCCTAACCACTAGACTAATGAGGATCTGTAATTTTGAATCTATTTTTGCTTATAAATTAAATAATAGAAATTGTATGAAAAAAAAACAAAAAAATTTATAATAATTTTTTCTTTTTCAAATTTAAAAATGGAAAATAAGGATAGTGAACAAATAAAAAATAATATAAATGAAAATGAAATAAGTCAAGATAAAATAAATAAACCAAAAGAATTAAAGGAGTTTGATGCATTACCTCATTTTAAAACAAATATAATAAATTCAGATAAAAATTGTAAAGAAGAAATAAATGAATATTCATATTATTGTTTTACATGTAAACATAGTGTTTGTGGTGAATGTGGAATTTATGAACATAAAGATCATTTATTAATTCAAAGAGAAAATTGTTTAAATTATGATAATACTTTTTTTAATGAAATATCAAAAGTTATTGAAGATGCTCTTTTAGTTAATGAAAAAAAAAATGAAATTATTTCCATTATCAATGAAAGTATAAAAAATTTAAAAAATAAATTAGATGAAATAAAAAATAAAAAAATAGAAGAAGTTAATAAATTATTTTCTGATATTAATAAAAATTTAATTGAATTAAAAAAAAATTATCTTAATGTTAAATCATCTATTGAAAAATATTATGAGGATAACAGTAAATTTTTTAATATTTTAGGAAAAAATAATCCAAATTATGATTTAGAAAATACTATTTTTTTAATGAATTTTGAAATAATGAATTTATGTGATAATAAAAATTTAGAAGTATTAGATAATATAATTCAAATGAAAAACAAAATTAATAATTATGAAAATACAATTAAAGAAAGAAAAAAAGAATTAAAAAATCAATTAGAACATTTTTTAGATATTGATTATAAATTTGATAAATTTGATGATTTTTATTGGGATGTAAAATTAAGGACCACAAAATATACAGAACATATAAAACAATTTAAAAATACAATAAGTGATATTATTAAAAAGACAGGAAATTATGATAAAATTATAGATTTGTTAGATATTTTTGATTCTAAAAATAAAAAAGGAAAAGAGGTAATTTTTAACCAAGAATATTTTGTAAATAATGAAAATAATGTTGATAACCTCAAATCAAAAAAAATAAGAGGAAATTCAAGAAATAAATTAAAAACCAGTAAAAGTGTAAATTTATTTAAAACTCAAGGAAATAATAGTAGTGGCTCAAGTAAAATTTATATAATGAATAATACATTTGGAAATATTAATACATCTTTTATTCATATAAATCCAAATACTATTATTCTTGATAATGAAGTCATTAAAAGATTTTTCGCTTATTCAATTTTAGAATTATATTCTAAATATTTTGATAATAATCAGAATAAAAATTTAGAATTAATGAATAATATTTTATGTGATGAAAAAAAAACAAACAAAAAAAGAAAAGGGAAAAATATGATAAAAAGTAATAGCAAAAATAATATCAATACAAATAATAATAATTATTTATATCCAAATGAATTAATGAATAATATTGATAAAAATGATAAAAACATACCATCAAATATGAAAGAAATACAGAGTATGAATAAAATAACTGTAAGTTATTTAAATAATTATAATACTAGATATAATTTATTAAAAGAATATGCAAAGCCTATTATAGGAACAAATTACATTAGTTTATTTGATCAAAATACCCAAAAAATTATAAAAATTCCTGTAAATTTAACAATTGAAGAACATGATTATACTTATTTTCCAAATGGATGTCGTCATATTTTAGTATCAAATATATTATATATTACAGGAGGAAAAACAATAAATAAAGAATTAAATACAGTATTATCATTTAATATAATTACATTTGAATTAAAAAAATTAAATAATTTAAATAATTCTCGTTCTTATCATTCAATAGAATATTTAGATAATTATGATTGTTTAATAATAATTGGAGGAGAATTTAATGAAAATTGTGAATTATTTGATATTTATAGTAAAAAATGGATTAATATTCCAAAATTAAATACTCCAAGAGCAAATATAAATATATATTTTGATAATATGACAAATGATTTATACGCTTTATTCGGTATTGAAGGATTTATTAGAGATAAAAAAAATTATAGTGATGTTATAGAAGTTTTAGAATTAAATGATATTAAAAGCGGTTGGATTAAAGTTGATTATTATAAAAGTGCTGATTTAAATTTCAAAATAAATTATTGTACTGTCTTTCCTTTCAGTAGAGATAAATTATTAATTTATGGAGGAAATGATTCAAGATTTACAAAAAAATTATTTGCTTTATTTAATATGAGTAAAAATGAATGTGTTAAAGTTGATACTAAAACTTTAGAATTAATTAAATTAGAAGAAAAACAAATGAAAATGGTAGATATGGCTCTTTCAAAAATTAATTAATTCAATTATATTTATATTTTTTAAATTAATTTAGAAATTATTTTTCTTTATTAAAAACAATTATACAGATTTTTTAAAGAAATAAATAAAAGTAAATTAATTAATAAAGAATTAAAAATGGAAATTGGTGAAAAAATTGAAAATATATTTTTTAGTCCTGAGCATAAAAATAGAACAAATATGCTTACAAATTTTAAAACATCAAAAAAAATAAGAGTTAAAAATCATTATAGTAATAATAATTTGTTGATAAATGAGCTTGTATTAAATTCTTCAATCACAAAAATTGATAGAAACAAAAGAATGAAAAGAAATTATGAAAATAATGGAGATGTCTTTTATCATGAATTTATGAAAAAATTAAATTCTGAAGATGTTTCACCATCTATTAATATTTCTAAAATTTCAAAAAAGAAGCAATCTCAAATTAAAATAAAACAAATTAAAAAAGAAAAATCTTCCAATAAAGAACTTTCCAATTTAAATAATATGTTAAAACTAAATTTAAATAACATAAATGAAAAAGAAATATTAAATGAAAAAAAGAAAAAGAAAAATAAATATCAAGAGGGAATTTTAGGCATTTGTAAAATAAATCATAATATAAATAAAAATAATAATCAAAATTTAAATTCAACGGTTTCCATAAATAAAAATCTAAAAAATTCAAAAATAGATAGTTTAATTAACTTAGATAAAAATGAAATTCAAAAAGTAGTTGAATTTGAAATTTTAAATCATTATAAAAAATTTGATTTGTTAGAAATTGAAACTAATACTAATATAAAAAATGTAACTTATTCAAAAGAAGATTTTAGAAAACAATCAAAAGAATCAAATTTAAATACAAATAATGTTTCAAAAAGAGAAAATAATAATTTAGAAAAAGATAGTGAAGAAAATAATATTAATGATGCTGTAATTTATTACTCAATACCTTCTGAAAATAAAAAAAAAAGAATCTTTTTATGCTGTTTTTAGAGTTTTCATTATATATATTGTTATTCTTGTTATGCTGTAATAATATCTGAATTAAGTTTCTTTTAATTATAATATCTTAAAAAAAAAGTATAAATGCTTATTATATAAATATCAAAATCTATTAAATAATTCTTTAAACTATATTTATTTAACAAAAGTAAATTATTCTAAAATTAATTAATTAAGAATTATTTATATTATTAAAAGGAAGAAAAAGGGTGAAATGATTTATTTTAAAAAAATTAGAGGAGCAATTATATTAAGATCAATATAGAATATTTCTCAAAATTTGAAAATTTAATATCTAAACAATTAAAAAAGTTAATTGTTAATCACATTCAATATACTTTTATTTGGAAAAACATTTAATTTCTATGATAAAGTTAATGAAGAAGATTCTATCAATAATTATCTAATTCCTGGTTTATGTGAACAAAGAGTTTTTTAAATAAATATGAGATTGTTGTAGAATCTTATCAAACAAACATATATCTTATTGAATTACAAATAAATTCTCTTTTTTTGATATTTTTTAAGAGATTTGAATTATTATCATGATTTAATGAGAATTAATGATATAAAATGTTGAATAAGTAAATTTTCATAATTTAAGAATATTCACATTTAATATTAAATAAAATTATTTTCGTGTTTTTTATTCTATCAAATTTATGAAACTAAATATCCATAATTATAAATTTAAAGGAATCATTAGAAAATAAAAATTTCAAAAAAAAGGATGAAACATAAATTAATTATTAAATAATATATAAATATCAATTTTATATGTAATATTCTTAAATAATTATTTAATTTTTTCATTTTCATAAGATATATTATGCTCTTTATCTAATTCAGTTCCTTTTTCACTATTTGGATTTAAAAATTTTTTTTCAAATTTTTTTTCATGACCATGTTGATTAATTTCAGTGAAATTAATAATTTCTTCAATATTTTGCATTTCATTCTTCTTTTTCTTCACTTCTGCTTTAATATTTAAAATAGAAGCAAGAGAACTTAAAAATAAAAATAAACAATAATCAAGATTAATTACTCTTTCTGTTATTTTAGCTCTTCCAATAGAAAATATTATAATTATTAACAAAAATAATATTATTACTATGATATTTAATAATAGTATAATTGGGTTTTTTGTTTTTTTTTCTTTAATGACAAAAATATTTAAAAAGAAAAAACCTATTCTCATTATTCCAGATATTATTTCAAAAATAAATATATACCATTTTTTGAGTAAAATAGTTTTATTTTTATCTGTCTTAAAGTTTAATAAATCATATATTGAGATTAAAATTAGTAAAATTCCAAAATTTAAAACCACAATATTATATATTCTCCTAGTTTTAACAGTACAAAATTTTTTAATTTTATAAACAGTATTTTTATTTATTACAATAATACTTGTAGTACTTAAACTTTCATTTTTACTTTCATTATGAATATCATTTTTTAAACTATTTTCTTCACTTTTTTTATTATCTATAGAATGATTAATTAATTCATTTTGATTTTCAACTCTAATTGAATCAGTTGAATCCTTTTTTAAAGTATTATTTGTATTGGATTCTAAACCAGTTTCAGAAAAAAATCTTTGATTAACTTCTAATCTATTATTTTCACTTTCACTAATATTATTTTCAATGTGATTTTCTTCTGTCATTTTTTTTAAATTTATAATCTCATTTAATTATATCAAATATTCTTTATAAAATTTATATTATTTAACATTTATAATAATAATTATTATTATTTGATAATTATTAAGTTATACTCTAATTACTTATTTTTGAGGAAGTTATTATTCCACAAATTTTATTGTAAATATCAAGTTTAAGTTTTTCTTTGTTTAATTCAACTGTTAAATTATCGTTTAATGATAGTTTTTTAAATTCTTTTAATTCTTTATGAATTTTATTATTATATTGTTCTTCTATATTATCTAATTCATTTTGTTGTTCATCTTTTAAATATTCAATTTGAAGTTCTAATTCATTAAATTTAATATTATTTTTTATTCCACTAATTTCTAATTCTAAATCTTTAATTTGATTTGAATAGATCTTTGTTATTTCTTTATAATGTTTAAATTTATCATTCATTAACTTTTTTATTTTATCAATAAAATTAGAAAACCAATTTAAATAATAATAATCATTTATTTGATTAAAAGAATTTGTAATTAAATTTTCAATTTCTAAAAGCCCTTTTTGTTGTTTTGAGCCAATATCTTTATAAGAATCAATTAAGTTAAAAATAAAAGATTGTTTATTTTTTATTTGAGAAGTAATTAAATTATTATTGTCAGATAAATCAAAAAAAGTATTTAATATATTTCCTGTTTCATTTGTTTCGTTAGTTTTTAATATTTCTTCTCCATTTAAATTAGCATTATCACTATTAAAAGAGTCACTATTTAAATCACTTAAAGTTGAATTTATAATTTCTTTTTGTTCTTCTGAATTTTTATTACTGAAATTATCTTTTAAATCTGAAATATCTAATAATTGTTGAGAATAATTATGTTTTTTATATGTATTTTCAATATTCATTGAAAAATCATTATTACTGTTATTATCATTATCTGATTTTATAAAAGAATTTTTATTAGTTTTTAAACTTTTCATTTTTTTGTATTTCATTAATTTTTCTTTAAAATTTTGTTCTTGTTTATTTATTTCTTTTTTCACTAAATCATTATAATGATTTTGAGTTCCTATTAATTTTTCAATCAATTTTTTATTTTCTTCTATTTTATTTTGATTAAATAAAGCTTTTTTTGGATAATTATTATCTTTTTTTTTATCTAAATCATTTATATTTATTTTATTTTCTTTTATTAATTTTTTCACATTTTCATCAGTCAAAAATAAACCTAATCTATTTTCATAGTCTAATCTTCTTTTATCATTTTTTTCTTTATAAAATTTTATTGCCTTATTGTATAAATTAATAATCCGATTTATTAAATCAGGATTTTCAGTTTGATTAAATTCCATTTCGAGAATAAATAATTTTTCAAAGAATTCATTATTAAGATAATTTGTATTATTGTCTAACTTCTTTTTTTTTTCTTTAAAATTCATATTTTTTAATTATAAATAATTAAATTATTTGAAAAACTTGTTTTAGGTTTATAACATAATAATTATAATTTAAATACATTTACATAAGTTAAAAATATCATTTAATATTTCAAATAAACTAACAATTTCTTTGACATTTTTTATATAAAATGACAGTATTTAATTTTATAAATAAGAATTACTTCAATATACAAATAACATAAAGATCCTTCTTAAATATTATATATTAATATTTCGGTGAATTAAAGATACCTTTAAGTTTTATCAATTCCAAATCATATTGTTCATTATTATTTATATCATTGAATATATTTTTATTATTTTTATCTCCAATATGTTGATTAAAATTAATATTAAAGAAATTAGGATTATTCAAGTTAATAAAAGAAGGATTAATAATATTTGTATAATTATTAAAAATATTATTATACCCATTAGGAATTAAAATTCCTTGAGCTTTTGCTTGTAAAAGATTATCATTTTTTGTTCTTAATTCATTTTTTCCATGAGCAAAAGTACATAAAGAACCATATTTACATGTATGATCCTTTTCCCAAAATTTACATTTTACTATTTTATAATTTTCAATTATAGGTCCTTTTTTCCTATTATCATTTAAATTATTTGGTTGTCTTAATTCAATTAATCCATGTGCAAATTGACATTTATTTCCTAAGATACATCCTTTTAAACTATTAAAATGTTTACATAAAACTGTTTTATATTTTGATTGATTTGAATAAGGAATCTAATTTCAAATGTTATAAAAGATATAATGATTACATTTTCATTTGATAAATTCATTTTTATTTTTTTTTCTTAATATGAAAAAAAAACTATATATTTATCTGAAAATTATAATTAAAAACCCTTAAAAATAAAAAATTAAAATATTTCTTTAAATAATTGTAATAAAATAATAAATTAATAAAAATAAATTAAACTGTTAAATTTCCTACTATATTACTTAATCTTCTTGAATTTTTAGTTACTTCTCTAATTAATTCAAGCATTTTTTTATCACATTTAGTAATTAATTTTTTTTCTTTATTTAAAACAGAAACTTCTCTAGTACAACCTCTAGAAACTAATCCTCCATAAATTAAAATATAATCATTATTAATTTCCACAATATTTAAATAAGTTTTAAAATCAATTCCACTTTTATTTTCATAATCTAATTTGATCCATCCTTTCTTAATATCTTTTAAATCTAAATATTCAATATCTTTACTATAATTACTCTCAGTAATTAATCCAGAATTTCCAAAAAAAGTATAAATAATCCCTCTAGGCTTATCAAATTGGAAAATAATATTTGCTCTAGGAGAATTTAAATAAGGTAAATGTAACCATCTATTCATAACAGGATCAAAAATTTCAACAGAAGAACAATTTTCACCTCCAATAACCATTATAGTTTCAAAAACATCACAATATATCATAGTATGATATGCTCTAGCATCATTTAAATCCATTATTCTTTTTATTTTATTATTTACTCTATCATATATTAATACATTCTTATATATTTGAGTTTCATCTTCTCCTCCTGTAATATATAATTTATCTCCTATTAATAATGAACGACATCCTATTGGAAATTTAGTATATCCTATTGGATTTCTTGTTAATTCAATAAAATTTTTTGTCATTTGTCTATTCTTTCTATAATAAAACATTATCATATTTGTATTTTCTATTGCTTTTCCAAAATCTTTTAATGAATCATCTTCATCTTCATTTTTCTTTATCATTAAATCCGCATGAGAACTTTGAAGTTCTTTTGTATCTTGTTTAAAATTTTTTTCATAACATTCTAAACATAAATATGCAAAGTATTTTTGAAGTAAATCATTATTTAATGTTACTTCATCTTTATTATTAAATTTAGATTTTAATAAAGCTAATTCCATTTTATTTGCTCTGGCATTTTTTATTGATGATTTTCTATTTGAAAATAATATATCATCAGGATCTTTTTTTGTTGAATTATTTTCAAATTGATGAATATAATTATCTATATCTTTTAAATCTCCATATTTATTTACACTATCATAAACACTTTTTTTAAAGGATTCAAATAATATATTATATTGATTCATTCTTTTATTTATTTCTTCAAAGTTTTCTTTATCTAAATTTTCAATAGATAATTTAATTGGATGTGTTGGTGATGATTCATCTATTATTTGTTTAATATTTAAATCATCAATATTATTATATTCTTCCTTTGATAAATTATAATCTCCGAAAAATAAATTTTCAATATTATTTAATAATGTTGTAATATAATCATTTTGATTTTGTTTAAAATCTTCAACTTTTGAAATTATTGATTTTACTTCTTTATCTATTTCTTTTCCCTTTAATTCTACTAAATTTAATAATTCATAATGAATTAAAAATAAACTTGAATTATCATCTATATTATTCATTGGTTTAATTTGCTTTTGTTTATTTACTTTTGAATTTTTTTTTAGAGAATTTCTTCTTGAACTATTCTTATTTGGAGTTGTAAAATCTAATTTTTGTGGAGAACCATTTTGAATTATTTCATTATTTATATTAAAAAATTTTTTATTTTTTGATAAATAATTTTTTAAATCCATTTTACTTTTATCTATTTTATTTTTTAATCCATTTATTGTTTTTCCAAAATTTTCAAACATATTGTTCATTTCTTTGATTTTTAAATTTTTTAATTTTTCTATTTGGTTTTTTAATTTACCAATCATATCTTCAATTTGCTTAATTAATTTATTTTGAACATCTTGATAATTAGTAAATATATCATTTTCATCAATTTTTTCTTTTAATTTATCATAAATGTAATCAATATTTTTGTCATTAAGACTATATCTTGATTTAGAAATTAAAATATGATTTTTATGTTCTTCTAGAGTACATTCTGGACAACAAGAAATTTTACATGGAATACAATACATTACATTATCATTATTATCTTTACAATTTTTATATTGATTTTTTATACCTAATTTTAAATGTTGATATATATCTATTTTTTTTGAATATTGATTTTGATTATTTACATTTATTTGAGAAATATTTGTATTTTCATCCATAGATAAAAATAATATTTTTTGATTAAAATAAATTTAAATAATAATTTAATTATAAAAATTCAAATAAATAAAAAAAGTAATATAAAATAAAATTAATTCTTTTTATCTTTTATACCTATATCTTTTAAATTTAAAATACAATTTCAAAATTCCTTTATCAAATATATTTTTAAAAGCAGCTTTTTCAGTCATATCCCATTCTCTATTAACAATTTTAAAAGCAATATCTTCATAAGGAGCACCAGCATGAAATCTAATAATACACATATCTAAAGCGTCACCTCTTTCTAAGAAATAAGTAGGAGTTTTAGTTTTATCAATTAAACTAGGATAAAAAATATTAAATTTATATCCTTGAATAATTTTAGGAGGAGGATTATCAATATTATAATGAACTTGATTATATTTATTCCATTCATAACCTACTCTAACTCTATTAGAATATCTTGGTTTAATTGGAGTATATTTTTCAGACCAATCATATGTTAAATTTAATGGTACTGTTTCATTAAATATATTTTCATTTTCACCGAATTCATCTAAATCTATATTTGTGTTTTTTTCATCTGGAAGATTATTATGAAAATTTTCCTCTTCTATTAAAAATCTACTTTCTTTTATATTTAAATTAGATCCTTTTATTATATTTGTTTCTTTATTCTTTTCTTTTGTTTTTTGAGGAATTATTCCTGATATTTTTTGAAGATATTCATCTAATTCTTCATCTGAGTTTAAATCTTTTTTATTATTTTCTTCTTCTTCTTCTTTTATTTCTTTTAATTTATTTTTTTGATTTATTAGATTATTGTCTTTTTCATTATTATTTGTTTTTTTCCCTATTATTTTATTTTCTAATTTTTTTTTATTATATGTATTTTCTTCATTAAAAATATTTAAATTTATTGAAGAAGAATTATTTGCTGTTTCATTGTTTTTATATTTTGTTAAAAATTCTTTGTACATATTATCTAAAATAATTCTACTTTTATTAATTAATAATAATTTTAAAACATCGTTCCAAAATTTAATTTCTTCATTTTTATATTCATTTTTTAAATTTTCATGTATTTCTTTTTCAAGATTATCTAATTCTTCTTTTGTTTTATAATTATCTAATACACTTTTAATTTCTTCATTTTTCATTAAATTAATATCTTCTTTTTTTATAAAGCTTTCACATATAATAAAAATACAATCCCAATAAATTTTTTCATTTTCTTTTTCATTAGATTCATTTAAACTTTTTTGAAATATAATATCTTTATATAAATCATTTAAATTATCAATTGACATATTTTCAAATATTTTATAAGGTTTTTGATAAATAATATTTTCATAAAAATTTTTAGGAATTTTATTTTGTCCTTCATATATATATAAAGTATTAACTAAAAAGTCAATTGGTTTTTCTCTTCCTAATTGAATTCTAATTTCACTTCTTAATTTTTCTTGATTAATAAAAAAAATTTTATCCTTATCTTTATTATCTTCTAAATTTTTATCAATTTTTGGAAGTGTTAATCTTTTTGATTCTCTTTCACTTCTTAATTTCTTTAATTCTTCAATTTCACTAGCACAATTTTTTATTTTTAATAATATACTTTTTTCATCATAAAGAAATGAAGGATCAATTCCCATTGATAAATATTTTTTATTTTTTAAATCCCAAACAAAAGTTTGACTTAAATTAGGGTCTCCAAAAGGATTATTTTCATCAGTATAACCATATAAAGTTTTTATTAAAATACTGCTTTTACTTCTAATTGAATCACCAGTATTTTCACTCATAATTATTTAAATTATAAAAATAATATATTAAAAAAAATAATAATAAAATCTAATTTAATTGTGTTCATGCTCATGTTTATATATTTGTTTTTTTGTATAATTTGCTCTGCAAATTGGACATCTTTTAATATAATATGGATCAAATCTTTCAAAAGCATCTAAACAATTTTTATGAAAACAATGAGAACAATCTAATATATATATTGGTTTATTTCCAAAATTACATAAACAAATAGCACATTCATTATTTTCTCTTTTTTCCATTTTATTTATTATTACATTCCAATCAGGTTGATTCTTTTCCTTATCTTTTTTTTGCTTTTCTAATAAAGCTTTATTCTTATTTTCTAATCTAATTAATTCTTCATTTTCTTTACATACTTCTTTAAATAATTCTTCATTATATTTATTTTGTTGTTCAATATATTTTGTCATTTTATCAGTTAAATCTCTAATTCTCCAATAAGAATAAAGAGAATTTAATCTTTTACTTTTAAAACGATTATTTTTAAATATTTTTTTATATAAAATAAATCTAGTAACATAACCTCTAATATATTTTTGTAATAATAAAACAGATTTATTTACATAATATTCTTTATCTTTAATATAAGTTTTACATTCATATCTTTCACATCTACATAAAGGGCATTTATTAACAGAAGAAAATTTTTCAAAATTTTGAAGACAAACTTTATGAAAAACATGAGAACAAGATAATATTACACTTTCTCTACTTGATAATTTATCTAAACATATTGGACATTCCCCTTTATAATCTTCTCTTTTTACTGTTTTTTCTTCTACTTTTTTCCATTGATTTAATGATAATGGAAAATTATTTATTTTTTGAACTCCTACTTTTTCAGCAAATGTTAAATTTGATAAAAATTTTCTATTTCTTTTCATTATTTCTTCTTCTGTGTTTTTCTTTAATAAATATTGATCTACCATATTTGTTTTTTCTTCTCTTTTTGAATTTAATGTTATTTTTTTACGAAATGGAGTTCTTCTTCTATTTATATTTATTCCAAATTTATGATTTATTTGATCTTGGAAAGCTGCTGCGTTTAATACTATATTATTTGGATCAAATTTCTTGTTTTTTAGAGAATTCATTTGAAATTTTAGAAGTTTTTTTTCAAATTCATATGTTTTCATTATTAATTTAAATATTTATTAAAAATTTGAATTGAAATTTTTTTTTAAATTTTTAGAATAATCAAAATATTCATAAATTAGAGTAATTTTGAAAAAAAAATATATATAAAAAAAATAAAATACACAAAATTGTTATAATCAAATATTTTTTATATTAAATATCAAAATTATATATACTCTTTTTTATAATTACAAAAAATATTTTCAATAAAGTAGTTTTATAAATTATATTTTAAAAAGTGTTTATTTTTTTTTCTAATACTTCTAAAATCTTTTAAATCAATTTCAGTTATAATTTTAGGAAATTTTTTGTTTTTTTCAAAATTATCTGAAATCTTTTTTTTACATTTTGTAACTTTATTTAATCTATTATTTTCATTTAAATCGATGTTTGATTCAGAATAAATTTTTAATAAATTAATATCATTTTCATTATAAATAGTGTAATTTATTTCTTTTTTAGGAACAAATCTTTTCATTCCAGTTAATTTAGATATTTGAGTTCTTAAAAATTCAGAATTAGTGTCAATATTTCTTTTAAAAGACTTAACATTAAAAAAATGTTTTTTACTTTTTTTTTCTGATTTAAATAAATCATTTCTTGAATCACTTACAATTCTAGAACTTTTTTGAGAAGAAAAATTATCTATATCACAATAAAAACTATTTGGTTTATTAGTTTTATAATTTATAAATTGTGAATTTTTTATTAAAGTAAAATTAGGAATTTCTTTAATTGATTTTGATATATCTGTTTTAATATTAAATAAAGAAGAAGTTGAAAAAGAAATTCCATTTTTTGAATTATATAATGATAAATTACTTTCCATAGTTGCATTTCTATTTTTTTCAAATAATGAAGTTTTTGATTTGTTTATATTTAATTTATTATTTTTAATATTTGGAATAGAAACACTTATATTTTTATTTTTTTTACAATTTAAATGATAAATTCCTTTATTCTTTTTTTTAATAAATTCCCTTAAAGGTTTAATATTTAAATAATGCTCATTTAATTCAATTGTTTTTTTTGAAGATATTTTACTTAAATTTATATTATTTTTATGATTATTTTCATTATCATTATCAATTACATTATTATTTTTTTCTTTTTCTTCAAATTTACCTTTTCCTTCTAAAAAATCATTAAATTCAATTTTCTAAAAATATTTTTTCTTTTCCTAATTTTCTATTCCCAGCTTTTAAAATTTGAAGATAAAAATATCTCTTTTTCTTTGCTATTAAATCCATTAATAATTTCTTGTTTTCTTTGCTTGGATTTAAATTAATTAACATTAAAAAATCAAATAATTTAATTTTTTGAATTTTTGCATCTTCAATACATTTAATAGAACATAATCTATTTTTCATTTCTAAAGAATCAAAATAACCTAAAACTTCTTTTCCTGAAGTTTCTCTAATTTTAATTTTAAATAAATTTAAAGGAGAAAAAGCATCTTCTTTTTCTTTTTCTAAATCTTCAATATTTGCTATAGGAGGATTACTAATAGTAATTTTATTTTTTTTTACATTATTATATTTCATTGGAGATTTTAAACAATTATGTTTAGCATCAATAATAATATTATAAAGTTCATTTTCTTTCAAAGGAGAATTTGTCTGGGATAAAAAATATATTAAATTACTTTGTGAATTTCTTATATATTCTAAAAAATCATTTTTCCAACCTAAACTTAAAAAAGAATATATTTCAAATTTTCCACTTTCAATTATATATATTGAATCACTTTCATCATCTTGTTTATATAAATATTCTCCTGGAATTAAATGAAAAGTACAAAAACAATTCATTAATTTAATTAATAAACTTAAAGTCCAATATTTAAATAAAGGAAAAGTTTTTTTAAAATCTCCTAAAATTTTTTCTAATCTTTTTTCTTCTAATTCTCTTATAATTTTATTATAATCATTTTTATGAATAGAAACTAATTTACATAGTTGTTTTGCTTTGATTGTTGCATTTCTTTTAGTTTTTTTAATTAAAGCAATTTCTCCAAAAGCAAATCCATCATAAAATTCTCCTAATTTTTCTTCTTCTTCAACAAATACATTAATAAATAAATGTGAATTTATACTTGTTATTGGTAAAGAAAGTAATTTTGGCATATCTAATTGTAAAAAATTATTTTTATCTAATATTCTTTTTAATTTTGATTCTTCTTTATCTTCATTTCTCACTTTATGTAAATAAATTATATAATTTTGTAATGTCATTTTTTTTTCTAAATATGTTGGTTTATATATATTTACTTTTCCTTGTAATAAAATATAAAATTTATCTCCTTCTTCACCAAATTTTATTATTTTTTCATTTGGTTTAAAAGTTTCTAAATGAAGAACAGAAACTAATTTTTCTAATTTTGTAGGTTCATTTTTAAATTTTTTAAAGAATTCAAATCTTTCAGATAAATATTCTGATAAAATTCTTATTTCTGTTTTAGTTCTTTGCATTGGTTCTTTTTCTAATAATATCATTATATATTCTGAATTATTTGATCTTTTTATATTTGGGTTTTTTTTTCTAAAAAAAGCTTTTCTATTTGGAGACCTAGAAGGTGAATAAAATGGAGATTCTGTTTTTTCTTCATTCATTTTTATCTCTTTATTTATTATCAATTTTTATATTTTTTCATGAAAAAGTGATTATTCTTTTTTTTTAAATATAATTATTTTTCTTTTTTTTAAATTGATTTTTAATTTTAAATTTAATAAAAAAAGAATTAGTTCAAACTTTTAATATAATTATCATAATTATAATTACATATCATTGAAAAATTATCATTATTTTTACCTAACACACTCATAGGAGTAGTATTAAAAAAATCATTTCTTTTCATATTCATTCTTTGAATATTATGTTTATTATCAAAAAAAATTTGATTCCTATTATTTTCATTATAAGTTTTTAAATAATTATCAAACATTCTTTGAAACTTTTTATCATGTTGAGAAGCAAGTCTATTTGAGTAATTACTTATTTTTCTTTTTTTATAAAAATTATTATTATTATTTTTTTTATTTTTATTTGAATTATTGTTGTTACTATTATTATTATAATTCATAAATGAACTTTTTGATCTTTTTGGTTTATAAGCATTTAATAAAATATCTCTTTCTTCTTTTGATAAAATTTCAAAAAATTTATTCATAGTAACAATAAAATCTTCTTCATCTAAAAATTGTTTATCTTCATTTAATTCTGAAAGAAGAGGTTGTAAAATTTTTAAAACTTCTTTAGGAGTTCTTTTAGTATTTATTAAATAAGATGAAATATAATTATCTTCATCAGAATCTAATTCTTTAAAAATTTTAGAAAAAATTTCATTATTTTTTTTCTGTAAAATTCTTTCATTTCCTTCTTTTCCTAATAATATTGGTTGAATTGGTGTTTCATAATATTTTTTATATAAATCTTCTTTATTTTTCTGATATTTTTGAGCAAATAAATAATTTTTTTCATATACATTTTTATTATAATTATTTGAATTATTTAATTGTTTTGATATTAAGTATGGTTTAAAAAAATTCTTTTCATCTTGATTTTTTAATTTTTCTAAATCTTCTTTTCTTTTTTTATATAATTTTATAAAAAAGTTTTGTCTTTCTTCAAATGATAATTCTGTTCTATTATTATTATAATTCATATCATTTATTTATTAATTTTCTGTTTTATTTTCAATTATTTTAGATTTCATTTCATTTTTTTTTTAATTTT
>JAEEGK010003287.1_pt1 | contig 40399 bp, 35 predicted proteins | sample 8958771 | NCBI WGS metagenome assembly JAEEGK01 (sample SAMN16246547, study PRJNA631951) | gut metagenome | biome: gut microbiome; feature: rumen; material: SC-attached | host: Bos | place: Iran: Karaj | collected 2018-10
AAAATTCCCAGTACACAGGAAAAATTTTGCACGAAAGACGAAGGACGAATGACGAAAGACGGGCTTCGCAGTGATGCGAGGCTCTTTTTTTGTTCCAATGTTCCAGCACTTTTTTCAGGGTAATGAGCACACCTTAGGATGTCAGAAAATATTCAGCAGGAGATGATTTCTTTCTAAACGAACTAAATAAACATTAACATTGATGATGCTTAAAATATGTTTATTTTATTGCAGAACGGATTTTTTAACGTACCTTTGCACGAAAATATGGGCTTTTGTGCATTTATCCTGATTGTTTATGCGACAAGGGCGTGAAATAGAAAGAGATAGTAACATCATCATAAAGAGTTAAATATGAGTTTAAAAATTATCGTACTCGCAAAGCAGGTACCAGACACAAGAAATGTGGGACCTGATGCGATGACTCCCGAAGGAACTGTGAACCGTGCGGCTCTGCCTGCTGTGTTCAATCCTGAGGACTTGAATGCATTGGAACAGGCGCTTCGCCTGAAGGAGCAGAATCCTGGCTCTACTATCACAATGCTCACAATGGGTCTGCCAAAGGCAGCTGAAGTATTGAAAGAAGGTATCTATCGCGGTGCAGATGAGGGTATTCTCATTTCTGACCGTCCACTTGGTGGTGCTGACACTCTGGCTACGAGTTACACTTTGGCTCAGGCTATCAAGAAGGTTGGCAAGTTCGACATCATCCTCTGCGGTCGTCAGGCTATCGACGGTGATACTGCACAGGTAGGTCCACAGGTGGCAGAAAAGCTGGGACTCACTCAGATTACTTATGCTGAGGAGATTCTGGAGTGCACTAAGGACAAGATTGTTGTAAAGCGCCACATCGACGGAGGCGTGGAGACCGTTCAGGGTCCGATGCCAATCCTCGTAACTGTAAACGGAAGTGCTGCTCCTTGCCGCACTCGCAACGTAAAGCGCGTATGGGCAAACAAGAACCGCGAGTTCACTACTTGGGGTGCTGCCGACATCGATGCTGACCCAATGCAGATTGGTAAAGCTGGTAGTCCGACGAACGTGAAGGCTGTGAAGAGCATCGTGTTCAAGGCTAAGGAAAACAAGACTCTCACATCGAGCGATGCCGACATCGAGAGCCTCATCGTAGAATTAATGGAATCAAACACTATCGGATAATGAATAACGTATTTGTATATTGTGAACTTGAAGGCAACAAGGTTGCTGACGTAAGTTTGGAGCTCTGCACCAAGGGTCGCAAACTGGCTAATCAGCTTGGTGTGCAGCTGGAGGCTGTCCTCGTGGGCACTGGTCTCGATGGTGTTGAAAAACAAGTAATCCCTTACGGCGTAGATAAGGCACACGTGTTCGACGCTGAAGGTCTGTTCCCTTACACTTCCCTGCCCCACACAAGTGCTGTAGTGAACCTCTTCAAGGAGGAGCAGCCACAGATCTGCCTGATGGGTGCAACAGTAATCGGTCGCGACCTCGGTCCACGCGTTTCTTCTGCTCTCCACTCAGGTCTGACTGCCGACTGTACTCAGCTGGAAATCGGTTCGTTCGACATGAAGGTGAAGGACGCTGAGGGCAACATGGTTGACAAGCACTATGAAGATCAGCTCTACCAGATTCGTCCTGCATTCGGAGGTAGCATCATCGCTACTATCGTAAACCCGGAACACCGTCCACAGATGGCTACAGTTCGCGATGGTGTGATGAAGAAGGAAATCCTCGACGCCAACTACAAGGGCGAAGTGGTAAAGCACGATGTAGCTAAGTATATCCCAACTACAGACTATGTAGTAAAGGTGCTTGACCGCCACGTAGAGAAGGCAAAGCACAATTTGAAGGGTGCTCCAATCATCGTAGCCGGCGGTTATGGTGTAGGCGGACCGGAAGGTTTCGACCTGTTGTTCGACCTCGCTAAGGAGCTCCACGCAGAAGTAGGTGCAAGCCGTGCTGCTGTCGATGCAGGCTGGATTGACCACGACCGTCAGATTGGTCAGACTGGTGTCACAGTTCGTCCAAAGGTATATATCGCCTGCGGTATCTCCGGAGCCATCCAGCACATTGCCGGCATGAAGGAGTCTGGCATCATCATCTCTATCAACAACGACGAGAATGCTCCAATCAATCAGATTGCTGACTATATCATCAACGGAACAGTCGAGGAAGTTGTTCCAAAACTTATTAAGTATTATAAGAAAAACTCGAAGTAAACTATGGCAAATTCCTATACAGACGTTCCTGAGATAAAATTCCACATGGAACACCCTTTGATGAAACGCATCGTTGAGTTGAAGGAAAGAAACTACGCTGACTATGGTCAGTACGACTACGCTCCAAAGGACTACGAGGACGCATTGGACAACTACGATCGTCTGCTCGAAATCACTGGCGACATCAACGCCAACATCATCGGTCCTAACTCTGAAGACGTAGATGCTGAGGGTCCTCACTGCGAAAACGGACGAGTTCGCTACGCATCAAAGACTTACGAAAACCTCGACGCTACAAACAAGGCAGGACTCTGCGGTATGACTATGCCACGCCGCTACGGTGGTCTGAACCTGCCTAACACAGTTTATACTGCTGCCAACGAAATCATCGCTGAAGGTGATGCTGGTTTCGAAAACATCTGGTCGCTTCAGGACTGTATCGAAACTCTCTATGAGTTTGGCGACGAAGACCAGCGCAAGCGCTACATCCCACGCGTATGTGCAGGAGAAACAATGTCTATGGACCTTACAGAACCGGATGCAGGTTCCGACCTCCAGTCTGTAATGCTCAAGGCTACATTCGACGAGAAGGAGAACTGCTGGCGCCTGAACGGTGTGAAACGTTTCATCACTAACGGCGACTCAGACATCCACCTCGTACTGGCCCGTTCAGTAGAAGGCACTCGCGACGGACGCGGACTCTCTATGTTCATCTACGACAAGCGCAACGGCGGTGTAGATGTACGCCGTATCGAGAACAAACTCGGTATCCACGGAAGTCCTACTTGCGAACTCGTTTACCGTAATGCTAAGGCAGAACTCTGCGGAAGCGAGAAACTCGGTCTTATCAAGTACGTAATGGGCTTGATGAATGGTGCCCGTCTTGGTATCGCAAGTCAGTCAGTAGGTGCTGAGCAGGCTGCATACGAAGAGGCTCTGAACTACGCTCGCGACCGTAAGCAGTTCGGTAAGGAAATCATCAACTTCCCAGCCGTATATGATATGATTGCACGCATCAAGGCTAAACTCGATGCTGGTCGTTCACTCCTCTATATGACTGCACGCTACGTAGATATCTACAAGGCTCTCGACGACATCAGCAAGGAGCGCAAGCTCACTCCAGAAGAGCGCGACGAATACAAGAAGTACAGCAAGATGGCAGACGCATTCACTCCACTGGCTAAGGGTATGAACTCTGAGTTTGCCAACGAAAGTGCTTACGACTCTATCCAGGTTCACGGCGGTTCTGGTTTCATGCTCGAGTACAAGTGTCAGCGAGTATATCGCGATGCTCGTATCATGTCAATCTACGAAGGTACAACTCAGCTCCAGACCGTAGCTGCCATCCGTTACATCACAAGCGGATTCTACGACGGAGTAATCAAGGAGTACGAGGCTGAGCCAGTAGCTCCGGAATACCAAAGCTATGCTACTCGCATCAAGGATATGGCAGACAAACTCCAGTCCTGCATTGCAAAGGTGAAGGAAGCTGAAAATCAGGATTTGCTCGACCTCTGCGCTCGCAAACTCTACGAGATGACAGCTTACGTAATCATGTGTCACCTCCTGCTTCAGGACACTCAGCGTGCTCCAGAACTCTTCTGCAAATCGCTCGTAGTATTCATGAACTACGCAGAAAGCGAAGTAGCTAAGCACTTCAACTACGTAAACAAGCTCGATGCTTCACAGCTCGAAGCTTACCAGCAGGCATAATAGCTTACACATTATATATAAAAGGTGCACGTCTCAACGATGTGCACCTTTTGTCTTTTTATTCATATTTCTTATCTGAGTGCGTTCTGCAAACAGTTGCCTTCGTTATTCAAGTATTGTGTAAGGCATTTTGCTATCTCAGGATAGTAATCGTTTAGAGTCTTATACTTATCACGTTGAGCAGCATATGTTCGCAGACAAGTAACGAGTTCTGGCATCCATTGGAAACCTTTGTGCCATACTTCTTCTAACATGAAGTACACAGTTCCCCTGCTGACGAGATTATAGTCTTTCAAATAAATATATACTGCAGCACGGACGATGCTCTCGTTTATTACGATTTCCCAACTGTTATATGCCTGACGCTCCATTGCAGGCTGAGAGAATTGAAACAACTTAGTACCAACTTTCTCCATCATTGCATGGTTTGCTGCATTATCAAGCAAAGGATTGACGAAACTATGGTTGAACTCATGTATAAGCAGTGTTGCATCCCAAGTGGTTCTGTTAATCCAATAACCCATGATAGCGAATGATTCTTTGGGCTTTCCTTCCAATTGGCGATGAACTCCATTATTATTGTCTCCGTAAGTGAAACCGATAATTACATGAAACTGTTCGCTCGCTTCCGTTCCGTAGAATTGATTATACCAGTCCTGATGGAACATTGACATGATGTTTGTCTCAAAGTCCTTAATACCCTCATCGTAGAATGAACTATGTTGTTCGAAGAACTTGTGAAAGCGTGTGTCGCTATAGAATTTATTCAGCAACGTGATAAACTCGTCAAGATTCACATTCTGCCAACCATTATTCAACTCAGCCCTGTCGCCAATCAGCTTAACTTTCCCCTTTGCTATTTCAAGGTGCACCGCCATATTCATTACTTTTTCATATCCAATACCATACTTTGAACGTATTTCCTGATAATATGGAATAATCGGATGCTGCTTGTAGGGCTTAAACCACTCTTCTGTATCCTTCGTGTACTGTCCTGCAAGGTCTTTGCAGTATTCCTCAAATCCTGCCGTACGCGAGAGAATACTCATCAGTTCGACTGCCTCCGACACCTCGACTTTGATTTGTGCCTGACACATCATAGAAGTGAGAGTCAGTAAAAATAGGATAATGTTTTTCTTTTTCATCTTACTCAGTATTTTTCATTGTTATTGATTTTCGTTGCAAATATACAAGCATTTATTATTTCGGCAAAGCCGCTCTTGAATTTTGACACTGCAAAGATACGACACAGAGAGTGCGGTTTCCAAAAATCGACATTCGATTTGGGGCGATTTTCAACATCAATTCATGCGTTTTTCAGCAGAAGCCCATTCATCACATACTACATTTTGTCACAATGTAACATTGTCACATTATAACATTAAGGTGGTGACGAATGTGGAGGATTAGGGTTTAGAATATATATATAATAATATATATTATTATATATATATTCTAACCTCCACTTTGCAGTATTGAAAGGTGCTTAATGTTACAAAGTGACAAAGTGGCAAAGTGACATATGCGCTATCAAACTGAAGAGAAAATTTGCGCGCTAACTAAAGAAATTTCTCTCGTTAGTTAGACAAAAAGAATTAACGATTAAAGTTCATAGTTAGAGCTGGTGTCGCGATTTGCGACACTGCCTCCTATCTTCTTTATCTGTATGAAAATCCTGAGAAAGAGCCGAGCAGGAATTATTCCGTTATTTAGTATTTTCTATCAAGCCTTGAAGGATTTCGTGGTTTTTCGGTTCTGACCTGAGAGAACGAATCGTTCCTCCAGCTTGTCTTCTTTATCTACATGGTTCCCTCAAATGGGGTAACGAATCGTTACGCATCTAAAAAATAACTGCAAACGTTGTCATGATTGTCATTGTCATGATTGTCATTAAGGATTTCGGATTCCGTTTTCAGCTCACTATAAAATATATATTAATATATTATATATTATCATACTTTAAACGACAGATATGGAGTCCTTATTGTCACTTGTCATCTGTCACTCTTTTCACTTTCGTACGAATCAAGTGCAATTCCACCTCGTCTCTGCAAAGGTCGGAAAAGGCAGGGAAGCCAAACGTTTAAAGCATCGAAGCCGAACAATCGAGTAGGAGAACTCTTTTTCAAAAAACTCCTTTGGAATTTTGCTGTATAATAAAAGATGTGTATTTTTGCAGCGGAGAATAGTTTATGTATTATGAGTAGTGATAAAATAATCTCTGCAATAAAGAATGTTGCCAACAACGAGATACCACAAGGTGCTCAGGTAATATTGTTTGGTTCGCGAGCCCGAGGGGATGCGCGAGCTGACTCAGATTGGGATGTTTTGGTTCTTCTCAACAAAGATAAGTTGACACAGGATGATTATGATAACTATTCATATCCATTCTGGGAACTTGGATGGAAGATTGATGCGATGATCCACCCCGCTGTTTACACTCGTAATAACTGGAAAAAGAATACAAATCCTATTTTCCGTGACAATGTAGAGCGTGAAGGAATTGTATTATGCTAAATGACGACGATAGAAAAGAGTTGGTGTTTTATCGTATAGAGAAATCTTACAAAGTTTTAGATGAAGCACGTGACAACGCAAAACTCGGGCATTGGAACCTGACTGCTAATCGTTTGTATTATTCCGTGTTTCACATGTGTCAGGCTTTGCTCTTGAGCAATGGTGATACACCTAGACGTCACGCGGGCATGATTCATAAGATAGGTCAGGATTATGTTCTTGAAGGTAAACTTGACAAATCCTTCGGACGCCTGATATCTAGACTTTACGAATTACGTCAGTCTGGCGACTACGACGATAAATTTGATGCGACAGAAGATGAAATAATGCCTTACTTCGAACAAGTAGAACTTTTACTAGACAAAATCAAAGCTTTAATCAAAACATAACTCATAAACCTTTAACCTATAACCCTTACAGAATGAAAACATAACACCATAAACTAAGGACATAGACTGGACGTCCACTTTTGATTCTTGTTTCAGAAAATCGGCAAAATTTTCATGGATAATTGCAAGAACTGAAGTAGATAGTTCATGCCATTTGGCGTGGGCTTTTACTCGTTTAAGCAATTAAGGTGTTTGCCGATACCTCTGAAACGTAGACGAAGTAATTTGTCCACGTTTTCTTTGTTTATATATGAACATGATCAAACTTATTATTAACCTATAAAACCTTAATTATTATGAAAAAATTGTTACTCTCTTTATTTGCTGTACTACTTTCTTGTAGTGCACTGGCATATGATGTATATATTGACGGCATCTATTATAATCTGAATACAGAAACAAAAGAGGCTACAGTCACTTATAAAGATTATAATTATTCTTCTTATTCCGGAAATGTGATAATTCCGTCTTCGTTTACATATTCTAATGTTACTTATAATGTTACAGATATTGGTTTAACAGCTTTCTGTAATTGTCCAGGTTTAACATCGATAGAGATTCCGAGTAGTGTTACAAATATAGATAACCAAGCATTTCAAAACTGCACAAACTTAACTTCGATAGAAATACCAAATAGTGTTACAAGTATAGGTGAATATACTTTCTCTGGCTGTACAGGTTTGACTTCGATAGCTATTCCTAGTAGTGTGATAAGTCTTGGGCAGAGGGCTTTCCAGACCTGCAAAGGTCTGACTTTGGTAGAGATTGCCAATGGCCTTACAAGTATTAGTAAATATACTTTCTGTGATTGTCCAAGCCTAACCTCAATCATTATTCCAAATAGTGTTACACTCATTGGCGATTATGCTTTCTCTGGCTGTACGGGTTTGACTTCTTTAACATGTGAAGCTACAACGCCACCGACATGTTATAGAACGACCTTTTTGGATGTTAATAAATCAATTTGTATTATTTATGTTCCAGCAGAAAGTGTTACTGCGTATAAAAGTGCAAATAGATGGAAAGATTTTGCCAATATTAAAGCACTGACATTTAAGTTAACATATTATGTTGATGGTGAGGTGTATAAATCATATGATGTGAAAAGTGGAACGACAATCACTCCAATTGCCGAACCTTCTAAGGAAGGTTACACCTTCTCGGGTTGGAGTGAAATACCAGAGACTATGCCTTCTGAAGATGTAGCAGTTGAAGGTTCTTTTTCTGTTAATAGCTATAAGTTGATTTATAAAGTTGATGGTGAAGAGTATAAGATAATTGAAACAGAATATGGTTTACCAATCACTCCTATTGACGAACCAACCAAGGAAGGCTACACTTTCTCAGGTTGGAGTTGGATTCCATCGAAAATGCCAGCAGAAGACGTGACAGTTGAAGGTTCTTTTACTGTTAATAGCTATAAGCTTACTTACTTTGTTGATGGTGAGGAGTATCAAAGCACAACAGTAAAGTACGGAGATGCCATTACCCCTATCGATGAGCCAAAGAAAGAAGGTTTCATCTTTAGCGGTTGGAGCGAAATACCTGAGATAATGCCTGCAAAGGATGTAATAGTTGAAGGTACATTTACTCCTGACACTACTGGATTGGACGGAATCACCGCCGATTCAGAAGAAATCAAAGCGTATTTCAACATAAATGGTCAGCCTATTTCTGCACTCCAGAAAGGTATGAACATCGTGAAGAAAGCTAATGGGCAAACAATGAAGGTTTTCGTGAAATAATTCTCAATTTATATCAGCCAATAACCATACCTTCCGCAAAAAGATGTAAGGCGTAACAACGTCACGCGTCACATTAAGGTGGTTTCGACTACCGGAATACAGAAACACTCGCATCGGGAACTATCCTGGTGCGAGTGCTGTATATTGGGGAAAGTATATCTTTTTTTAATAGATAAAACCAAACATCCAAAGTGGGATCTGATTTTCGTAAGCATATTCTATTTCGTCTTTGACAATGAAGCCAAAGCCTGGGGCAACGGATGATATCTGACGCTGACCTTTACGCCTACCTCCGACTTCGAATGTGTAATCTCCTACTGTAAAGTCGGACACTTTGGAAGACGTAATAAATTCAGAAACCCGCATCCAGGCAAAGAAGATAGTTTCGCGAAGGGTGCCCTCGTTGGGAGTTGTCTCACTTAAGGCATATGAAATATTGGGATTGTTCAGATAGACCTTCTCAACTTTTTCCAAGAGTTTGATTCCATCGGCTTTCTCTCTAAGAAGGTTGATGAGTTCTGACTTTTCCAAATATTCGATATAAGAAGGAAGGGTATTACGACTTATATTAAGGTCGCGCTCCAACTTTGAGTAGTTGGGCTTAAAAGGCACACTCTGAGCAAGGATATATAGAAGCTTTTTCAGTTTAGAGGCAGAGGTGGTATTCATCTCGGCATAGGTGGGTATATCTTCTTCAATCATCCTTTGCACAACGCTTCTGAGTCGTATCGTGTATCCAGGTTCTTTAAAGAATGGATAGTATCCTTGGCGCATATAGTCATTGAACAAAGCAAGAGGACGAGCGTCAGGAGGTAGTGTAACCTTGCCCTGGAGAATATCCGCAAGAGTATAAACTGGCAGATTCCACCCCATACGCATATTAAGATATTCTCGGAACGAAAGTCCTGGCATTCTATATTCCACCTTACGACGACTCAAGTCTCCACCACCCTTATTCAGATCAAGTATTGATGAGCCTGTATATATAACTTGTAAAGTAGGAAGTTGATCGTAAATATTCTTTATTTCTGTTGACCATCCCTTGTACTTATGAATTTCATCTATATACAGATGCTTTCCTCCAATTTGGTAAAACTTCCATGCTAAGTCTATTAATCTGTGATTGGAGAAATACAGATCGTCAGCCATTACAAATAAAGATTCATCTTGCTGACCAGAAAGCAGAATGTGCTGGAGCAACATAGTTGTCTTACCCACACCACGCGAACCTAATATCGCTATCAAACGGCTATCCCATTCCACTTGGTCATGAATGAAACGTACGTGAGAAGGGTCTGTTAACGAAAGAAGGGTTCGGTATGTTCGCTGTAATGTTTCCATATTTATTCTTTTGGGGTCAAAAGTACAGAGTTTTATCAAATTGCACAACTAATTTAGCAGTTTTCTTTAAAAATTGCACAAAAGGGCATGCAAAAATGGGCATAACTCGCATATTTTTCAATTTTCATAATTCAAGAAGTCTATTTATTCTAAAATAAAAGGTGCATATCTATAAGACGTGCACCTTTACTTATTTTGACAATGTATTATTAGTCGATTTTGTATTTAAACAGACGGGGGAGGTTGCAACCGACGAAGTTGCCAAGGACTATGATTACGTAGCGAGGGAGGTACTCGTTACGCAGTTCGGACGAAGTCATCATCATGTAGAAGGCATCGGCTATGGAGTGGTAGAAGCCAAGAAGGATGAAAAGAGGAATGCCGAAGAGAATGAGCAGGAGGTTCTTGTCGCGCCCACCTTGCACGATGATTGTCATGATGAGTCCACAACCTATGGCATTGGTGAAACAATGGAGGAAGTCGGTTGAGAGACGATTCTGTATGATTGGTGTGCCGTCGATTACGCAGGGATTGAACATAAGACTCAGCAGAATACAGCCTACGATATTGCCAAGGAGAATTACTGTCATCTTCTTGTATTCCTGCCATCTTTTGAGGTCTATAAAACCTGCGGTGCCAGTGTAGAGAGGCAGTTTGAAGTGAACCACCACGAGGAGTCCGAAGGCAAACATACAGGCGCCCACTACCCCACCGAGTTTAATGAAAATAGCTCCACCAAGACCGATACACGCACCAGCCAGGATGCTACGGATAAATACGTCTTTCATAATTATGATATTTGTGGCGAAAGATACGACATTTATTATAATGTATCAGTATTATCTGCTGTATTTTTAAAAAAAAGCTACCATCGCAAAGGTGCAACGGTAGCTTTTCTCTATAAGATTGTTTTAAATTAGTCGATTTCTTCATCTGGTTCGTAACCACCCATCTCACGGATAGCGTTCTTCAGCATTGTGTACTGCTGGAAGAGGTGGTTAACTGGTTCCTCACCCTTAGTGTAGTCGTGCATAGGAGCCTTGAGGAAGAATGAGAGGAAGCGCTGAGTGCCGCACTTGCCTGCACGAGCTGCAAGGTCAGAAAGCAGACAGAGGTCGAGAAGCACTGGAGCTGCGAGGATAGAGTCGCGGCAGAGGAAGTTGATCTTAATCTGCATTGGGTAACCCATCCAACCGAAGATGTCGATGTTGTCCCAGCTTTCCTTGCTGTCGTTGCGTGGAGGATAGTAGTTGATACGTACCTTGTGGTAGTAGTCTGTGTAGAGGTCTGGCTGCTTGTCAGCTGTCAGGATGCTCTCAAGAGTAGAGAGTTTGCTGACCTCCTTAGTACGGAAGTTAGCTGGCTCGTCGAGTACAAGTCCGTCGCGGTTTCCGAGGATGTTTGTAGAGAACCAACCTGTGAGACCGAGGCAGCGAGTGCCGATGATTGGAGCGAAACCAGACTTAACAAGTGTCTGACCAGTCTTGAAGTCCTTACCTGCGATTGGCACACAAAGCTTTTCAGACATTTCCCACATAGCAGGGATGTCAACAGTTGTGTTAGGAGCACCCATTACGAATGGAGCGCCTTCAGCAAGAGCTGCATAAGCATAACACATAGAAGGAGCGATGTTAACTGTATCGTTTGCCTTCATAGCTGCCTCGAGGTGAGCCAGTGTGTCGTGAACCTGCATGTTAGGAGCTACATAGATTTCTGTAGAAGCAGCCCAAGCAACAACAATACGAGAACAGCCGTTGTCTGCCTTGAACTTACGGATGTCAGCACGAAGCTGCTCAACCATATCCCAACGATCCTTGCACTTCTTCACGTTGTCGCCATCAAGACGCTTTGCGAAGTTCTTGTCGAATGCAGCTGGCATTGGAACAATCTTCTCGAGTTCATCCTTTACAGGAAGAATATCCTTCTCCTGGAGTACCTGTGCATACATAGCACTCTGGAAAGCATTTGCTGGATAAACGTCCCATGCACCAAAGACAACATCACTAAGCTGTGCCATTGGAACGATTTCTGAATATGAGAGGTATTTCTTATTTGCTCCCTTACCGACACGAATCTTATCCATCTGTGTCATTGAGCCGACAGGTTTTGCAAGACCCTTACGAGCCATGAGCACACCGGTCATAAATGTAGAAGTTACTGCACCAAGTCCAACGACCATGATGCCAAGTTTGCCATCAGCTGGCTTTACATTTTGGTTGTTCATTATTCTTTCTTTTAAAACTTATAGAATTATAATTGCCGCAAAGATAGCGAAAATTTATAACGAAATATGTTTTAACACCCGTTTTTTTAATCTATTATAACATCTTTAATAAATATTGTCTTTATTATGCCAGAATAGACAGCTATTTTAACAAATAGTGACTTTCCACTATTTCTTTTTCTTCCAATATTTTTCAAGAGCTTTAGCTTCTTTTACAGTAAGTGGAGCTACGGCACCATGTTTCTGCTCTGAGAAGTTTGCACGTTTCATAGGACTACCCTCGCCATCGAAGTAACCTATCATTGTAAAGTTGCGGAAATCTGTTGTTTCAACGAAACCAAAGTTATGAGGACGGCGGCTATAATTGTCGAACATCACTACCCACTTGTCCTGACCGAGTCGTTTCCAACAGTTAGGTGCTTCATGACCCTGGCGCTCGCCGTCATCATACAGATTATCGAGTGTATATGGACCTGTAATTGAAGAACTGGTAGCATGTTTTACCGTTGCTCCTTTTTCGTGACTCACGTAGAAAAGATGATATGTATCACCTACTTTTATTATATCGGAGTCGATAACTGTATAGCGAGGCACGCCGTTTTCATTCATCGGAGCTTCGAAAAGCAGTTTAGGTTCACTTATCATCTGAGTGAAATCATCATTCATGTACACATAATATATGAGGTTAACACCCGACTTCATACGTGTGGTAAAGTGCACGAGCAGATGTCCTGCCTCGTAGTCGTAAACTGTCTCTGGAGCCCATACACAACCTACTTCGCTCCAAGGCACAGGATTGCCGTGAATATCAGTAACACCAGTCGGACAGGTAAGCTTGGAGAAATCGAGGTTGGTACGTGTCCAATGAATAAGGTCGAACGATTTCATGAGAACTAAGCCTCTATTGTTTCCCCATCCATATTTTTTTCCATCACGCTCCCACTCGGTGGTTCGATACGCAGGAGCATCTTTGTATCCTGCTCTGTCTGCAGCTTGGCGCTGAGCAAATATATTCAGGTCAGTCATTGCCAGATAAAATCCGCCATCAGGACCACGAAAGATGTGTGGGTCACGAATTCCATGCTGCTCAGAAATGGAGTCGCCTGCTATCACAGGACGATCATTGTTGAGGGATGTCCAGTTATAACTATCATAACTGAGAGCCATATGAAGTCCGTGGTCGCAGTCTTTATGATACACCATAATATAAGCACCCATTTCTGCCTCAGTAGGTACTTTGGGTTCCGCCTTCTGTTTTGCAGAGAGAGACAATGACATGATAGTCATGAGTAGAAAAGAAATTTTCTTCATAATCAAAATATGTTTAGAGTATTAGTTTTTCAGTCACGTTTTTTCTAAATGTTTCGCAAATATAGGGAAATATCTTTACCTTTGTACGATTTTTGGAATTATTTAATTAAACATATGCGATTAACCATAAAAATAGGTAGCAACGTGCTGACCAGAGCGGACGGTTCACTTGACATCACCCGCATGTCAGCACTGGTGGATCAGATAGCACAGCTAAGAGCTGAAGGACATGAAATAATCATCGTCACATCCGGAGCCGTAGCTAGTGGACGTTCTGAGTTGAAACACATTACCAGCGACCTGGACAGCGTGGATAAACGACAACTATTCTCAGCAGTAGGACAGGCAAAACTGATAAACCGCTACGTCAATCTGTTTCGTGACTATGGAATCAAGGTAGGACAGGTGCTCACTACCAAAGAACATTTTAGCGACAGCGAACACAGAAAGAATCAGGAAAACTGCATCCGCGTCATGCTGGAGAACGAGGTTATACCTATAGTAAACGAAAACGACACTATATCTATTACAGAGTTGATGTTTACTGATAATGACGAGTTATCAGGACTCATAGCACAGATGACAAAATCGGACACGCTTATCATCCTGAGCAACATAGATGGCATTTACGACGGTGACCCTAACGACAAAAATTCGAAGGTCATCAGAACGATTGAACCAGGGCGTGACATCAGCGAATACATACAAACGGCGAAGTCATCGGCAGGTAGAGGCGGAATGCAGTCGAAGTCATCGGTTGCAGAAAGAACAGCAAAAGCCGGCATAAACGTCGTAATTGCCAACGGAAAGAAAGACAACATTCTCATCAGTCTGATGAATAACAGAGCTAACACTATTTGCACAGAATTCGTATGCTGACACTACAAGATACTTTTCAATCAGTAAAGGATGCTTCGCTCGACCTAGCACTGATTGACAATGACACTATTAACAAGGTCCTCAACAGTGTAGCTGATGCTGCGTTGCAGAAAACAGACGACATCCTGGCTGCCAACAAATTGGATTTAGCACGTATGGACGAAGCAAATCCTATGTACGATCGTCTTAAATTAACAAAAGAACGCATCGAGGGAATTGCTGCCGACACAAGAAAGGTAAGTACTTTGCCATCGCCATTGGGACGAATTCTGAAACATCACACTCTGCCTAACGGATTGGAACTGACTCGTATCTCTGTACCATTCGGAGTTATCGGTATAGTTTACGAAGCACGTCCAAACGTAACTTTCGACGTATTCGCACTTTGTCTGAAGTCAGGCAATGCCTGCATCCTAAAAGGAGGAAAAGACGCAGACGACTCGAATAGGGCTATAGTCGATATTATTAAAAATGTGTTGCGCGAATATAACATCAACGAACACATTATAGAATTGCTTCCTGCCACACACGAGGCGACAGGTGCCCTGCTACATGCAAACGGTTTTGTCGACTTGGTTATCCCTCGCGGCAGCAAACGTCTCATCGATTTCGTAAGACAGGAAGCCACCGTACCTGTGATAGAAACTGGAGCTGGAGTGTGCCATGCATATTTTGACAAATCAGGCGACCTGGATAAGGGAGCAAAAATTATCAACAACGCCAAAACCCGACGAGTAAGCGTCTGCAACGCTCTCGATTGCACCATTATCCACAAAGACCGACTAAGCGACCTGCCCCGGTTGTGTGCACCATTAATAGAGTCGAATGTACTTATTTATGCCGACGAACCAGCATTGGCTGCCCTGCAAGGGCACTACCCCTCTAACTTACTGAAACCTGCCACAGAAACTACTTATGGTACGGAATTTCAGGCGTACACAATGGCGATAAAGACCGTAAGTTCACTGAACGAGGCTTTGGCTCACATCAGAAAGAACGGTTCCGGTCATTCAGAATGCATCATTGCCGAAGACAAAGAAACAACTGAAAAATTCCTGAAAGCAGTAGATGCCGCATGCGTATATCACAATGCACCAACGAGTTTTACAGACGGAGCTCAGTTCGGTCTTGGAGCAGAAATAGGCATATCAACTCAAAAACTACATGCCCGCGGACCGATGGCTCTTGAAGAAATCACTACATACAAGTGGATTATCAGAGGAAATGGTCAGGTTCGCCCCAAATAAGACCACTATAGTTCTACGCAAATACCTCGTGGAGAACCTGTAACGATTTCAGTTCAGGAAACGAGGGAAGATGGATGCGATAGAAAGTATTGAGAACTTCAACAATACGACGACGTTGGGACGAAGAGAATTTAAACAAATGAGCTGTTGAATAGTTCATTCGAAACAGAAGGGGCAAAAACATTGCCTCTTCTCCTTTTATATAATTATAATGAAGAGGCGGAGCAGCCTGATAGGTACCCGATACTAAATCAAAGTACTCCGATGGAGATTCGAAATTTGGATATATTCCCAAAAAGCGCGACAAATGCATAAGAAAAACAAGATGAAAATTGGCTATAGCAGAAGGAAAACGTGCCTCATCAAACCACTGAAGTGAATGTTCAATATAATGATAAAGCGGTTCGTTTCGCTTCTCCTCACGCAATGCAGCAGAAAGAAACTCCGCAAGAAAAAGTATGATTGTCGTTTTTATAGGAGAATAAGGGACATTGGTATATTTATAATAAAAATGCACATCGGAAGGTCGCGGCAGACGGGCAACCGGACGAATGTCCGCTTGAAACTCAATCATCGAAAGAGGTTGCCAGAAAGCTAAAGAGGATAAGGCACGATGATTACGCGACTGTTTAGTCACCAACGACAGGTACCCATAAGAAGACGTAAAAACATCAACTATCTGAGACGTATCGTTGTAACGTACAGAACGAAGCGCTATTCCACGTATTGATTCCATAGTACAAAGATAACACCCATGAAAGAAAAAATAAAAAATATTAGGCATTTATTTTGTACTTTACGTACTTATTCCTACCTTTGCACCCGCAAATTAGCAGCAGATGCTATTTTGCTTTGACAGAAATGTCGTAGGCTGGTCCCTTCGTCTATCGGTTAGGACGAGAGATTTTCATTCTCTAAAGAGGAGTTCGACTCTCCTAGGGACTACCAAATAAGGGCAGAAACGCAAGTCGAGCCCTTAATTTTTGGAGAAGGGTGCGAGGTCATAAGCCATACCACATCGAACTCCACAAAACATTTTATTAACAATTAAAATCAAAAAGAAATGGCAAATCACAAATCATGTCTGAAGAGAATTCGTCAGAATGAAAAGCGCAGAGCACACAACCGCTACTACGCAAAGACAATGCGCACAGCCCTGAAGAACTTCCGCAACACTAAGTCTAAGGCTGAAGCAGAGAAGCAGTTCCCAACACTCCAGAAGATGCTCGATAAACTGGCTAAGCAGAATATCATTCACTGGAAGAAGGCTGCAAACTTGAAGTCTGGTGCTGCAAAACTTATTGCTAAAATGGCATAAGAAGACTTTTTCAGTTTACAAAAAACAATAGAGTGAGTCAACAATCATGTTGCTCACTTTTTTTATGCATAAAAACTCCAAAAAACGCTTATAAAAACATAGTTTTTATAGTTGACTTTTCAGTTATTTTTACTATCTTTGCACCATAAGATTCACAAGAAAACAAACATGGACGAGAATTTAGAAAAAACAGAAAATTATTCAGCCAGTAACATCACTGTCCTGGAGGGTTTGGAGGCAGTTCGCAAGCGACCTGCAATGTACATTGGCGACATCAGTGAGAAAGGACTCCACCATTTGGTTTACGAGACAGTGGACAACTCTATCGACGAAGCTCTGGCAGGATATTGTACACACATTGAAGTAACAATCAATGAAGATAATTCTATTACCGTACAAGACAACGGACGTGGTATCCCTGTAGATATGCACGAGAAGGAACATCGTTCAGCACTCGAAGTAGTAATGACCGTGCTGCACGCAGGAGGTAAATTCGACAAGGGTTCATATAAAGTATCCGGTGGTCTACATGGTGTGGGTGTAAGTTGTGTGAACGCACTCTCATCAAAGATGCTTTCTCAGGTATTCCGTGACGGAAAGATTTATCAGCAGGAATATGAAATCGGGAAACCACTTTATGACGTAAAGGTGGTAGGAGAAACAGAACTAAGAGGAACACGTCAACAATTCTGGCCAGACAAGAGCATCTTCATTACTACAACATACAAATATGACATCCTGGCAAACCGCATGCGCGAATTGGCTTACTTGAATGCAGGAATTACCATTACCCTGACAGACAAACGCCTGGATGTAAATGCTGCAGCAGGCATAGAAGGAGAGCGCAAGGAAGTATTCTACAGCAAAGGCGGTCTTCGGGATTTCGTAAGATATATCGACTCTACACGTACTCACTTATTCGATGACGTGATTTACCTGAACAAGGAAAAGAATGAAACTCCTATTGAAGTAGCAATAATGTACAATACTTCATATTCGGAGAATATTCACTCTTACGTAAACAATATTAATACAATCGAAGGTGGTACACACCTGCAAGGTTTCCGTACAGCACTGACCCGTGTATTGAAAAAGTACGCAGATGACAATAAGATTACAGAGAAACTGGAAAAGAATCACATTGAAATTTCAGGTGAAGACTTCCGCGAGGGACTTACAGCCGTAATTTCTGTAAAGGTGTCAGAGCCACAATTCGAAGGTCAGACAAAAACAAAACTTGGTAACAACGAGGTTGCAGGAGCTGTACAACAAGCTGTAGGCGAAGCATTGACTGCATATTTGGAAGAACATCCAAAAGAAGCAAAACTGATTGTTGACAAGGTTGTTCTTGCAGCAACTGCCCGTGTAGCTGCAAGAAAAGCGCGAGAAAGCGTACAGAGAAAGAACCCTATGACAGGTGGAGGTTTGCCAGGCAAACTCGCTGACTGTTCAGATAAAGATGCTGCAAATTGTGAAATGTTCATCGTGGAGGGTGACTCCGCAGGTGGTTCTGCAAAACAAGGACGAGACCGCCACTTCCAAGCTATTCTGCCTATCCGTGGTAAGATATTCAATGTAGAACGTGTTATGTGGCACAAGGCTTTCGAGCACGAAGAAGTAAATAATATCATCCAGGCATTAGGCGTTAGATTCGGACTCAACGAAGATTCGAAAGAAGCTAACTACGACAAACTGCGCTACTACAAGACTATCATAATGACCGATGCCGACGTCGATGGTTCACATATCGACACTCTTCTTATGACTCTTTTCTTCCGTTATATGCCACAGCTTATACGCGATGGAAGACTCTATATCGCTACACCACCACTTTACAAATGTACTAAAGGAAAGATTAGCGAATACTGCTACGACGAGAATGCCCGTCTACGCTTCATCGAAAAATATGGTGACGGTTCGGAAAACGGCATTAAGACACAACGTTACAAAGGTCTTGGTGAGATGAATCCTGAGCAGCTTTGGGAAACAACCATGAATCCAGAAACGCGCTTGCTCAAGCAGGTCACAATTGAAGATGCTGCAGAAGCAGACTATATATTCTCAATGCTTATGGGCGAAGATGTAGGTCCACGTCGCGATTTCATCGAACGAAACGCCACATATGCCAACATTGACGCATAAGAGAATACCGATTATAATATAAAACATAATAAAGCCCCGAGAACATGTAATAATGTTTTCGGGGCTTCTTATTTCTAATGTATAAAACTTATACTAGGGAACAACGAACGATTATTCAGAGACAGCATTAGTTTTATTTACCACTTCGCGTATCTGCTTCAGATTATCCTTCGTACGCTTGTATGTAGGAGAAGTCTCCACCATACTTATTACATCTTCGTCGTCAAGTTCATCGTCATCGAATACATAACTATAGATAGGACGGCGAATTGTACCGTTAGAGTCACCCTGATAGTAACGTCTGCGGCGAACATCCTTTTCAGCAGCAGCCTCAGCCAACTCTGCCTCGCGAGCCAAAGCATCTTGATCACGCTGACGGAGTCGCTGCTCAAGAGCATCAGAGTCAATATCTTCGATACCGAATCCTGTAGCCAAGATAGTAATCTTAACCTGATCTTTGAGGGATGGATCTGAAACGAGACCCCACTTAGTTTCGACATCACTCTCCTGCATCTTAGCCATGAATTCGTGAACTTCGTTCATTTCATCCATCATAAATGCCTTTCCTTCCACCTCGTCTGCTGGGAATGAAATACGAAGAAGAATCTTTTTAGAGCGGTAGATGTCATTGTTGTTGAGAAGCGGTGAGTTAAGCGCATCTGATATTGCTTTTGTCACACGACCTTCACCTGAGCCATATCCAGAAGACATGATAGCGACACCTCCATCCTTCAACACAGTTCTAACATCGTTGAAGTCCAGATTTATGATACCATGCATCGTAATAATTTCAGCTATAGATTTTGCCGCATTGCAAAGAGTATCATCAGCCTTAGCAAATGCCTCGACAAGAGTGAAATCCTGATAAATTTCACGCAAACGCTCGTTATTAATTACAAGCAAGGCATCGACATTCTTACTGATCTCCTCTACTCCATCGAGTGCTTGGTCAATCTTCTTATTACCTTCCCATTTAAATGGAATAGTAACAATACCAACTGTAAGGATACCCATATCTTTAGCCGTCTTGGCAATCAACGGAGCAGCACCAGTACCAGTACCACCACCCATGCCGGCAGTGATGAATGCCATTTTAGTGCCATCGCTAAGCATATGTTTTATATCCTCAAGAGATTCCTCAGTTGCTTGACGGGCTTTATCTGGACGATTGCCCGCACCTAAGCCCTCAGTACCAAGTTGAATTTTGTCTGGAACAGGAGAATCCTGCAACGCCTTATTATCTGTATTGCATACAACAAACGTTACATCGTGGATACCCTCGTTGTACATGTGATTCACAGCATTGCTTCCTCCACCACCAACGCCAATCACCTTAATGATGCTGGAAATGCCTTTCTGGAAGTTGAAGACATTCATGTCTTCTGAAAAGTTAAAATTATTTTCTCCCATATCTGTTATGTTTTATCTGTGAAACAACTATTTATTCGCTAACAATATCATTAAGAGTGTTCTTAAAGCGACCAAGCCAACTATTATCTTTCTTCGCCCTATCTACAACTGTTTTAAGTGTATCAACTGTCTTACGAAGAATTTCAGCAAGGTCAGAACCCTCCTTCAAACTCAACTTAAACTTATCTTTTCCATTCAGAGCCTCAAACGCTTGAGTGTATTTTTCATTCAGAACATCAAGCGCAGTTTCTGACAACTCCTCTGCCTTTACACGAATCTGTTTGTCTCTACCATAGTTCTCTACTTCAGTAATAGCTGCTTGGACTTTTTGAATCTGAGTACGGATTGATGCCTTTATTTCATCGAAAGCAACAGCAGCTTCTTTCTCGGCTTCAGCCTGTTCTTGCTGTTTCTGTTGAGCAGCTTGAATATTAACCTTACGCTCCTGTGCGTCAAAAAGACTTGTTGAATCGTACTCACCTCCATCGCACGACTGAGTACCGGCAAGAAGAAGAGATACCAGTGAATTAGAACGGCAATTGTCCGGAGTAAAGCCTGCTGCGTTTGAAGTTTTTACCACTGGCTGATTCGTAGTACGTGCGATTCTGGACTTATCAACATTCAAGATTGAGGTAAAAGCTTTATCTATACCTCTCATATTAGCACCTCCACCAGTCAATATAATACCAGCCAACAATTTCTCGCTGTAATTTGACTTTCCTATTTGATTGCTTACATTTGCAAGCAATTCTGTAACACGAGCGTTGATAATACTTTTTATTAAAGAGACCTCTATCTTTCTACCATCAGAAGATGTGTATGTAAGATTTTCGTCACTCTTTTCTTCAGAACCAGTATTAGACATATCACCATATTTCAGTTTCAACTCTTCTGCTTCAGCGTCTTCAATCTGTATGGTGGCAAGATCCTTATTAACATTGTTCATTCCAAGTGGAATGGTTACAAGATAACGAAGAATATTATTCTTATATACAATTACAGTAGTAGTATCAGCTCCAAGATCAATCAAAGCACAACCACTACGTTTTTCAGAATCCTCCAAAATATTATTAGCAAGCTCCAGAGGAGATACCAATTCGTCAGCAATCTCTATATTAGAATTTGCAAATACTGTCTGCAAATTCGCACGAAGTTTGGTCTTGGCAATAATATCCAAATATTCGCCCTCAATATTAGTACCCATAACACCTACAGGTTCTGCAACGATATTCTGATCGATAACATACTCCTGTGGGAAATTCTCCAACACTTCGTACTCAGGGAACGGAATGCCATAACTTTCTTGACGAATACTATCGATAGCCTCGTTTGTAATGTAACTTTGGGTGAGCATGTTGCGCTTTACAACACAACGATAAGAACGGAGCGACTGACCAGCAAGTCCGACATATGCCTTAACAACCTTTGCCTTCAAAATTGTTTCCAACTTTGAAATAAGATTGTTTACTGTCTGATAAGTCTTTTCCACATTCCAGACGACACCACGTTTGACACATGCAGTAGTCTTCTCTTCTGCATACGCCAAAACATGCATCATACCATCTTTCTTTTTTCCTGCAACAGCCGAAATCTTAGATGACCCCAGTTCTATCGCAACAATAAAATCTTTCTCTGATGAAGCCATAATATATTATTATTTTATTTTTCGTTTTGTACATACAATCTGATTATTAAATTCCAGATTGATTTTATCATATTTATTCCATCCCACCGTACCCATCGCTTTCTCGTAAAATATACGTAAGCGACGAAGTTTCTTCTTATAGTCGCTGATACTTCCCATATATACTACATGATTGCCTACGCGAGGAATCAGTTCAACAACAGGTTTTTTCTCTTTATTTGTCTTAACATAAATCTGTTCAATCTGATTATTCCAGAATTTATCTTCTTGAAGATAATTGCCAAAATCAGATAGCACTTCTGTAGCATATTTTTGTGTTATATCTCCCGTAGCAACTACTAAATTAGACGTAAATACATTGCCCGGTATAATCTTTCCGTTTTTATCTACATAGTAACCATCTTGACCATCAGGAAGCACATAAACAACTGGATTGCGTTGCTTAACACTTATACAAAGTTTGTTGGAAGACGTTTTGTAACATTCTACATCTTCCACAAATTCATTCTTACGAATTAAATCTTCGATTGCACGAGTATCAACATCCTTCAAGAGTTTACCTTTTGGGTACATATGATGCTTTCTCAGAAGATTATCAACTTGAGCACTATCAATAAACACAACTCGTGCATCTTCATCCACGAACAGCTCTACATTTTCACATCTTTCTTCTGGATCGGGTGTAGACATATTGAGCATAGCATATACAACATAGATTATCAATCCTATCAATAATAGGATTATAACCAATGCCTTTATGAATCTAATGCCCTTATTCATTACTTAGCTCTTTCTGTAAGGATTTTAGTTATTTCTGGAACATAATTTTCGATATCACCTGCACCGAGAGAAATTAACACTTCGAAATCACCTGTCTTTGCAATATTCAATATATCTTCTTTATGTATAAGATATTTTTCCATTCCATCGCGCAAATTGTCATAAATTATCTTTGATGTCACACCTGGAATAGGTTGCTCTCTTGCAGGATAAATATCACACAAATAAACTGTATCGAGCAAAGACAACGAATCTGCGAATTCTTTATAGAAATCTCTAGTTCGAGTGTAAAGATGAGGTTGGAATATGGCAGCAATTTTCTTGTCTTTATACAACTCCCGAACAGATTTCACACTCTGATTTATCTCATTGGGGTGATGTGCATAATCACTCAAGAAAACCATTTTATCAGTTTTCACTTTAAAGTCGAATCGGCGATCTACACCTCTAAAACTTTCCATTCCACGCTTTATCTCCTCGTCGCTAACGCCATTCAACTGAGCCATTGCCATCGCAGCAATACCATTCTCGATATTTATACTGATTGGCACACCGAGTTTTACGTCCTTAATATTGCTGATGGGAGAAACAAAGTCAAATACTACATCTCCTCCACCAATACGAATATTTTCTGCATGGAAATCGCCTTCGTTTCGTGAATATTCATACACCTTAACAGTAGGAGCAACATTGGCTTTCATCTCCAAGCCTTTATGAATAATCAGAGCCCCACCTGGCTGAATAAGTGTCGTGTAATGGCGGAATGACTCCAAATAAGCCTCCTTAGTACCATAGATATCCAAGTGGTCTGGATCGGTAGCGGTAATTACAGTCATATACGGACGCAGCCAATGGAATGAGCGATCAAATTCGTCAGCTTCAATCACTACATAATCACTTTTTTCAGATAGTATGTAGTTAGTGCCATAATTTTTTGATATACCACCCAAGAATGCATTACAATCCACATGACTCTGATGAAGCAAATGAGCTGTCATAGTTGAAGTAGTTGTTTTTCCATGTGTACCTGCTACACAGAGTCCTTTATGCTCTTGAGTGAGTAAGCCCAAAACCTGAGCTCTTTTCTTTATATTGAATCCGTTAGTTTGGAAATACACCAATTCACCATGCTCTGCAGGAATTGCAGGAGTATAAACCACCAATGTGTCCTCTTTTTGTTTAAAACACTCTGGAACAGCACTTATATTATCCTCATAATGGATTTGTGCCCCTTCTTTAATGAGTTGCTCTGTCAGTTCACTTGGGGTTTTATCATAACCACCCACACTCAAGCCTTTGGCAAGGTAATATCTCACCAATGCACTCATGCCTATACCGCCTGCACCTATAAAATACACACTCTTCATATTATTTCTTCAATTTATATACCTCTTCAGCTATTCTGTCGGCAGAATTTCTCAACGCCAATTTGCTGACGTTCTCAGACAAAGACTTCAGTTTCTGTTCGTTCATAGCCGTACGGATAGCTATGTCCACCAAGGTTACACGAGCATCCTTATCAGCAACGAATATAGCAGCATCTCTTTTTGATAACGCCTGAGCATTCTTTGTCTGATGATCCTCTGCCACATTAGGAGACGGAACCAGAATACACGGTTTGCCGAGCAAACACAATTCAGAAATACTGCTAGCTCCAGCTCTTGATACCACAACATCAGCAGCAGCATATGCAGCATCCATATTAGCAATAAAGTCCGTAGCTACCAGATTACGTGGTTTGCCAGCAACTTCCAAGGCTGAATCGATTTCTTTCTTATAGAACTTTCCCGTCTGCCAGATAAATTGCACATCACTATTTCTTATATCCTCCAAATGTTCAAGCACACTCTCGTTTACCGTTCTAGCTCCGAGACTTCCACCTATTATAAGCACTGTCTTTCTGCTTACTTCCAGACCAAAACTCTTTATAGCATCTTCTTTTGAAATCCTATTGTCAAGCAGATTCTGACGAACAGGATTGCCGGTTAGGATAATTTTATCTGCCGGAAAAAATCTCTCCATTCCTTCATATGCAACACACACTTTACTTGCTTTTTTTGCAAGTGACTTATTTGTTACTCCAGCATAACTATTCTGTTCTTGAATCAAACAAGGAACACCCATATCGTAAGCAGCGTTCAACGTGGGGGCAGAAGCATAACCACCAACACCTACTGCCACATCAGGTTTGAATTCACGAATTATATTCTTTACTTGAGCACGACTTTTCAGAAAATCTATCATCACACCTATATTTTTCAGACTCCACAATGGACGTACAAGACCACGCACTGGCAAACCAATTATTTTATATCCTGCCTGAGGAACACGTTCCATCTCCATACGCCCCAAGGCACCAATAAAAAGGATCTTAGCATCAGGATGCTGAGCCTTAATAGCATTAGCTATTGAAACTGCAGGAAAGATATGTCCACCAGTACCACCTCCACTTACAATTACTCTGAATGATTTTCCGTCTGCCATAACACTATATTTTGTTGTTTTAACTTCTCTTTTTTTCGATTTTTTAATCGCGTATTTCATTATGCTGCAAATATACGATTTTGCAATCGGAAATACAAAACAAAATACAGCTAATTAATCCATATTTCCTTCACTTCTGAACTCATCGGTTTCAATCATTGAATTAGCGAGTTCTATTTCTGTATTATTCAGCTGTACTTCCTCTGCATATCGACTTACACTCAGAATTACTCCGATATAGAAACTGGTTATTATTATCGAAGTTCCGCCCTTAGAGATAAGAGGCAGAGTCTGCCCGGTCACAGGTAATAAGCCTACAGCAACACCCATGTTGGTAAGCGCCTGAAGAACCATCATTATTCCGAAACCGAGTACTAAATACGCCGGAAAAAAACGTCGACATTTCTGTGCTATACGTCCACATCGGATCAACAAAGTGAAATATAGGAACACAACAAACGCGCCTCCAATCACACCAAGTTCTTCAAATATTATAGCATATATAAAGTCAGATTCTGCATGTTGCAAAAAGTCACGTTCTATGGAGTTGCCCGGTCCACGTCCAATAACATTAGAATTTGCTACAGCAATCTTTGCATAAGTTGTTTGAGAATTTTTATCATTTAGTAATTTGTGAAAATCATCTTTTGTCAGAGTATTGGTGACTTCATCAGTTGCATCACCATGACGCGACAATCGTGCTGCGACAGTAGCAATACGTTTTCCTCCAGGAAACTTACGTTGCACATTTTCAGGCATAGTAAACAGAAATGCGATATAGACTATGATTACTGCCAACAAGCCAACACCTCCCTTGAACATCAAATCTAGTGGTACATGCGCGATAAACATCATTAGAACCACAACAAAGAAAAGCATAGCAGCTGTAGATACGTTATCTATAAAGATAAGACCGCAGATGACACATGTCATCACACCTACGACAGTAAAAGCCGTAGAGCGCCTACCTTTCATAGCTCCGACTATTACATGATCCTTTCCACGCCTACGAACAACCTTTTCTGCCTGCGTCTTTGCCAGCACAACTGCTACGGACATTATCAGGGCAGCTTTGGCAACTTCCGACGGCTGAAAACTGATACCCATAATATGAATCCATCGGTTAGTATCATTCAATTCACCACCACCTAAGCCAAGAGCTGCAATCATCAATAGAATTACGGCAAGAGGAAATAGAAGGAAAGGCAAAAGCATAAACCACTTGCACGGAATATGCTGAACAAGCATAATGACAACAAGTCCGACAAGCAAAAAACCTGCCTGACTCACCATAGGAGTCCAGTGATGAGCCCCTTCAAACGTAAGGCGTGACGAAGCACTATACACCTCAACGAGAGAAATCATACAAAGGAAGAAGTATATCATCCACACACCCTTGTCCCCCTTGAATGCTCCACCATGTATTATGTCGGACAACAGTTTCTTCATTTATCTATAGTTTTTTTACACATTCTTTAAATTGGTCGCCTCTGTCTTCCATATTCTTAAAGAGATCAAAACTAGCACAACACGGACTTAAAAGCACACAACTACCTGGTTTTGCCATTTTGAAGCACTCATCAACACAATCTTTCATCGAGCGCACATCCACTATTGGCAATCCAAACGAATCGAAAGCAGCATGCAGTTTGGTATTATCTACCCCAAGGAAAACCAATCCAATACATTTCTCTCTGACGAGATCAAATATTTCAGAATAATCATTTCCTTTATCTTTACCACCAAGAATAAGTACGGTTGGCTGTGTCATACTTTCAAGTGCGTACCAACAGGCATTCACATTTGTAGCCTTAGAGTCATTGATAAAATCTACACCTTTCACTCTTCCCGCTTTTTCAAGTCGGTGTTCGACTCCTGCAAAGTCACTCAATCCTTTACGAATCTGCTCGTTTGATACTCCGGCTATATCAGCAGTGATAGCAGCTGCCAAACTATTGTAAAGATTATGTTTTCCACGAAGAGCTAGTTCCTCCTGTTCCATATTGAAAGGCATCGGTTCTTCGACTACAAATTCCTTATCCTCAATATAACCGATGGAACCAAGTTCTTTGTACTCACTGAACGGATACATACGAGCTTTTAAATTATATTTCTTCAACTCTGCAGTTACAATTGGGTCATCATTCCAGAATACGAATGCATCATCTTCTGTCTGATTCTGTGTAATCTTCATTTTACTGTCCACGTAATTCTGCATCTTGAAATCGTAGCGATCCAAGTGGTCAGGAGTAATATTCATAAGGATGGCTATATCTGCCTTGAAATCGTACATATTATCCAACTGGAAACTACTCAACTCTATCACGTAATAATCGTAGTTTTCTTCAGCTACTTGAAGCGCCAAGCTATTTCCAATATTACCCGCTAATCCTACATTATAACCAGCCTGTTTTAAGATATGATATATCAGCGATGTGGTAGTAGTCTTACCGTTAGAACCAGTAATACAAATCATCTTTGCATTAGTATATCTGCCTGCAAACTCTATTTCTGAAATAATAGGCGTACCTTGAGCTTTCAGTTTCATCACCATAGGTGCATTCTCTGGGATGCCAGGACTTTTTATGACTTCTTTTGCATTTAGAATAAGCGGTTCGGTATGCTTACCCTCCTCCCACTCTATTCCATGACTATCAAGCAAGGCCTTATATTTATCCTTTATCTTACCCATGTCACTCACGAATACATCGAAGCCCTTCTTTTTTGCCAAAACAGCTGCTCCTGCTCCGCTTTCAGCAGCTCCCAAAACCACAATTCTTTCCATTATCTTACCTTTAGAGTTATTATCGTTATTGCTGCCAACAGGATTGTTACAATCCAAAAACGCGTCGTAATCATCGACTCAAATAAGAGACCATGAGGACGCTTTATGAGATACTTTACACCTGGTTCCATCTTATGGCGGTAATGATCATGGAATGGTGCTCTCTTGAACACTCTCCATTTTTCTCCTCTCTGATTTCCTTTCTTTGCATAATATACTTGAACCATCACCGATACACTTTCCATTAGGAATATACCACAAAGAATAGGCAAAAGCAGTTCTTTGTGTATTATTACGGCAGTAACAGCGATGATTCCACCGATAGCAAGACTACCCGTGTCACCCATAAATACTTTTGCAGGATAAACATTGTACCAGAGGAATCCTATCAAAGCTCCAACAAATGCACACAAGAACACCACCACCTCTTCGCTACCAGGTATATACATCACATTCAAATAACTTGCAAACTGTATATGGCCTGACACATATGCCAAAATACCCAAAGCAGTACCAATGATAGCAGAGTTACCGGCACACATTCCGTCCATTCCATCGTTAAGATTAGCTCCATTAGACACTGCTGTAATAACAATTGTAGTAAAAAGGACAAAGAATAGCCAGCCACAAGCACGTTTTAATGTTCCGTTAGGTATAAAGCTGAATAACTCGTAGTAGTCAATATTATTATTTTTGCAGAAAGGCACTGTAGTAACTGTACTTTTACGAGCCTCACTCTTATGATATACAACTTCTTCAACTCCGATTTCTTGAGTAACATTTTCACGAACTACAGCCTGTGGACTCAGCCACAAAGTAACACCTATAATACCACCGAATATCAACTGCCCCAACATTTTATATTTAGGAGATAGACCGTCTTTATTACCTGACAGTTTTATCTTATCATCCCAAAAGCCTAAAGCACCAAAGAACAATGCTGTTGCAATAAGTAGCAACACATACACATTCGTCAAACGACCAAAAAGGAGAGCAGGCACTACAATTGCAAGCAGAATAACAAGTCCACCCATGCTAGGCACATCTTTCTTCTGCACACCATACGGATCGATATCTACCGAACGGGCTCCCTCTATACACTTTTTTCTGTGCATATACTTAATGAAATACTCACCCGCCCACATTGATATAATCAAAGACACAATAAGTGCCATCAGTGATCTGAACGACACATACGCGAACATCCCCATTCCGGGAATGTCCAGTTCCTTTAGAATTTGGTTTAAATAGTAAAACATTTCCTTATCTCTTCTTTATCGTCAAAATGATGTTTAACACCTTTGATTATCTGATAATCTTCATGTCCCTTACCTGCAACAAGAATTACATCCCCATTCTGAGCCATCATACAAGCAGTCTTAATTGCTTGACGGCGATCTACTATGGTCAGTACTTTACCTGCCTGTTCATCTGTGACAGCTGCCAACATGTCATTCAAAATATCTTCAGGTTCCTCGTCACGAGGGTTATCACTTGTCAAAATCACCTTATCACTCTGTTTTATAGCTTCTTTTGCCATTAAAGGGCGTTTACCCTTATCTCGATTGCCACCAGCACCACATACGGTAATCACCTGACCCTTACCTTGCAACACCCCATGAATTGCATTAAGTACATTCTCCAACGCATCAGGAGTGTGAGCATAATCTACTATAGCAGTAAATCCCTTCGGACTTCTCAAGGCTTCAAAACGTCCATTTACAGGTTTCATAGCACTTAAAGCTATAAGTACATCATCCACATCCTTGCCGAGCATCACAGCTGCTCCATACACAGCAAGCAAATTGCTCACGTTGAAACGACCAATAAACTGCACATTAACTTCTTTACCATTGATCTCCAACAGCATACCATCAAAGTGACATTCTATTATTTTTGCCTTAAAGTCCGCTGCATTCTGAACGCTGTATGTCTTCACGGTTGCCTGTGTGTTCTGAGTCATCACAAGTCCGTTCTTATCATCTATATTAGTTATAGCAAAGGCTTCCTTAGGCAGACGATCAAAGAATAATTTTTTTGCTTTTAGGTAATTCTCAAATGTCTTATGATAATCAAGGTGATCACGGGTAATGTTAGTAAACAATCCACCTACGAACTTGAGTCCTCCAATACGGTTCTGAACAATAGAATGACTACTTACCTCCATGAACGCATATTCACACCCTGCATCAACCATCTTTGCAAGAAGCTCGTTAAGAGTAACAGGATCAGGAGTAGTGTGATCAGTTGCAACTGCTTCACCATCTATGTAGTTTACGACTGTTGAAAGTAGACCAACTTTATGCCCCATCTTACGGAACATATTATATAGAACCGTTGCGATAGTAGTCTTCCCGTTTGTGCCAGTTACACCTACAAGTTTCAATTTCTCCGTCGGATTACCATAGAAATTTGTAGCTATCTGACCTACAATCTGCTCTGTATTCTCTACAAGGAGATATCCAACGCCGCTTACAGGGTCATCTATTTTCTCGCAAACTATCACACTTGCTCCCTGTTCAATAGCCTTAGGAATATATACATGACCATCAACAGCAGTTCCCTTGACTGCTATAAACATATCACCCTTGCCCACCTTGCGTGAATCTATATTCACACCTTTCACATCTATATCCATATTTCCTTTGTGATCAAGGATGCTTACACCATTAAGCAGTTGTTGTAGTTTCATAAGCTTATATCTATGTTACTATTTTGTTTAAGTTTTATAGTACCTCTAGTCTAGTTCAGTTCAATAAGGATAGTTTGTCCTGGCTCCAACTTCGCGCCAGCAGTAATACTTTGTTTTGTAACCACTCCACATCCTCTACTCCTTACCTTAAGACCACGTGATGCCAATTCATACACCGCATCTCTAGCTCCAAGTCCTCTTACATCAGGAACCTCCATCACATCATTAATTGTTGGAGCTGTCTCCATATTACCATGCTTGATTCCGAGTGATGTAAGCACATTCTTGTAGTCTTTGTTGTAACTTGCTTTCACATCTGGTACAAAAATGGCAGTAGAGTCCTGTGCTAATTTCAGGTTTGTAGTCACATTCTTGCTATACACTCTTTGTGCAATCTTTGAGAACACAACACCCGCCTGACCACCACCACTGGCTACATAGTACGAGTGTCGTATCGCTACGATGCACGAGTACTTTGGATCTTCCGATGGATAATAGCCGCAAAAACTTACAAGGTGTTCGTTTTTGCCGCCCTTATATCCGCTTCCGTTAGATACCTGAGCCGTACCAGTTTTTCCTGATACATGGAAGTAGGGGTTGCCAGCCTTCTTTCCGAGTCCCTCTTTATCACAGACCACTCTTTGCAGAATGGTCTGGATATCCTTGAGGGTGGACCTTTTACAAATACTATTCTTTATAACCTCTACGGGGAACTCCTCCACTAATTCACCATTTTTTTCTATTCCTTTTACAAATCGTGGGCGAACCATCTTTCCGTTGTTCGCAATTGCATTATAGAAAGCCACCGTTGAAATGGGCGGAATCTGTGTTTCGTATCCAATCGACATCCAAGGTAAGGCAGTAGCCGACCAGTTATCACTTTGCTTATAACCTCCACGTCGATCTTTATGCGGCATACGGATTCGAGGGTCTGCGGCACCGTCGAATGGCAAGCCTAGCGGTGTACCAATACCTATACGTCGCAATCCGCTTACGAACTTCTCCGGCTGATCGTGGTAGTACTTATCAATCAGTTTACTTACACCGATATTTGAAGAGAACATCAGAACGTGAGGCACATCTATTGTTCCGTATCCGCCACGTGTTGCCCAGTTATGGTCCTTCATCAATGCTCCATACATATTGCACACGCCATTTCCTGTCTCAACCCAGTCTGTAGCCTTTATATATCCGTCGTCAATGCCAACCATGATAGATGCGGTTTTGAATGTAGAACCTGGTTCCATCAACGATGCTAATGCATAGTTTCGAGCTTCGTAATAGTTACCATCATCATAGCGTTGCAGGTTCACAATTGCTTTTACATCACCTGTCTTAACCTCCATAAGCACAACAACACCCATCGTTGCATCCAACTCCTGAAGTTTCTGTCTAAGGGCACTTTCACAGATATCTTGCATACCTACATCTATAGTGCTTACGAGGTCATAGCCATCCACTGGCTCTTGATCGATGATGTCCAAATATTTTGAGAGAACTTTTTTGTGATGCTTTTTACCTGGCACACCACGCAGGAGGGAGTCATATGCAAGTTCCAAACCTGAACGGGCACTATCCTTAGCACCGAACATTTCTCCTAATGTTCGCTTTGCCAATGACCCAAATGGTTTGTTTCTATTGTTTCGTTCTACAATAGTAAGACCACTGCGATACCTGTTTTTGTAATTAAAAATAGGCAGCTTCATTATATCATTATACTGAATATAGTTAAGTACCACATGTGGACAAACTTCCCAATAACGTTTTCTTTCTTTCAAACCCTTAGTCAGATGTGCTCTGTATTCCTCCTGAGTATATCTTGGACAAATTCGTGCCAATCCACTACATATAGTATCCATGCTCTGCATCCATACAGAATCCTTCTCTTCTAGCTGTTTTGCATCGTAAGTTCTGCTGACACGTTTTCCATTAGAATCTATAGAATCCTTTCTGTCAATACCTGATAGAAAGTCAATATATAATTTATAGTCGGGCAGGCTACTTGCCATCAGCTGTCCGTCAGCCGACAATATATTACCGCGTATTGGCTTCATAACCATAGTGTCCGACACAGAAATAGCAGCTACTTGCATCCATTTGTCCCTATCCACAGTTGCAGTATATAGAGCTTTCCAAATGATAAGCACACAAACCAACAGCGCACCAATTACGATGGCTGAGAATCTTCCTGTTATGTATTTCTTGTCAAACTTCATAGCTTAATCATTTTTCAAACTGTTGGTTCACCTTCTTCTTCTGCCTCCGGCTGCTGTATCACCGGTTCTGGATTCTGTCCGTCGGTTCGTATCAGATATGGAGGGGTTGTAGGGTTCTGCAACGTGCTATCATTCGTCTGTTTCAGCAGTTTTTCAATATTCGACTGGCGAGTGAAGTTCATGAGTTCGCTCGATTGAGTCATCACATTGTATTTCACATCTTGCAGTTCATTTCTCAACTCATCTATCAGAATCGCATCTTGTTGACTGGAATATCTATTTGCTGTATATGTGAGCATCAACACTACACAAAACATCACAAACAGAATTTGTTTCAGGAAGAACTTGCTACCAAGAATATCACCACCCAAGATAGCCTTGAACGACAAGTCGCCCATGGCTTCTTCATCAACATACTGGTTGATGGCATTCATCGTCTCCTGATGCTCCTCTGCTTCTGATTGCAATTCTTGCAACTCAGGATCTTGATATTCTTCTTCCTTACTCATTATATATAGTAATGTAACAATTCTAAACTTTCTCTGCAATTCTCAACTTCGCACTTCTGCTTCTCGGATTACTTTCCATCTCTTCGTCTGTAGGAACTATCACCTTGCTGTTAATTACTCTAAGAGGCGATGACACTCTTCCGAAGAAATCTTTCTCCACTTCGCCCTCTGCATTTCCACTTTTCATCATGTTCTTCACTATTCTATCTTCAAGCGAATGATAAGTAATCACAACTAATCTACCACCTGGCTTCAACATCTCAATTGCGGAGTTTAGCATCTGTTTCAAAGCATCCAACTCACCATTCACTTCTATCCTCAGGGCTTGAAAAACCTTCGCTAAGTCTTTTTTTTCTCTATCTCTACCTATAAAGGGAGTAACAACATCGATGAAATCGCCTATTGTTTTCAACTCTTTTTCTTTACGTGCCGCTACAACAGCCGCAGCCAATTTCCTTCCTTGTTTCAGTTCACCATACAAATAGAAAATATCTGCTAACTGTTTTTCGCTATATCCGTTCAGCACATCGGCAGCTGTCTTGCCTGCTCTTTGATTCATCCTCATGTCAAGATCCCCTTCAAAACGAAACGAAAAGCCTCTCTTACTATCGTCGAAATGATGTGAACTAACTCCTAAGTCTGCCAACAAACCGTCAATTTCACTCACACCATAGTAACGCATGAAATTTTTCAGAAATCTGAAATTTGACCTCACAAATGTGAACGACTCGGCTCCGACTATATTCTGTTCTGCTTCAGCGTCTTGGTCAAATGAGTATAGATGACCACCATCAAGCCTTGAGAGTATTTCGCGTGAATGACCACCACCACCAAAAGTAACATCTACATAAATGCCCCCCTTGCCGATGTTCAAGCCATCAACACTTTCTTTCAACAGCACTGGTACATGATAACACTTCTCAGCCATTATATTGTCAGATAACCGTTTTTATTCGATCTCAGCCTTAAACCGCTAATACCTACACGTATTTCGTTAAAAAGCAGTTTCATCACCAAGCAAATCTTCTATTTCCTGACCAAGACTCTCACCTTCGTTCAATACTTTCTCCAAAGCATCTTTATCCCACACTTCAATACGTTCATCGACAGCCAAGAAACGAACTTCCGACTTGATTCCAGCGAACTCCAATTTACGTTTTCCAATCAAGAAGCGACCATTTGAGTCCAACTCCACCAGTTCTGCATTTGCCACGAAACGGCGCCAAATCATCTGGTGTTTGCTATTATAACGATTCAACTTACTCTTCAAATCGTCCAACTCAGCATTCCATACTGACTCAGGACATAAAACAAGGCAATTCTGGAATAAATCATTACGCAAAACCAGTTTCACTTCGTCTTCTGCTTCCAGAACACGACGGAACTGAGCCGGGAGGAATACTCTACCCTTAGCATCCGTTTTTGCTGTATAGTCACCTATGAATCGCATAATTACCTTGTATAAAAGCAGGCTTCAAACCAAACTTCGGCACAAAGGTAATAAAATCCCCCACTTTTCCCCACATTTTATACATTTTTTTTCAAAAAAAATTTCAGCGCATCGCCAGAAGTGTCTAAAATAAAGGGATTAGCATGATTCTTGAAAATAAAAAAGGACGCATATTGCGCCCTCCATATTACAAGTATTTTTTTCTTTCTATTTTACTTCTTCAAAATCAACATAAGTTCCCTCATCGGACGAGAATATTTTCCCCTCCCCTTCATCTTGATTTTCATTCCCAGATGATCTGCCATTCCAATAAGTCCGGCGACGAGAATTTTCGCCCGATGCCATAGGTGATCCTCCGAAGAAACGACGAATAAATCCATACCACAACCCCAAAATGCCATTTAGCACAATTGAGAAACCCAAAAGAGCAATAACAAGGAGGAAAAAGAAAATGAATATAATTGGAGCTAAAATACTCATAGTCAAATAAAAATCAACGATTAAAAAAATGTGATACAAAAGATTTATTTCTTATTTGGCAAGAAAATTCTAACAAAGCCCATCAGCACATAAACACCTATAGATATAGCAGCTCCCTTAGTAAGTTCGTGCCACACATAGCCGGTAATCACACCTATAACAGCGCATGCAACAAGAATGCAAATCACCATACATATAAATACCTTTTTTATGCCATTATTCGGATTGTTTTTCTTGAATTTCAGAGAAAACATAGGCACTTCACAAACCAACAGCCACGAAGACAAAATCATGAAGGCAAAAAGGAAAAAGGCATTGAAACGAGGACCTGTCAACCAAGCCTCGGAACTCGAAATCAGAGCTGCCCAGAAAATCGCATTGGCTGGTGTAGGAAGCCCGATGAAATCGACATGTTGCCGTTCGTCTATATTAAATTTCGCCAGTCTCAGAGCAGAAGCTGCAGCCATCAGAAAGGCCGTAAAAGGCATAACGGAGAACCATAGCTCAGAAGCCATAAACTGAGGATAGGCAACATGATTAAATAGGGTAAATATCATTGCTGAAGGGGCAACGCCAAACGTAACCACATCTGCAAGCGAGTCGAGTTCTATGCCGAATCTACCCGATTTTCCCAAAGCACGGGCAAGCATTCCATCGAAGAAATCGAAAAAAGCTCCTCCAAGAATAAACAAAAAGGCAAGCGTATGTCCATGATGGAATGCGCAATATGTAGCAATACAACCACAAATCAGATTGCTGCAAGTAAATAGATTTGGCAAATTGAATATCATAATCCTTAAAATCTTACTTCAGTCGCGCCAATAATGTTTCATCACCCACAGTAGCCTGTCCCATCTTCACGAGCACCTCACTATCCAATGGCAGATACACATCAACACGGCTACCCAACTTTATGAATCCCAAGTGGTCGTCAATAAAACAATCTTCACCAGCCTTTGAGTAAGTCACGATACGACGAGCCATTGCACCAGCAATTTGTCTTACCATGACTTCTGTTCCATGCGGAGTCTTTATCACCACCATCGAACGCTCATTCTCGGTACTAGCCTTTGGCAGATATGCCTTCATGTAGTTTCCTTTCTGGTGGGCAACTTTTATAATTCTTCCTTCACAAGGAATCCAGTTTGCATGAACATTCAGCGGCGACATGAATATAGAAATCATAAGTCGCTTATCATGGAAGTATTCACGTTCGTCAACTTCCTGAATCACAACGACACGACCATCCGCTGGAGCAACAATCGACTTGGTAGTAGGACCTTGGAACATGCGGATTGGGCAACGATAGAAATTTATCAGAATTCCATATGCTATGGTGTAAGCTATCACAAACACAAATCCCCACCAAGGGAAACTTCCTTGCATCTTCCACACTACTCCAAGTATCAATACATATATAATTCCGCAAGCCACAAGAGAACTGACTCCCTCATGATGAATTCGTATAGAATTTCTGCGTTTATTATGTATTACCGGTTTTTTCTTGCCCATAAATAGTCAATATCAGTGCAAAGTTAGCAATTTATTAGCTTTCCCCAAAACTTAGCAAGGAAAATATTCACCAAAAAGGAATACATTTCAAAAGAAAAGAAAAAACAAGAGGCCAAAAACAGGAAAAACGAACATAATTTAAAAAAAACACGACTATATTTTTCCTTTTTCAACAAAATATACTACCTTTGCACCCGCATTTCGCGAAAGAAGCCTTGCACAAGCAGACTTTACAGCGCAGATGCTACGAGGATTGTGCTATGGTGTAATGGTAACACTACAGGTTTTGGTTCTGTCATTCCAGGTTCGAATCCTGGTAGCACAACATCCAAAAACGAAGAAAAATCTTCAACATATCAAAGTGTCGGACTTGTAGCTCAGTTGGTTAGAGCAACAGACTCATAATCTGGAGGTCCCTGGTTCAAGCCCAGGCTGGTCCACACAAAGGAAAACAGCTGCAAGATTTGCAGCTGTTTTTTTATTTTCCACAAGTACAAAAGAATCTTACAAGCCGATATAATTAAGGTTACATCACGAGGAATTTTCTTTTTCTACACGTACAAATCTATGTTCATAACTTATGAACTTATGTTCAAGGCTCATGAACTTATGTTCATAACTTGTGAACATAAGTTCACAACTCTTGAACATAGAATTCCCAGGCAAGAAAAAATAATTCTATGGGAGAGTAAAAAAAGTTTCAAGGGAGGCTACAGAAGATCGAGCAACTGAATAAGTTTAGTGCTGTTAGAACCTTTAACGAGAATAGTATAGTCGCGAGGTTTCCCGTCAGGAGCAGCAAGCAGAGCCTTCACCTCATCCACATCGGCAAAAGTGCGGGCATCGACAACAGGATTACTCTGAAGAGCCTTCTTAAATTCAGAACCTACTAGCCATATCTGCTGAAGCTGAAGTTCTGCAAGGCGGTTAAGAATTGACTTATGCTCTGTCTGACTCACCTCGCCCAGTTCTTTCATATCGCCCAGAATAACCATTTTCTTCTCGGCTTTCACATGAGCAAAACTATCGAGAGCTGCAGCCATACTAGTCGGGTTAGCATTATAAGCATCGACAATAAGCTGATTGTCAGCAGTCTTAGTGAGCTGCGAACGGTTATTGCTTGGAGTATATTCAGAAAGTGCAGCTGAAATGTCCTCGGCAGGAACAGCAAAGATAGTTCCCACACAAGCTGCTGCAAGAGCATTATCAAGGTTATAACTACCAATCAGATGAGTCTGAACCTCCATAGGCGAGAATGGAGAACCCTGCTGTTTCCAACGGAAATGGAGAGTAGGATTACAATCGATGAATTCGCCCTGAACAAGCAAGTCATCAGCAGGCATCTGGCCATACTTCACTAGTCGCAGATCATGACTTATACCCTTCAGATACTCATTATCATTATTAATAAAAGCAGTACCAGCATCGGCACGAAGGAAATCGTAGAGTTCGCCCTTAGTACAGATAACGCCCTCGAACGAACCGAATCCTTCGAGATGGGCACGACCCACATTAGTAATGAGTCCATAGTCAGGACAAACGATTTCAACGAGAGTTTTAATCTCTCCCGGATGATTTGCCCCCATCTCAACGACAGCAATATCATGCTCCTTAGTAAGTTGAAGAAGGGTCTTCGGCACTCCGATATGATTATTGAAATTGCCCTGAGTGTAAAGCACATTATATTTCTTCTGCAACACAGTTGCAATAAGTTCCTTCGTAGTAGTTTTCCCGTTTGTACCAGTAATCCCCACAATTGTGGTACCAAGTTGGCAACGATGATAATGAGCCAACTGTTGAAGCGTCTTCAGTACATCAGGTACAAGAATTATGTGTTCGCCTTGTACCGAAGGGTCGTCAACCACAGCATAGGCAGCACCCTTCTCTAAGGCTGCCTGAGCATATTGATTACCATCAAAACTGTCGCCCTTAAGAGCAAAAAACATAGAGTCAGCAGGCACATCACGGCTATCTGTAGTAATGATGGGATGCTGAAGAAAACAGGAATAAAGTGTTTCAATATCCATAGGTAGATAGATTTTTTTTGCAAAATTACGATTTATATGAAATAATCCTTACCTTTGCCGTAAAATATTTTACAATCACTTTGGGGCTGACTGGATTTGACAGCGGGACGGAGTGGTACGTAAGCATGCAGTGAGTCGCTGGCCCTCACTTAAATCTCAGTCTGCAAACAATTAATTGGCGAAACTTCTTACGCTCTCGCTGCCTAATCGAAGTATAGTAGATATGGCTTTATCTCCTTGCTAGGCGAGGAGACGAGACATCGCTCTGAAAGCCCTTGCTCCGAGGCGTTCAGGTTAGCGGTGCTAGAAATTCGGGGATAGCCGGTTGTGTGCCTCACGCATCAGGTGAAATTTTTGAGGCTAAGGCAGTAGTGGATGGCTTGGGTTCTGGCTGCTGCCCTACAATGAAGGCCAAGATAAGCATGTAGAAAGCGTATGGCTTCCTCGTTTGGACGAGGGTTCAATCCCCTCCAGCTCCACTGAGGTATGACATTTGATCAGATCATAGGACAAGAGGCAGCGAAACAGATGCTAGAAGGAGCTTTGCAGCAAGACAAAGTGCCACATGCCATCATGTTGACCGGCCCCGAAGGATGCGGAGCATTGCCTTTGGCCATTGCCTTTGCACAAGAATTACTCGGAAGAGTGCCTATGGCAGAACAGCTACAGCATCCCGATCTGCACTTTGTTTTCCCTATATACAAGAAAAACGGTTCAGCAAAACCAACTTATTGTGACGATTTCATCGGGCAGTGGCGCGAATTATGCAAGCAACAGATTTACTTCGGTATGGAAGAATGGATGGAAGCCTGTGGAGCCGAAAACCAGCAACTGCAAATCTATGGTGATGAGAGCGACATGCTCACAAAAAAACTATCGTTGAAATCGAGTCAGGGTGGATACAAAGTGGTCGTTATGTGGTTGCCAGAAAAAATGAACCCCACAGCCGCCAACAAGCTATTGAAGCTACTGGAAGAACCACCTGTGATGACAGTTTTCCTGCTGGTAAGCGAACAGCCACAACTAGTACTGCAAACAATAAGGAGCAGAACACAAATCATCGAACTGGCCCCGCTGCAGGAACGCACCATTGAACACTCTGATACAGCACTATTCTTCGATATGTTCGTAAGCCTGATGCGACTTAGCTATGCAAGAAAAGTGAAAGAAATGAAACTGTGGTCAGAGAAGTTGGCAAGCATGGGACGAGAGCGACAGAAGAACTTCCTGTTATATGCTCAGGGCATGATTCGTGAGAATTTCATCTACAACTTCGGACGCGTAGCAGAACTCAACTCCATGAGTGAGGAAGAAGCAAGGTTTGCTGTTAAGTTCGCCCCTTATATCAACGAAAAAAATGTGATTGGCATAATGAACGAACTGGC
>JAEEGK010003288.1_pt1 | contig 40399 bp, 28 predicted proteins | sample 8958771 | NCBI WGS metagenome assembly JAEEGK01 (sample SAMN16246547, study PRJNA631951) | gut metagenome | biome: gut microbiome; feature: rumen; material: SC-attached | host: Bos | place: Iran: Karaj | collected 2018-10
TCCCAGCGCTACTGTAGTAGTTTTCATAATAATCAACATTATTGCGCAAACATAAGAAATATTCTTATGTTATCCAAACATCTCGCCGCGCCGCGGCCGGGAAGCAAGTTCCTTAATAAAGGCAACACCGCCGGTGGCGGATTTCCTGACCCTTGTCCTAAATAGTTTACCAGATTCCTATCCAGGGGCCAGGGAACTTACTCCCGCCAGAGTTCCGGCTTGGTGTTGCCAACTTAATATGTGGTCCTCCTAAAAACCACAAAGCGAGCCAGGCACGATATAACCCAACTCGCTTTGTGGACTCAAGGTGCCACGGTATACAAACTTTTAGTGTCCCTAAAGACTTGGCAAATATACGCAATTATGGCGACAATACAATTCCGCGCGCCATTCATTTTTGTTTTTTTTTAAGCGCCTAGTGACGTATGGCCTTCAACAGACAAGACTTATGTATGCCTATAGGTACACCGGGTAAAACGACGTTTGTCCTCGCAGAGGGCTGGTTTTGAGGACGAATGTTTGGAATTTCACGGTTTGTCCTCACAGAGGGCTGGTTTTGAGGACAAATGTTCGAAAATACGAGGTTTATCCTCACAGAGGGCCGGATTTGAGGACGAGCGGCGGGAGGAAGCGTTTTTTTCGGTAGGGAGTATTGCACAAATCGGCCACTGGTGGCTTGAGATGCAATAAACCCCCTCAATAATCCGGGGGTTTACGGCACTAAAACGCATGAGGCGGCATTTGGTGACGTATCGTTTACCGGACGGTCAATACTTTGCGTACTGCCAATAACAATCCCTAAGTTCCGGAGGCCCGGCGCAGCGCTTGGGGGCTTAGAGGAAGCCAAGGCTGGCGCAAAAAAAGATTCTTCACTACGTTCAGAATGACATGCGGTGTCATTCTGAGGCAGGGGGAGCCTGCCGAAGAATCTATTTTTGGCCAGCCTAGCTTGTCGGCGCTAGTTATTCTTCGAGCCAGGTGCCAAGCTCGGTGTAAATCTTCTCGGCAATGAACTTCATGGCCTGAGAGCCGGGATGACAGCCACCCACATCGCCGCTGTAGTCGTGCTTGGGCATATTGGGCTGCTTGCCCTTGTTGGACAGAGTCGAGGGGCTGTAGCCTCCCAGGTCGTTGAAACCGTTCACGCGGAACAGGTTGACAGTCTTGGCGCCATAATGGCCGGCTATATCAATAACAGACTGCTCTATACTCTGGCTCAGATAGTCACCTATGATACACACCACCTTGCACTGAGGATAGCGCTCGCGTATCTGGCAAAGCAACTTAACGTATGCCTCGCAGAAAGTTCCGTCAGGCAGGGCGTTAATGGCACTGCGGGTCTTGGCAGCGTCGGCGGTGGCATATATGGAGGCCATCACAGATTCCGAAGGCTTGCTTCCGCCATAGATGTTGGAAGCATCGTTGCGTATGGCGACACCGGGAGCCAGCGGATCGGCATTGTGGGCCCAGTCGTTGGTACCGCCATGGATAAGGATGATGTCCGGGCGTCCCATACCGCCGCACTCAGCAAAACGGGTCGAGAAGTCCTTCTTGAACCAAGCATTGGTAGCAGTACCGTACTTTGCCTTATAATTGGCATCGGTAGTATTGGTCACCGTAGAGCCGGAGAAAGAGATATTGGTATCGAACTCGCAGTCCTTCATATAATCGTGCACCAGGCGGTACCAGTAAGTCTCATTGACCAGGGTGAGCGTTCCGTCAACTGCCGGATAGTGAGCGGAATAGCCGCCGGGAATCCAGCCCCTGAAGGTAGATATGGAGTCGCCGATCACGCTCAGGCGCTTTGCCGCCTTGGGCTTGACGTTAGGGTCGGCAGGAAGGCCTTCAATGGTAGGAAGGCCGTTGGAGCCGGCAATCCAGGTGGTTCCGTTGGCCGTGGCCTGCAACTTGGCAAGGAGAGTACCGTCGGAAAGCTGCGCCGTGCTCAGGGCCAGGTTGCCGCTTTCGGTAGTCTTGCCCTCGGCCGGGCCGATCTTCTGCATCGACTCATCCCAGAAGCAGTTGCGCACTGTGGTCGGCTGGGTACAGCGGGCGTAAATTCCACCGAAGAAGCAATCTCCGCTGACATCCGTCACCCTTTCACCACGGTTGAGAACGGTAGAAGGAGTGATGGTGCTGTAGCAGTTCTCATACACCGTAGTTCCTGTACAGTTCTGGTAACCGCTGATGCCGGCAAGGGCACCGCGGTTGCCTACGGAAGTGGTCTGGATTAGCGCAGGAGCAGCATAGCAGCCTTTTATGGTGGTCTTGCTCTCTCCGTGAGTCCAGCCGCAGAGACCTGTTATAAGAGAATAAGCATTGGAGCCTCCGTTATTGCCGGTTGCAGTAACTTCCGCACCTATCGATGCACAGTTGGAAATGGTTACAGGCTTAGTGGCGGTGGATACTTTTCCGGGAGCGCTGGTAAGGAATCCGGTATAGCCAACAACCGCGCCTACAGAATACTGGCCCTTGACCACGCCGTAAGTAGCGCATTTGTCGATGACAAGCTCGGCAGTAGGCACAGCGGCTCCCACGATACCTCCGACGAAATACTTGTCAGAGCCCATGTTGCCATAGCTTCCGAACACACACCCCTCGACGCGGCCCCCCATGACCTGGCCTACGATTCCGCCGAGGATGTAGCCTGTATTTGTAAGGTTGCCTTCGAACGAGCAGTTCTTGATCAGTGTGTTAGCGCCTTCGGCCTTTCCCACTACACCGCCTGCCCAGTGGTAGTAGACATTGATGGTATGTCCCTTGGTGACGCGGCATTCTTCAATGGTGGAGTTCTTGGCATAGCCCACGCAACCACCGCTGAATTTACCGTAGAAAGTAGCCTCACCGTCGAGGGTGCAATTACGCAGCGTCGTCTCGTCCATCCATCCTACCAGTCCTCCGGAATAACCGCTGTTGGCATCGGAGCCGACGGTAATTCCGCTGACATACTCACGGACCTGACCGGAAACCGAGCAATTCTCTATGGTGCAAGACTTTGCATATCCTACCAGCCCTCCGCAGTAAACGTACTTACTGTCAACATCCGCATCCTCAAGCTTGAGGTTCCTGAGCGTTGCGCCCTCCGCCTTGGCGATAAAGCCGGCAGGCTTCTGCGCCCCGGACGCTATCTTAAGATTCTTGATACTGAAGCCGTCGGCATCGTAGCTGCCGGTAAAGGATCCGCTCTGCGCAATAGGAGCAAACGTGCTGCCGGCCATATCGATAGTCGCCGTCTGCTTGTAGAAAGCACCGGTAAACTTGGCGGCATCGGAGCCATTGGTGAATTCCGACAAATCAATAAGGTCCTGAGCAGTTGCAATATTATAAGGTTCCGCCTCTGTACCCTTGCCGCCGCTGAATAGCGCTTCCTCGGGATTCACAGCCTTCATATCGGAAACGAAACCGCGCCTGATAGTGCAGTCCGTATCGGTACTTATGGTGCTGATAGGGACAAGGCCAGTATCGTAAACCGTGCAGGTAAAGCCCTTGGCAAAAGCTCCCGGAGGCGCCACGATGTAAAAATCGGTAGGTTCACTGCCCAGGGTTACACCTCCGCCGAGTATCAGCTTGACTGTACTACGGGCCTCGTCGGAATTGGTTATCTCCACAGCCCCTATGGTATTGTCGGAGGCATTTACCGGGACACGGCAACGTCCCCAAAGAGTAACGGACGGATCGTTTTCTGTAACCACAATCTGTCCCACAGTAGCACTGCCGGTAAAATTCAGCCTGAGCAAACCGAAAATATGAGACAGGCTGATTGTGGTGCCGCTATTCCACGATGCAGCAGTGATGTCGCAGCGGGGGTCGAAACTCCCCTGGACATAATTCTGCTCTCCGGGGAGATTCAGCACCAGCTCGGAGTTGCTTGATCCTGTAACGACTGCAGAATACGGATAGACAGCTACGTAAGGGCCTTCGGCAGGAGCTTCGCCGCTAAATACAGCCTCTTTGAAATCAGAGGAAATCTTTTCGGCCGAAGTGGTAAACTGATGGCCGGTCGTACCTGCCACCTGAGCGGCAGAACGCACCCAGAGCTCGTCACCCGGCTGCCACAAAACAGGGCGCGCGGAGCCGGTCTGGGGCCCAAGGACTGTTTTGGTATCCAACAATTTTGCAGTGATAGAGATAGTTCCACTGCCTTCAGAGGGACCCGGTGCGGGTTGTTCCTTTTCTTTAGTGCAACCAATCAGCACGGCAAGCAGCAATCCTGCTAAGAAAAAGTGATTTTTCATGTTTTACGGTTATTAATCAGGTTATTTTATTCTGTAGAGAGAGTCGTCGTAAAGGAGGAAACGCTTGGCCTTGCGTATCCATTTCTGCTCTTCAAGTTTAACGTGCTCCTGGACTATATCGAAAGTAATGCCTCCGCGCAGATATTCGGTAATCACAGGATCGTCGATGCGCTCCAGGAGGTCGGCAGTGAGTTCGAAACGCGAATCCCTGTCGGCAAACCAGCGCATCAGCTGAACCGTATGCAGCAGCGAATGATACTGCGCCCCCGGGAGCAGGATGATCTGGTATCCGTGACAATCCTCTCCTGCATAAGGGCCGTACACCGGAGTGAACGAGCAAGGGCGCATAAGCACCCCCTGAGGGCTCGGAGGGATGGCATTATTGCTCACGAAAGGAGCACCTATGTACTCATACGGGCGAGGAGTGCCAATACCAGGAGTAATGGAAGTGGCAGTCCAGAGAGCTCCCCCGCTGTACATCTCGGGAGTGAACATGCCGGGGAAATCGGGTGCCGGAGCCACAGTCCAAGGGAGAAGGTCCTTGCCCACCTCCGAGCACATTGCGGAAATGATGTGCAACGGGAAACGGGCACCTATCTCCGAGCAATACAAGTTACAGAGTTCGGCAAGGGTAAGCCCGTGACGGTGAGCCACTTTAGGGGTCCACAGATCGGGCTCGAGCACCGGAATGGTACCCTCCACCACCCGCCCCGCGGGATTGATATGGTCGATAATGTATATCGACGGTCCCTCCTCCATACGCGCCCTGAAGCTAAGGAGCCTCAGAACGTCGCGGGTATATGGGAAGTAGCGTGAACCTACGTCCTGAATGTCTATCACCACCGCGTCGAGTCCTTCCAGGTCGGAAGCGCTGAAGTCAATGTGTCCTGCCTGGGGTGAGAACTCCGGAGCGGCAGGGCCGAATACCTTGACGAGGTTTCCGCGGGCACGGAAAAAGTCGGGAAGGTATTCCCCGGTGGAGCTGTTCCAACACCCGGGAGTACACATACATGCCACGCGCCCCTCGGTCAAGCCCTTGTCGAGCTGTTCGCTGATCGCGGTAGTGCGGAAGCTAAACATTGTTTATAATGTTGTGGGCCAGATCAATGACCTCCTGGGCAAGTGCCTCTGCCTGCTCCTGGCTGGGAGCCTCGGAGTAGATGCGGATAATAGGTTCGGTGTTGGAGCGGCGCAGGTGCACCCAGCGGCGGGTAGCCTCGAAGTCGATCTTAACGCCGTCGATAGTATTCACCTTCTCGTTCTTGTAATGCTCCTTCATAGCATCCAGGATGCGGTCGATGAGGGCTTTGTCGCTCAGGTCAATGCGGTTCTTGGCAATAAAATATGGAGGCAGGGTCGCCTTGTATGCCGATGCGGAAAGCTTCTTGTGGGCCAGGTTGCTCAGGAACAGAGCCACGCCCACCATAGCGTCACGGCCGCAGTGGGAAGCAGGATAGATCACCCCGCCATTACCCTCTCCGCCTATAAGCGCACCGACCTCGTGCATCTTGGTAGTAACGTTCACCTCTCCAACGGCAGCGGCATAATAGGTACCGCCGTGAGCCTCGGTAACGTCACGCAGCGCCCTGCTGGAGCTGAGGTTCGATACTGTAGCAAGGGGTTTGACGCCTTTCTTTACAGCCTCGTCAAGCAGATAGTCCGCAACGCTCACAAGGGTATATTCCTCCACGAAGGGCTCGCCGTTCTCGCAGATAAAGGCAAGACGGTCCACGTCCGGATCGACGCTGATACCCAGATCTGCCTTTTCTTTGACCACGGTCTGGCTCAGTTCGATAAGGTTCTGAGGCAGCGGCTCGGGATTGTGCGCGAAGTCGCCGGTAGGATTGCCGTTAAGGGTTATGCACTTGACGCCGAGTCTCTTAAGCAGGCGGGGCATGATAATACCGCCGACCGAATTGATGGCGTCGAGCACCACCTTAAAGCCGGCGGCCTTTATGGCCTCCACATCAACGGCTTCAAGCTTGAGCACCGCGTCAATATGCTCGTCCGTAAAATCGTGGTCCTCTATGCAGCCGAGCTCGTCCACGGCGGCAAAGTCAAAGTCGCCGCTCTCGGCGCAGTCAAGGATGGCCTGGCCTTGCACAGCTGTAAGGAACTCACCCTTCTCGTTAAGGAGCTTGAGTGCGTTCCACTGACGGGGATTATGGCTGGCGGTTATGATGATTCCACCGTCAGCGCCGGTAAATGTTACCGCAAGTTCGGTAGTGGGGGTGCTGGCAAAGCCGCAGCGTACCACATCGACTCCGCAGGAGATGAGCGTGCCGACCACCAGCTGCTCTACCATCTCGCCGCTGATGCGTGCATCACGGCCCACAACAACCTTGTAACGGTCCCCGAAAGGAGCTTTGCGCTCTTTGAGGCATTTGCAGTAAGCATAAGTGAATTTGACAATATCGACAGGAGTCAGATTGTCGCCCGTAGCCCCTCCTATGGTGCCGCGGATACCGGAAATTGATTTAATAAGTGCCATAATGTACAAATTTAATTATTATCTTTACAAAATGAAACAGTACATCGAACAAAATAAAGAAAGGTTCTTCGAAGAGCTTTTCTCCCTGCTGCGGATCCCTTCCGTAAGCGCCAAAGCCGAACACAAACCCGACATGTATGCCTGCGCCGAAAGGCTCTCGCAGCTTCTTGTCGAGGCCGGAGCCGACAGTGCCGGACTATGGGAAACAGACGGTAATCCTGTGGTATTCGGGCAGAAGATATCGGGTCCCGATTATCCCACCGTGCTGGTGTACGGCCACTACGACGTACAACCTCCCGAGCCCCTGGAGAAATGGCGCACCGACCCGTTCGAGCCTGTACTGGGGCCTGACGCCACCGGGCAGGAGGCTATCTGGGGACGAGGCGCCAACGACGACAAGGGCCAGTTGTTCATGCATATCAAAGCATTCGAGTACCTGGTGCGTACAGGGCAACTCAAGCATAACGTAAAGTTTATATTCGAGGGAGAGGAAGAGATTGGCAGCCCTTCCCTGCCCGCGTGGATCAAGGCTCACAAAAAGATGCTCTCAGCCGACATCTGCCTCGTCAGCGACACCACCATGATAAGCGAAAAGGTACCGTCCATCAACTGCGGCATGAGGGGGCTGAGCTACCTGGAGGTCAAAGTCACCGGTCCCAACAAAGACCTGCACAGCGGCCACTACGGCGGGGCCGTGGCCAACCCGATCCAAGTACTCTGCGAGATGATTTCTTCGCTCATAGATTCAGACGGCCGGGTTACCGTACCCGGGTTCTACGACAAGGTGGTTGAGCTTTCCCGCGCCGACCGCAGGATGCTTGCCCGTGCCCCGTTCGACCTTAAGGAATACAAGGAGTTTCTGGAGATTGGTGAGGTACGGGGCGAAAAAGGTTACACGACCCTCGAACGCACCGGCATCAGGCCGTGCCTCGATGTATGCGGCATATGGGGCGGCTACACCGGCGAAGGAGCCAAGACCGTGCTTCCCAGCGAGGCTCACGCCAAGATATCAATGCGCCTTGTTCCCAACCAGCGCAGCGCGGAGATCACCAAGCTGTTCGCCAGGCACTTCAAGGCCATTGCGCCCAAGAGCGTCAAGGTAGAAGTTAAGCCTTGCGAGGGAGGCGACGGCTTCCTGATCCCTATAAGCAGCAGCGCCTACAAGGCCGCGAGCAGGGCCATCAGCGAGGTGTACGGAGTCGAACCTGTACCCGCCCGCGGCGGCGGCAGCATAGCGGTCCTGGCCGAAGTCCAGAAGATACTCGGCATCGACCCGCTGCTGATGGGATTCGGACTGGAGCGTGACACCATCCACTCCCCCAACGAAAGCTACCTGCTCGGGCAGTTCTTCGGGGGCATGGAAAGCATCGCACTGTTCTACAAATATTGGCAGAAGAACTAATGTCCGCAAAGTTCAAATTACCACACTGGGTGCTGCCGGTCATCATCGCCCTCCCGATGCTGGCCGGAGCCAACGGCGGCGGGAGCAAGAACGTGAGCACCTCCGCCGCCCGCGAGGCATTCCAGGCCGGTAATTATGAATTGATGTACAGCGAGTTGGAGAATCTCAAGCGCAATCTCGGGCAGGACACGCTTCGGCTCAAATACGCCGACGCCCTGCTGCTGCAAAGCCAGGCGGGCCGCCGGATAGACATGGTTTACGTCACTCCGGCCCTGCTGAAGAAAGTCAGGTCCGCCGATTATCTGTACGAGGGATTCCCCGCTTCAGAGCGTGACGGCAAGTTCAGGAACTTCTGCCACCCTTCGGACCACTACCCGGCGCTGGTACGGCTCAAGCTGTAAGCATTTTGGCAGGTCCCGCCCGACCGTGGGTCCTGTCCCCAGTAAAACATATAGTATAGATATGACAAAACCTATCATGAAGGGCTACAAACGTCCGGAAACAAGCGCAGACGCATACGTCCCCGTCCTGCTTTGCCAAAGTCTCGTCACAGACGGAGACTCAGAAGATATTGTGGATGAAAACTGGGATTTTTAAATTTCGACAGATGAAAAAGAGCAACATTGCATACGGGCTTGCAATCGCATCCTTGATTGCAGCATCCTGCACGGCAGAAAAAGAAGCGGAGCCCTCAATCCCCTCCCCCGCAGGCTCAACAATCATTGCAGAGCGCGAAAGCCTCGACCCCGCCACACGTTCGGCCGTCCAGCCCGACGGCAAAAGCGTATGGTGGAGTGTCGGCGACAAAATAACCGTGTTCGCCGGGGCCGGATCTTCAGGTGCCGTTTTCACCTCCCGGGAAACCGAAGCCAGCAAAACCGCAACCTTCACCGGAGAGATTTCCCAGGCATCGACTTATTATGCCGTATATCCAGCCGAATGCATTCCTTCCGTAGATGCAAGCGGAGCCGTCACGCTCACCGTTCCTGCGTCTCAGACGGCCGTAGCGGGCAGTTTCGACTCCAAGGCTTTCCCCACCATCGCACAGTCCGAGTCTCTTACCATGAAGTTCTACAACACGGCAGGAGGCATCAAGTTCGCAGTTTCCGAAGAGGGCATCAGCGAGGTTGTCATAAAGGGCAACAACGGTGAGAATATAGCCGGTACCGCATCATTTACTATCGATGGCAGCGTACCGGCACTCCAGTCGGTGAGCGAAGGGCAGAAAGAAATCGTGCTCACCGCTCCGGAAGGCGGATTCCAGCAAGGAACTTTTTACTATGCTGTCCTGCTGCCTGTAGAGCTCACGAAGGGCATCGACATCACCCTTAAGCACAACAACGGAGTTCCCGATTCCGAACTGGTATCATCCAAGGCACGCACCATCAAGAGAGGCACCTTCGGAGTGCTGGAAGGGCTCAACTCCATTATCGCATCCAACGGCAAGGTTCGTTTCTACCTTGAGCTTGACGGAAACCTGCGCAGCAACCTCGGCCTGCAGGACGGCACAGTCAAAGACTGGTCCGTGTCCATGAACGGCCGTATCTGCGTAGTTAAGACCGACGCCGCAGGCCGCTTCTACATAGAAGTCGCGGAAAGCGCCGACAAGAAATACGACGCTGCCATTTACAATGCCAACTCTCCCATGTGGTATGGGGCCAACGCCCTCACCGACCTCGTAGTGCCCTACTCCCAGTTCTGGAGCGGCACTGTCCAGGACTTCGCCGGCTACCCCCGATACGCATCCTACAGTCCCGAGACCGGCAACATACTTACTTTCTCGGATGCCGTGGCCCTCATCAACGTGAAGCTCAACGGCAGCGCCTCCGCATCTTCCGTAAAGGTACGTTCCCTTGGCGGCAAGGCCCTGAGCGGCAAGGCGTCAGTCTCCGGAAGTGCTCTCAATCTTAACGAAAGCCTCGACTGGACCGTAGTGAACTGCACCAACAAGGGAAACTTCGTCTCCATGCCGGCGACCGTTCCCGTGCTCATAGCCCCCGGCGATTATTCCGGAGGTCTGGAGATCACCGTCTGCGACTCGGAGCATAAAATGGTGCAGACCTTCGTCTACCCCGGCGTCATTGAGGCCGGACAGACCTATGAGACGACTGTAAGTTACTCTCCCGACAGCTCCCTGCTGTTCTACGAGGGCTTCGACAACTTCGTCTGGGGCGGCGACATCATGGGAGGAGAAGGGTCCTTAGGATACGCCCCCGACTCCACCATGCCCGGAATCACCGACGGCAAGGACCGCGACGGCTATGCAAACGCCTTCACCAAGGTCACTTACGACTACCCCGGTTCCAGTTTCATACAGACCAACACCTGGAACGACGTCAAGACTTACACAGTAGGCAGCTCCCACCAGGTACCCCTGAGCTACATTAACAGCCGCAACCTGGCAGACTGGAAGTACCTCTACCGCTGCCAGGAATACCACGGAGCAATCGGCGTCGGCCTGCTGGTAAACCGCGGCGTAGTGCAGACTCCTGCATTCAGCGGCATCAAGACTTTCACCGACGCGGTCATCTCCTTCAAGTTCTGCCTTCGCGACGGCTGCGAGGACGACCTGCTCGCCCAGCTCGTCTACGGCGGCAAGATAACCTCTTTCAAGATTGACGGCAAGACCGCCGACGCCACTGTGGACTACAACGCCATCAACGGCCGCGGCGTACTGAAACACAGCAGCATCACCATTCCCGCTTCCCTGGCATCAAAGAAAGAATGGCATACCTGCGAGATTACCGCCGAGAACCTTACCGACGCCTCCAGCCTCTACATCGCAGGCAATTCCACAAACTCCAGCATCACCCACGGCTTCTACCTGGACGAAATCAAGGTCAACCTCATCCCCGGCACCGACGGCAAGAAGGGCAGCCTGGGGGTACTGTACTGGAACATCGACTACGGCATGTGGGCCGACCAGCACAACAACTACAACACATTCGTGGAATTCGTCAAGAGGTACGATCCCGACATCTGCATCTGGTGCGAGGCTGCTTCGGTATTCAAGAACAACAGCAGCTCGTTCGTTGGTTCCGCCAGGTATCTGCCCAACGGATGGGGAGAGCTTGCCGCCAGATACGGACACAGCAATACAGCTGTCGGCGGTATAGTCGGGAGCACAAATTACATATTCCCGCAGGTGGTTACCTCGAAGTATCCCATCAGCACCATTAAGAAAATCACTTACACAAATACCACCAGACCCATAAGCCGCGGAGCCGGAATGTTCCGGGTCACGATAAACTGCAAGACCATCGACATCGTGACCGGCCACATGTGGCCTTTCGCCTACGACTACGGCCAGAGCTCCGGCAGCTCGGGCGGAGCCGAATACCGCGAGTTCGAGATGGACTACATTATCTCCCAGACCATCAACAACTCCTCTTACAGCTCCACCACCAACTGGATACTGGTAGGTGATTTCAACTCCCCTTCCAGGCTTGACATCCCCGTTATAGACGAGAATGGATCTCCCACCGCGGCCAAATACAAATGCCAGAACGTCGTTCTGGACAAGACAAATCTCAAGGACGTCATGAGCATTGCCTACAGGGCAGGAGTGGACTTCGTAGCCAGCACCTACGGCAATACCGACCGTCGCGACTACATGTATGTCTCCCCCGCCATGAGCAGCAAGGTAGTCCGCGCGTTCAACGTCAACGACAGCTGGACCAAGACCAAGGGTAAGGGTGCCGTATCGGACATGAACGTTCCCAGCGACCACAGACCCATGCTCGTGGAATTCAACTTCTAAGCAGCATGTCCCGCATAGCAAACAGGCTGGCCTTCGGGCCAGCCTGTTTGCTTATTAACGAGTCATACTTTAAAGTTCGCGGAACTTCTCGGAGCTTATCTTCTTGTCCTTGATGGTGATGGTCTCTTTGATCTTGTCGAGGACCTTGCGGTCTTCAACCTGCTCGGAGAGGCGCTCCAGCTGGCGGCGGTCCTTCATGACGTTGCCGACGGCCTCGGTAATCATATCCTCGGGCACATTGCCCAGGCCGTACATTGCGTACTGATAGGTCACATAAGCCTTGGCTGCCTCGTAAAGGTCGTCGTGGGTGACGTCAAAGCCAAAGTCCTTCATGAACTTGCCGCGCACAAGCTGCCACTTGAAGTCCTCGCAGAAGCCGGGGAAATCCTTGTCGATATCTTCGGCGCTGAGTTTGCCCTGGTTGGCGGCAAGCAGCCACCTCTTGAGGAATGCCTCGGGCAGCGCGATACCGGCCTTGTTCACATAGAAGTCACGGATATCCTTGCTCAGGCGCCACTCGGCCTCCTGACGGTGCTCTTCCTTGAGGCGCTCGGTAACGGTCTTTTCCATTTCCTCGTCGGAAAGAGGCTCCTGTTTGCTGTCCTCGCGATACTTCTTGAGATTCTCAACCATAGTCGATTTCTCCTTGGCGGAAGAAGTGATGGAATACTTGTTTACGGTATCAGCAGCTTCCACTTCGATTTTTACCTCGGGCGAGAGGGCGGCGTCGAAGATGAAGGTAAAGCTATTGCCATCTTCCCACACCACCTCGGGCTGCTTTTCACTGCCCAGGGGCTCGCCGAGAAGGCGGAGTTTCTGCTCGGAAATATAATTGTCAAGGGAAGTAGTAATGACATCGTTGACCGCGTCCACGAGTGCCTGCTCGCCATATACCCTCTTGATCAAAGAGGCCGGCACCATTCCTTTACGGAAGCCCTTGAACTCGGCCGTGCGCTTGCGCTCGGCAAGTTTCTTTCTCACTTCTTCGGCATAATCTTCAGGGGCAATCTCCAGAGTCAGCTCGAGATTGAGGTCGTCAATTTGTTTTTTAGTAAGGTTCATATTTATTTGATTTTTAAGAATTTTTTACGGTTTGAAGGATACTCCACCCGGCCGTGATGCACCTGGGCGAGATAGTTCTTGATAGCCTCCTTGATGCCGGAGAGTTCCTTGATGGACACGTCGGCGGCGGCAAACTGTCCCTGGTCCATCTTGCCCTGGACGATCTTCTCGACAAATGCCGAAAAAGCCTCGGGAGTATATTCGGTAAGGGTGCGTGAAGCCGCCTCAACGCTGTCACAAAGCATAAGGATAATCTGCTCCTTTGTAGTCGGCGCAGGGCCCGGATACGAGAAATACTTACGGTTGGCCGGGTCGCCTTTCTGGTTAAGATACTTGCCCCAGAAATAACCGGTTACGGTTGTTCCGTGGTGGGTGCGGATGAAATCTACCACCACATCGGGGAGACGGTGACGGTGGGCCATGTCCACTCCGTCGGTGACGTGCCTGATGATATCTTCCGCGCTCTGCTGAGGCTGAAGCCCGGTATGATACTTCTGGTCTTCGCTCTTGTTGAGCATGGATTCGTTCTCGATGAAGCACATGGGGTTGTTCATCTTGCCGATATCGTGGTAGAGGGCGCCCACACGCAGCAGAAGCGGATTAACATCAATGGAGCGCGCCACCGCGTCCGCCATATTCATTACCTGCAGCGAGTGCTGGAAAGTCCCGGGAGCCTTCTGTTCAAGCTCGCGGAGCAGCTTGCTGGACGTATCGGCGAGCTCGGACAGACGCGAATTGGACACCAGGTTGAACAACTTCTCGAAGAGATAGATGAGAGGATAGCCGGCCACGGCGAGGAACGACGCTACCAACAGGCGCAGAAGATCTTGCAGCACCACTCCGCTCATAGCCCCTACCAGCCTGAGAGCCAGATAGGTAAGTGCCATGCTCACAAACGCGAGCAGGGCCAGCAGGAACTGCTTCCAGCCCTTGCCGAGCACGGGGAACGCAGCGATGGACACCATTCCTCCCACCAGGAATATGATAAACAGTGCGATGCCCTTGTCGGCATAAACCAGCAGAGGCAGCAACGAAATGATATACACCGGCACTATGACCCGAGGGCGCATGAAAGCCTGCAGATACAGGGCCACAAGAGTGAGCGGCGTGATGAACAGCCAATAAGGGTTCACGCGCGAAATAACCAGAATGACTATAGCCGCGAGCGTGAATATGAACAGCAGGTAGTAGTAACGCGAATCGGAAAAAATGTCAGCATTACTGTAATAAATAACCGTCAGAAGCAGCAGCACCAGAATGAACGCCACCAGGAAGTTGCCTAAAATCTCCAGATAGATGGGGCGCGAAGAGCCGATGTTGGTCTCGTACTCCTTCTTGTACGAATCAAGAATCTGGGCGATATCGGCAGTAACTATCTCACCTTTTGACACGATCAGCTGACCAGCAGAAATATATCCGCGTGTAGGCGATATGCGCGAAGCCGCGTCGGCATTAACCGCATCGGTAATCTGGGAGTTGAAAACCAGATTCGGCACTATGAGATTATACACGGCGCCCGCCTTTAGCAGCGAGTCAACGGCAACGGTATCTACTTGCTCCTGCAAGTCGGCAAGGAGACGCGCCCGGGCGGCAGAAAGGCCGAGAATATTGTCGGCAGGAATCTTTACCGCCCGCTTGTCCTTCTGGACAAAAATAACATCGCTGTCCTGAGGCAGGGCATCGTCGGCGACCACTCCCCTCTCCATGATTGCGACCATAGACGCGGCTGTCAGCGAATCCAGAGGCCCCAGATCGACCTGCGACAGCTTTCTCATACTGGACGTAGTAACGTCAGGTAGATAATTGAAATACGGCACAAAAACATCTGCCGCCTTATCCATCTCGGCCTGGATTTGCTCCGTAGTCTTAAGAACGGGGAAATCGAAGGGAGCGAAGAGGGTCTCATAATCCCACGTACTTCCCTTCTTGTATTCGTAGTCGAACCGGGCCAGTCGCGGAGCGACAGCCGTCAACAGCAGGGCCACAATAAGGGGCGGTAAAACTTTACTTAAACGGACTGTCGGTTTCACGTGCTATGTATTTATAAGTCAGTTTGTCGGTAAGGCGGGGGAAAAGGCGGTGAGCCCATACGGTAGCCTTTCCAAGAGGGGTAAGGATTACTTCGGATTTGCGTTCTGCAAGTCCTTTGGCAAGGTATTGGGCGCACTTTTCGGCACTCATCAGCTTGTCTTCGTCGAGAGGAGTCTCTCCCTGAGCGCTGCCGTCGGCTGTAAGGGCGGCATTGCGGACGTTTGAAGAAGTATATCCGGGAGCGAATACAAGCACTCCGAGCCCGTCTTTGAGGTGCTCGATGCGAATCGTATCAAGGAAGCCCCGGATGGCATATTTTGACGCGCTGTAACCCGTACGGGCAGGCAGGGCGGAATAAGCGGCGATGCTCACTACGCCGACTACCTGGCCTTTACTCTCCAGCAGATAAGGCAATGCATATTTGGTGCAGTTGACGGTCCCCCAGAAATTGACGTCCATCAGGCGGTGGATGACCTGGAGGTCAAGATCCTTGAACATTGCACGCATGGAGAGGCCTGCATTGTTGACCAGGATGTCTATGCCGCCGAACCACTGGACCGCAGCCTCCACAAGAGCTTTGCAATCCTCCTCGGAAGACACGTCGCAACGTACCGGAAGAACGTGGTCGGACGCTCCCACAGACGGCGCAAGAGAGCATAATTTGTCGTAAGAGCGAGCTGCCATTACAACATACGCTCCAAGGCTTCCGAAAAGACGCGCCGATGCCAGGCCGATGCCCGAACTGGCACCGGTAACTATCACCACTTTGTCTTTAAAGTACTCGTTTACCTGCATTAGTCTATCTTCATGGAGGCGATGTCGTCGCCGTCATACAAGCCGGCGTCCAGCTTGGCCTTAATCTCCTTGAAAGCATTGAGGGTGTATTCCACGTCTTCCATAGTATGCGCCGCTGTGGACACTATACGGAAGATGATCATCCCCTTCGGAATCACCGGGTATATGACCATGGAACAGAAAATCTTGTAATTCTCCCGAAGGTCTTTGGCTATCTTCGTAGCCTGCGCTATTCCGCCGCCGTCGATGTGGATAGGGGTAACGCAGGCCTCGGCCTCGCCGATGTCGAATCCCTGCTCGCGGAAGCCCTTCTGGAGGGCGTGCGTGATTTCCATGCACTTACGGCGCCTCTCATCGCCTTCCGGCGACATTATGACCTCAAGGCGCTTGATGTTGCTTATCACAAAAGCCATAGGCTGGCTCTTGGCGTACATCTGCGAGCGCATGTTCAGGCGAAGATAGTTGATTATCTTGCGGGGGCCGGCCACAAAGCCGCCTATGGAGGCCATGCTCTTGGCAAAAGCGCCGATGTAGATATCCACGCCGTCCATAACGCCAAAGTGCTCGGAAGTGCCCCTTCCGTGCTCTCCAAGAAGGCCGAAGCCGTGTGCGTCGTCGATAAGGATGCGGAAAGGATACTTGGCCTTGAGGGCAACTATTTCGTCCAGCTTGCCCAGGGCTCCGGTCATGCCGTAAACGCCCTCGGTAATGAGCAGCACACCGCCGCCGCTCTCGTCAGCCTCTTTGCAAGCACGGGCAAGGACCCTCTCGCAGTCGGCCATGTTGTTGTGGCGGTATTTGTACTTGCTGCCGGTGTGAAGGCGAATTCCGTCCAGCAGGCAGGCGTGAGCCTCATTGTCGTACACAATCACGTCGTGCCTCGCGGTGAGACAGTCGATGGTGGACACAATGCCCTGATAGCCGAAGTTAAAAAGGAATGCATCCTCTTTGCACTCGAAGTCGGCGAACATCTTCTCCAACTTCTCGTGATACTTGGTATGGCCTGAAAGCATACGGCTGCCCATAGGGGCGCTGAGGCCCCATTCTGCCACGGCCTGAGTCTCCACCTTACGGATCTCGGGATGATTGGCAAGGCCAAGATAATTGTTCAGGCTCCAGTTAAGGACCGGAACTCCGTTGAAAAACATATGCGGGCCTAGCTCCCCTTCAAGACGGGGATACATATAATAGCCGAAGCCCTGTTCGAAATACTGGCCTATAGGGCCGCCGGAATCGCGTTCAATTCTTTCAAAAATGTCTAACATAGCTTAAAGATTTCTCGACTATAGATTTCTCGACTTCGCTCGAAATGACAAACCTATGCGTCGATATTGGCGTAATGGGCATTCTCTTCGATGAACTGGCGGCGAGGAGGTACATCGTCTCCCATGAGCATGCTGAAGGTACGCTCGGCCTGAGCCGCATTGTCGATAGTAATCTGCCTCAGGCGCCTCTTGGCAGGGTTCATGGTGGTTTCCCACAGCTGTTCCTCGCTCATTTCACCAAGACCTTTGTAACGCTGGATATTGTAGCCCTTGTCGGTTCCCTTGCCCAGCTTGAGGGCTGCTTCTTCCCTCTGGTCTTCAGTCCAGCAGTATATTTCTTCCTTGCCCTTCCACACCTTGTAGAGCGGCGGAGTGGCCAGGTACACATATCCGTTCTTGATAAGGTCGTACATATAGCGGAAGAAGAATGTCAGGATAAGGCAAGCAATGTGAGAGCCGTCCACATCGGCATCGGTCATGATAACCACCTTGTGGTAACGGAGCTTGCTGAGGTCCATGTGCTTCTCGCCGCTCTCGTCTTCGACCGCGACGGTAACGCCAAGGGCGGTGTAGATATTGCGGATCTCTTCAGAGTCGAATGCACGGTCGCCGGAAGCCTTCTCGACGTTCAGGATCTTACCTCTCAACGGAAGTATGGCCTGGGTACGGCGGTCGCGGCCCTGCTTGGCGGTACCGCCTGCAGAGTCACCCTCAACCAGGAAGAGCTCGCACTTTTCGGGATCTTTGTCGGAGCAGTCGGCAAGTTTGCCGGGCATTCCGCCTCCTCCAAGAGGGCTCTTGCGCTGAACCATCTCACGAGCCTTGCGGGCAGCCGCACGGGCTGTGGCGGCAAGCACTATCTTGTCGATGATGGTCTTGGCAAACTTGGGATTCTCTTCAAGATAAAGGTCCAAAGCGGCCGCAGTGGCCTGTGACACCGCCGAAGTAGCCTCGGGGTTTCCGAGTTTGGTCTTGGTCTGGCCTTCGAACTGAGGCTCCGCGATCTTGACGGAAATAACCGCCGTCAGGCCCTCGCGGAAATCTTCAGGTGCAAGATCGCCCTTGAACTTGTCGAGGAGCTTGTTCTTCTCGGCATACTGCTTGAGCGAACGGCTGAGGCCCATCTTAAAGCCCTGGAGGTGGGTTCCGCCCTCGATGGTGTGGATGTTGTTGACGTAGGAATATATCTTCTCCGAATAGCCGTTGTTGTACTGGAGGGCTATGTCGATGGGGATAATCTTGTCAGAAGCGATGCAAACCGGCTTGGGAATGATGGTCTGCGCACCGGCGTCCAGATACTCGATAAACTCGCTCAGGCCCTGCTCGGAGTAGAACTCGTCGCGGCGGAAAACCTTGCGTCCGGTAGCCTTGCTCTCACCGCTCTCGTCAACCACGAACTCATCCACCAGCTCACGCTCGTCGGTGAGCGAAATATGGATGCCCTTGTTGAGGAATGCCAGTTCGCGCAGACGTGCGGCAAGGGTGTCGTACTTATAGTGGGTGGTCTGGACAAAGATCTCCGGGTCGGGATGGAAAGTAATGATGGTCCCGGTATCGGAAGCCTCGCCCTTCACCTCCACGGGAGTTATGGGCTTGCCCTTCGAATAGCGCTGCTCGAATACTTTACCCTCGCGGTGCACTTCGGCCACCAGAAGGTCTGAAAGGGCATTGACGCAAGACACGCCCACGCCATGCAGACCGCCGGACACTTTGTAGCTCGACTTGCTGAACTTACCGCCTGCGTGCAGCACGGTAAGCACGACTTCCAGGGCGGAACGGTGCTCTTTCTCGTGCATTCCGGTAGGAATACCGCGGCCGTTGTCCTGCACCCTGATCGAATCGCCTTCAAGGATACGTACGTCAATTGTATCGCAGAAGCCTCCCATGGCCTCGTCGATACTGTTGTCCACCACTTCGTAGACAAGATGATGGAGACCGCGTTCGGCTATGTCGCCTATATACATGGACGGGCGCTTACGCACCGCCTCGAGGCCTTCAAGGACCTGAATACTATTTGCGGAATACTGTTCTTCCGCCTGCTTCATCTCTTCCTGATCAATCATAACTTATTATAACTCACAAATTAATTCAAATACTACAACGTCAAACTTGCGCCCACGATGACGGACGGGCCGCACTCACTGATAAGAGGGCTGATACGTATATCGTGGTTCAGCAGGTTGTCACCCTCGAGCCACAGGCTGACTTTACGGTTAAGCTTGTACTCGCCGGAGATGCCCAGGTTGACGAACCCAGGGATCTTGGGATGGGTGATGCCCACCGTGGCCTTACGGGCAGAGCTCATGTCCACGGAAAGACCGGCGTAAATACGCTTGTTCCAGTTGTAAGTAGCCTTGATGCCTCCGGTGACGGCGGCAGGTGCGAATACGCCTTCGTCGATACCGGCAGGTATGTTGGTATAATGGATACCGCCGTCAAGGTTGAAGCTCTCGGAAGCCCACGAGAGCATGAGGTCGGCGTGAAGGATATTGCAATCCTGGAAATAGAGGGCCTCCAAACCGGTGGCCGACACTGCCCAGAACGGAGCGTCCTTCATGAAGCGGTAACCGCCTTTAAGGTCATACTGAAGACCGAAGTCGGCGTGTCCCCTGAGGCCCAGGAACAGGTCGGCGATTTCACGCACGGGACGGGGGCTGCCATAATGGACGTAGTAGCGGTGCGCCCTGTTCTTGTAGTCCCAGTATGTCATCATATGGTCACGGCCTTCAGCTCCTGCATAAAGGTCGAGATAATCTTTGAACAGATGCACGGAAGCATTGATGGCAGGATGTGCGGTCACCTGGCCGGTGAACCAGCCTAAGCGTGCACCAGCGTCGAAATTGACCTTCCACAAACGGAACAGAGCGTGAGGATGGAGCTCGAACGCCGAGTAGAACGATGTGTAGAGGAAGGTAAAATCGGTCATCAGGTTATACTCATTGGACACAAAAGGAGTGATGTTACCGTCCAGCTTAATCTCATGGTCATTCACCGGATCTTTGCCGTTAAGCCAGTCGTACACATAGCGGTACTGGCCTCCCAAAGACAGGGAGAAGGAGTCGGGCCTGCCGTAATCCACACGGGCGGAGATATAAGGCGCGTGACAATTGTCACGGCGATAAATCTCATGACCCGTGTAAATGCCGTCATAGCCGCCCTCGGCGCGGATGACGAATTTGTTGATATTGAAACGGGCGTCAACTCCCACTGCGGTAGCAAAGTCCCAGCCTTTGTCGAACGTGTCCTTCATGAGCTCAAACGAATCGGGGACGATACGGCGATAATTCCCCCAGAAGCCCTTGCCAGAGGCGAAGACGTTGACGGCACTGCGCTTACGGTCGAGAGCCGCCCAGACCACGTCGAGTTCGGGACGGAAGGTGTAGCCTGCTCCGCCGCGCAGATAAAGCTTGTGGCCGTCATATGGCCTGGGATCGGGGGTGATGGTCACAGAATAGGGCGAGAATTCATAGGCTCCTTTGTACGGAGAGTCGAACACCGAATAATCGAAATGATAATCGAAACGCAGCAGCGAATCAGGAATCCGCATTGCGGGTCCCTGCTTGGAAGCATCCCCCATACGGGTCTGATACTCGTTCGTCACCTGTACCTCGGGATTAAGGTTCTGGCCTCCGAGGCCCAGGGGAAGCAGCACTGCGGCAAGAATTATAATGTGTTTTTTCATACTCCCATTAGTTGTTTAGTTTGTAAAGCCTCGACTGCACCAGATCCTGGATATCATCGTCCGGACGCTCGGGCGTATAGCCGTCACGGATACTCTCAAGGGTGGCCTTTGCCTGCTCGGTCTTGCCGATCTGCACAAAGGTATCGGCCAGGGTCAGGTAAGCACGGGCAAGCCAGTAGTTCTGGCCTCCCGACTTATCGGAGAAGTCGAATACCGCCTTCTGTACGGCATCATAGTCGGCCCTGTCGAATGCATCCTGGATGATGATGTAGCGTGCCTCCGCGCCTTCGGCGGTGGCGGGCTGCGAAGACAGGGAGCGGAACAGGGCAAGGGCCTCGTCCCTGCGGCTGGTGGCCATATAAGACTTGGCCTTGATGTAGTCGGCTTCCCTCTTGAGGGCGGCGCTGGTGCCGGAAGAAGCACTCACCTCGCTTGCAGCGGAAGCCGCAGCGTCATAGTCGTGTGCCTTGTAGGCCGAGCGCATCATTCCGTAGAGAGCCTCCTTGCGGTTCTCTTCCATCTTGCCCTCACGGCGCAGCTTGGAATAGGCAACGTAGGCCTGGCTGTAGCGCTCAAGGCTGTAGGACAGTTCTGCCAGGTGCAGGAGCGAAGCCTCCACGAAGGAACTGCCGCTGCCGCTGTCGGCCACACGTGAGTAATACTCGCACGCCTTCTCTTTGTTACCCAGGGCCGAATACGACTCGGCAAGATAGAAGAGGGCGTTGGTGAGGTGGACACCGTTGGGATAAGTGTCGATGTACTTTTGGAGCGAAGAAGCAGCCTGCACATAATTGCCCGACAGGAACACCTGCTCGGCGGTATTGAAGTACAACTCTTCCTTGTCGGAGTCGGACTTGCCCGCGGCCAGGCCGTTTTGCTCGATATACTCAAGATATTTCTCCGGCTGCTGGCGGGCCTGATAGATAGACTCTATGGCGAACAGAGCATCGTCGGAGTACTGAGAGCCGGGAAGGAGCTTTACGACCTCCTTGTAGCTGGCCAGAGCCCTGTCGTAATCGGTGATGTTGCGGTAAACCATACCCATACCGATAAGGGCCTTGGCCTGGGTCTCACGGTCGTTGGTGGAGTCTTTCAGGATGGTAAATGCCTCCAGGGCCTTGCGGTTGTCAGATATGTCCATGTTGGCGCGTCCAAGCTCGTACAGGCCCTCCTCATACATAGGGGTGCCGGGGGCGGACTTGAGCACGGCGCCGAGCACGTCGGCCTTGGCGTTCTTGTCGCCCGAAAGACCGTATGCCATAGCAAGCTGGCAGTAAGGATAGAGGTCGTCCTTAACCCCGATCTCCTTGGTGGCGGTACGGTAAGATTCGATGGCGCCCTGATAGTTGCGGACGGCAAAATCGCAGTCGCCGCGCCTCACAAGGGCATCTTTGCGGCAGGTCTTGCCTCCTTCGGAAAGATAAATATCAAACCAGCGGGACGCTGAAGCATAGTCTCCGGCCTTGAAATGCGAGAACGCAACATTGTACGGCAGAATCTCTCCCTCTTCCATACCGTCCAGGGCGGAGATATTGTACAAGTCGGCGAAGAGCCTGGCGGCCTCGTCGTAGTTTTCGCTGCGGTAGTTGGCCTCGGCCTGCCAGTAACGTGCAAGCTGGCCGAGAGGATCCTGCTTGGGAAGATAATATGCGGCAGCCCTCATGCACGCTGCGGCATCGGTATAAGCGCCGCTGGACATAAGTTGCTCGCCGCGCAGATAATACGCCTTGACATAGTTGCTCTGCTGGGCGGCGTCAAGCTCGTCAATCTTGTCGTATGCCTCCACGGCAGCCGCGTAGTCACGGTTGTACAACGATACGAGAGCCATGTAGCCGTAGATCTCGTCTCCCCTCTTGGAGGTGTTGTAACGGTCGATGTATGCAGAGAAAGGAGCCGTGTCTTTATTGAGGTCGAATGAGAGCTTGGCGTAATTGAACATAGCGTCTTCCTGCATGGCCTGGTTCCACTTCTGTTCCGAAGCGGCCTTGAAAGCATTCATCGCTGCCACATTGTTGCCGGTCTTCATATAGGCATTGGCCAGCTGGTAGTTGGCTATCTGGCCAAGAGAGTCGGCACGGTCGGACATTTTCTCATAATTGGCGATGGCGCCCTTGAAATCATCCACGGCATACAGCACCGATCCGGCGTAGAAATAGTCGGAACGGGACATATTGTCTTTGGACGTGGCGGCATAGTATTCCTTGGCCTTGGCCTTGTCGCCTTTAACAAGATACGACTCGGAAATGATGCGCGCCAGGTGGGCCTTGCGCACGCCGGGCTCCTCTTTGTACAGGGGAACGCCCTTGGTGATTACATAGTCGTAATCTTTTTGCATGAACCGGCAGTCGACCAGATAGAACGACGAGAGTGCCTCGAAGCGCGGGTCGGTCACAGAAAGTTCAAGCCATTTCTGAGCCTCGGGGAAATCTTTTTCGCAATATGCCATGTAACCCAGGGCATAACGCGCCGGAGCCTTGAAATCCGACATAGGCAGAGCCTCCACCTCCATGAACTGGGGACGCGCCTTGGCATAATTGCCGCGGATAAAGTCGGCATAGCCCGTCTTGAAAGCAAGCTCGGGGTAATACTTCTCGTTCAGATATCGTCTTTCAACCTCGGCGAAGCGCTTCGACGCCTCGTCGTAGCGGCCGCGGTCGAACAACACCAGGGCGTACTCATAGTCGATCTGGTTGGAGATGGAAGACCTGCGCCAAGTGCGCTCATACTCGTGGAGCCGGTCTTCGAAGCCTTCGCTCTGCATTTTGATGGCGCAAAGCACGGCATAACCGTCGCTCATAGGGTCTCCCTGAATTTTATCCAGCAGGTTCGCCGCCCTTTCGTACATACCGTGTTCGTACAAATTAACGGCTTGCCGGTAGATTTCAGTACGCTCGTCAGGCGCCGCATAAACTGCTGCGGACAGCAGCACGGCGGCCAGAATTAGTCTCACTCGCATAAAATTACTTTTTTAACTTACAAATTTACTCAATTTAAGTTATATTTGCAGAATCTAAGGGCAGTTTTTTATGAAAAATGTCATAATTTTTAAAGATGCGGACATCACAAGCGGCGAGAGTATCGTCGTATACGGACTGAACATGGCAGTCAACGAGGGTGACCTGGTCTATATCGTGGGAAAGGTCGGTACCGGAAAGACATCCATCATACGCACAATGATAGCCGAGAATCCCCTCGAAAAGGGCAGCGGAGAGGTGTGCGGATTCGATCTTACCAAGCTGCGCAGCAAAGACATACCCATGCTGCGAAGGCGCCTCGGAGTGGTGTTCCAAGACTTCCAGCTGCTGATGGACCGCAGCGTTGAAGCCAATCTGGACTTTGTTCTCAAATCGACCGGCTGGAAAGACCGGGAGGCCATGGACAAGCGTATCGCCGAGGCCCTTGAGGCGGTGGGCATGCAGACCAAGGCCCACAAAATGCCCCATCAGCTCTCGGGCGGAGAGCAGCAGAGAGTTGCCATTGCCCGCGCCATTCTCAACGAACCCGAAGTCATCATTGCAGACGAGCCCACCGGCAACCTCGACGCCGAAACCGCCGACGGTATTCTCCGCCTGCTTCTCCAGATCAACAAGGAGAGGGGCACTGCAATAGTAATGATAACCCACAACCGGAGCATCATCGAAAAATATCCGGGCCGCGTATTCGAAACCAAAAATGAAACTTGTTACGAAATATGAAAGAATTTGAAGCCAAAGTACAAAGCTGGCTGGACGGCGACTTCGACCAGGCCACGAAAATGCAGATCCTCAAACTGCGCAGCGAAGACCCCGCCGCACTTGAAGACGCCTTCTACAAGAACCTGGAATTCGGCACCGGCGGCCTGCGCGGCATAATGGGTGTCGGCACCAACCGCATGAACAAATACACCGTGGGCATGGCCACCCAGGGGCTTGCAAACTACATCCTGCAGCACTGCAGCTGCGACGACCCCAAGGTGGTCATCTCCTATGACTCGCGCCTGGGAAGCAAGGAATTCGCCAAAATCGCCGCCGAAGTGCTTTCCGCCAACGGCATCCATGTCTTCATATTCGACAACATCCGCCCCACCCCCGAGATGAGCTATGCAGTCAGGCTCAAAAAGGCCGTGGCCGGCATAATGATAACCGCATCCCACAATCCCAAGGAGTACAACGGATACAAGGTCTCCTGGTCCGACGGCGGCCAGGTCACGGCCCCCGTGGACGGCGAGATCGTTGCAGAGGTAGCCAAGATAACCGACCCTTCGCAGGTCAAGTTCCAGGCTGGCCTGAGGTGCGGCGAGATCGAGGCCATAGGCGCCGAGGTTGATGAACAGTACCTCCGCGACCTGCTCTCCCTGAGACTCAGTCCCGAATCCGCCGCAAGGCACGGCGACATCAAGATAGTCTATACTCCCCTGCACGGCTGCGGTGTACGCCTGGTGCCTGAAATTCTGCAGCGCAGCGGATTCAGCAACCTCATCCACGTGCCCGAGCAGGACATATCAGACGGTAACTTCCCCACCGTCGTCTCCCCCAACCCCGAAGAGCCCGCAGCACTGCGCCTTGCAATAGAGAAGGCCGAGAAGACCGGCGCGGACCTCGTCATCGGCACCGACCCCGACGCAGACAGGGTTGGAATCGCCGTCCGCAATCCCGAAGGGCGGATAGAACTCTTCAACGGCAACCAGACGGCGGCCATGCTCACCTACTACATCCTCACCCGCTGGAAAGAACTGGGCAGGCTTGACGGCACAAAATACGTCGTCAAGACCATCGTCACCACAGAGCTTATAACGGATATCTGCAAGAGCTTCGAAGTTCCTGTGTACAACGTGCTTACTGGATTCAAATACATAGCCGCAGTGGTAAAGCGCAAAGAGGCCGAGGGCTGGGAGTTCATCTGCGGAGGCGAAGAGAGCTACGGTTTCAACGTGGGCGAGTTCGTACGCGACAAAGACGCGCCCGTGACTTGTATGATGATAGCGGAATGCGCCGCATGGGCAGCCGACCGAGGGCTCACTCTTTACCAGCTCATGCAGCAGATTTATTCTGAATTCGGATACCGCAAGGAAGGTCTCGTGAGCCTGGTGCGCAAGGGTATCAGCGGCGCACGTGAGATTCAGGAAATCATGTCCGGCCTCCGAACCGATCCTCCCGCAGAACTGTGCGGTTCCCCTGTCACGAAGGTCGTAGATTATCTGGAACCGGAAAAGACCGGCCAACCCAAGTCCAACGTGCTGCAGTTCTTCGACGAGGCCGGTGACGTGGTGTCGGTGCGACCCTCCGGCACCGAGCCTAAAATCAAGTTTTACTTCGGCGCCAAGGGTGCCGATGCTGACGCAAAGATTGAACAACTTAAACAACAATTCACATAAAAACACTGATGCAGAACCAAAGCATTAATATCAATTATCAAGAATTCAGTTCCATCGACGAACTGAACGCAGAAGACCGCGAACTGGCCTGCGCGGCCATCGAGGGCATGAAAGGCTCCTATGCGCCCTACTCACACTTCAACGTAGGTGCAGCGGTAAGGATGTCCAACGGACAGATCGTCCGCGGCGCAAACCAGGAGAATGCCGCATTCCCTTCCGGTCTTTGCGCAGAACGCACGGCGATGTTCGCCGCCGGCGCAAAGTATCCCGATAAAGATATGCTCAGCATTGCTCTGGCGGGCGGTGTGTACGGGCATATTACCGATGAGCCGGCTACGCCTTGCGGGGCTTGCCGCCAGGTTATGGCACAGTATCAGGCCAAGTCGGGAAAGCCTATGTCGGTTATTATGGTCGGCGGTAAAAAAGTGTGGAAATTTGAAAAAGTTGATGATATTCTGCCGTTGATTTTCGACAGTATCTGATTTTTTTATATCTTTGCAAAGGGAAAGTCGTACACGACCAGCTCCCTCAAAATTCCCCCAGGGCCGGAAGGCAGCAAGGGTATGAGGTTGTAGCGGTGCGATGTACATAGCTTTCCCTTTTTTTTGTGTAAAAAGGGAAAGCTGGTAGGGTCTACGTTACCCCCGCCCCAAACCCCTCCCCTCGGGGGCGGGGCTTAGTCGCTTCGCTCCGGTTTCTTTTGTGTAAAAAGGGAAAGCTGGAACCTTTAGGTCTCGGGGTAAAGGAGGTAGGGGCGGCGGCGGGCTTTGAAAGCTGCTACATCTGCCGACCAGCAAGCCTTGATAGAATCGGCCGGAGTTCCCGAAAGAATCATCTCCCGGACGTAATCAACTCCAATCTGCTTTTCAAAGTGATAGCCGGGTAGGAAAAAGTCGCCGTCAGTCGGCGTATTCCTGTATGCATCAATCAGATACTCCAGGTTAATCTGTTCCTTCCAAATATCCTCCAGAGGCTTCCCCCGCAGATCGACTCCCCTGCACTCCTGACCTTTGTATCGCGGATTTTTGGCGCCCTCGATGCTCCGGGGCGTAAACGAAAAGCCTCTGTCAGTCATATCAGGATGCCCGTAAACTTCAAACGGGAATAGAGTCCCTCTGCCGGCCGTAACAATCGTTCCTTCGAAGAAACATGTCGAACTGTACAGATAAATGGACCGCATATCCTTGAGATTGGGCGAAGGAGCCTTAACCAAGGTACAGTGCATCCCATGAGAGTAATTAAGGCACGGAACCACCGTCAGGCGGCAAGACAGAGAATCCTTAAGCCATCCCTCTCCGTTTATCATGAGGGCAAGTTCACCTAGCGTCATACCGTGCACCATAGCAATCGGGAGAGCCCCTATTCCAGACTTGTGCTTCATATCCAGAACGGGGCCGTCAACATAGAATCCGTTGGGATTCGGGCGGTCCAGAACTATCACTTCCTTATCATACCGGGCACACATGTCCATCATATGGAGCATGGTGACGTAGTAAGTGTAATAACGAAGCCCTACATCCTGCAAGTCCACCACAAGGACGTCAAACGCCGCCATCTCTTCCGGAGAGACGTAGTCGTCACCGTGATTTTTGTAAAGCGATGCGATTGCAACTCCGGTTGATGGATCGACCCCTGAATCAACCATTTCACCCGCATCGGCAATGCCTCGGAAGCCGTGTTCGGGAGAAAAAATGAGCTTCAGGTCAACGCCTTTATCAATAAGAACATCCACCAGATGGGGCCCGTACTCCACAGGACGGTCAGGGTCCTGAGCCTGGCCGAATGCCACACCGGCGCTCCGGGGAGTTACTTCCTGGCCACCGTCAAGGCACCAATTGTAAACCTTGTCCCCCACTATACCGCTCTGGTTGCTCAGTACGGCAACTCTTTTGCCTTCCAGCAAAGGCAAATAAACATCGGTGCGCTCGTCTCCCAGTACGACACCCGCAGAGCGAGTGCAAGAGAGGGCCGAGCAGCACAGCAAAATGAAAAGAATCTTTTTCATGCGGCAACGATACTGCGGCCGTATCAGCCTATGCCTTAAGCCCTAGTCCAGTACAAACTCCCCGAAGAATTCCGGCCTGTGAAAATCAGGTGAGGGAGTGCCCACAGGAGTCCAGGTAACATAGTGCGGATGCGCCGTAAGGTCTCCGCATTTATAAATATTACCCTTGAGAAGGGCGGGAGCCTCGTCAAGTCCGAGCACCTCGAAGGGGATGATAAGCATTACCCTCCAGTTCCAGACTCCTCCTTCGTAGCTAACGGGTTCCTTTACCAAAGGGAGACCTTCCACAGAGGTAATGCGGACAATCTTCCCGAAGGCCTCGTCGTCGAGAGGCTTACGGTCGGCACGGCCGGTTCCGCGGGAAGCCACAAGCCGTCCTGCCGGATTGACCTCAAAATTGAAATACTCCGCCTCGCCGTTGACCTGGACAAAGAATTCACAGGCGCTGTCTTCCCATATACGCCCCTTGTCGGAAAGGTTCTGGATGCGCAGGTCTAGTCCGCTGACTCGGAAATCGACCACCAGAGCTTCTTCGGTACGGGCTATACGTCCCCCGCAAAGAGGAGCGTAAGGGTATTCGTCCGGCCAGTTGACCTGATTGACGCTGAAACGTTCTCCGCCAAGTTCGAGGGCGGTGTCAAGGTCCTGCTCTTCAAGATTCTGCAGGAGAGGAATTCGCAGAGAAGCCATATTATTCGTGTGTTTCGAACCGTCTTTGGGCAAGGCCCTCGTAAGGCGTGCCAGGACGGCCGTAATTAGCATAAGGATAAATACTTATACCGCCTCTCGGGACAAACAGGCCGGTGACCTCGATATACTTCGGGTCCATCAGTTTGACCAGGTCCTTCATAATGACGTTCACGCAGTCTTCATGGAAAGCGCCTTCGTCGCGGAAGCTGAAAAGATAGAGTTTGAGGCTCTTGCTCTCTACCATACGCTTATCGGGGATATAGGCGATACGAATCTCTGCAAAATCGGGCTGCCCCGTAATGGGGCAAAGGCTGGTGAATTCGGGGCAATTGAAACGCACCCAGTAGTCGTTGCCAGGATGATTGTTCTCGAAAGTCTCAAGCACAGACGGATCGTAAGTGCTCTTGTATTCGGTTTTGTGGCCCAAAGACCTGAGGCCCTCGTTTTTACGCTCTTCCATTAAATATCGCTGAGTTTAAACGGATTGTAAGAAATGTCATTGTCGAAAGTGTCCACTTGCTCGGCAGCTTTGACTTTGCGCACCACAGCAGCGGTCACGGGGAGGATTATAATCTCATAGCACACTTTGAAACTCACCTGGGCTAGCATCATTCCGGCAAGCACCTTGACAGGGGTTCCCCAGAAAGCTATGGGCATAAAAATCAAAGAGTCGAGCAGCTCGCCGGCTACCGAAGATAGGATGGCGCGGATGCCAAAACGACGCCCACCGTCGGCAACCTTCATCTTACTGAGTACCATTGAGTTAAGGTGAGATCCAGCAAGGAATGCGAGCAGCGAAGCGCCCGCCACTCGTGGAGCCATATTGAACATATAGTCAAAATGCGGAGCTCCATCCCAGAAAGATGCCGCCGGCAGCCACACCAGCAGCTGACCGAGCACGACTACCAGCAGGTTCATGGCGAAGGCCGTCCAAATCACCAGACGGGCCTTCCTGTAACCCCAGACATCGGAAATACAGTCGTTCAGGATGTAAGAGAGGGGGAAAATGATCACTGCTCCCGGGAGGTTGATTCCCCAGAGGCTTATAACCTTGGTAGCAAAAAGATTGGATGTGATAAGGCAGACTGTAAACAGTACTGCCATCAGCAGAAATGTGATGGAAAACTTGTCTTTCATTTGCAGTTTTTATAGTGGTACCTGTTACACTTGATCCCGCACCGTGCGGAATCTCGCCGCAAAGATAGACAAATAAATGCAGTTTACAATAGTTCTACAGTGCTTTTGATGGCCTCGTAAAGCTGAGGGAAGCGTTCCGAAAGAGCCACGGGGCGGCCGTTTTCGATGAAGCAGTGGGTACTGGAAGCAGTGCATACCACCTTGCCCCCCACTCTCATCGTATAAGAAAAGCCAAGCTTCAAGGCAGACATTTCGGCAACCTTAACTTCGACCTCTATGATATCCTTGAAAGTAGTCGTATGCTTGTAGTTGCAACTTACAGCCACTACCGGCGAAACTATTCCTTCCGCCTCCATACGCTCATAACCATAGCCCAGCACATCCATCCAGTATATGCGAGCCTCTTCCATAAAACGGATATAGTTGGAATGATGGGTCACGCCCATACCGTCGCATTCATAATACTTTACCTCGTGCTTGTAAGGTTCAACCTTTGTCATAATTGTCCTCCTGTAAATAATTCCCAATATTTGCCCTTCCTCTCAAGCAGCTCGAAGTGCTTGCCGGCCTCGATGATATGGCCTTTTTCGAGCACTATAATGTAATCCGCATCGCGTACCGTAGACAGCCTGTGGGCAATGACGAAACTCGTACGCCCTTTCATGATACTGTCCATGCTCTTCTGAATCAGCTTTTCGGTACGGGTATCGATGGACGAAGTAGCCTCGTCCAGTACCAGCACCGGAGGATCGGCTACTGCCGTGCGGGCGATGCTCAGCAACTGCCTCTCACCGGCGCTCAGCGCCCCGCCGTCTCCGTCGATATATGTATTGTACCCATCGGGAAGACGGTGAATGAACGAGTGGGCGCACACCAGTTTGGCGGCTGCTATGCATTCCTCGTCGGTGGCGTCAAGCCGCCCAAAGCGAATGTTTTCCATCACCGTACCGCTGAAAAGGTTGGTCTCTTGAAGCACCACTCCGAGAGAGCGGCGGAGCGACGGTTTTTCGATATCGGATACGTTGAATCCGTCAACGCTTATACTGCCGTCCGAAATGTCGTAGAAGCGGTTGATAAGATTGGTAATGGTAGTCTTGCCCGCTCCGGTACCTCCTACAAACGCTATCTTCTGGCCAGGATATGCGGTTAGAGTTATATCGTACAGCACCTGTTTCTCGCTGACGTAGCCGAAGTCAACGTCCTTGAGGCTCACAAGACCTTCCTGGGGGTGCAGTTGTTCACCGTCCTTCCATGCCCACGACCCGGAGCCGGACGGCACCAGGGTCACGTGTCCGTTATCGGTCTCGCTTTGTTCGTCAAGCAATCCGTACACCCTGTCGGCACCGGCGGACGCCATGGCTATGTTATTGACTTCCTGGCTGATCTGGGCAATGGGGCGCGAGAAGTTTTTATGCAGGGTAAGGAACGAAACGAGTGTTCCCACAGTGAGCGCAGAGGCTCCGTAACGCAGTGAAATATAAGCGCCGGCAATGGCAATGAGCACGTAACCCAGATTGGCTATTCCGGCATTGATCGGCATTACCGTGTTGGCTACCCTGTTGGCCTTGAAAACGCTCTGGAAGAGGTCGCGGTTGATCGATGCAAATCCCGCCGAAGCCTTTGCCTCATGGCTGAAAACTTTAACCACTTTCTGGCCCGACACCATCTCCTCGATATAACCGTTCACACGAGCCATATTCTCCTGGCGCCCTTTAAAATAGCGTCTCGAGAACTTGGACATCGTGACCGCGACTACCATCGCTCCTGCGGCGCACAACAGCGACAGGCAGGTCAATGGTATATTCAGCACCACCATGCTCACGAAGGTCGAGACAAGCGTTATGGCGGAGCTGAAAAGGTGCGGAAGCGTACGGCCGACCATCTGCCGGAACGTGTCCATATCATTTGTGAACACCGACATAATGGCACCGTGCGAGTGTGAGTCAAAATAGCGCAGCGGAAGGCTCAGGAGATGATCGAAAGAGTCGGTACGGAGCTGCCTGATTATTCCCTGTTCCACTTTGATCATCAGGAAGTTAAAGAGGAACGAAGCAAACGTGCCCACTAGCAGGACGGCAGACAGTTTGATCAGCGCTATGCCCAGAGGGTTGAAATCCGGATCGGCCTGTTCCGAGAGAGGCAGGATATAACCGTCTATAAGAGTGCGGGTAAACAGGGTCATGGCCAGCGTACAGAGCGTAGAGACCACTATCAGCAGCGCGACGCTCAGCAGAGTCCATTTCCAGTTCCGGAACATATGTTTGAGCAGGCGTTTCATTGCTGGTCGAAATCCGCCTCCCCTCCGGATGTCTGCATATCGTATATTTCTTTGTAGATGCCGCCGCCGGCGAGCAACTGCTCATGCGTTCCGACCGCGCAGATACGGCCGTCGTCCATAACCACGATCCGGTCGGCATCTTTGATGCTGAGAATACGCTGCGAGATAATAAGCAGCGTGGTATCTGGAATGCGGTTAGCAAAAGTCTGCCTTATGCGGGCATCGGTAGCAGTATCCACGGCGCTCGTCGAGTCGTCAAGCACCAGGACTTTAGGATGACGGAGCAGGGCTCTCGCAATGCAGAGCCTTTGACGCTGGCCGCCGGAAAGGTTTACGCCACCCTGGTCGATAACGGTCCCGAGCCCTTGCGGAAGCTCCGTTACAAAGTCGGCCGCAGCAAGCCTGCAAGCGTCCAGGCACTCCTGCTCACTTGCATTCTCATTACCCCAGCGCAAATTCTCCAACACGGTGCCGCTGAAGAGTGTATTCTTTTGAAGCACAACGCCCACGGCCCCTCGTATAGCATCGAATGAGTATTCTTTTACGTCGCGCCCTCCGACCTTTACAGTTCCGCCGGAAGCATCATACAGACGGCTGATAAGATTTACCAGTGTTGACTTACCGCTGCCCGTACCTCCTATTATGCCGATACGCTCGCCGGCTCGGATATGCAGAGTGGCACCCTCAAGAGCCGGATTGCCGCCGGGAGCATAGGAGAAACTGACGTTCTCGAAATCGATACTGCCATCGGCCACCTCGGTAAGCGGATTGTCCGGTTCTTTCATCGCGCTTTCCCTGTCAAGAACCTCGGCGATACGCTTGCCGCTTGCCACGCTCTGCGTTATCATCACGAAGATCATGGAAAGCATCATCAGCGAACTGAGAATCTGCATCTGATAGGTAAAGAGCGAGGTAAGCTGACCGGTGGTAAGTGTCCCGCTCACGATGAACCGGGCACCGAACCACGAAAGGGCGATCATGGAAGCATAGGTCACTATGTTCATCACCGGCTGGTTGAAGTTCACTATCACTTCCGCCGTGACGTTCAGCCTGTAGATAACATCAACGGCAGCCCTGAACCGCAAGCTTTCGTGTTTTTCACGCACAAACGATTTGATGACCCTTATTCCCGCCACGCCCTCGCGGACCACATTGTTAAGGTCGTCGTATTTGCGCATCAGCTCGGCAAATACACGCATTGAGCGGCTCACTATGAAATACAGGGCCACGGTCAGGAAAACCATAGCGGCAACGAATACCAGGCTCAGGCGCAAGTTGATGAAAAAGCTCATGAACATGCCGGCAAGCACATTGAGCGGGGCGCGCACGCTGATGCGCAGAAGCATCTGGAAAGCATTCTGGATATTGGCCACGTCGGTAGTCATACGCGTCACAAGGCCCGCCGTGCTGAAAGAGTCTATGTCGGCAAATGAGAATGTCTGGATTTTGTCGAACATAGCCCCGCGCAGATTCATCGCAAATCCGGCCGAACTGCGGGCCGCCTCGCGGCCTGACATTATGCCGAAGAAAAGGCTGACGGCTGCAATCCCGACCATCATTCCGCCGTATTTCCATACCGCATCGATGTCTCCGGCCATCAAGCCCTTATCGATCAGGGACGCAGTGACATAGGGTATCAGCACGCCCATAACGACTTCAAGCGCAGTCCAGACCGGCGCCATAATGGCGGAGCGTCTGAACTGGCCTACATTGCGTATTAATGTCTTGAACACAGATTACAAATATACAATTTTTCGTATATTTACGCGATTAAATTATTTACTATGGCCAACAGAAAGATTTTGCTTGCAGTTGATCTGCAGAAAGACTTTATAGACGGCACTCTCACGGTGCCCGGAGCATATCTGGTAATCCCCGAAATCAACAAAGTAAAGAACGATTTCGACCTTGTGTATTTCACCCTCGACTGGCATCCGGTGAATCACTGCTCTTTCAAGGAGCAGGGTGGCCCCTGGCCCGTGCACTGCGTTCATCACACCGCCGGAGCTTCCATTCCGGACAACGTGTTCGAGGGGCTGGACGAGAGCCGCATGCGCTTCATTCTCAAAGGGCGTCTGCCCGAGAGAGAGGAATATGGAGCCTTTGTAGGTTTCGATCCTGAGAATCAAGATCTTTTCGAGCCCGGCGACGAGGTTGTGGTATGCGGTATCGCCGCAGAGTACTGCGTACTCGAAACTCTCAAGAAGCTTTACGAAATAAGCCGGCAGATCGGTTTTACCGTAAAGGTTTTCCTCGGCGGCACCGCAAAGTTCGAGAGCCACGATACCGTGGTCGCTTTTATGGCCGAGAACGGCATCCTCGCCTGGTAATCCGGGGCGATGAGACGCCTCCTTGCCTTTGTAGCTTTCCTGGCCATCTCAATCAACGGCCGGGCGCAGCAGCATTATACCAACCCCGTCCTCCACATGGACTACAGCGATCCGGACGTGTGCAGGGTCGGGGAGGATTATTGGATGACCGCTTCGTCGTTCAACTGCTTTCCGGGGCTGCCCATACTGCATTCACGCGACCTGGTTCACTGGACGCTAAACAACTATGCGCTAACCGGTTACGATCAGCCCCTCCAGCATGGCGAGGGTGTGTGGGCACCGGCTATCCGTTACCACGAAGGATGGTTCTACATATTCGTGGGAGATCCCGACCGCGGAATCTTCATGGTCCGTACGAAAGACCCAAGGCGCCGGTGGGAAGACCCTGTATGGCTGGTGCGAGGCAAAGGATTCATAGACCCCTGTCCTCTCTGGGACGATGACGGAAACGCCTGGCTGTCGCACGCCCTGGCGGGTTCCAGGGCCGGACTTAAAAGCGTAATACTCGTTGCTCCCATGGCCCCTGACGGCTCACGCTTGCTGGCGCCTTCAAGGATAGTCTATGACGGTCACGACAACCAGCCCACGATAGAAGGCACCAAGTTCTACAAGCGTGACGGGAAATACTACATCTTCGCCCCCGCCGGCGGTGTGGCCACAGGCTGGCAGACCGTGCTAAGGAGCGAGACTCCCCTCGGACCTTGGGAAGAAAGGATAGTGATGGGGCTCCAAACTGTTCCCTAAGGCCGTAATTGCCGCAGGCGACTGGGCAGCGGTCAGCGAACTATGCCGGCAATCGCTGCAATGGTTCAGCAAATAAACGAAAAAGGCTCCGATCGCTCGGAGCCTTTTTTATTACTTTTTGAACTTGACTTGCGTTACCGTATTCTTACCGTTCTTGTCGGTGACTGACAAGGTAAACACGTTGGTCGAAGCACCCATGTCGTACTTAAGGTCATACATGAACGAGAAGTCCAGAAGAGCCTCGGTCTTGCCGGCGATTGCATCTCCGGCAGGGAAATACTTCTTGAAAGAAGATGCCACCGTTGCGTCTCCGATCAGGTCGATAACGGTTTTGCCGCCTGTTGTGCGGTTCTTTATGTAATCGACGAGCTTGGAGTCGGCACCATTCTCGAGGGTGATGGTAAACTTGTCAACCTTTCCGGGAGCGGAGAGCTTGATCTTGGCAGGTGTCTGGGCCTCGTTGAGATCGACAATCGCAAAGCTGGCATTGTTGTCCCACACAAACGAAGGAGCGGAAGTAAAGTGGAACTTGGCGGTTGCGGTCTTGGCATTGCCGGCCTGGTCCTTGAGGTCAATCTTCATGGTGAAGCTGGTATTGTTGGCCACCGGCTGTCCCTTGATGAGAGTCTCGAGAATCTTCACGAGATCAAGATTGGTAAGAGTCTTACCCCTGAGCGACGATCCGGCAGACATACCCAGACTCTGGAGGAACGAAGCCACCGTACTGTCATCCACCACATCGAACACCGGGCTGGTCTTGGAACCGGAACCCTTGTTGGAAGAGACTCCAATGTAAGGATTGGCCAGGATAGCATAATCGCCAAGGCCGAGCGTAATGGTAAGCATATCGATCTTTCCGGGAGCAGAGACAGCTATAGCGCCGTCAAGGCCGGGAGCAAGTTCCTGCTGGGCGAAACCGGGATTGGAAGCCCAGTTAATGGTAGGAAGGTCGGGATTGACGGGTTTCTTGCAAGAAGTTGCAAACAAGGCGGCAACAGCCGCTACAATCATAAGCGTTCTTTTCATCGTCTGTGTAATTGAATAACCTTCAAAAATAAACATTTTAGAACAAAAATACAAACGCTCAAGAGCCCTTTAAACGCTTGTGGTGCTTTTCGTTATTCCAAAGGCCGTAAACTTCGCTCACGTTTCCGGCGGTTATGAAGGCTTGGATCTTCTCGTTACGGATAAGATTCATCAAGCTCGAAAACTCTTCCTGCGTAAGCAGGGCCTGGATTTCGATGTTCACTTCCTGGCTGTATCCGCCCTTGACTTGATATAAGCTGCAGCCGCGGTGGAGCGTTTCTATTATGTACTTACGGAGACGCTCGTGTTCACTTGAGATTATGCACACACGCTTGCGCTTGTTGATACTGGCCGTAAAATAATCGATTGCCAGCCCGTTCATCCAAGTACCCACCAGACCAGTTACCACCATACGGAAAGGATTGATAGTGAATGCCGTACAGCATATAATAGCTCCCGCCACCGTAACCGACACTCCAATATCGAAATGCAGGTACTTGTTAACAATCTTGGCAAGTATGTCAAGCCCTCCGGTGGAGGCATTGATATGGAAGAGTATGGTCTGCGAAATACTCACCACAAGAACGAAGCACAGAAGGTCAAGCAGCGGCTCCCCCATAACTGAGTTCATTCCGGGCTCTATGAGCTTCTCATAAGGAAGAACCTTCTCCCAGAATTCCAGAAGCGGGCCGAGAATCATGGCCGTATAAACCGTTTTGGCGCCGAACTCCTTGCCGATAAGTATCCAGGCCATTATAAGGAGTATGGCATTTATGACCATAACCACCACCGAAACTTTGACAGTAATGCCGGCCAGGCCGAAAAGATTGGAGATAACGATTGACAAGCCGGAGATGGAGCCCAGAACCAACTTGCTGGGTATCATGAAATAATACACTGCAGCGGCAGCTATCATCATGCCAAGGGTCATAATAAATAACTCCTTCCAAAATTTGAAAGTAGTTAAATATCGAAGTATGTCTTTCATTTATGCGGTTAGTTTTACTCCGTAAATATAGCAAGAAATTGTTTTGAATGAGCAAAAAACTCTCTATATTTGGGAATAAAACTGATAACCACAAATAATGAAAAGAATCATCGAATGCGTGCCTAATTTCAGCGAGGGACGCGACCGTTCGGTCATAGACCGTATAGTTCAAGCAATTGCATCGGTAAAGGAAGTAAAAGTACTGGACGTCGATCCCGGCGAGGCCACCAACCGCACCGTAGTGACGTTCGTGGGAGAACCGGATTACGTACTGGAAGCCGCCTTCCGCGGAGCCGCAAAGGCGGCAGAACTCATCGACATGCGCACCCATCACGGGGCCCATCCGCGCAGCGGCGCCACCGACGTGCTTCCGCTTATCCCCGTGGCCGGAATCACCCTTGAAGAATGTGCAGAGCTTGCACGCGGCCTTGCCGAACGTCTGTTTAAAGAACTGGGCATCCCCTGCTATTGCTACGAAGCGGCCGCTTTCAAGCCCGAAAGGCGCAACCTGGCGGTATGCCGCGCCGGCGAGTATGAAGCTCTCCCCGAAAAAATGGCCGATCCGGCCCGCAAGCCCGACTTTTGTGATACTTGGAACGAAACCGCGGAGCGCACCGGAGCCACCAACGTGGGCGCCCGCAATTTCCTTATAGCTGTAAACTACAACCTCAACACCACATCTACCCGCCGCGCCATGGCCATAGCCTTCGATGTGCGCGAAAAGGGGCGCAAAGCGCGCGAGGGCGGCTCCCTCACCGGCAAGCTTCTCAAAGACGAGAACGGGCAGCAGATATGGATTCCCGGCACCCTCAAGGGATGTAAAGCAATCGGCTGGTACATCGATGAATACGGCATTGCCCAGGTATCGATGAACATCACCGACATAGCCGCTACTCCCCTGCACATAGCATTTGAAGAAGTGAGCCGCGCAGCCGCAGCACGCGGGCTCAGGGTTACGGGGGCGGAAATTGTAGGCCTGGTGCCTAAAAAAGTCCTCATCGACGCCGGCAAGTTCTATCTTGCAAAGCAACAGCGCTCCCTCGGAATCAGTGAAGATGAAATAATCAAGATAGCGGTAAAATCCATGTCCCTGGATGACCTTAAACCTTTCGATCCTCGCCAGAAGGTTATCGAATACCTGATGGAGAGCCCCGAAGAGGCCGCCGCACGTGAAAGGCTCGTGAGGATGAGCGTCAAAGACTTCACCCGCGAGACAGCCTCCGAGTCGGCGGCACCTGGCGGCGGCAGCGTTTCGGCTGCAATGGGAGCCCTGGGCGCTGCTCTGGCCACAATGGTAGCCAACCTCTCGTCGCACAAAAGAGGCTGGGACGAGCGGTGGAAAGAATTCTCCGATGTTGCCGAGAAGGGACAGGCGCTCATCGACGAGCTGCTCTCGCTGGTAGATGAAGACACTGCTGCATTCAACCGCATAATGGACGCCCTCTCACTGCCCAAAGGCACCGACGAAGAAAAGGCCATCCGCGCAGCAGCGCTCGAAGAGGCCACCCTTTATGCCGCATCGGTTCCCCTGCGCACCATGGAGGCATCGCTGAAAGCACTGCCCCTCTCTCTTGCCATGGCACGCACCGGCAATCCCGCCTCGGCTTCCGATGCCGGAGTTGCCGCACTCGCCGCAGTGGCAGGTATCCGTGGCGCCAGGCTCAATGTGCGCATCAATTCAGCAGGCCTGAAGGATAAAAGCTCTGCGGAGCCCCTTCTGAAGCGCGCCGACCAGATCGAAGCCGAGGCGCTCAAACTCGAAGCCCAAGTTCTTGATGCAGTTAACAGCAATATCGACTTATAATGAACGCATTCCAGGAAGAAATCCTTGCGGGCATTCCCGACATTCTGCCCCAGCCCCGCCCATACGACACATCAATTAACCACGCCCCACGCCGTAAAGATATACTGTCCGAGAAAGAAAAAGCGCTGGCCCTTCGCAATGCCCTGCGCTATTTCCCCTCAAAGCACCATGCAGTCCTTGCTCCCGAATTTGCAGAGGAACTGCATCGTTACGGCCGCATCTATATGTACCGGTTCCGCCCGTCATACGACATGTACGCCAGGCCGATTGACGAGTATCCGGCAAAGTGCGCTCAGGCTGCTGCCATCATGGCCATGATCCAAAACAACCTGGACCCCCGCGTCGCCCAGCACCCGCACGAACTCATCATTTACGGAGGCAACGGAGCCATCTTCCAGAACTGGGCGCAGTACCGCCTGACCATGCAGTACCTTGCCACCATGACCGAAGAGCAGACCCTGGCCATGTACTCCGGGCATCCCCTGGGACTTTTCCCCTCGCATAAGGATGCGCCCCGTGTAATAGTCACCAACGGCATGGTCATCCCCAATTACTCCTCGCAGGACCATTGGGAGAAATTCAACGCCCTCGGAGTGAGCCAGTACGGGCAGATGACCGCCGGATCTTACATGTACATCGGCCCCCAGGGCATTGTGCACGGCACTACCATTACCGTTATGAACGCAGCCCGCAAACAGCTCAAAAAGAGAGGCATAAGCGGGGACGACAGAAGCGGGATGCTCTTTGTGACGGCCGGTCTGGGAGGTATGTCGGGCGCCCAGCCCAAGGCGGGCAACATTGCCGGTGTGGTGAGCGTAACGGCTGAAATCAATCCTAAGGCCGCCCGCAAGCGCTACGAGCAAGGATGGGTAGATGAGCTGCACGATGACCTGGACGAACTCATTCCCCGCATCCGCAAAGCCGTCGAAAGTAAAGAAACCGTATCGCTCGCATACGTGGGCAACGTAGTAGACCTCTGGGAGAGACTGGCGGCCGAAGACGTCAACGTCGATCTTGGCTCGGATCAGACATCGCTTCACAACCCCTGGGCGGGTGGATACTACCCCGCAGGTTACAGCCTCGACGAATCAAAACGCATGATGGCTGAAGAGCCGGAGCGTTTCAAAGAGGCGGTTCGAGCTTCTCTGCGAAGGCAGGTAGCGGCTATCAACTCCCTGGCCGCCCGCGGAATGTACTTCTTCGACTATGGCAACGCTTTCCTGCTCGAGAGTTCCAGGGCCGGAGCGGACGTAGTGCTGCCCGACGGAAGGTTCCGTTATACTTCTTATGTACAGGATATTATGGGGCCTCTCTATTTGGA
>JAEEGK010003289.1_pt1 | contig 40394 bp, 38 predicted proteins | sample 8958771 | NCBI WGS metagenome assembly JAEEGK01 (sample SAMN16246547, study PRJNA631951) | gut metagenome | biome: gut microbiome; feature: rumen; material: SC-attached | host: Bos | place: Iran: Karaj | collected 2018-10
GCATACCCCCAGAAGGGGCGATGGATGGCGGCCAGATCCCGGCGGACCTCCACCGGGTCCCCCATGGCGGCGCAGACCTTTTCGTCCGCTTCCCGCTCCGTGCAGCCTTCCTTGAGGAAGTCCCGGTTCCGCTGCATGATATGGGTATACAGCTCCTTCTCCACCTTCCGCCGGTCCGGGGGATACTTGATGCCCCCCACCGCCTCCCGCAGCCAGGCCATGCTCCGGTTGGTGTTCATCCGTTCACCTCCTATGCCTTGTATTTCTAGGCTTACTATACTTTGTTAAACGATGCTTGTCAAGGGGAAATTTCTGTGTTATATTCCCCTGAAAGAAGGTGGAGACATGGAAGAACTGCATATCGTTCCCGCCCGGGGGGAGGCTTTTCTCAGGCAGGCGGCGGAGGTCCATGCCGTCGCCTGGCAGGATTCCCACCGTTCCTTCTGCCCGCCGGATTTCGTGGCGGCCCATACGCCGGAACGGCAGTACGGCTATCTCCGGGATAAGGAGGAGGAGGGCAGCCGGATCTTTCTGCTCCTCCGGGAGGAGACGCCCACAGGCGTGGTCACGGTGACCGGCAGCGTCATCGCGGACCTGTACGTTCTCCCGGAGGCGCAGAATCGGGGATACGGGACATATCTTCTCCGGCATGCCATTGAACAATGCGCAGGCTCCCCCACCCTCTGGATCCTGGAGAACAACACAGGGGCGGAACGGCTGTACCGGCGCAATGGGTTCGTGCCCACCGGCCGGGTCAAGGAGCACCCCGGCGGTTTCGACGAAAGGGAGTTCATCCATCCATAGCAAGAATCTGCGCCCGGGAGAAAAATTCTTCCCGGGCGCTTCCCTTTTCTTTTGTTCTCTGCTACAATAAATCATTCAAATTCACAGATACCGGAGATGATCCCATGAAAACCTTTATCCCCCAAGGCTATGAGAGCCTTCTTTCCATTTACGATACCCAGAAGGCCATCTCCCTGCTGAAGCGTCTGTTCGAGGACCGGCTGGGAGCCCTGCTGAATCTCTACCGGGTCTCCGCCCCCCTGTTCGTGGCGGAGGACTCCGGCTTGAACGACAACCTCAACGGGGTGGAGCGCCCCGTCTCCTTCGATATCCTCCGGTCCGACATCCGGGCGGAGGTGGTCCAGTCCCTGGCCAAGTGGAAGCGCTATGCCCTGAAGCGGTACGATTTTCACCCCGGCAAGGGGCTGTATACGGACATGAACGCCATCCGCCGGGACGAGGACGAGCTGGATAATCTCCACTCCGTCTACGTGGACCAATGGGACTGGGAGAAGGTCATCACCCGGGAGGACCGGAACCTGAACTATCTGCAGGACACCGTCCGCCATATCATCACGGCCATCTGCGACACTCAGGATACCATGCAGGCCATATACCCGCAGCTCCAGTCCCTGGGCAAGCTCCGGCGGGAGGTGAGCTTCGTCACTGCTCTGGAGCTGGAGGAGCGCTGGCCGGACAAGACCCCCAAGGAGCGGGAGGACGCCTATCTGCGGGAGAACGGCACCGCCTTCATCCAGGGCATCGGCGGAGCCCTCCGCTCCGGCAAGCCCCACGATGGACGGGCCCCGGACTACGACGATTGGGATCTGAACGGGGATATCCTGGTGTGGAACGATCTCCTGGGCCGGGCCATGGAGCTCTCCAGCATGGGGATCCGGGTGGATCCGGTCTCCCTGGATAAGCAGCTCACCCTGGCGGGCTGCGACGACCGCAGGACCCTCCCCTACCATAAGCTGCTCCTGGCGGGAGAGCTCCCCCTCACCATCGGCGGCGGCATCGGCCAGAGCCGCCTGAGCATGCTGCTTCTGGGCAAGGCGCATATCGGCGAGGTCCAGGCCTCCATCTGGGATGAGGAGACCATGCGGATCTGCAAGGACGCAGGAGTCATGCTGCTGTAAACCAAATCGCACAGAAAAACGCCGGAAGGGATCACTCCCTTCCGGCGCCGTTTTCTATGCCTCGCAGAGTTCGCGCCCGGAGGCGCGAATTAATTTGGATCATTTTTGCCTGGAATTCACTTCCGGACAAAAACCTGCTCGCGGAGCGGACTGTGCGAGCAAAGCGAGTGCGGGGAGCGGAGCGCAGCCTTCTCAAATCGGAGCCCAGCGCAGCGGGTCCGATTTGAAGCAGTTTATCCGCCCAGATAGGCTTTTTTTACCTGGTCGCTCTGGGCCAGCTCCGCACCGGTACCCTGGAGGGTGATCTTCCCGGTCTCCATCACGTAGGCCCGGTCCGCCACGGACAGCGCCATCTGCGCGTTCTGCTCCACCAGCAGGATGGTGGTGCCCTCCTCATGGAGCTGACGGATGATGGAGAACACCTGCTCCACCAGGATGGGAGCCAGGCCCATGCTGGGCTCGTCCAGCATCATCAGCTTCGGATGGCTCATGAGGGCCCTGCCCATGGCCAGCATCTGCTGTTCGCCGCCGGACAGGGTCCCGGCGATCTGCTTCTTCCGCTCCAGGAGTCTGGGGAACAGGGCGTAGACCCGTTCCAGGTCCTTTTCCACCCCGCCGGAGCGGGTGAAGGCGCCCATCTCCAGATTCTCCTGCACCGTCATCTGCAGGAAGATGCGCCGCCCCTCCGGTACCTGGGCGATGCCCCGCTCCACGATCTTGTGGGAGGGCACGTGGGCGATGCTCTGGCCGCAGAAGCGGATATCTCCGGTTTTGGAACGCAGAAGGCCGGATATGGTCTGGAGGGTGGTGGATTTGCCTGCACCGTTGGCGCCGATGAGGGTGACGATCTCTCCCTCGTTCACGGTCAGGGATACGTCCTGGATGGCGTGGATGGCCCCATAGTAGACGTTGATGTCCTGAACGCTCAGGATCTCCTCCATGCTCACGCCTCCTTCTTTTTGCCCAGGTAGGCTTCGATGACCGTGGGGTTGGACTGGATATCCGCCGGCGTTCCCTTGGCGATCACCTTGCCGAAATTCAGCACGCAGATACCCTCGCAGATGCCCATGACCAGGCTCATGTCATGTTCGATCAGGAGAATGGCGATATTGAAGGTATCCCGGATCTTCACGATATTCTCCATGAGCTCCGAGGTCTCCGAGGGGTTCATCCCCGCGGCAGGCTCATCCAGGAGCAGAAGGCTGGGATTGGTGGCCAGGGCCCGGACGATCTCCAGTCGGCGCTGGGCGCCATAGGGGAGAGAACCGGCCTTGGCTCCGGCTATCCCCTGCATATCAAAGAGGCTCAGCAGTTCCATAGCCCGGTCATGGGCGATCCTTTCCTGTTTCCAGTAGGCCGGGAGCCGAAGGATCCCGCTGAACATGCCGTAGCGGATGGAATTGTGCATGCCCAGTTTGACGTTGTCCTCCACAGAGAGGTTGCTGAACAGACGGATATTCTGGAAGGTGCGGGCGATGCCCATTTTGCTGATCTGCACGGTGCTCATACTGTGGGTATCCCGCCCGTCCAGCAGGATGGTCCCCCGGGTGGGCTGGTAGATCTTCGTCAGCAGGTTGAACACGGTAGTCTTCCCCGCTCCGTTGGGCCCGATGAGTCCGGCGATCTCCGTCCGTCCCAGGATCAGGTTGAAATCGTCCACGGCGGTTAGTCCGCCGAAATCAATACCCAGATGCCGGCATTCCAGAATGGGAGTCTTGCCCAGATCCCGCTGAGGGATATAGGCCTCGGTGGGCATGGGCACCAGGGGACTGTCGTTTGCGGAAGCGACTTTCTTCGGCATGGCTATACCTCCTCCCCTTTCTTCCCGGGGACCAGCTTTTTCAGCAGGCCCTTCAGCTGGGGACTGTTGGTGCCCAGCATGACCAGGATCAGCACCACGGCATAGATCAGCATCCGGTAATCAGCGAAGCCGCGGAGGGCTTCCGGCAGGATGGTCAGGGCGGCGGCGGCGATGATGGAGCCGAACATGTTGCCCAGTCCGCCCAGCACCACAAAGACCAGGATGAGGATGGAGGTGTTGAAATCGAACTTTGCGGCGACGATGGTATTCTGACCCAGGGCGAAGAGCGCCCCGGCAGCTCCGGCCAGAGCGGCGGAGGTGACGAAGGCCATCATTTTATACTTGGTCACGTTGATGCCCACGCTCTCTGCGGCGATGCGGTTGTCCCGCAGGGCCATGATGGCTCTTCCCGCCCGGCTGCGCACCAGGTTGAAGATGATGAACAGGGTGAGCATGATGAGGATAAAGCCCGCCAGGAAGGTGGATATCTTGCTGATGTTGGGGATACCCATGGGTCCGTTGAGGATCATCCGTCCTCCCTGGGCCAGAGTGATATTGGGCTTGAGGAAGCTGAAATGCAGGCCGGAGGCATCCACGCCCACATAGAGGTTTTCGATGAGGGATTTGATGATCTGCCCGAAGGCCAGGGTGACGATGGCCAGATAATCCCCGTTCAGCCGGAGTACCGGTACGGAGATGATAGTGCCCACGATCCCGGCGAAGATGGCGCCGATCACCAGGGCAATGGCCAGGCGCAGGCCGGGAGAGGGCACGGCGTTCTGAAGCGCCGCCGCCGCGATGGCGCCGGAAAAGGCGCCCACGCTCATAAAGCCCGCATGGCCCAGGCTCAGCTCGCCCAGGATGCCCACGGTGAGGTTCAGGCTCATGGCCATGACCACATAAGCGCAGATGGGTACCAGCTGGCCCCGAAGGGTGGGAGAAAAGCCCTTTGTTCCGGAGAACACCTGCAGGATCACATAGGCGACGATCACAAAGGCGTAGGTCAGATAATCCCGGCGAAGGGAGCGGTCTAGTTTCAGTCTGTTCATCCTTCGCCCTCCTCAAACCTTCTCCCGGACCTGCTTGCCCAGCAGGCCGGTGGGCTTCACCAGCAGGACGATGATAAGCACCAGAAAGACGATGGCGTTGGCCAGCTGGGTGGATATATACGCCCCGGCGAAGATCTCGATGACCCCCAGGAGGATACCGCCCAGCAGAGCGCCGGGGATGGAGCCGATCCCGCCGAACACTGCGGCGGTGAAGGCCTTGATGCCGGGCATGGAGCCGGTGGTGGGAACCAGGATCGGGTAGCTGGACATATACAGCACCCCGGCCACCGCCGCCAGAGCGGAGCCGATGGCGAAGGTCACGGAGATGGTGGTGTTGACGTTGATGCCCATGAGCTGCGCCGCGCCCTTATCCTCGCTCACCGCCCGCATGGCTTTGCCGATGCGGGTGTTGCCGGTGAACCAGGTAAGCGCCAGCATGATGACGAGACAGGCCACGATGGTCACCAGGGTGGCGGAAGAGATATGGAGTTCTCCGCCAAAGAGGGAGATGCCATCCCCGGGGATGATGTCCGGGAACATCTTGTTGTTGGAGCCCCAGAGCAGCTGCGCGCCGTTCTGCAGGAAGTAGCTCACGCCGATGGCGGTGATCAGCACCGCCAGGCTGGCAGCCTGCCGAAGGGGCTTATAGGCCAGGCGCTCGATGAGCATGCCCAGGACCGTACACAGGAGCATGGCGATCACCACGCCCAGGACGGGAGGAAGATGGTAGGAGGACACCGCGAAGAAGCAGATGTACGCGCCGACCATGATCACGTCCCCATGGGCGAAGTTCAGCATCTTGGCAATGCCGTAGACCATGGTGTAGCCCAGAGCGATGATGGCATACACGCTGCCCAGGCTGATCCCGTTGATCAGGTGGGTCAGAAAGGTCATGTATCAACACCTCATTTCGGATAGGGGGTAAACGCGGAAGGCCAGGAGGCCGCCGTCAATGGGGCAGCCTCCTGTCCTCAGGATTCAGATTTGTTTTGGAACTCAGTCCATGCCGACGTAGACGCCGTTCTGGATGAACATGCCCTTCGGGCTCTTGGTCACGGCGCCGTCCGCGCCCCACGTCATGCCCGTGCCGGTGATGCCGTCATAGGTCATGGTGGTGAACTGGGCGATGAGCTTGTCGCAGAGCTCGCTGGCGCTGAGAGAGGAATCCTTCACGCCGGCCTTGGTCAGGGCGTTGTAGATGGCGTAGACGCAGTCATAGCCGTCGGCGGCGAACTGGTTGGGGACTTCCCCGTAAGCCGCCTGATACTTGGCCACGAAGCTCTGGGTCTTGGCGTCGGAGGAGTCCGCGCTGAAGGGGGTCAGCAGCATGACGCCCTCGGCGAGAGCGGTATTGAAGCCGTCCACAGAGAGGATGCCGTCCATGCCGTCGATGCCGAACCACTTGGGAGCATAGCCCATAGCGTTGGCCTGGGTGAGGATCAGGGCGGCGGCGTCATAGTACATGGGCAGGAACACCAGATCGGCGCCGTTGGACTTGGCGTCGTTCAGCTGCACGGAGAAGTCGGTCTTGGTATCCTCCGTGAAGGTGGTGGTGGAGACGATGTCCAGACCCAGCTCCTGGGCCTTGGGTGCGAAGGAGTTGTACACGCCGGTGGAGTACACGTCGTCGTTCTTATAGATCACAGCGATCTTGGTGCCCAGCTGCTGGTCCGCGATGTACTGAGCGGAGGCGCTGCCCTGGTTGGGGTCCACGAAGCACATCTGGAACACGGTGTCCTTCCGCGGGATATCCACGGTCCCGGTGAGGGGGTTGGCGATGCCGCCCAGCACGTCCGTCGAGGAGGCGGAGGGGGTCAGCAGGAAGATGTGGTCGTTGTTGGCCTCCACGGAAGTGGCTACGCAGGGGGTGGAGGTGACGGAACCCAGGAAGATCTGCATTCCCCAGCCCTTCAGGGTGTTGTAGGCGTTGACGGACTTCTCCGCGTCATGGGCGTCGTCCTCGTAGCGAAGGTCGAACTGCAGACCGCCCAGGGCGTTGATCTCCTCCACGGCGATGGCGGCGCCGTTCTTCGCGGCGGTGCCGTAAATGGCAGCTCCGCCGGTGAGGGGCCCGATGCCGCCGATCTTGATGGGTGCGGCAGCGGCGGTGCCGTTGTCCGGAGCCTGGGTAGCGGGGGTATTGCTGTTACCGCTGCCGGAGCAGCCGACGAACAGGCAGAGGCAAAGCGCTGCGGCAAGCAGCAATGCAACTGACTTTTTCATGTTCATGATCTCCTTGTTTTGCAAAATATACGCTGGGAACACACAGAAATTTAGCACGGTAAATCGCTTCCTGTCAAGAGTTTTGCGCTATTCCGGCCATTTTCCCCACACCTCCGGGTCTCTTGCATCCCGCCGCGGATTCTGTTACACTTTTTTAAATTCGGGACCGGCGGCATCCGGTCCCCTTGTCCGGAGGAACGGGTATGAAGAATCCATACACGGGGACCGAACCGGAAAACGGCGTTCGGCAGATCATGATCCGGGATCCCTTCTGGGATCCCCTGCGGGAGATCATCCGCAGCCGTGCCATCCCCTATCAGTGGCTTGCGCTGAACGACGCTCTGCCCGGGACGGAACCCAGCGGCTGTCTTCGGAATTTCCGCATCGCCGCAGGAAAGGAAACCGGCGTGCACCACGGCTTTGTTTTTCAGGACAGCGACGCGTCCAAGTGGCTGGAGGGCGTCGCATACAGCCTCCTTTCCCATCCGGATCCGGAGCTGGAACGAAAGGCGGATGAAGCAGTGGAAACCATGATAGCCGCCCAGCAGCCGGACGGCTATCTGAATACCTATTACACCATCACCGCGCCGGACCGGCGTTTTACGAATCTCCGGGATAACCATGAGCTGTATTGTCTCGGCCACATGATCGAGGCCGCCGTGGCCTACCATCGCGCCACCGGCAAAACCGCGCTGCTGGAGGCGGCGGAGCGGTATGCGGATCTGGCGGACAGGACCTTCGGGCCGGAGCCGGAGAAAAAACACGGTTACCCCGGCCATCCCGAGGCGGAGCTCGCCCTGATCCGGCTGTTCGCCCACACCGGAAACGAGAGATACCTCCGTCTGGCCCGGTATTTCGTGGATGCCAGGGGCAGGGAGCCCTTGTATTTCCGGGAGGAAGAACGGCTGAACGGCAACGGACGGTACTACTTTGCGGACGGACCGCTGGGCTACGCCTACTGTCAGGCGGACAAGCCCGTACTGGAACAGCAGGAAGCGGAGGGACACGCGGTACGCGCCATGTATCTGTACAGCGCGATGGCGGATCTGGCCCGGCTCACCGGGGATCCCGGTCTTCGCGCCGCCTGCAGGCGGCTTTGGGACAGCGTCACGGAAAGGCGCATGTATATCACCGGCGGCATCGGCTCCTCTCCTTACGGAGAGGCCTTCACCTTTGACTACGACCTGCCCAACGATACGGCATACGCGGAGACATGCGCCGCCATCGGCCTTGTGTTTTTTGCCCGGCGGATGCTCCTGCTGGAGCCGGAGGGAAAATACGCGGACGTGATGGAACGGGCCCTGTACAACTGCGTCCTCAGCGGGATGCAGCTGGACGGTCAGCGCTTTTTCTACGTAAATCCCCTTGAAGTGCTTCCGGAGGCCTGCGGCAGGGACAATGCCAAACGGCACGTACAGTTCCGGCGTCAGCCCTGGTTCGGCTGCGCCTGCTGCCCGCCAAACCTGGTCCGGCTGCTCATGTCCCTGGAGGACTACCTGTATTCCGTTTCCGGCAGCCGGGTATATATCCACCTCTACCTCTCCAGCGAAGCGGAATTCCGGCTTCCGGGGGGAACGCTCCGTCTGGATTGCCGCACGGAGTATCCGTGGGACGGAAGGATCCGCTACTCTCTGCATGCCAACGCGCCTCTGCGGGTGGAGCTTGCCCTGCGGCTTCCCGCCTGGTCTCCCCGCTTCAGTCTGCTCGTGAACGGAGAGAAGGCAGCGTATCCTTCAGAAAAGGGCTACCTGATTCTGGACCGGACCTGGGCGGAGGGGGATCGGATCGAAATGGAGCTGGAGCTTCGCCCCCGCCTGTTCGCCGCTTCTCCCCTTGTGCCGGAGGATGCGGGGAAGGCCGCCGTCGTCTGCGGACCGCTGGTATACTGCGCGGAAGAAGCGGATAACGGCGCCGGGCTGCACAGACTCAGCCTGGATCCCTCCGCCGAACCGGTGTGGGATTATCACCCTGAAGTCCCTGGAAACGGGAAGGCGGTGACCGTTTCCGGCTGGCGGGACCGGGACTGGTCCGGCGGCGGCAGCGCTCTGTACCGTCCCTGGAACGGCCCGGACCGGGAGAGGGTCGGCATCCGGCTGATCCCCTACTATGCCTGGGCGAACCGCAGCCCCGGGGAAATGCGCGTCTGGCTGCGCATGGGCTGACCGGCCGAAAACCAAAAGGATCGATCATAATCACTCACATGGAGGAGGTATAGAATATGCCGCTGATGGAAGTGGAAACAGGCGTCAGGATCCATTATGAGGAGTGGGGTGAAGGCGACCGTTATCTGCTCTGCACCCAGGTGGACCACAGCCGCTTCAGCCTGGAGCGGGAGCTGGCGAAGCGGGGATTTCACGTTTTTCTGCTTACCAACCGGGGCTTCGGACAGTCCACCCACGTTCGGGAGGATTACGGGGAGCACTGGTACGACCGTTTTGCGGACGACGTGATCGCCTTTGCGGATAGGATGGGCATCGGGAGATTTGCCTATTCCGGCGCTTCCCACGGGGCGGGCACCGGCTGGCACGTGGTCCTGCGGCATCCGGAGCGGGTCATATGCTTCTTCGCCGTGGTCCCGGGTCCCCATAACCTGGACGAGGGGAAGCAGTCCATCCGCAGCCTGACCATGTCCGGCAAGCTGAAGCTGCCGGTGATGCGGACCGAATCTGCGGATCCCCGGATCCAGGAGAGATACGCCATCGAGGCGGAAGAGGACCGGGCGAAGCGGGCGCAGCCGGATTACGAGGCGATCTACGACTCGCCGGAGACCAAGGCCATCGACTTTGGCCGTCCCCTGGCCGCTCTGCATACGGAGGCAAACGTTCTGGAGGCCCTGAAGACCATCAAGACCCCGGTGCTCATCATCGGCGGCATGGAGGATCCCATTTCCCGGCCCGATCTGATGATCCGCACCGCCAAATGCCTGCCCAACTGCAAGCTGATCATCCACTCCGGCGTTTCCCACGTTATCCCCGTCGTGGAGGACATGGCGGACGACGCCCTTCGCTTCTATGAAAACGTTGAAAATACCGGCTGGTATTACAGTCCCATCGTCAACGATTGACGGGATGCGATGATATGCTTCGGGCCGGCTGATCCGCGGAGGATCAGCCGGCTCGTTTTCTTTCTGCCCTGTTTTACCAGATATACGGGATCACCTTGTACTTCACCCGCTGTCTGTATTCCCTGTATCCATTCAGTTCGGCCTCCAGGACCCGTTCCTCTCCGCGTATCCTCTTCCCGATGATGGGGATATACAGAAGCATGATCACAAAGGATATGACTGAACCAAGCACCAGCGGCATGGCCAGGAACAGCAGGAGCGTGCTCAAATACATGGGATGACGGACGACGCCGTACAGGCCGGTGTCGATCACCCTCTGCCCCTCCTGCACCCCGATCGTCCGGGAAAGGTATTTGTTTTCCCGCAGGACCTTCCCGTACAGGGCATAGGCCAGCAGAAAAACGGCCGCCGCACCCAGGGAGACCCAGGCGGGCAGGAGAAACCGGCGGAAGCGGAAGCAAAATCCGGCGGCCAGAAAAGCGGCCAGAAACATCAGTCCGCTGAGAAGGATCACCGTTTTCTGATCCCCCTGCTCTTCTTTCGCATTCAGCCGTTTCCGCAGCAGGTCCGGATCCTTCCGCATCATGACCAGCCCTGCGAAGAACATGGGGATGAACAGGATCCCCATGAAGAGCCAACCCTGCCGGTACGCAAACGTCCCTGCGGACAGGAACAGCAGCGCGCCTACCAGCAAAACGCCGAACAAAAACTTGATTATCGACCGGGCAAACAGTTTTCCATCCATATGTACGCCTTTCTCCGGCTGCCTCCGCAAGCGCTTTATCTCCCGTAATAAACATACGGGACTGACGCTTTTCCTGTCAGTCCCGTTCTCTGTTTTCCTGTGCTCAGCTGGAATGTTCCTTATCCCGGGGAAGATCCTGGGTGAATCTGGGAGGCGATTCCACGCTGTTGTCCTCGCTGAACAGATACCGCAGACCGCTCTGCAGGTATTTGCCCCAGGAGGTGCCCCAGTGGGATTCCCGGCTGTCGATGATCATGCAGATCTGCCGGTTCGACAGTTTGAGCTTTTCCTTCATCCGAAGGTATACGGTGATGGTGGCCTTCATGATGGTCACGTCCATCCCCTGGTCGCCGCTGTAGAAGTAAAAGCGGGCATTCTCCAGCCGTTTGGGATCATAGCTGTCGATCATCTCCAGACAGCTTTCATCAAGAATATCCAGTCCTGCGGAAAGATCCAGGGACCGGCCGAACACATCCGGGTCCTTCATGGTCATATAATAGGACTGAAGGCCGCCCATGGAGGAGCCGCCGACGCCGGTATGGGCCGCGTCCGGCAGGGTCAGAAAACGCTCGTCGATCACCGGCTTCAGGGTGTCCCGCACGAAGTCAGCATACAGATGGCCCAGGGCGACATAGTCCGGCGTGCCGGGGTCACGGGGGATCCGGTGGGCAGGATTCCGTTTATAGGGCGGGAGCAGCTCGCTGCCCCGGTCGCTTGAGGTGTCGATGGCGACGACGATGCACTGGAGCTCCGGCTCCAGCTCACTGATCTTCCTGGCAAACTGCCAGGAGCCCATGCCCTGCATGGGGCCGTTTTCCGGAAATACGTACTGCCCGTCGTGCATGTACAATACGGGAAACCGTCTGACGCCGTCATAAATCTCCGGCAGCCAGACGCGGATGGTCCGTTTTCTTTCATCCGGAATGGGCTTCATGGCGATCTCAAAGGTGTACAGCTTTCCGCAATCCACCAGTTCGGAACGCTCAGTGAAGACGATATCCATGGCACATCCTCCCCTTTTTCAGTTCAGATGCTTACTGCTTTCCGAAAAGCTCGTTGAGCCACTTGTCCCACTCTTCGTCCTGAACGCCCTTTTCCCCGTCCGGGCTGCCGCCCCGCTGCTTTTCCACTGCCGCGGCAGCCGCGTCGTTCGACGCATCGGCTTTCTTCCCTTCGGCGCTGTCTTCCCCGGCGAAATCCGTTGCGATGACGATGAGGCGCAGAGCATCCACCAGAGTCTCGTCATACCCCAGGCCGAAGATGATGTTGGCATCCGGATGGGCTGCCTCCTGGATCTTTTCCATCAGGGTGGTCACGTCCTCCATGGCCAGATCCTGGGAAACCGTCATGTTTACGATGACCCTGCGGGCGCCGTTGACGCTGGTTTCCGTCAGATCACTGCGGATGGCCGCTGCGGCTGCCTCGTCCACCTTGCCCTTGCCGCTGGCTTCGCTGATGCCCAGATGGGCAAGACCGGACTGCCGGAGGATGGCCTTCAGGTCGGCAAAATCCAGATTGATGAAGCCGGTGCTCCGCAGCAGGTCGGCAATGCCGCCCACCGCCCGGTTCAGGACTTCATCGGAAACGGAAAAGGCATTGGCAAAGGTGACGTTCTGATCCGTAACCTTCCGGATATTCTCATTGGGAATGACAAAGAGGGTATCCACCTTCTCCCGCAGGGTTTCGATCCCGGCCAGAGCGGTGCGCATCTTCCGGGGGCCCTCCCACTTGAAGGGGGTGGAAACTACGGCGATGGTCAGGACCCCCTGCTCCCGGGCGGCGTCCGCCACCACGGGGATCGCTCCGGTGCCCGTGCCTCCGCCCATGCCCGCGGTAAGGAAGACGGCGTCCGTATTCTCAAACACCCGCAGGATATTGTTGCGATCCTCCTCTGCCGCCATACGGCCGACTTCCGGCTTGGAACCGGCCCCCTGGCCATGGGTAAGCTTTTCGCCGATCTGCACCCGTTCATCGGCGGCGGAAGCCACCAGAGTGGGCCGATCGGTGTTGATGTTCACATAGGTGACGCCGTCCAGCCCGGAAGAGCGCATCCGGCTCACCACATTGTTTCCCGCGCCGCCGACGCCGACGACTTTCATGTTCACCACATCAGACATCTCTTCATCATCCTTCTCTCTTGCGCTCTTAACCGTGTTCCTGTCTGTTACCGCGGGATGTAGTGTCCCTCCGTCTCCCGGGTGAGATCGATGGTCCCGGTCTCACCATAGGTGAGTTCCTCCAGGATCTGCTCCAGGAAATCCAGCTTCTCCGCCAACCGGTCGGCGCCGCCCAGGCGAACCTGGAAGCGGTCCGCATAATTCATACGGATAGAGGTGAGGTTGGCCACATCCAGCTCCCTTACTTCCCCTATTCTACCGTGTTCTTCCAAAAGAGTCAACAATTCTGACAGGCATTCCAGCTTGGCGGTATCCGCAGTATCCAGCTTCAGAATACGACCGACGTCCCCCTCCAGCGGGGTGATCCCGATCAGCCGGATATACGCCGTCGGATCGTCAGTCTCCCCCACCACTTTTCCCTTGGCGCTCAGCAGGAGATTGCGGCCGTCCTCCGTCTGGAGGGAGGCAACGGCCGTGCCCTCCCGGATACGGACGACCACGGTGCCGGGGAGCCGGATGCGCACTTCCGCCTTCTCCACAGCCGGAAGCTGGGATTCCAGGACCCGCTTCACCGCTCCCATCCTGGTCAGCAGGAGGGGCGTTCCCTTGCGCAGGCCGGAAGCGGACAGGACTTCTTCATTTGAGTATATCATATTGCCGCTGATCTGTACATCGGTTATTTTCAAGAAACCGTACAGCGCCGCGAAGATGCACAGGGCTGCCAGGATCCACCGAATGATCCTTGCCGTCTGCTCGGTACGATGTGCATCCGGGTACCTCGCCGGTAACGCTTTATCCATCTCTGTCCTCCTTGCGTACTGTTTCCGCGCCCAGCTCCGCCAGGCTCTTTTCTATGGCTGTATAGCCCCGGTCCAGGTGATGAACTCCGCAGATGCGGCTCTCGCCCTCTGCCCCCAGGGCGGCGATGATCAATGCCGCGCCTCCCCGAAGATCCGGTGCGCACATCTCTGCGCCGTAGAGCTTCGGCACGCCCCAGACCACTGCGGTACGTCCTTCGGTGCGGATATCCGCCCCCATACGCCGCAGTTCGGGGATATGGCGGAAACGGCTTTCAAAGATCGTTTCCTGAAATGCAGTGGTCCCCTCCGCCGTCAGGGCTGCCGCCATCAGCGGGGGCTGGGCGTCCGTGGGGAAGCCCGGATACGGTCGGGTGACGATGGGGCTTGCCGCCTTCAGCCTGCCCAGGCTGCGTATGCGCACCAGGTTTTCCCCCGTATGCAGATCGCAGCCCATTTCCCGCAAAGAGCGCAGGACCGGGCGATAGTCCCTCCACTCGGTATCGTACAAACGCACGTCTCCGCCAGCGGCGGCACAGGCGGCGAGCCAGGTCGCTGCGGCGATCCGATCCGGCATGATCCGATGCACCGCCCCGTGCAGAGAGGTTTTTCCCTGTACCCGGATCACGGCGCTGCCCGCGCCGCTCACCGACGCCCCGGCGGAATTGAGAAAGGCCTCCAGATCCCGGAGTTCCGGTTCCCTGGCCGCATTGGTGATCACGGTCTCCCCATCTCCCAGGCAGGCGGCAAGCAGCGCGTTTTCCGTCGCCCCTACGCTGGGAAACGGCAGATCAATGCGGCAGCTCCTCAGCCGGGCTGCCCGGCAATCCAGGTTGCCTCCCCGCTCGTCGATCTCCGCCCCCAGACTGCGCAGGGCGCTCAGATGCAGGTCGATGGGTCTGGCGCCGATCTCGCAGCCTCCCGGCGCAGACATTCTGGCCTCCCCGCACCGAGCCAGGAGCGGTCCCAGAAAGATCACGCTGGATCGCATCTCCCGCATCAGACGGCTGGGGATCTCCGGACGGATGGGGCCGGAGGAATCCACATACAAAGCATCTTCATCCTGCCAGACGCGGCAGCCTACCTCCCGCAGAATGCGAAGGGCGGCCTCCGTATCCGTCAGCTTCGGGCAGTTTCGGATCACGCTCACTCCCTCCGCCAGAACAGCTGCGGAGAGGATAGGCAGGGCGCTGTTTTTTGCGCCCTGTACACGCAGGGCGCCGAACAGGGGCTTTCCCCCCGTTACATAGATGGAACTCATGGCCGGTCCTCCGAAAGGTGATCTCATGCCATCCTATGCGAAGGCCGGAATAGGGTTCTACGCAGTGAGACGCAGGATCTGGTCGACGATGGCGTCCAGGGCATCCGCCCGGTCCAGGCTTTTCATTTTTCTGCCCATTTCCGGCAAAGCAGCCGGATCCTCCAGAAGCCGGCGGATGGTCTCCCCCAAGGTCTCGGCGGAACAATCCGCATCCCGAAGCAGAACCGCAGCGCCGCGGTTCTCCGGGATCATGGCGTTTTTTTCCTGATGATTGCCGGTGGCGTAGGGATAGGGGATCAGGATCGCGGCTTTCCCTGCGGCGGCCAGTTCGCCCAGGGTGGAGGCGCCCGCCCGGCAGATCACCAGATCTGCCGCCGCCATGGCTGCGGGCATATCATAGAGATAGGGCTCCAGACGGGTATACTCCGGCTGATCCGCCCCCAGCTCCGCCATGCGGCGGCGCATGATTTCCAATCCTTCCTCTCCTCCGCCGGTGGCGTGGAGGAGGCGGAATCGGGGTTCTCTTTCCTGACTGGCGGCGATCACAGCCAGGGCTTCGTTCATCCGGACTGCCCCCAGAGATCCGCCGAAGGAAAGGATCAGGGGCAGGTCCTCCGGGATGCCCAGGCTCTGCCTGGCCATTGCCCGATCCCGGTCCCGGAAGCCGCTGCGTACGGGCATCCCCGTGCATACGACCTTCTCCGGTTCCCGGTAATACTTGCGGCTCTCCTCAAAGGCCACCATGAGCTGATCCGTATGCTTCTCCAGCATGCGTGTCGTAAGGCCCGGAAGCGCGTTGGCTTCGTGGAGCAGCGTGGGGATCTTCATCCGGGAGGCGGCGATCAGCACGGGGCAGCAGACATAGCCCCCGGTGCCCAGAACCGCATCCGGCCGGAATTCCTCCAGGATCCGCTTGGCCTGACGGATCCCTTCCATCAGCAGGGCCCCGGACCGGAGATTGTGGACGAGTTCCCTGGGTTTGAGGCTCCGATGCAGATTCCCCGCGGGGATCGCCCGGATGGGGAAGCCCTCCCGGGGCACCAGATCCATCTCCATATTGTCCGCTGTGCCCAGAAAGAGGATATCGCAGTCCGGCATCAGCGTTTTCAGCCGCTGAGCAGCGGCTACCGCAGGGTTGATATGTCCCCCGGTACCCCCGCAGGTGAACAGAAATCGCATGGCTTCCCCCTTATTTATCCGGTATGCCCCGGGAGGCCAGCAGGATCAGGCCCACCTCGCCCAGCTGCATGATCAGGGCGGTTCCGCCGTAACTGAAAAACGGAAGGGAAATGCCGGTGGAGGGCAGGAAGTTCGTGGCGACCGCTACGTTCAGGAACACCTGCAGGAAAAGGAGCGAGGTAAAGCCGGTGATCAGCAGGGAGTCGAACCGGTTACGGCAGTGCATGGCCAGCCAGTATCCCCGGATGATCAGCACCGCGAACAGCAGCAGGATCAGCACCGCGCCGATGAAGCCCAGTTCTTCGCAGATGATGGAGAAGATATAGTCGTTATGTTCCTCCGGCAGATACAGGTATTTCTGACGGCTCTGGCCCAGACCCAGGCCAAGCAGCCCGCCGGAGCCGATGGCATACAGAGACTGAAGGATCTGCCAGCCTTCTCCCAGCCTTTCCTTTTCCGGATCCTGCCAGGCGTCGATCCGGGTATAGATATACGAAAATTTATCCACCAGTGAGGTGAGCCATTCCCGGTTTGCCATTGCGAAAAGATACAGGAGCCACATGATCACAAGTATGCCGATCACGTAGTACCACCGCGTGCCGGAGGCCCACATCATGATGAGGGTGACCCCCACAACGATCATGGTTGCGGAAAGATGGGGCTGCAGCATGAGCAGAACGGCGAAGAAAAGCATGAGGATCAGGTGGGGCATCGCTCCGAATTTGAAGGAACCCATCCGGTCCGCATGCCGGCTCCCCCATTCCGCAAAGAAGAATACCAGGGCGGCTTTCAGCAGCTCAGAGGGCTGGAACCGGATGCCGCCGATCTGCACCCAGCGCAGGGCGCCGTGGGAGGCTTTGCCGATCACGGTGACCAGGATCATCAAGGCCGCAGCCCCGACCAGGGCGATATAGGGCAGCATTGGCCAGCGCAGCAGGCCATAGGGCAGCTTGGCCAGCAAAACCATTGCGACCAGTCCAATAATGGCCAGCAGGACTTGTCTTCGGAAATAATACAGGGGATCGCCGGGATTGCCGCCGCCCACCGTGTCGTAGTAAGCGCTCACGTAGCTGGCGGAGAGCATCATCACCAGGCCGATGCCAAGAAGAAACAGGGTCAGCAGGAGAAAGGTCAGATCGATCCGACCTCTGGTCTGATCGACGCCTTCCCTCGATCTTCTGCGCCGTCCCTTCCCCGGTTTTTCCGGAGTTTCCGGCTGCTTCGGCGTCTCTGCCTGGGGCAGATCAAGGGGAAACTCGGTAAATTCCGCCATGTGTCCGTCCTTCCTTTCCCTGGAAATCAGAGCCCGTATCTCCCCCGCAGGCATAGCCAGGTGAGGAGCGCAAAAGCCAGAGAAACGGAGGAGAAGACCCAGAAGACCTTCCACTCGCTCCAGCCGCATTTTTCGAAATGATGATGGATGGGGGCCATTTTGAAGATCCGCTTCCCGTGGGTAAGCTTGAAATATCCCACCTGCAGAATATCGCTCATGGCCTCCGCGATATATACGATGCCCAGGGGCACCAGAGCCAGGGGCATATCCATGGCGAAGGCCAAAGCGCAGATCGCGCCTCCCAGGAACAGGGAACCCGTATCCCCCATGAACACCTTTGCCGGGTGGCGGTTATAGACCAGAAAGCCAATGAGGCCCGCTGCCAGGGCGGCGGCAAAAATGGACTGCGGCTCCATCCGCCAGGTGATCGCCAGAACGGCGAAACAAACGGCCACCGGCAGGGAAACGCCGGAAACCAATCCGTCCACTCCGTCCGTAAGGTTCACCGCGTTCACCGTACCCAGGATCACGAAGGCACAGAAGGCCACATAGACCGGTTCAGGCAAAGGTATGACCGTGTTGAAGAAAGGAATGTACAGATTGGGGCTGAGATAGCCGATGTACCGGAGCAGCAGGACGAAAGCCACCGCCACGGCCAGCTGCAGCATGGACTTCTGCCAGCCGGTCAGTCCCTGGTTGCCGTGTTTGCGGATCTTTTCCAGATCATCGGTAAACCCGATGGCGCCCTGCACCATGGCAAAAAGCAGCATGGCGGGAGCGGACCACTCCCCTTCCCGCATCTCCCGAATGCAGGCGATCAGCACCGCCGCCAGCATGCCCGCAATGAACATGAGACCGCCCATTGTGGGGGTCCCCTCCTTGCTCATGTGCCAGACCGGGCCGTCCCGCTTGATGCTCTGTCCCGCTTTGACCCTTCTGAGGAAGGGGATGAGAAAGCGGCCGACGATCAGCGTTACCGCCAGGGATATGACAAAGGCCGCCAGGGTTCGCGTCAGATTCATTGGTCGTTCCACTCCCGTGCAGGTGATCAGGTGCCCAGCACCTCGGCGATGATCTCCCGTTCATCCATGTGATACTTCGTCTTTCCGACGATCTGGTAGGTCTCGTGCCCTTTTCCCGTGAGCACCAGCGTATCGCCGGCCTGCGCGTGCTCCAGGCCCCATCGGATGGCTTCCCGGCGATCCGTGATCACCACCCTGGGGGTATCCAGACCTTCCAGGCCGGGCAGGATATCCGCGATGATCGCCTCGGGATCCTCCGTACGGGGATTATCCGAGGTGACGATCACGTAATCCGCCAGCTCCGCCACCACCCGGCCCATTTTGGGCCGTTTTGTCCGGTCCCGGTCTCCGCCGCAGCCGAAAAGGACGCCCACTCTGCCCGCCGCGGTATCCCGCACCGTGCGGATCATATTGTCCAGGGCGTCGGGGGTAACGGCATAGTCGATGAGAACGGTGTAATCCCGTCCCGTGGGCACCACTTCCATACGCCCCTTTACCGGCTTGCAGTCTGCCAGCGCAGCGGCGGCTTCTTCCAGCTTCAGTCCCAGGCCCAGGCAGCAGGCCAGAGCGGCCAGGGCATTATAAACGGAGAATCTTCCCGGAATATGCAGCAGGGCCGGCATACGGACGTTTCCCCGCACGGCGGTGAATTCCACCCGGTCCGGCAGCAGACGGATATCCTCTGCCCGAAGCTCCGCCTCCGGGCTCAGGCCGAAGGTCAAAGCCCGGTCTCCCGCCCGTTCCAGCACCCGGGGGGCGGCGGGATCATCCAGGTTGACGGCGGCCGCGCCGCAGCGATCGAACAGCAGGAGCTTGGCCTCCAGATATGCTTCCATGGTCCCGTAAAAATCCAGATGATCCTGACTCAGATTGGTAAAGCAGCCCACGGGGAAGGGCACTCCTTCCACCCGATCCAGGCTCAGGGCATGGGAGGAGACCTCCATCACCCCGTAGCGGCAGCCTGCGTCCACCATTTCCCGGAACAAGCCCTGCAGATCCCGTGATTCCGGCGTGGTGTTCACCGCGTCGTACTCGCCCTTTCCCGTGATGTTCCGGTTGGTGCCGATGAGCCCCACCGGAGCGCCGGTGCAGGTCTCCAGGATGCTGTGGATCAGATGGGTGGTCGTGGTCTTCCCGTTGGTTCCGGTCACCCCCACGATCTTCAGCTTCTCCGCAGGCCGGTCCAGCAGATTCGCCGAGAGGAGCCCCAGGGCTTTGCGGCTGTTTTCCACGCGGACGAAAGCGCCGCCTTCCGCTTCCGGGATCTCCTCGCATACCACCGCCGCAGCGCCCCGTTCCAGGGCGGATGGAATGTATTTGTGTCCGTCTGTCTCATATCCCCGCACCGCGACGAAAAGGGCGCCGGGGCCGACTTTTCGGCTGTCATAACAGACGTCTGTGATCTCCAGTTCCGGAGAAGCGCGCAGCTCCAGCACCCGGATATCCCGCAGAACTTCTTTCAGTTTCATGCTCGTGTCTCCATGATGGATCGATCCGTATCGATCAGACCGACTTCTATCACCGTTCCGAAAGCCACCTGCAGGCCCGGCTCCAGGCTCTGGCGCTGCACCTCAATGGTCTTGGAGTCCGTCGGCGGTACCCCCGAGGTCCGCACAAACAGTCCGAAAGCTTCAAAATACTGCACGGCTGCCCGGTAGCTTTTGCCCACCATATTGGGTACCGTGATCATATTGCCGGGCTTGCTCTCTCCGGCATAGATGATCACTTCGCTGCCCAGCGTGATGCGCAGCCCCGGTATGGGAGCCTGATCGGAAACCGTGTCCGCATCCCCCACGACCTTCACCCGGAAGCCGGAATCTTCCAGCTTCCGCCGGGCGTCGTCCACGCTGCGGGATTTCACATTGGGCACGATGGCGTTCACCGCCGCGCTGCCGCTGTTCTCCTGTACCCCCAGATAGGGCAGGATATCCGCCAGGATGTTGCCCACGACGGGAGCCGCCATCTGTCCGCCGCTGATGTAGATGCCGGAGGTCGGATCCGGATTGTCCAGGATCACCAGCACCGCGACCTTGGGATCGTCCGCAGGCGCGAAGCCCACGAAGGACACCATGTATTCATCCGAACCCTGACCGACCTTCTCGGAGGTGGCCGTTTTCCCGGCCACCCGATATCCCGCGACGCTGGCGTTCTTGCCGGTGCCGCCCGGAGCGCCCACAACGCTCTCCAGGATCTCGCAGACCTTCCTGGAGGTCTCTTCGCTGATGACCTGCCGGACCGCCGTGGGCGAGATGCTTTTTTCCACAGAGCCGTCCGGATTCAGGATCCGCTTTACCACATAGGGTTTCATGAGGTAGCCGCCGTTGGCCACGGCGGAAACGGCGGTGATCAGCTGGATCGGGGTGATGTTGAAGGTCTGGCCGAAGGAAGCGGCGGCCAGCTGAGAATGGTTGGTGGGGTCCTCAAACACCTTTCTGGACCACCAGATGCTTTCCGCTTCTCCCCCGCCCAGGTCGATGCCCGTCTTATCAAAAAAGCCGAATGCTTCCATGTAATCGTAGAATTTCGATGCGCCGAGACGCAGGCCCAGGGTGGCGAAGGCAACGTTGCAGGAATGCTGAGCCGCTTCCGTCAGCGTCTGATCCCCGTGGCCGGTACGCCGCCAGCAATGCAGGGCTTCCTTACGTCCCCGGACCATCATGCTGCCGTCGCAGCGGAAATTGTCTCCTTCGGAAACGATCCCTTCCTCCAGAGCGGAAGCCAGAGTAAAGATCTTGAAGGTGGAACCGGGTTCATAGGTATCCGCGATGGCCCGGTTGCGCCACTGCTTCATGAGCAGGGAGTAAGTCAGCTCATTCAGTTCTTCCTCCGTCATCTCTCCCGCCTCTTTGGCCGCCTCCAGCTGGATGCTGTAGGTCTCGTTCAGGGTGAGATAATCGTTGCAGTCGTAGTCCGGCAGCGTACACATTCCCAGGATCGCGCCGGTATCCACTTCCATGACGATGCCCATGCCGCCGCTGCGGATCTTGTTATCCCGGACAGCCTGCTCCATGTGCTTCTTCAGGTAGTACTGGATCGTATTGTCGATGGTGAGCTCCAGACTCTGTCCGTCCACCGCGTCCTGATAGTCCTCATATCCGGTATACAGCATATCCGTGCCCCTTGCGGTGGTGGCCCGGACGATGCGCCCGTTTTCCCCTTCCAGCACGGAGTCGTAGACCGCCTCGATCCCTTCCAGTCCGTAGTTGTCCGTTCCCACAAAGCCGATGACCTGGGCGGCCTGGCTGGCATAGGGATAATACCGCTTGGTGTCCTCGATGATGTGCAGACTTTTCAGACTGTTGGTATTCTTGAAGCTCCGCACCTCGTCCGCCAGTTCCTTTTCGACCTTTTTCATCACGGTCTCATACCAGGAGTCCGTGTGGTCCCATTTTTTCATTACCCAGTCGTAATCCACATCCAGGATATCCGAAAGGCCCCGGGCAATAAGCTCGGGGTCCTCCTCGTATTTCCGCATCTCCACCGGACTGATATAGATAGTCTCCACGGTGGCGCTCTGTGCCAGGATCTTTCCCTGGGTATCGTAGATCGTCCCCCGGGAAGCGGTCACGACGGTGCTTCGCACCTGGTTCTCCACCGCAGCGCTTTCATAGTAGTCGTGCTCCCGGATCATGATCTTCGCGAGCTGTGCGATCAGGGCCGCAAATGCAGCGATACCGCACAGCACCAGAAGGATCGCTGTGCGGCGGTTCGCTTGCCTCTTTGTAACGGCGTTGGGATCCGGTCTTCTGTTCAGTTCCGTGATGACTGCCATATCATCATTCCTTTTCCGAGGCTGGTTTTTTACTTGATTGTTCCCGGTGAACTATACGCTCCTCCTCAGCGGAAGTATGCCTGTATCCGGCGGGCAAAGCCATCCAGCTTTCTCTCCCAGTTGGCCAGGAAGCCCTGCCTTCCCAGGATCTGCGCCTTATCCCCCTCCGTACTGCGCACAAAGGTGGTCTGGTCCGCTCCGGCCTTTACCATGCCCAGGGCCGATTTGGCGTAGGTCTCCACCTCTGCCAGATCAAAGGTGCTCTCATACTTGATCTCCAGCCGGTTATGGTCCGTCTTCAGTTCCTGGAGTTCTTTCGCCATGGAGGCGGACTCGTTCGACAACGTGTTCAGCCGCATGTAGCTGCCCAGGAGCAGGACGGCGCAGGCCAACAGAACAGGGATAAAGATCAGAACGAACAGGGAGACCTGTACGCGGCTCCTCGTTTCTGTCGTTACGCCTGTGCGGACCAGTTCCCCCTCCCGTGGGAGGGGCACGACCTGTGGTACAGGTTCTTTTGCCGGGGCTTCCGGAAATACCGGGGCTTCAGCCGGTGTTGCTGTCCCGAAGTTATACGCGGCGCTTCCGTAAAGATATTCCGCCAATCTGCTCTTCCCCTCTCCTGCTATACCCGCTCCGCGACCCGGAGTCTTGCGCTCCGCGCCCGGGGATTCCGTTCCACTTCTTCTTTGCCCGCTTTGACTGAGCCCGCCAGCCGAAGGGTCTGCTTGAAACCGCAGACGCACACCGGAAAGCTCTTGGGACAGGTGCATCCGTCCACTCTCTTATGAAAGGCCTGCTTCACCAGCCTGTCCTCCAGGGAATGAAAACTGATGATGCAGATCCTGCCGCCGGGATTCAGACGATCAGGCGCCCGGTCCAGCAGCCGCTCCACGCTGCCCAGCTCGTCGTTCACCGCAATGCGGATGGCCTGAAAGCTTCGTTTCGCCGGATGCTGCTTTTCCCGAAGGGCGGCCGCCGGCATGGCTCTTCGGATCAGCTCCGCCAGTTCCAGGGTGCTGTTTATGCCGCCCTGTTCTCTGGCCCGGACCATTGCCGCCGCGATCCGCGGAGCGTAACGCTCCTCCCCGTAGGTATAGAGGATGCGTTTCAGTTCCTCCTCGGGCCAGGTATTCACGATCTCCGCCGCGGTGAGGGCGGAAGACCGGTCCATTCGCATATCCAGAGGTGCGTCCTTCTGGTAGGAAAACCCCCGTTCGGCTTCGTCCAGCTGGGGGGAAGAGACGCCCAGGTCAAACAGCATCCCATCCACGCCGGTAATACCCAGATCATCCAGGATATCCGGCACCCGGTCGAAATTAGAATGGACCAGGGTCACCCGGTCCTTCCAGGGCTTCAGCCGCTCTCCGGCAGCCTGCAGGGCCGTCTCGTCCCGATCCACGCAGATCAGTCTTCCGGAGCCGAGTTTGGCCGCAATGGCGCTGGAGTGTCCCGCGCCGCCCAGGGTGCCGTCCAGATAGATCCCGTCCGGCCGGATATTCAGACCATCCAGGCATTCCGTCAGCAGGACCGGTTCGTGGGAGAACCCGCTCACAGCCCCAGTTCCTTATACAGCTCTGCCATGCTCTTTTCTGCGAAGCAGGCTTCCTCCGCCCGGCTGTATTCCTCGCTGTCCCACAGCTCCGCTCTGCCGGGAAGACCGATGATGGTGACGTCCTTTTCGATCCCCGCATACTTCCGGAGTTCGTTGGGAACAAGGATCCGCCCCTGTGCATCCAGCTCGCAGGTGGCGGAATTGGCGAAGATATACCGCATGGCGCTGGAATCGGAGAGGCGGATCCCTTCAAACTGGGCGCAGAATTTCGTCCAGCCTTCCTCGGAATATACCAGCAGGCATTTATCCGAACCCCGGACCACATAGCACACGTCGCCCAACTCCCGACGCATCTGCGCCGGGATGATCAGCCGTCCTTTGGCGTCCAGTCCGTGTGTATATTTGCCGGTCAAGGGTTATCCTCCACTTCGTTTCATTCGCCGCCATTTGGTCCCACTTCGTCCCCCATTATACTGTTTCTGTATCCTGATTGCAATAGGTTTGTTTCCTTATTTATGAAAAAAATGTCTGGAATCCAGGAGTCTTATGCCGGTTTTCCGTGCCTTCCGGTAAATAATCGAATATTTGTTCGATTATGGAAAGTGGAGGGCCATCCCAGTCCTTTTCCATTTCGTCCCGCGGTGCATTTCAGAAGGTGTATAGAACCGCATTATGTTTACCGAAAATGGATAATTTCCGTTCCCTATTCACTCGGGTTTTGTGGACAACTTTGTGGATATTGTGCAGAACTCCCTTGTTCTTCAAGGAATTTTCGTGTTCCCGCTCCGTCAAATGTGGATATATGGTCTGAATATTCGTCGAAGATTCGGTTGACAGAAGTAGCATTTTGAATTATTTGCCGTCCGGTTATCCCAAACTGGACACGCCTCCCGTGTCTCTTTCCGTTGACCTGAAAAAAAGGAATATGGTATAGTCTTTCCGTTCAGATCATGATCAGAAGAGGGAAAGGACGCACGAAAGATGAAGCTGGGCATCGGGATCGATACCGGAGGCACCTATACGGACGCCGTCGTTTATCGCTTCGCGGACAAGGCCGTGCTGGCCTCCGCCAAAGCACTCACCACCAAAGAAGATCTCTCCCAGGGCATTCTGGCCGCCTTGGGAAAGCTGGATCCCTCGCTTTTGCGTCAGGCGGACATTGCCGCGCTCTCCACCACCCTGGCCACCAACGCCTGCGTGGAGGGGAAAGGCAGCCGGGCCAGGCTTCTATTCATCGGCCAGGACGGGGAGACCATGGAGCGGGTCGGCACAGCCTACGGCATCACGGATCCCCGGGACATTTACCCCTGTCCCGGCAGCGGCACCTACGACGGCAAAGTGCTGCCGCATCCGGACTGGGATTCCATCCTGTCCGGCGCCCGGGAATGGCTGTCCCAGGCGGAGGGCCTGGGGATCGTGGAAAAATACGCCATGAACAACGGGGCTGTAGCTGAAAAGGAAGCGAAACAGCGTTTCTCGGCGCTTACGGATATTCCCATCATCTGCGGCAGCGAGCTGTTCAGCGGGCTGGACAGCGTACAGCGGGCTTCCGGCACCCTGCTGAATGCCCGTCTGGTACCCATCATCCGGGAGTTCCTGGATGCCATCCGGCGCTCGTTCACCGCCATGGGGATCACCGCGCCGATCCTGGTGGTACGCTCGGACGGCAGCCTGATGAACGAGCGGTTCTCCCGCCTCCGGCCGGTGGAGACCATTCTCTGCGGCCCCGCCGCCAGCGTTTTGGGCGGCATGGAACTGGCAGGCAAGCCCAACAGCGTGATCGTGGACATGGGCGGCACCACCACCGACGTTTCCCTGGTCAAGGGCGGTCTGCCCGTTCGGGTGCGGGACGGGATCCGCATCGGCGGCTGGCGCACCTTTGTCAAGGGAGTGCTCATCGACACCTTTGGCCTGGGCGGAGACAGCGCAGTCCGGCAGGAAAAGGGACGCATTGCCCTGGGTACGGAGCGGGTCCTCCCCATCTCCCTGCTGGCGCAGGAGCATCCCCGGGTACTGGAGGAGCTGCGGGCCCTGGTGGACGAAAAAATCGTACATACCCGCCCCATCCACGAGTACTACACCCTGGTGCGGGACATCTCCGGCGCCGAGGGCTGGACGGAGGAGGAAAAGGCCTTCTGTGCAGCGCTGCGAAACGGTCCGCTTTCCATCCGGGACGCCGCCGCCGCCGTGGATACGGATATCTACAAGCTCCAGGTCAAGCGGTTGGAGCGGGAGGGCGCGGTGCTCCGCTCCGGACTCACCCCAACGGACATCATGCACCTGAAAGGCGACTTCACTTCCTATGATCCGGAGGCCGCCAGGCTGGCAGTTCTCTTCCTGCTCCAGTGCATGGGCCGTCCTGCCCGGGATCTGGACCGCTTCTGCGACGAGGTCTACGACACCGTCAAGAAAAAGCTGTACTGCAATCTGGTCCGCATCCTGCTCCAGGATCGGTATCCCGCGCTGCAGAACGGCCTGGGCAGCACCTTGACAGAGCTGATCTCCAGCCGTTGGGAGGATATCCGTTCCGGAAGGGACGACGGATATTTCGATCCCGGCTTTCTGACCGGAGCGACCCTGGTGGGCATCGGCGCGCCGATCCATATCTTTCTCCCGGATGTGGCAAAAGCCCTGGGGACGGATTGCTTCATCCCGGAGAATGCCGGGGTAGCCAACGCCGTAGGCGCTATTGTGGGAAACGTGGCTGCCGCCGTGGAGGTGGAGATCCGCCCCAATCACACGCCGGACGGCATCCAGGGTTATTTTGTATGTTCCACCGAATCCAATATCCGGGTCAGTACCCGGGCGCAGGCGGAAGAGCTGGCCCGGGAAACGGCGACCCGCCTGGCCAAAGAGGAAGCCCGGGAGCGGGGTGTTCTGGGAGATATCCGGGTGGAGGTCGAGATGGAGGATTCCACCGGCCTCGCCACAAAATCCCGCACCGTGGACCTGGGCAGCCGGGTAACCGCCACCGCCCGCGGCAGCATGATCCTGTAACTTCTCCACGGTAATTTCCTGAAGAAATTGCATGTGCCTGTCCCGCATTCATGCATTTTTTGGGGTTTTCTCCGGTTTTCCCCTTGCTTTTCTGCAAGTTTGCGTATATAATGCAGCTTCATAATGAACATCGTTCTGCAGCGGCGATCGATGGATCGATCGTTTTGCGGCGCAGCGGCCGGTCAGGCCGCGGGCGATGGAGCGTCATGATTAACAGGCATTGGGGGAACTGACTATGAGGCATATTTCGGCAAAAGCGGCAGCGGTCCACGAATCCAGCACACTGGCTGTCAGCGATCTGGCCAACCGTCTCCGGGCGGAGGGCAAGGACGTGATCAATTTCGGGACCGGCGAACCGGATTTCGATACGCCTGAAAATATCAAGGAAGCCGCCATCCGGGCGATCCGGGACGGCAAGACCAAGTACACCGCAGCCTCCGGACTGCCTGCTCTGAAGCAGGCGATCTGCGGCCGGCTGGAAGCCGACCTGGGAGTCAGCTATCAGCCCGGGGAGATCATCGTCGCCAGCGGCGCGAAGCACAGCATCTATATCGCGCTGTGCTGCATGCTGAACCCGGGGGACGAGGTCATCATCCCCGCGCCTTACTGGGTCACCTATTCCGAGGCGGTTTCCATGGCGGGCGGAACGCCCGTGATCCTGCAGACCAGCGAGACACAAGGGTTCCTTCTGCAGCCGGAAGCGCTGGAGGCAGCCATCACGCCCCGCACCACAGCGCTCATCCTCAACAATCCCTCCAACCCGACCGGCATGTTCTATAATGCGGAGCAGCTGGCCGCCCTTTGTCAGGTCTGTGTCAAACACGATATCTGGATCATGTCCGACGAGATCTATTACCGACTCCTGTATGACGGACTCCGCTTCACCAGCGCCGCAGCCCTGGGGGAGGAGATCAAAGCGCGGACCATCCTGGTCAACGGCGTGAGCAAATCCTATGCCATGACCGGCTGGCGTATCGGCTACACCGCCTGCGACAGCAAGCTGGCCAAGGCCATGTCCAATTTCCTGAGCCATTCCACCAGCGCCCCCAGCACCATCTCCCAGTATGCCGCCATCGAAGCTCTCAGCGGCCCGCAGGACAGCGTGGAAGCCATGCGCAAGGTATTTGAGGAACGGCGCGACTATATGGCCGACCGGATCAATTCTCTCCCCGGCGTCCGCTGTCTCAAACCCCATGGCGCGTTCTACATCATGATGAACATTGAGGATCTGGCCGGCCGGAAGCTGGGCGGCCAGGTGATCCAGAACGGCAATGATTTTGCCATGGCCTTCCTTTCTGCGGAGAACGTGGCGCTGGTGCCCTGCGCCGGCTTCGGCGCTCCCCAGTATCTGCGCTGGACCTACGCCGCCTCCATGGAGGATATCCGCCGGGGTCTGGACCGGCTGGAGCGCTTCCTGAAAGATTGAGCGCATCGGAAAATGCATGCCCCGCTGTGTTAAAACACGGCGGGGTCTTTTTTCTCGTTGCAGAACCGAACAAACTGTAGTATACTAAATTAACTATATATGCCCTGCCGGAAAGGCGGGGAGTCACGGAGGTCCATGTCCAATGGAAGAAAAGGTTCTGACCGGCAAGCTGTACGATCTGCAAGGCTATTCCGTGCATGACGGGCCCGGCATACGCAATACCGTCTTTCTCAAGGGCTGCCCCCTGCGCTGCCCCTGGTGCCACAGCCCGGAGAGTCAGGAGTTCCCCACGGAGCTGAACTGGATGGAGATCCGCTGCGTCGGCGTGGAGGAATGCGGCAAATGCATTCAGGCCTGCACCCGGGGCGCCATTACCAGGGGCGACGAAAAAGTCAGCCTGAAGGACGACCATGTCTATACCGTGGTGAAGGTGGAACGGCTGAAGTGCGACGAATGCTTCGCCTGCACCGAGGTCTGCCCCCACACGGCCCTGTATAAATGCGGCACGGATTACACCGTGGAGAAGGTCATGGATCGTCTCCGCCGGGATAAACCCTTTTATAAGCGCAGCGGCGGCGGCGTGACCATCTCCGGCGGCGAATGCCTCTGCCAGCCGGAATTCACCCTGGCCCTGCTGAAGGCCTGCAAGGCAGAGGACATCCATACCGCGGTGGATACCACCGGTTTTGTCCGCTGGGAGATCATAGAGCAGGTCCTGCCCTATACGGATCTGTTCCTGTACGACCTGAAGCAGATGGACAGCGACCTTCACCGCCGCGTTATCGGGGTCCCCAATGAGCTGATCCTGGAGAATGCAAAGAAGATCGCAGCCGCTGGCGGCAAGCTCCAGATCCGCATCCCCACCATCCCCATGTTTAACGACAACGATAAATCCTACCGCGCTTTCGGCGAATTCATACTGGAGCTGGGGGACGCGGTGACCCAGGTGCAGCTTCTTCCCTACCATAACCTCGGCGTGGTGAAGTGGGAACGGCTGGGACGCTCCGGTCCCGCCCTTGAGGCCACACCGCCCACGGAGGAGTTCATGCAGACCCGCAAGAAGCTGCTTGAGGATATGGGCATCAAGAATGTCGTCATCCATTAAACCAGCGCAACAACCGCAAGAGGAAATCATATATAAACTAATTCTTTATGGAGGTGCCGCAATGACCAAAAAAGAACAATTCTTTTCCGTAATGCGTGGCGAAAATCCCCCCAAGTGGATGGGCTACGGCTTCAACGCCTGGCCCGCATGCATGTTCCACTGCATCATCGACCCCATCACCGTCTGGGATATCCTCTTCATTGAAGGTAACAACGTCCTGGATCACTGGGGCGTCAACCACCGCTTCCTCCCCGGCGACCCGGGCATCATCCCCATGGTGAACGAGGAAAACCAGGTCATCAAAGACATCACCCATTGGCGGGACTACGTTCACTTCCCCGAGATCCCCACGGATCTGGACTGGAGCGGGACCAAGGAGCAGATCGCCCAGGTGGACCGGGACAACGAATTCGTCATGATCCCCACCTTCCGCGGTCTCTTCGAGCGGGCCCACTGCCTCATGACCTTTGAGGATACCCTGGTGAACATGTACGAGGAACCCGAAGCCATGAACGAGCTCTTCGGCGCCTACACCGACTGGAAGCTCAAGGTGGCTGAGATGCTCTGCGACGAGCTGGATTTCGACGTGATCCACAGCCACGACGACTGGGGCAGCAAGACCGCCATGTTCTTCTCCGTGGACAAGTTCCGGGAGCTGCTGAAGCCCCACTACAAGCGCCTGTATGATTACTACCACAAGCGGGGCAAGATCGTGCAGCACCACTGCGACTGCTACGCCGCGGAGATCGCTCCCGAGCTGGTAGATCTGGGCGTGGAGATGTGGCAGGGCGTTCTCCCCTCCAACGATATCAAGGCCATCCAGAAGGCCACCAAGGGCAAACTGCTCCTCATGGGCGGCCTGGACCAGGGTCTCATCGACCAGGCGGACGTTACCGAGGAAGCGGTCCGCGCTGAGGTGCGCCGGGCCATCGACGAATACTGCCCCGGCGGTTCCTTCCTCCCCTGCATTGGCTCTCTGGAGTGCCTGAACGCCTGGGTCACCCCCATTGTCATCGACGAGTGCAACAAGTACGGCGCCGAGTGGCTTGCAAAGCAGAAGAAATAATCAAGTATTCAAAAGTACGGCGGCTGCCCCATCGGGCAGCCGCCATTATTTTCCGTCTTTTAATAGCTGTTGATCTCCAGGCTCTCGTCGTCCTCCCCGGGGGTGATGCTTCGGATGACCACATGGTAGCTGTAATCCGCGTTCACCTGCACCAGCACCCGGTCCCCGTTCTTCTTCCCCAGCACGGCCTTCCCCAAGGGGGACTCCTTGCTGATGAGCCATTTTGAGGGATCCTGGCGGAGGGTGGTCACCAGACGGATCCGCTGGAGCTCCTCATCCTCCTCGAACCAGAGTTCCACCCAGTCGAACAGGCCGGCGGTGTCTCCGCTCTCCTCCGGCGCGTCGATCACCACGGCGGTGGCGATCATCCGTTCCAGGTAGCGCACCCGGCTGTCGTTCCGGTTCTTCTCCTGCTTTGCCGCTTTGTATTCGAAATTCTCGCTGAGGTCTCCGAAAGCCCGGGCGGTCTGCACGTCCTCGATGAGCTTGGGACGCAGGACCTTTGTCCGGTATTCGATCTCCTCCCGCATTTTCTGGATATCCACTTTGGTCAATTCATCGTGCATGCTGATCCCTCCCGAGGCCGAAGTATACCACGCATTTCCCTCATGGGCAAGCGAAAGCGCATTGACTTAGCGCCCTGGGCGTGGTATCTTTAAAGCAGCGAATGAAAGTATTTTACATGATACAGGAGGAATCAACATGGGCGATTATTTGAAGGGCAAAGTTGCCATCGTCACCGGATCCGGCATGGGTATCGGCCGGGCCGTCGCCAAGGCCCTGGCCGCCGAGGGCTGCAAGGTGGTCACCAACAACCGGGCTCCCTGGAACGGGGTCATCCCCGTGGACCACGAGAAGTTTGACCGTCTCTCCAAGGAGATGCAGGACTGGGCTATGACCGAGTACGCCAAGTACTACGGGGACGCCGAGCGCACCGCGAAAGAGATCCGGGAAGCCGGCGGCGAGGCCGTGGCCTGCTTCGCGGATATTTCCGACTATGACGAGGCGGGCAAGCTCACCGAGTGCGCCCTCAAGAATTACGGCAAGATCGATATCGTGGTGAACATCGCCTCCGCCTTCGGCTTCAGCCCCGTACAGGATATGCCCAAGGAACTGTGGGACAAGGTGAACAAGGCGAAGCCCACCGGCCACTTCTACGTCATCCGCCATGCGGTGCAGCACATGATCGATCAGGGCTGGGGCCGCATCGTCAACTGCGCCTCCCCCGCCTGGGCGGGCGGCAATCTGCGGCAGTGCGAATACTGCGCCGCCAACGCCGGTGTCGTGGGCATGACCTATGGCCTGGCCGCCGAGCTGAAGGAATTCGGCATCACCGCCAACACCTTCGCCCCCGCCGCCAAGACCCGGGCCAGCGTGGACATGGAGATCCATAACGTGCTGGAAGGCGAACACAGCGTGATCTCCGGCAACCCCATCAGCTATGACGGCACCGCCGCTCCCGAGACCTTCGCGAACTTCATCGTGTGGCTCTGCGGCGAGGACGCCAAGGACGTCACCGGCCAGGTCTTCATGACCATGGGCAAGTTCATCGGACGCTACGCCATCCCCACCGTGGAAGGCGCCATGATGGCCGCCGGAGACGGATGGAGCCTGGACGAGGTAAAGGAGAAGAACAAGGCCCTCTTCGAAAAGCGTCCTCCCATGCCGCCCAGAGGCCCCGCTCCCGCCAAGGAGTAAGATCCATTCAAAGGACAATACCGGTCTGCCCTCGGGCAGGCCGGTTTTTTGGAAGGAGAACACCTATATGGATGGATTCCGCGTGCTGGACCCATCGTTCTTCACCCCGGAACGGGATACCCGGGAGATCGCCCGGGCCCTGCTGGGTCAGATTTTGGTCCACGGGGAGACCGCCGGACGCATCGTGGAGACGGAAGCCTATCTGGGCGTTTCCGATCGGGCCTGTCATGCCTGGGGCGGGAAACGGTCCCCCAGACTGGAGCCCCTCTACGGTCCCCCCGGTCATGCCTATATTTACCTGATCTACGGCATGTATCATTGTCTCAATGTGGTAACGAAGCCGGCAGGACAACCGGAGTGCGTGCTGATCCGGGCGCTGGAGCCCCTGGCGGGGCTGGAGGCCATGGCAGAGCGGAGCGGCAGGAAACTCCCGCCCGCCCAGCTCTGCGCCGGACCGGGCCGCCTCTGCAGGGCCCTGGAGCTGGACCGGAGCCTCAGCGGCGTCAACCTCCTCGCCGGGGATTTCTTTCTGGCAGAAGGGAACGGCGTACCGGCGGAACGCATCGGATCCTCTCCCCGGATCGGCGTGGATTACGCGGGGGAAGACAAAGACCGCCCCTGGCGTTACTACGTCAAGGGCAGTCCATTCATAAGCAGGGTCCCTGGGGACAAGGTCAAACCAGCCGATTCGTAAGGCTGCCGATCCCCTCGATCTCCACTGTTACCGTATCCCCGGGCTTCAGCCAGACCCGGGTGCCTTTGGGCCTGCCCAGGATGACCCCGGCCGGAGTGCCGGTGAAGATCAGGTCGTCCGGCTCCAGGCGGAAAAAGGAGGAACAGTATTTCACGATCTCCGCGCAGGAAAAGATCATATTGGTCACATCGTCATCCTGCCGCACTTCTCCGTTCACCAGGCAGCGGATCCGATGGGGCTTTTCCGGATCGAACTCCGCTGCGGACACGATCCGGGGTCCGATGGGAGCAAAGCCCGGCATGGACTTCCCCGTGAGCCACTGGGCGGAGCGGAACTGACAGTCGCGCGCGCTGAGGTCGTTCCCGCAGGTATAGCCCCGGATCGCGGCCCTCGCCTCCTCCAGGGTCCCGTTCCACAGGGTCTTCCCGATCACCGCCACCAGTTCCGCCTCATAGTCATAGCAGCGGTGCCAGGGAGGCAGGATAACCTCCTCTCCGTCCCAGGTGATGCTGTCCCCGAATTTGGAGAAAAGCACCGGTTCGGAGGGGGCCTCTCCCCCCGTTTCTTCCGCATGGCTTTTATAGTTCAGTCCCACGCAGATGATCTTTCCCGGCTTCAGTTCCTTCATTTGCCTATCCCTCCCATATACCAGATGCACAGCGCCGCCTGGATCAGGGCAAGCAGCGGAAAGCCCACCCGGAAGGCAACGTGCTTTGTCTTATGCCGAAACAGGAACATTCCGATCGTACCGCCCAGAGCTCCGCCCAGCAGAGCTGCCAGGAACAGGGAAGCCTCCGGGATCCGCCTCTCTCTCCGTTTTGCCCGCCGTTTGTCGGACAGCATGAGAAGCAAGGCCAGAACGTCGGCCGCGACCAGATAGATCAAAAGGGGTGTATTCATTTTTCGTATGCACTCCTTTTTATTCTTGCGCAAGTCTAATCCCCGCAGTATAATGGAACGCAGGAAGGAGGTTCAGGTCAAATGGATGACAAGCTGAACTGCATTACCCGTCTCCGCATTCGCCGGGGAGAGGAGGACACAAAAACTGCCTTCGGCCACGGTACCGCCCAGCTCCTCCAGGGCATCCGGGAGCTCAAATCCCTGAACCGGGCGGCCAAACGCATGGGCATGGCTTACAGCAAAGCATGGAAGAGCATCCGTTCCACAGAAGACCACCTGGGCTTCCCGCTCATTGAACGGAAAGCGCAGCACGGGAGCGAGCTCACCGAGCAGGGCGAACGCTTCCTGGACTATTTTCTTCGGGCGGAAGCCGCGGCGGAGCAGGCTGCCTCCAAGGTGTTTGAGGACTGGTAAGTCGTATCTGTCTCAGAGGATCCTTCTGAAATAGGGTCCATTGGTCCGGTTTCCCGGCCAGGTTTCCTTATTCAGACATCGCTTCCAGATTTCCCGGCATTCCTCCCGTTCCTCCACGCTGAACCACACTACGCCGAAATCCAATCCGCGGAGATCCTTATCCCCTACGTACAGGGGCACGGAATTCAAAAGGGTCGAATACTGTTTCCGGTGACACAGCACCGGGAACCCGGTCCCCTGCCGGTCTCTCAGGCTCCTGCGGCCGTCGCAGCTGCCGCAGCCCTCCTTCCCCTGCATGGGACAGCAGCGGAAGAGCATCAGGGGCATATGCCCGTACAGGAGGATCCCTCTGGGGATCTGTCCCCCCAGGCGCCGGACGTCTGACATGGGGATCTCCAGCGACAGCAGCGTTTCCCGGACCCCAAGGGTTTCATAGACCCGGAGGGCCCGGGAGTTTTCTATATTCAGGTCGAAGCCGCCGGAAATGCGGAAGCCCAGACGGGAAGCAAGGCGCAGGCTGCCCAGATTCCCGGCGCACACGGTCTCCATCCCCGCTGCCTTCAGCGCGGTCAGTTTCTGCTCCAGTCCCGCCTCCCGACCGGGCCAGATGAGCCGGGGAAGCTCACCGATGAGCTTTTTACCCAGGCTGCGCACCAGATTCTCATCCAGTTCCTCTGCGGGAAGATAGATCGCCCCCGCCTCCGGCGCGTCGAAGATCTGACTGCGGCGGGCAAAACGCAGACGCAGTACCGGCTCCGCCTTCCGATCTTCTCCGGCTTCCGGCACGAACGTTCCTGCGACTGGGATCGGCTCCGTCCGTTCCCGTTCCTCCAGGAGCTGTTCCAGAGCCTTCCGCCGCAGGGCGGAAAGGCCGGGGATCATCCATCCCGATTCCACCTCGCTGCGAACGCCGGTGCACAGGAAGGGGGTGCCTCCCGTCTTTCCCAGCACGCCCGCCGCGTCCTGAGCCGCGGTACGCACCGGTTCGGCCTTTTCTCCGGCTGCAGTGACGGTATGTCTCCCATCGCTCACCCGGAGCTCCGTCTGCTCTTCCCTGCCGCCGCGAAGAAGAAAGGTCACCGGGACCCGGCTGAGTTCCCGGCGATACAGACCTGCCAGCTCGCCCAGCACAGCGGCGCTGGCCGCCTTATCCTCCTCCGTCCGGCTGCCGAACATGTTCAGATCCCGCCGCCCTGTCAGGTAGCCGTCCGTCAGCCCGCTGCGGGAAAAGGCCCGCTCCAGCAGACGCAGGTCCGGCTGCTCCCCTCTTTGGGCGCGGACGCAGGCGTCCACAGCCGCCGCCACATATTCCGGCCGCCGCAGACGGCCTTCGATCTTGAGGGAGCTGACGCCCGCCGCCTCCATCTCGCGCAGATGGGGGATCAGACAGGCATCCTTCAGGGAAAGAGCATAGTGCCTGTCCCCCGCGCAAAAATCCAGCCGACAGGGCTGGGCGCACAGCCCCCGGTTCCCGCTCCGCTCGCCCAGGGCGGCGGAAAGCAGGCATTGACCGGAGACGCCCATACAAAGGGCGCCGTGAACAAAACACTCCAGCTCGATATCCGAAGATTCCCTGATCCGTCGGATCTCCTCCGAAGTCAGTTCACGGGCCAGGATCACCCGGGAAAAACCCAGCTCCTCCGCTTTCTTCGCCCCGTCTGCATTGTGGATCGTCATCTGGGTGGAAGCGTGGCGAGCGATCCCGGGGAGATGGGTGCGGAAAAGGTCGGCGGCTGCCAGGTCCTGCAGGATCACTGCGTCAGCCCCGCTCTCCCCGATCTCCTCCAGCACGGTGTACACATCCCCCAACTCGCCGTCACGCACCAGGGTATTGACGGTGACAAAGACGCGGACATCCCGGCCGTGACAGTAGGCCACGGCTTCTTTCAGGCTCTCTCCGCCGAAATTCTCCGCCCGCCGCCGGGCGTTGAAGTTCCGTGCGCCAAGGTATACCGCATCCGCTCCGCAGCGGACGGCGGCCCGCAGCTGTTCCGGACCGCCTGCGGGAGCCAGCACCTCCATGCTCAATCGATCACCCGGATGGTCTCGATCACCGGCCGGTCCTTCAGGGCAACGGAGCCGTTGCCGTCCTGAACCGGGGTGTTTTCACAGATCTTGTCCACGATGTCCATCCCGTCCGTCACATGGCCAAAAGCTGCATACTGTCCGTCCAGGTGGGGAGCTTTCTCATGCATAATAAAAAACTGGGCGCTGCCGCTGTTGAAATCGTTGGCACGGGCCATGGAAATCACGCCCCGGTCATGGTCGATGTTGTTCGTGACCCCGTTTTTGGCAAATTCGCCCTTGATCGGGCTGGCCTCTTTCGGGTTGCCTTTTTCATCGAACCCGCCGCCCTGCATCATGAAGCCTTCGATGATGCGGTGAAAGGTAAGCCCGTCATAAAAACCGGAATTGGCCAGATTGATGAAATTGGTCACGCTGATGGGGGCGGTATCCGCATCCAGCTCCAGGCTGATGGTGCCGTAATCCCGGATGACCAGCTCCACATGATGCAGCCCGGAAAGATAGGGGGAGTCCTCCTGTTTCTCCTTTTTCCCGCAGGAAACCAGCAAGGCCAGGCAGAGAATGCAGAGGGCAGTGATGAGCAGTGCTTTTTTCATGTCGTAGACCTCCCTTTTCCCCGCCGCTGAATCGGCGGGACACGCTGATTTTAGCATAGACCGTCCCTCTTTTCCATACCCTTTTTCCTGAGCGCAGTTCTTCCGGTCCTGTCGAAAAAAAGCAAAAATCCTGTTGCGAGATGGTATCGGTTTTGATATGATAAGCAGAGTATTGCGCAGGAGGCAAAAAGAGCGTGGCTGGATCCTCTCATCAGAAAAAAGCGAATAAGCGTACCCGGCGCATGCTGCTTGCCGCCCTGTTCTGGCTGATGCCGGCGGCTGCCTTTGTCCTGCTGGCCCACTTTGCGTTTTTCCAGAGCCCCAGCACAGCCTCCGCCGCGGAGATCACCCCGGAACCCACGCCGCAGCTGGAGGCCACCGCCTCCCCGATGCCGGAACCCACCCCGGAACCTACGCCGGAACCGACCCCGGAACCCACGCCCGAGCCCGTTCCCGTCTGGAACCAGGGGCAGAAAGAGCTGCCCGTGGATCAGGCTCCCGGGGAAGATATCCCGGAGTGTATTTTTGTCGATCCCAGCGGCAACCGCCTGGCGGACTATACCTGGGGAGACATCGTTCCGGAATGCGAGCCCGTGGAGGATGATTTCTTCTCTGATACCGCTTTTATCGGCAACTCTCTGGCACAGGGATTCATGCTGTACAGCGGCATGAAAACGCCGGATTACTATGCCACCCAGTCCATCACCGTTTCCAACATCTTCTATGAAAAGGCCATCAATGCCGGCGGCGGCAAATATATCACGATCCTGGACGCCATGTCGAGAAAGGATCACAGCAAGGTTTATATCATGCTTGGTCTGAACGAGATCAACTGGACCGAGGAGAAATTCATCTCGAAATACAGCATTCTCATCGACCGGATCCGGGAGATCCAGCCGGGCGCCGTCATCTATCTCCAGAGCATGACCCCCGTCACCAAGGACCAGAGCGACAGCGGCTCCGTATTCAACAACAAACGCATCCGCCGGTATAATGAACTCATCCAGGCTCTGGCGGCGGAGAAGAAGGCCCATTATCTGGACGTATACTCCTCCATCGCTAACGAGGACGGAGATCTGCCCGCCGGGGGTTCCTTCGACGGGATCCACCCCTACACCAAATACTACAAAGCATGGCGGGATTATCTGAAATGCCACGTCGTGCTGGAGGAAAAGATATGAAGCGCATCCTGCCGGTCCTTGCTCTCCTTCTGCTGTTCGTTCTGCTTATGGCCGCCTGCGCCGGCGGCGCTGAAAAGAAACCGCTGCCCGCCGCCGAAGACCTGGCCAAGACCCTGCTGGATGCCGGGATCTTTGCCGACGAGATGGAAGCAGTGGATCCGGAGATCGCCGCTCTGCTCTACGGGTTTTCCGAGGAAGACGGCGTCGATCTGTACTGCTGGCTCTCCGCCTCCGGGGGAACGGCGGACGAATTTACCCTCTTCATCTGCCGGGACGGCGACGCCCTGACCGCTGCGAGAAAGTCCGCCGAAGCCCGATTGGAAAATCAGAAGCGCACTTATGAGAGCTACGCTCCTGACGAGGTACCGAAGCTGGAAGGCGCCGTGGTCCGGGTGCGGGACAATACCCTGGTCCTCTGCGCAGCCGCGGATCCGAAAAAGGCCGCCGAGCTGCTCAGCCCCTATTTCCCGGCATGACGCTGCGGTTCAGAGTCACTTCTGAAACAGCCGGACGGCAGCTGCAGAGCATCTGCCGCAGGGAACTGCATCTTTCCGCTGCCCAACTGCGAAAACTAAAATCCGAGCAGGGACTGCTGGTGAACGGCAGCCCTGCTTTTGCGTCTTCTGTCCTTGCTCCCGGGGATGAGATCATCGCCCTGCTGCGGGAGGATCTGCCCGACTATCCGCCGGAACCGGGAGAACTGCATATCCTGTACGAGGACGCTCTCATGCTGGCGCTGGACAAGCCCCAGGGGATCATCGTCCATCCCACCCACAGCCGCAACACCGGCACCCTGGCCAATGCGGTCTGGTCCTATCTTCTCTCCGAGGGGGAGGAGGGCTGCCACGCGGTGAATCGCCTGGACCGGGATACGGGCGGTGTCGTGCTCTTTGCCAAAAATGCCTGGTCCTGCCGGCTGCTGGGAGAAGCTCTGGCCGCGCCGGAGACGGAAAAAAACTATCTTGCCGCGGTGTACGGCGTCCCAGATCCGCCCGGCGGCCGCATCGAGCTTCCGATCCGCCGTCCCGACCCCCGGGACCTGCGGCGGGAGGCAGGCGAGCCGGGCGAAGCCGCCGCCACGGAGTATTCCCTGCTTGAAACAGCGCAGGGCTGCAGCCTGGTCCGGCTTCGTCTGCTCACCGGCCGGACCCACCAGATCCGTGTCCACATGAGCACCATGGGGTGGCCTGTGCTGGGAGACCGGCTCTATGCTTCCCCGGAGTCCGCCGCCCGCTCCGCAGAGCTGGGGCAGACGAACCAGGCCCTTCACTGCACTGACCTTTCCTTCTCCCATCCGCTCAGCGGGATACCGCTGCATTTCCACAGCAGCCCGGAATGGTCAAAGCTTAAGTTTTTTTCTTTTTTGTCTTGACATTTCTCAGGACGGATGCTATGATGTATAAGCTTTTGGCCCGGTAGTTCAGTCGGTTTAGAACGCCAGCCTGTCACGCTGGAGGTCGACGGTTCGAGCCCGTTCCGGGTCGCCATGCTGCTGTAGCTCAGTCGGTAGAGCGCATCCTTGGTAAGGATGAGGTCACCAGTTCGAATCTGGTCAGCAGCTCCATAAAAGTTCCTGAAGTTGCTCATATTGAGTGATTTCAGGAACTTTTTTATGGGCGTTCTTTTATACGATAATGTGTAACAGCGCCATTTTGGAACAAATTGGGAACAAATCCGCTGAGATCGTGCTGTTGACGCGGTATTTTCCCTTTCTCATGGCCAAAAGCAGCTTCAGGACCTCCGGATTTTCCCGCAGCATGGAAAGCGCAGCGTCTTCGTCCGGCGTCGTCTGCGGAACTTTTTTTCTGCCAAAATAAGCCTGATCCATCAAGCCTGCCAGTCGCCTCCGGTCAAGATCCCGGATCCTGGAATACTGCTCGGTCACCATTTTCGGCGACGCGTGGCCCGTGTCCCCCTGAACGGCCTTGATATCTCCGCCGCTCAGCTGCAGCTTGTCCGTCGTACTGAGCGCACGAAACGAATGGAATACCACAGTTTCATAGCCATTTTCGCTGATAAACTGTTTGAGCCGTTTATCAATGATCCGTGTCTCCAGCGGCCTGCCATTATCCTGAGCCAGAACAAGACCATAATCGTTATATAATCCATGGCAGGATTCGATATGCTCTTGCTGCTTCTTCCTGTGCTCCAGGAGCGCATGCGCCACTGTTTCGGGAACGTAGACCCTTCGGACACTGGAATCCGTCTTGACATCCGTCAGTACCAGGCAAGTCGAACAATTTTCTTTCAGCTCCGGAAATCGCAGATAGACATTGACCCGTCCCCGTTCCTCCAAGAGCTTGAGATCTGCTTTGTTGCGGCGCTTCAATTCATGTACATTGAAGATGCAGGAGCCGTCGTCTGCTATCGTTTCTTTCGACACATTGACGCACGCCCATTGTGACCCCGTATCTGAAGAAAGAAACGCCGCCTCCGAACCAATATAGGTGCAGCTGGTAAGATGAAAGTAGACACTGAAAAGTGCCTACTTTCATTTTTATATTGTAGAATA
>JAEEGK010003295.1_pt1 | contig 40362 bp, 34 predicted proteins | sample 8958771 | NCBI WGS metagenome assembly JAEEGK01 (sample SAMN16246547, study PRJNA631951) | gut metagenome | biome: gut microbiome; feature: rumen; material: SC-attached | host: Bos | place: Iran: Karaj | collected 2018-10
TCTCCTTGTGCTCCTGTCCGAACAAGGTCAAGGTACCGTCGTCGTTGTAACGGAGATCCACCCAGTTCATCGCAACCAGCTTGGCGCCGGTACCCGTATAGAGACCGTTGCAGGACATCGTCAGATAACCCGAACCGTCGTCCTTCTCCTTGATGATGCAGGTGTAGGAATCGCCGGCGGTGTTGGTCAAGGTCCAGGTGCCGATCCAGAAGCTGCGCTTCGCATCGGAGATAGCGAACTCTTCGTAGGAGTAGTCGCCCGTGTAGAACTGGTTGTCGCTGAAAGCGACGACAAACACGTACACCTCACCGGTCAGGTTCTTGCAGGAGAGCTCCGTCGTACCGGTGCTGAGGCCCGCATCGAAGGACGGCAGTTCGCCGCTGGCGACCTTGGCCAGGATGGCTTCGCGTTCGGCCATGGCGAAGGTCGTGAAGGCATAGTCCTCGATGTCGGTGACCAGTTCCTTGCTCACGGCCGTGGCAATGTACTTCACATCCTCGTAGCCGGCCTTCGGCGTAATCGTGAACACGTCCACCTGGTCCGGGGCCACGAAGGTGCCGCCGTCGTGGGAGATTTCCCAGCCGTCCACCAGCTGTTTCTTCGGGCCGCGGTCCGGGACCGCGACATCGATCACGGCATACTGGCCCGTCGGATAGTTCTGGTCGTCAAAGACGATGATGATGGCCTTGGCGGTGGAAGGCAGGTTCTGGAGTTCATCGGAATCAGCGCCCTTGCACAGCGTGACCTGGCCGGCATCGACGGCTTCCTTCGTAGAGGCCGCCAGTTCCCGGATGAACGCAGGGATGTTCTTGCCCGCGAGTTCGCTGGGATCCAGGACGCCCCAGTAATACGGGGCCGTGGCCATATCCGCAGGCGGCGTGACCTCGATCACGTCGATCTGGTCCGGGAACACGAACCGACCGTCGGTGTCCTCGACCGTCCAGCCGGAGACCGCGCCGTAGGTGGGTTCCTGGGTGATCTTCATCGATCCGGAATTGGAACCGGCCGTGAAGGACACGTTGGCGAAGCGGGTGCCGAAGCCCTCATGCTTGTCGACAGTGACGACCAGGACGCCTTCATTCTCCTCGTCCATCTCGCAGTGGACCCAGGGCTGGTCGGCGGTCACGTTGACCGTCATGTTGGCCTTGAAGCCATAACGCATCGTCGTGCCGGCGCTGGCCACGGTCACATCCTCCATCTTCATGCCGTCGAAGATCTCACCGAACTGGTGGACCGTGACGTAGGTCTTTTCGGAACCGGCCTGGATGGTGAGGCGGGAATAACGGCTCTGGGGGCTCGGATTCAGCTCGGAAACCGTCACCGTGATGGTGTTTCCGTTGACGGACGTCTGAACCCACGGCCGCTCCGAAGTCACGGAAACGGTCCCGTCGGCCTCGACCACGATGGTACCCTCACCTCCTTCGACGCCGAAGACGACGTTGGACGAGACGACCTTGAGCGCCGGCTTCTTGACCTCTACCGGCTGCTCTCGCCGGCAGGCGGAAAGCAGCAGCAGGGCGGACAGGGCCGCAAAGATAAGATAGATATACTTTTTCATGGCTCGTCGTTATTTCTTGACAATTTTCGTAAGGTACCGCAGGTAGCCGCTGCCCGAATAGAAGGACCACTCACCGGTTTCCATCCGGCCGACACGGCTTCCCGCATTCGTGAACTGGTACATGATGAAGCCCGTGCACTCGTAGGACCAGAGGCCGTTGTCCTTGAAATGGACCGTGAACGGATCGGAATCGATTTCCCAGAGGCCGATCATACCCTTGTCCGCATCATAGTTGACCTTTCCGGCCGGCGTGTTGTTCAGGGAGAGCTGGTAGTAATACCCCGGGCTCGTACCCACCACCTGGGACAGAATGCTGATCGTACCCGTCGAGCGGTCGTACGTACCAACCACGTCATGGTCATGGACCATGCCCGAGATCCAATAGGTCTTGTTGCGGACGTTCTCGGAGACGGTGATGTCGAACGTACTGACTTTCTTGTTGTTGTAGTCCGCGGCCGTCTTGTAGTAATACAGCGTGTATTCGCCCGGGAAACTGTCATACGGTTGCCAGTAGTCCGGCAGTTTGCCCTGCAGGACGTCACTGCCAAAGGAGAAGGTCTTGTTTTGGAAGTTCCAGGCGAGTTCGTCGAACTCGACACCGCCCAGGGTCACCGGATTGTAGAACTTGATGCCATCGGGGATGTACGCGAAAGCGACAGTCTTCGTTTCCTCGGCCTGGAAGTTTTCTCCCGCGCCGGAACCCAGATTCATTTCAATCTGACGATTGTTCAGATTCACGAAGAACTGGGCGTCCTTGCCGGCGAACTTGCCTTCAAACGTGCTGACACCGAAGGTCTCGACCATCTGGGCCGTCTTGGAGGCGAACTCTTCCGGCGACGTCGACGCAGGCAGCGGATACATCTTGTAATAGTTGCCGGAGCGCTTGCCGCGGAGGACGATCTCGTCCGCAGAATAGCTCAGGATCTTGAAGCCGATGTCTCCCTGATGCGCCTTGTAATACTTGTCGCCCTTCAGGCCGTAGATGTTTCCGGCGGAACCGGCCGGCGTGGCGAAATAATACAGGTTGTAGTTGAAGGAATCGAAGGCCAGGATGGGGCCGTCATCGGTCAGCATGCTGTACAGGGAAGTGCTGGAGCCCTCGAACAGTTCCGTCCACGCGGTCACTTCCGTATCGGTGAAGACCAGCGTGTAGACGAAGCCGCCGATCTGCTGGGTATTGCGGCTCTCGCCCGGGCCGTTGGGATAATAGTACATCACCCAGCCGTTGGGCGCATCCACCAGCAGTTTCTGCACCTCGCCCAGATACTTGGCGATACGGGCGGAGGCGGAATCCTCGAAGATCCGCGCCTCATCCTTCACGCAGGACGGCAGCGTCGCCAAAACCAGGGCGAGGGCCATCAGATATGTGAAAAATCTTTTCATACGGATTGCTTCTTAAGGGTTAGTTGATTTCCAGGGAAGTAAGGTCCACCTTTCCCTCGATCACGTCTTTCTGCCGGCGCAGGACGGCGTCCCGCAGTTCGTCGATCTCGACGTCGAAGTTGTCCTTGAAGTATTTCCGGACCAGGTCGATCTTGGCCAGGATCCGCTCCCGGCCGGGGAACGTATCTCCGACTTTCAAATCCGGGAAAGAAGTGTGGAACTCGTTGTAATGGTCCTTGTTCTTGGTCTCGTCGAAATCGTCTTCCGTGACCGCGCGGCCCGCATCGGCGAGCCATTCCGCGAGCTGTTCCGCGGTATTGGTCACATAGAGGGACAGCACCTCGGCGAAGTCCTCCCGGTCACTGTCCTGGGAGTACGTGGAGAGGAATCCCCGCTGACGGTAGTAGGTGTTGTAACCGGAAGTGCTCCAGTCACCGGCCACGTAGCTCGTCGGGGTGACCTGCTCGAATTCGGGCGTGTAGTTCTTCGTCTGGTTCAGGATGTGGGTGAACTCGTGGTGGATGGTCTTCAAATAGAAATGGTTCAGGTTGGCGGCGGAATTGACATACTTCGGGAGGTAGTTCAGGCCGGCCAGGAAGATCTTCCGGCCGCCCTCGGCCGTACCGAGGATGTAGGTGCCGTTGTTCTTGTATTCCCATTCTCCGGTGTAGAAGAACATCTTGGGGAAGTAGCGCCGCGTGAAGTCGACGCCGGCCACCTCGTCGTAGGTCTCGATGCACACGTACTTGACGATGTGGGCCATCATGATCGAGTACTCGAGGGCCGGGGCGATGGTGTAGTAGCTGAAGTCGGACTCGTTCATCTCGTAACGGTACTTGACCTGGATGTTGTACGGATGGACGTAGTTGGCGTCGAGCCACTTGTCAAAATCATTCTTGGTCTGGGCGTCCACGGTGATGACGCTCTCGGGCGACAGCGTCTCCTTCCGGCAGGAAGCAAGCGCGACGGCCATCCCGAGGCAGACAAATGTCAAAGCGATATATCTTTTCATGGTCGGATGCCTTTATTGGTTGTTTCTGGGATTCGGCTGGAGACCGGCGTCGATACACCGGACCGGGACCTGGATGGCCCGGCGGGGATCGTCGACCTTCAAGCTGTCCGTGGCGGCGGCGAGCTGGCCGTTGCCGTTGACGGCGCGGCGGTAGATCTCGATGCCGTAGCGCTTGATGTCGAACCAGCGGAGGCCTTCGCCCCAGTTCTCGGTGCGACGGCAGTTGAGCACGAGCTGCAGCATGCTTTCCTGGGTGGATCCTTCCGCGTCGATGGCAAATGCCGGATGCAGATGCTTCTTGGCGGTGGGTTCGTCCCACTTGTAATACTTCATCCGATTGTAGAAGTCCGTCACGGATTCCGGAGTCATCTCGATCCTGGAAGAATAGTAGTTGTTGCTCCACAGGTTGAGGTCCTCCATCGCCTTGTCATACTGCTTGAGCATGATGTAGGCTTCGGCGCGGACCAGCAGGGTCTCATCCACCTTCAGCGGAGCATAGACGGTATGGGCATAACCGGTACCGGCCACGGGGTTCGTGATTTCGAACTCGTAGCTGACCTTCCAGAGGATGGTATAACTCAGGGCCGAGACATTGTACGTATGGGTCCTCCAACGGAGGTCGGAAGCGGCCATCGCCGTCGTCGGATCTCCCTTCCAGGGCATCGGGGCGAGCAGCCCTTCCGTCTGGTTGATCAGGGAAGTGTAGGCATAATACTTGGACGAGCCGGAGGAATTGGCGAAGTAAGTGCCGATGTTGGAATAACCGGTATTGATGAGCAGGTTGCACTTGTTGCTGCTGCTGTTGTAAGCGCGGCGCGCATCCCCGATCGTCGAATAGTTGTTCTGCAGCTCGCTGTAGTCGCGCATCATGGTCTGCGGCTCGACGCCGAGGCAGAGGTCCGCGTATGCGACCGCCTTGTCCCACTTCTCATAGAACAGGTAGAAACGGGCCGCGAAAGCGTAGGACGCCTGGCGGGTGAAGTGATACTTGGGAGCCGCATATTCATCCCGGACATAAGGCATGCCTTCCTCGATGTCCTGCTCGATCCGCTCGTACACCTCCTTGACGTTTCCGCGCTCATAGGCGGGATTCAGGCCCCGCTCCGGCGCATCCATATACGGGATGCCCAGGTCGGTGTCGCTCGTCTGGGAGTTGTAGTTGAGGCAGAAGAGGTTCACGAGCACGAAGTGCGCATAGGCGCGGCACATCAGCGCTTCGCCGTAGGACGCTCCCAGGCTCTGGCTGGCCTGGGGACCGCCCAGTTCCTCGATGGCCTCGAGTGCCTGGTTGGCGCACGCGATGACGCCGAACAGGTCCTCCCAAACATTCTGGGGAGCGGAGTTGTTGGTATAGGTGATATCTTTCCAATTCCACAGTTCGTGGAAGAACTCGCCCGGAGAGCCGGTGACGACTTCGGCGTTGTTGTCCATGTCGTCGGCGATGAAATTGGTGATCATCGTGTAGTTGTGCCGGGAATAAGCCGACACCAGCAAGGCGGCGACCTTCTCCTCCGTATCGATCTCGGTACGGTTGTCCGGCATCTGGTCCAGATACTTGTCGCAGGAGACCATCCCGGCCAGGGTCGCAAAAGCCAACAGGTAATATCTCATTTTCATAAGTCAGCTCGTTTAATTATTCCACAATGCACACGGCGACGCGGTTGGACTCGGGAGAAGCCGAGGCATCCCGGTCGGCGCCGAGGGATTCGATGGAGATCCGGCTGGCGGCGATTCCGCCGGACTGCAGCATCGAAGCGACAGCCTGGGCGCGCTCGCGGGCGAGCCGGTCGTTGATTTCGCTTGTACCGGTACCGCTGTCGGCGAAGCCCTTGATGACGATCTTCGCCTTGGGGTTGTCGGTGAGGAGCTGGCAGATCCGGCCGAGCTTGAAGGCCTCTTCCGGACGGAGCTCGGACTTTCCGAGCAGGAAGAACAGGTCATCCGAATAGATGTCCTTGAGCGTGGACGCGGGCACTTCCTTGACCACTTCCTTGACGACTTCCTTCTCGACGACCTTTTCGACCACCTTCTCGACGATCTTTTCCTGGACCTGAGGCGCAGGGACATAGGTGGTGACCGCAGCCGGCCTCTTGGCCGGAGCGCCGCCGAAGCCCACCTTCAGGGTGAGGGTGAACTGCTTCGGGACCGGGACGGCCACACCGCCCGTGTTGAAGAATTCAGGATCCTGGCCGTTCAGCTTCTTGTCGGCGTACAGGAGGCAGAGGTTCGTCGCCTGCAGCTTGAGGGAGAGGGAGCCCAGATAGATGGCCTCCGCCCACTTCTTCGGGAAGTCGTAGCTGAGGGAGACTTCCTTGAGGCGGACGAAATCACCCCGGGCGATCCGCTCGGTGGAATAGTTGTAGGCGTTGTAGGCGAGGCTGAGCGAGGTGTAGGTATTGCTCTGCATCCGGCTGGCGATGGTCGGGATCGTGGTGTAGTTCTCGTCGCCCGGGACCACCCAGCGGTTGGCGAATTCCTTCGGCGTGGAGGTCAGGTCGGAATACCGGTACTTGAACACCGGGTCCAGTCGGACGACGTTGCCGAACGAGCCCGTGATGAAGACATTCAGGCGCAGGCCCTTCCACTCGAACGTGTTGCCGATGGAACCGACGCCGGTCGGATCGGCCGTACCGGAATACTCCAGGAAGTTGAGGGCGTCGCTGCCGCTGGTGGTGGACAGCTGGAAGTTGATGCCCGTAATGGTCTCCTTGCCGTCGGTGTTGATGAACTTCGGAAGGCCTTCCTCGTTCAGGCCGGCGAACGGGATGGAGAAGACGGAGTGGTTCGCATAGCCTTCCATCGCGAAGCCGCTGCCCTTCACCAGGTCGATGACGCGCTTGGTGCTGTACAGCGAGGTGACCTTGTTGTGGGAGTGCGACCAGATGAAGTTGGTCGTCCACTTGAAGTCGCGGGTCCGGACGTTGACCGTGGACAGGGACAGTTCGTAACCGCCGGAGGTCATGCTCGCGACGTTGCCATACTTGGAAACCTCACCACCCAGGCCCATCGTATTGATGATACCGATCAGGTCGAAGTTGTTACGCTTGTACCAGTCACCGGTGAAGTTGACCCGGTTGTCGAAGAAACCCAGTTCCGTGCCGATGTTCAGCTCGTGCTTCTTCTCGAAGGTGAGATCCGGGTTCGCGAGGCTGGAGATGTCGAGAGCCGTCTCATTGTCGCCGGTACCGGGACGCCAGTGGTTGGCCGCCCGGATGACGACGGCGGAGTTGGTGACCCAGGACGGGCCGCTTTCACCGGTCAGGGAGTAGGAAGCCTTGAGAACGGCGTGGGAAAGGTACGGCTGCAAGGAGCGCATCCAAGGTTCGTCGGAGATGTTCCAACGGCCGGACACGTTCCAGGTCGGGAGCCAGCGGGCGGTCCGGGACTTGCCCAGGCGGTTGGAGCCTTCATAACGGATGGTGCCCGTCAGGCTGTACCGGTTCATCAGGGAATAGGTGCCCGTACCGAAGAAAGCGGCGCGGCGCTCGTGCGTGTTGGACAGCGTGAAGTATTCGGAGCCGTCCTCTTCGCCCTTCTTGAAGATGCGATAGTCGTAGATGGGAAGTTCGCCCATCGCGTACTGCATACCCCAGCCGCGGTACCAGGTCTCCTGACGGTCGTTGCTGTTGACCTCCATACCGGCGTAGGCGTTCACCTGGTGGTTGCGGCCGAAACTGTGGTTGTAGGTGGCCGATGCACGGAAGTCCCAGCCGGTCATCTTGTTGTCCGTCCGCTGGTGGATACCGCCGTACGGGAGGACGGTGATCGGGTCGGCGTACTGGACGGACGGATCCTCATAGAGGTAGGAGTTGTTGTTCATGATCGTGGTCGTCTGCATCGCGCGGTATGCGAGCGCCTGGTTGGAGTCGTCCAGGATGTAATGCTGGCGGGACGTCTGCGCGAACTTGCTGGCGAGCAGGGCGGAGAGTTCCAGGTCGCGGAACACTTTCCACTTGAGTTCGCCCTGGAAACGCACGTTGGTCACATCCAGGTCCAGATAGTTCCGGTCCAGTTCGTGGATGATGTTGAACGGCGCGTAGTTCCGGGTGTAATATTCGTTCGGATCCAGCGTCCTGGACGTGTTGAGGGCGTAGGAATACGGGTTGATATCGAACGCACGGTTCACTTCACCGCTCACCACGTTCGTCGACGAACCCAGGGTTCCGGGAGCGCGCTGATGGCGGTAGGAGGCGTTGCCGATCATGTTGAAAGTGAGGGTGCGGCTGATCTTGTACGTGCCGTTGATGTTCGCCGTATACCGGCGGACAGCGCTCTGGAGCGTCCAGCCCGGGTCGTCCATCACGGACAGGGAAGCGTAATAGTTGCCGCTGTCGGTACCGCCGGACATGGAGACCGAATGGTTGTGCTGGATGCTGTTCGTGAACAGCAGGTCGAACCAGTCGGTGTTGCGGAACTCGGCGTCCCGCAGGTAAGCCGCCTTCGCTTCCAGGGTATTCGGCAGGGCGAACTGCTGGGTGACGGGATCGTACTCGCTCAGGAGCTGGTACATCTTTCCGTAGATACCGCTGTTCTCGGCATTGGCGACATTCGCGTAGTTCAGCCAGCCTTTCTGCTCCAGTTCCTGGTATACGGACATCTGGTCCTGGGAATTCATGATGTTGAAGGTGCTGTAGAGCGGCTTCATACGGAACGTGTACTCACCCGTATAGGTCATCGAGCTGTGCCCCGCACGACCTTTCTTGGTCGTGACGACGATAACGCCCGCCATGGCGCGCGCACCGTAGATGGAAGTCGCGGAACCGTCCTTCAGGATTTCGAAGCTCTCGATATCGTCGGAGTTCAAGCCGGCGATGGCGGAGGAGATCAGGGTGTTGGCATCACCGGAGCTCAGGTCCTCGGCATCCACTTCAATGACGTCTTCCATGATGACGCCATCCACGACCCACAGCGGCTTGGAGGAGCCGTAGATGGAGGTGGAACCACGGACGCGGATCTTCGGGGCGGTACCGAACGTACCGGAGACGTTCTGCACGGAGACACCGGCCACACGTCCTTCCAGGGAACGGGAGATATCGGCGATACCGTTCAGTTTCGCCTCGTCGGCGTCCACCTTGACGGAGGATCCGGAGAAAATGCGGCGGTCCACCGAGGTCATACCGGTGACGACCGCCTGTTCCAGCACCTCGGCGTCCGACTCCAGGGCGACGCGGACATTGTCCCGGGCGGGAACGGTCGCATCGCGGTAACCCATGAAGGAGACCACGAGATTCTGCGCGCTTTGCGGCACTTTGTCGAGGACAAAGTTACCGTCCAGGTCTGTGAGGGTGCCGATCTTGGTCTGTCCTTCCACCGTCACGAACGCGCCGACGATCGGTTCTCCGTCTTCCGCGGAGACGACCGAGCCCCGGAGTGTCCGTGTCTGCGCAGAAGCAGTGGCCATTCCAAGAAGGAGGGAACCAACACAGAGCAGATAGGTTAACAGCTTGGTTCTCATTAGATTAGATCAGAGTTTGGTGAATATTGTTAGTTTTAGGTATTCTTAAGTTGCTAATATATAATAAAAATTTTTATTTTACAAATAAACTCTCAAAAAATATTAAGAATATTCACTTTCCGAATAACTTCTTTTGATAATAAAAACCAATCGGGAGAGCTTCCGCCCTCCCGATCAGTAAGGATATGAACCGGATCTTTTACAAACTGTAATCAATCCTTCCCCAGAAGATTCCGTAGCAGCCGTCCTGCACGATGGGCGTCGGAACGCCGTCCACATTGGGCAGATACACCATTTCTTCCAGGAAAGTGTGCGAATGGCCGCCCACGATGAGGTCGAGGTTCCGGGTCTTGGAGCACAGGATCGGGTCCGTGATGTCGCCGGGGGTGTGCTCCTCGTAACCGATGTGCGTCAAGGCGATCACGAGGTCGCAGCCCTCGTCGACCTTCAGGAGGTCCGCGTACTTCTGCACGGTCTCCACCATCGGGAATTCAGGGACGCGCTCGGCGATGTCGCCGGCGACCATCGACTTGAGGTCGCACAGGACGCCGATCACGCCGATCTTCAGGCCGGCCTTCTCGACGATGACATACGGCTTGATGTACTTCCCCGCCTCGAAGGGCGAGAAGTCGTAGTTGCACACGACGACCGGCATCTCCAGCGAGGAAAGCCGACGGCCGAGGTCCTCGAGGCCGTTGTCGAACTCGTGGTTGCCGAGGGTGACCACGTCGTACTTCATCGCATTGAGCGCCTGGACCTCCAGGTTGCCGCCCATCTCGGTGAAGTAGGTCGTTCCCTGGCTGAAGTCGCCCGCGTGCAGCAGGAGCACGTTCTCCGGGCCTTCCGCCACGCGGACGCTGTCCAGGTAGGCGGCCCGTTCGATGATGCCGCCCATGCCGGGATACTCCTCGTCCCGCACCGGCTCGAAATGGCTGTGCGTATCGTTCGTATGCAGGATGACCAGATGGGACTTCGGCTCCGCATTCCGGGCATTCCAGAAATAGCCCACGCCCGCGGCCAGGGCCACGGAGAGGCAGATGAAGAGGATTCTTGCTGTCTTGTCCATACCTTAGTCCTCCATGACGACGCGTCCGTCTTTCTGATAGTCGATGATCTCGCCGGCAGCCTCCTTGGCGCGGATGAAGTCCAGCATCACGTCCTTCATCAGCACCGGGGTGAGCTTCACGTCCTCGGCCCGGGCGCCGACGGCGATGCCGTCCCCGCCGGACAGGAGGAAGTCGATCGTGGCCACGTTGTAGAGGCGCTTCGGGTCGATGGGCGCGCCATCCACCTCGGCCTCCACGAGCTCGTGGGCCTTGACCTTCACGCGGCAGCCGCTGACGGCCTGGAAGGCAGGCGTTTTCGCGAGCTGCTCGAGCAGGCGGGTGAGTTCACTCCCCCGCAGCTTCGCCAGGCACATGTAGTTCTTGAACGGGAACATGGACTCGATGTCGTCCAGGGTGACGGCCCCTTCCGGCATCGGGATGCGGATGCCGCCGTAGTTGGTCAGGGCGAACTCCACCGGCACCTGGAAGTAGTCGGCCGCCTTCGCGCGGAGGGCGTCCGCGACGAGGTTGCCGATCGGGAGGTCGCACTCGGTCCGGGGATTGTCCATGAACCGGGCGTTGTGGCCCACCACTTCCTTGAGGTGCGCCATCCGGGGCTGGACCTCCATGAGCATCGCGGCCACTTCCGGGGTCGCCCCCTCCGTGAAATGCCGCCCGTTCGGGGCGATATAATCGTCCTCGAACGCGCCCAGGGCCGTGTCCACGTTCTCGGCGTTCACCGGGACCACGCCGGTCCGGCTGCCGTCCATCGCGACGCGCTTCCACTCCATCCGCGGCCCCTGCTGGGCGCAGGAGACCGCGGCGAGGAGACAAAGCGCTGCTACTTTTGCTTTAACCATTTCCAAAGGTCTTTAAAGGTAGATTTCTTGCCGTACATCAGGATGCCCACCTTGTAGATCTTCGCGGACGCCCAGGCGCAGACGAAGAAGGTCAGGATGAGGAGGCCGATGGACAGGATGAGTTCCCACATCGGGACGCCGAACGGCAGGCGGGCCAGCATCACGATCGGCGAGGTGAAGGGAATCATCGAGCCCCACCAGACGATGCTGCTTTCCGGCGCGCGGAAGGCGTAGAAGGCGATGAAGAAGCCGAGCAGCAGCGGGACCGTCACCGGAATCTGCAGCTGCTGGGTGTCCGCCTCGTTCTCCACGGCCGAGCCGATGGCCGCGAACAGCGACGCATACAGCAGGTAGCCGAACAGGAAGAACAGCAGGAACGAGACGATGAGCTGCGTGTAGTTCAGGGAGCCGAGCGTGCCCAGGACGGCCTCCATGCCGGTCGGGCCTTCGGCCACGGCGGCGGTGTCGGTCATCGCCTGCAGGCTCTCCAGGTCGATGGTGCTGCCCATGCCGCCCATGTTGGACATCTGCTGCACCTGCTCCATCTTGGAGGAGTCCATGCCGCCCGTGATCTTGTCCATGCCGACGATGCCGCCCAGGATACCGATGATCAGCCCCGTGAGGACGATCCACAGCAGGAACTGCGTCAGGGCCACGAGGGCGACGCCGATGATCTTGCCGAACATCAGTTCGGTGGACTTCACGGAGGAGACGAGCACCTCCACCACGCGGCTGGTCTTCTCCTCGATGACGCTGGACATGACCATGCCGCTGAACAGGGCGATGAACATGTACAGGGCCATCGCGAGGACCATCGAAACGATCATGTAGACCTCGCTCTGGGAGATGGTCTCCTTGCCCTCCTCGTCCACGGTGTAGGACGTCAGATGGACGTTGGAATGGACGTCTTCCATGATCTGCTCCAGGCCGGGAATGTCATAGGAGTCGATGCGGTAGGCCTCCACGGCGTCGTTGATGCGGTGCTCGATGGCCTCGGCCGTCTCCATGCCCATGGGCTTGTCGGCGTAGGTGGTCGCCGTCACGGACTTGGTGGCGCTGTCCAGCGGAGAGATGTACAGGAGGACGTCCGCGTCATACTCGCCCAGCCGGTTCTTGACCGCCTCGGGATCCGTCTCGGAAAGCTGCGTGAAGGTAATCAGCTTGGTATCTTCGAGCTTCTCCATCACGATGCCCGAATTGTCGATGACGGCGATCCGCTTGGAATCGCCCTCCGCCTTGAGCATCACGAAGAGCATCACGGCGTACATGCCGGCGAACAGGATGGGAACGCCGAAGGTGGTGAGCAGGAAGGACTTCTTCTTGACCTTGTTCAGGTATTCCCGCTGGATGATGATGCCTAATTTCTTGAGATTCATACTATTTGCCCTCCCCTTCCGTTTCAGTTACGAGTTTGATGAAAATGTCGTTCATGCGCGGGACGAGCTCGCGGTAGGCGTTGATCCGGATGCCGCCCTCGATGAGTTCGGTCAGGCGGGCCGGCGCCTTCTCGCGGGTGAGGACTTCTGTCTTGCGGGCAAAATCCTCCGTGTACTCGATCTCGACGTTGTCCTCGCCGAAGCGGTGGCGGATGTCGTCCGTCCCGCCGGTGACGACCAGCCGGGCCTTGTTGATGAGGGCGATCTCGTCACAGAGCTCTTCCACCGACTCCATGTTGTGTGTGGAGAGGATGATGGTCGCGCCTTCCTCCTTGAGCCGGAGGATCTCCTTGCGGATAAGGTCCGCATTGACGGGGTCAAAGCCAGAGAAAGGCTCGTCCAGGATCATCAGGGACGGCTTGTGGACCACGGTGGTGATGAACTGTACCTTCTGGGCCATGCCCTTGGAGAGTTCCTCCACCTTCTTGTTCCACCAGTCCTGGATGCCGAAACGGACGAACCAGTCCTTGAGGGCGCGGGCGGCGTCGCGGGAAGACATGCCCCGCAGCTGCGCGAGGTACATCGCCTGGTCGCCGACCTTCATCTTGCGGTACAGTCCGCGTTCCTCGGGCAGATAACCGATGTGGGCGACATCCTCGTCCGTGATGGGACGGCCGTTGAACCAGACCTCGCCGGCGGTGGCCATCGTGATACGGTTGATGATGCGGATGAGCGTGGACTTGCCCGCCCCGTTCGGTCCCAGCAGGCCGAAGATCTTCCCTTCGGGAATGTCGATGGACACGTCGTCCAGCGCTACCTTCGGCCCGAAATGTTTGGTCACGTGTTTGACTTCTATCAGTGCCATATTCGGTTTGTTTTCTGCAAATATAGAAAGAATTTATTGAAATGCAATAATTATTTTCTAAATATTCAAAATTTTTGTTGTTAGTTCGACCAACAAGTCCGCCGGGGTGGCCTCCCCGGCATCGCCACCTTTCCCCTTGAAGTCATAGTCGTTCAGAAGGGATATGACGCGCATCGCCTGTTTCAGCGAATACTTCTTCACGGCGGCGTCGTATTCCTTGAAGAAATACGGATTCACCCCGAGAACCTTCGCCTTGGCGGCGCTGTCCCCACCCTGTCCCGCCTGGATCAAGGCGTGGTATCGCAGGATGCGGTTGAAGTGCGTGAACAGCATGCTCACGGCCATCGGCATGGCGAACTTGGGGGCATCCCCGACATTCCGGGCCACCTTCACGGCCCGGGCGGCATCCCGGAACGACAGGGCCTTCGTCAATTCGAAGATGCTGAATTGCCGGCTGATGCCCACGTTCTTCTCGATATCCTCCGGCGTGATGACCTTCACGCCCTCGGGCAGATTCTTCAGAAGCTTCTCGGTCTCGACGGCGATTCTTCCCAGGTCCGTACCGGTCGATTCAACCAGCAGCCGGGCACCTTCCGGGTCGATCTGCAACCCCCGTTCGCCGTAGAAAGAAACAATCCATTTCTCCGTCTCGTAATCCTTCAGCGGCAGGGACTCCACGATGACCCCATGCTTGAGGACGTTCTTGTACAAGGCCTTGCGCTTGTCCACGGACGCCCCGTGCAGCAGAATGACCAGCACGGTGGAATCCTGCGGGTTCTGACAGTAGGGAGCGAGATCCTCGAGGGTCTTCATGACCTGGGCTTCCTTGACGACGACCAGCTGCCGCTCCGCCATCATCGGAAAGCGCAGGGCGGCGGTAGTCACGGTGTCGGCGTCCGCATCGGCCCCGTAGCAGATGATCTCGTTGAAGTCCTTCTCCCAGTCCTGCAGGCAGTTGTCGATGATGGCCTGGCACAGGAGTTCCGGGTAATAGGGTTCCTCCCCCATCAGGAGATACACCGGCTTGAACATGCCGGATCTGACCTCCTCCAGCAGGTTCCGGACCTGGCGGTCCGTCTCGATATAGGATTTACCGGCCACTACTTGAGTTCGAATTCCACGGTACCCTTGACATCCTGCGCGGAAGCGGCGACTAGCGCCCTGAAGACGCCCTTCTCCGCGACCCAGGCGTGCTTGTCCGCATCGAAGAAACTGAGGGCTTCCTTGCCGATGGTAAAGGACACATCGGCCTTCTGTCCGGGTTCCAGCATCACCTTGGCGAAGCCCTTGAGTTCCTTGGCTGGACGGCCTACGGAAGCTTCTACGTCGGAAATATACAGCTGGACGACCTCGGCGCCGGCACATCCGCCGACATTCTTCACGGGAACGGTCACCGTGACGGTGCCGTCCTCCTTCATGGACTTCTTGCTGAGGCGCGGCTCGCCGTATTCGAAAGCGGTATAGCTCAGTCCATGGCCGAACGGGAAGAGGACACCGCCATGCAGGTCATACCAACGATAACCCACATAGATGCCCTCGGTATACTCCATGTCCAGAACCGGCATTCCGTCGATGGTACCCTCCCGGAGGATACCCGGATACTGCTTCTCCGTCTGGACGGGATTCTTGTCATAGGAAACCGGGAACGTGAACGGCAGATGACCGGAAGGGTTCACGTCGCCGGACAGGACGTCGGCCAGGGAATGGCCGGCCTGGGTGCCCAGGTACCAGTCCTGGACGATGGCGGGGACCTTCTCCACCCACGGCATCGCCACGGCGTTGCCGGAGATGTTCACGACCACGAGCTTATCCGTCACTTCGGCCAGCGCTTCGATGACGGCGTCCTGACCATACGGAAGGCCGTACTGGACCCGGTCCAGTCCCTCGGAATCCTGCTCGTTGGCCTTGTTCAGGCCGCCGATGAAGATGACATAATCAACCCCTTCCGCGGCCTTTACCGCATCCGCGACAAGGGTGGTGGCGCTGCGGGACTCGCGGAGATCCTGTCCGGTGGATACGCCATTGTACTCGCCGCCGACGTCACCCACATAGCCGCGTTCCCAAATCACCTCGGCTTCCGGATACCGGGCCTTGATGCCGTCCAGCGGGGACACTTCCAGTTTCGCTTTCAGCGAGGAGGAACCGCCGCCCACCGTCATCATCTTGACGGCATTCTCGCCCACGACGAGAATCTTCCTAGGATCCTTAAGAGGCAACACACCGCCGTCGTTCTTGAGGAGGACGATGGATTCGGCGCCGATCTTGCGGGCCGCGGCATAGTGTTCCGGCGAGGTCTGGCTGCCGAACGGTCGGTTGCGGTCCATCGACGTGCGGAAGATAAGGCGGAGGAGCCGCTTTACGCGGGCATCCAGCTCTTCGGTTCCGATTTCGCCCTTCAGGATGGCCTCCTTGTACGGGGCGGCCAGGTAGTAGCTGTCATAGGCGTTGGTCTTGCCCATCGTCAGGCCGTCGGTCCAAGAGCCGTATTCCAGGTCCACGCCGTGTTTCGCAGTCTGGAGGGTGTTGTGCACGCCGCCCCAGTCGCTGATTACGACGCCGTCGAAACCCCATTCACCGCGGAGGATCTTGTCAAGAAGAACCTCGTTGGAGCACAGGTGCTCGTTGTTGTAAAGGTTGTAAGCTGCCATGACGGACCAGGCGTGTCCCTTCTGGACCGCGGCCTTGAAGGCAGGCAGATAGATTTCATAAAGGGTGCGGTCATCCACGATGGTATTCGCCGTGTGGCGGTTCACCTCGCTGTTGTTCAGCGCATAATGCTTCACGCATACCGCAACGCCGTTGGACTGGACGCCTTCGATGTAAGGGACCACCATCTCGCCGGCGAGATAAGGGTCTTCGCCCATGTACTCGAAGTTACGGCCGTTCAGCGGGAACCGGTAGATGTTCACGCCCGGGCCCAGCAGCACGGTCTTGTTCCGGTAGCGGGCTTCTTCGCCGATGCTCTTGCCGTAAAGGCGGGAAAGATCTCGGTCCCAGGTGGCCGCCAGGCCGCTCAAGGCCGGGAATGCCGTGATGGAGTCGTTCGTCCATCCAGCCTGGTCCCACTCGTCCCAGAGAACCTCCGCACGGATACCGTGGGGGCCGTCGGTGCACCATACCTCCGGAATGCCCAGACGCGGCACGCCCGGAGAACTGAACTTGGACTGCGCATGGACCATCGCGATCTTCTCGTCGAGGGTCATCTTCGAGAAGGCGTCTTCCACCCGCGCCTCCAGCGGCTGGGCGTCATCCAGATAGACGGGGAGGTTCGACTTCTTCTGGGGAGCCTGCCCGCACGCGACAGCGACAAGGGCGAGGCCGAGGAGGAGGGATCTGCAGTTCATTCGGTCAGCGTTTTAATAACTTACAAATATAAACAAAATCTGCGGAAATCGACTTCCGCAGATCCGAATCAGTATGTCGTCAGACAGACGCCCACCGTCCAGGTGGAAAAAGTGGGACCCGGTTCGGGGAAACGCCGGGCGGAGGCGGGCTGGAACTTGCCGTAAACGCCGAAGTGTCCGAAAGAGACCGCCGCCAGGAAATCGTAGCCGAATGGCTGGATCCGGGCTCCCTTGCTTTCCGTGAACTCCCGGAAATCCTTCTTCGTGATATCGAGCCGGACCCGGGGCATGAATGAGTACTGCGCTTCGGCGCCCAGCCGCAGGGTGGCTTTCCCGAAATGGAACTGGAGGGTAGCGGGTACCGTCACCGTCCACTTCGTGACGGATGAACGGTATTTCGCATTCTTTTCCTTGTATTCCTCAGCCAGCGGCGCGACCAGGATGTTGTTATCATCATCCTGCACGAAGAGTAGATCCCGGATCTTGAACCAGTCCAAACCGGCTGCGGCGCCTATATGCACGCTTCCCCACACGAACGGCCGGTAAAACACGTCCAGGGCCTGCAAGTACGCCTGTCCGGAATCCAGTCCCTGGGAACGGAAGTCTTCCGACCGGACCAAATGGGCCCCGTATCCGATTTCCGGCACGAGCCGGATTCCGAACCGGTCGAACTTCACGCCGCCTTTCCTGGCCTTGACCTCCATTTTCTCAATCTCGGACAACCGGTTCCGGTTGGCCTGATTCTGGGCGAAGGCCGCGGACGCAACCAGCGTCAAGGCCGCCCAAAGGATGATTCTCAAGTTTTTCATCTTCCATTCTTGTCAAGTTCGACATAAGGCATACGGGCGACGGTGGAGAAGCCGGCCGGAAGGATTTCCCGGACGCGGACCAGCTGATGGTCCTCTTCCTTGGCCAAGGACAGGATCTCTCCCAGCAGGTCATTCTTTTCGGGATAGGCCTCGATGCTGTACTTTCCCAGGCCGGCCAGCCAGGCGGCATACTTGACGGCGTCCAGCAAGGTGCCTTTTTCATCGGCGAGACCGTTCTTCAGGGCATCTCCACCGGACCAGACGCGCCCCTGCGCAACGGCCTCGACGGCGTCACGGTCCATGCCGCGGCCGTCGGACACCACCCGGACGAAATCGTCGTAGATGCCGTCGATGTCCTCCTGATACCGGGCCAGTTCCTTTTCGTCAAGCGGACGCATGCCGGAGCCCATGTCGCTGTGTTCGTGCGTCCCGACGGTATAAGGATGGATGTGCAGTTTGCTGCTCAGCGCCTCCCCATACGAGATGACCTGCCCGAACACGCCGATGGAGCCGGTCAGGGTGGCATTGTCCACGAAGATCCGGTCCGTCCCTGCGGAAATCAAGTATCCGCCCGAGGCGGCATAGTCCCCATAACTGGCGATGACGGGCTTGTCCTTCCGGAGCGATTCGATCTCGCGGCGGATCATGTCAGCGGCCACGACTTCTCCGCCGGGGGAATTGACCCGGAAGACCACGGCCTTGACAGAGGAATCGGCCCGGACCTTCGCGACTTCCCGGGCGAACTTCTCCCCGGCGATCCCGCTTCCCGAACGGACGATCTCCCCTTCGGCATACAGGACGGCGACCTTCTTGGAACCGCTCTGCTTCAACGACTCGACATATTCGGACATGGATACTTTCTTCAGGTCGTCCGGGTCGGCCTTGCCGAAGAGGTGGCACAGGTATTCCTCCATCTCGTCCCGGTATTTCAGACCGTCCACCAGTCCCTTTTCCAGCCAGTCACGGGAAGTCGAAAGCTGGAGGGATGTAATCCAGGCGCGGAGTGTATCGGCGGCGATTCCGCGGGAGGAGGCCATCTCCTCCACCATCGGCTCCCAGATGGACCCGAGAAGCGCCTGATACTGCTGCCGGTTCTCCTCACTCATCTCGCTGCGGACATACGGTTCGCCGGCCGACTTGTAGCTCCCGTGCCGGATCAGCTGGATCCTGACGCCCAGGGAATCCAGCAAGTCCTTGTAATACAGCTGGGTGGATGACGGGCCGAACAAGGTCCCGCTGGACCCGGGATGCATGAAGACACGGTCTCCCACGGACCCCAGGTAATAGGAACCCGTATCGAACGAGATGCCGTAGCAGACAACCGGTTTCCCTTTTGCGGCGAAACGCGCCAGGCTCTGACGCAGTTCCTCCCGCGCGGCCATCCCGGCAGATATCATATCGGGCCGGAAGAAAACCATCGCGATGTCGTTGTCTTCCGCCGCCTTTTCAAGGGCACGCTCCACGGAGAGGAGGGATAAGGAAGAGCTCATCGACAGGCCGCCCAGCAGGGAGAACTTGAAACTGCTACCGCTCCGTTCGCTCAGATTGTCCCCGGCGTCGAAATAAAGGATTTTCCCTTTCAGGAAGCCCTGTGCCCCCAACGGTGCGCAGAGCAACAGGGCAAGCAGGAGGCAAGCACATGATTTTTTCATAGTCATTCCACGAAAAAAGGCGGCCGCTAGGCCGCCGATAAGGTTGTCAAAGGATTATTTGTCGAACCGTTTCTCCTTGGCGCGGACAATCTTTTCCTTCATCGCGTCAGCCGCTTCGGTAACGGCCTCCTCGAAGGAGTGGGCGTGGCGCTCGATCACGAGGTCATCACCCGGGAAGCGGGTTTGGAGCCGGACACACTTGTTTTCGGGTTCCGGGGAGAGGGAGAGGGTGACATCGATGTCGCCGAGGTTGTCGAAGAACTTCTCCACCTTGCCGACTTTCTTCTCCACAAAATCGAGCAGCTTCTGGTCTGCATCGAATTTCAGGGACTTCACATTAATCATTTGAGCCTCCGTTTTTTGCCCTGGGATGGGCGTTGTTATACACTTTCTTCAGCCGGTCGACGGAGGCGTGCGTGTAAACCTGCGTGGCGGCGAGGGACGCGTGTCCGAGCATCTCCTTGATGGAGTTCAGGTCGGCGCCGTCGTCCAGGAGGGCCGTGGCGACCGTATGCCTGAGCACGTGGGGGGATTTCCTCCCGGTGATGCCGTACCCGTCGAGTTCCTCTTTCACCGTCCGGTCCACGTAAGCGGGGTACAGGGGCCTGCCCTTTTCCGTCACGAGAAGCGGACTGTCCGCGGGGCTTGCAGCCCCTCTCATCGACTCAACTGCTTTCAAATATAAGCAAATTTCGTGACAAAGTGAAGGCACCACCGGAATTTCTCGCATTTTATCGCCTTTTCCGATGACCCGCAACACCTGCCGGGCCGCGTCGAACGAGCCCGTCTTCAGGCCGATGAGCTCCGCCCGCCGGACCCCCGTCCCGAAAAGCAGGCTGATGATGAGCCGCCGCAGCCGGGCGCGGTAGATTGCCACCGCCGTCTTGTCCGAAGGGGCCGGACCATAGCTGAGCAGGATCTCCAGCTCGTCTTCCCCCGCCCAATGCTCCGTGGCGGCAAAGTATTCATCCATCGACTTTTCCTGATAGTACTCCGGCAGCCGCTTCTCCATCTTGGGCCGCTTGACTCCCCTCGCGGGATTGGATTTCAGCACCCCTTTCTGCATCAGGAACCGACAGTATCCGCTCAGCACCGACATGTGCTGGTGCACCGTCCGCGGCTTCATCCCCCGGTTGATGCAGTCCGCTTCGTACCGGCGCAGCATGGACGGTACCAGCGATTCCACCACTTTCCCCTCACTGAACCGGGCGAAATCATCCAGGACATCCCGGTAGATGGCCTGTGTCCGCGGCGAATACCGCCGGATGTCCCGGATATATGCAAGGTAAGCGTCGATCATGACGTACGGAATCACTTCACGGGCTTCAGCCCCAGTTCCGCGGCCTTTTCCCGCATGAGAGCATCGGCAGCCTCGAAAGTATTGGGGATGATGCCGTCCAGGATGGCGTTCTTGACGGTTTCCTTGATCTGGCCGATGAGGTTGCAGGGCTCGATGCCGAAGACTTCCATGACGTAGTCGCCGGTGATGGGATTCTTCCAGTTGCGGATGGCGTCTTTCTCCTCCACCTCCACGAGTTTCTCCTTCACCAGTTCGAAATTGCGGTGCAGGCGGGCGACCTTGGCGGGGTTCTTCGACGTAATATCGGCATGGCAGAGGACCATCAGGTCGTCGATGTCGTCGCCGGCGTCGAAGAGCAGGCGCCGTACGGCGGAATCCGTCACCCCGTCGTCCACGAGGGCGATGGGGCGGAGATGCAGGCCGACGAGTTTCTGCACATACTTCATCTTCTCGTTCAGGGGCATCTTGAGTCCCTGGAAGATTTTCGGAACCATCCGGGCGCCGATGACTTCGTGCCCATGGAATGTCCAGCCCTGCCCCGGCGCATAGCGCTTGGAGGCCGGCTTTCCGATGTCGTGCAGGAGGGCGGCCCAGCGGAGCCAGAGGTTGGGCTCCCCTTCCTCGCTTTCAGCCACATTGTCCAGCACCTGCAGCGTGTGGGAGAAATTCTCCTTATGTCCCTTTCCGTCAACGGTTTCGACCCCTTTGAGCTGCACCAGCTGCGGGAGGAACTGTTCCAGCAGGCCGGTATCGTCCATCAGGCGGAAGGCCATCGAGGGTTTCTTCGTCAGAAGCATCTTGTTCACTTCCTCGACAATGCGCTCCGATGACAGGATGGACAGGCGGTCCTTCATGGCACGCATGGCGGCCAGTGACTCCGGGACGATGGTGAAAGCGTGTTCCGGAGTGGACAGCTGCGCCGCAAAGCGGATGGCACGGAGCATCCGCAACGGATCGTCGCTATAGGTCTGCTCGGGCTGCAAAGGGGTCCGGATGATGCCGGCGGCGAGATCGCGGATGCCGCCGAACGGGTCCACGAGCGCGCCGTAATCCGCCTTGTTCAGGCTGAAGGCCATCGCATTGATGGTGAAATCCCTCCGCAGCTGGTCCTCTTCCAAGGTACCGTCCTCCACGATGGGCTTCCGGGAGTCCCGGTTGTAAGACTCCTTGCGAGCGCCCACGAACTCCACTTCGATGCCTTTGTAATGCAACATCGCGGTTCCGAAATTCTTGAACACGCTTACGTTGGTATGGACCCTTGCCGCCACGGCTTCCGCCAGGGCGATCCCGCTCCCCTCCACCACGATGTCGATGTCCGTGTTGGGCCGGCCCAGGAAGCAATCCCGGACATAACCGCCGATGACGAAGGCGCGTACCCCGAGGTCCGCCGCCACGTTCGACACCAGGGAAAAAACCGGTGCGTCCAGATATCCTTCCGTTATCGTCGGCATAACATATCCTCCCAGAGCGGAGCCTTTTCCACGAAGACGAAACCGTCCGTCGCCCGCTCGAACATAAAAGTCTTCAACCCATTGGTAATCACGATGTAGCGGACATCCAGCGCGTTGTTGTACCGGATGGCCTGGTCCACCACTTCCTGCGTCAGTTCCACTTCCGGCCGCTTGCATTCGGCGACCAGCAGCGGATGCGCCTGCCGGTCATAGACGACGAGGTCCGCCCGGTAATCCAGGCCGTTCCACCGCAGCGCCACTTCGCTCATCATCATGTGCTCGGGAACCTTCATCCCTTCGTGCAGCACGGAGATGAACCACTGCCTGACCTCCTCCTCGGGGGTCAGCCGGACGCTCTTTTTCCGGAGCGGGTCCCAGACCATATCGCTGTGAATCGGCATGCGCTGCAAAGATAACGATTATTTGTGCGCTTTACGCATCGCCTTCCGGATGACCGGAAGGACCAAGTCCACGTACCGCTGCATGCCCAGGTCCGTCAGATGGATCGTGTCGGCCGTGGACTCTCCGTCGGGCTCGGTCATTTTCGCGGCGGGAATGTAGTAAATCTGCTTCTCCCCCTGCTTCTTCAGGCGCTCGAAGAGGGCCTTCTGCTCGAAGTTCTTGTCCTCCACTTCCTTCCGGATGGCGCTGTCGAACAGCGTATGCGGGAAGATTACGTCCTCGATGAAAATCACCGGGACATCCGGATGGGCATCGCGAAGGATGCGGAAGAACTCCTCGCCGTGTTCCTTGATCATCGGGGCGTAGGCATTGGGCGCGTAATCCAGCACATACACAGCCGGATCGGGCACGGAGGCCATCAGACGGGCGATTTCCAGGTCCAGGAGGGCGTTCCCGCTGAATCCCAGGTTGATGACCTCACGGTCCAGGGCACGGGAGATCATGTTCGTATGGGCCATGCCCGGACGGCTGGCGCTGCACCCTTGCAGGATGCTGGTCCCATACATCACCACCGGACGCTCCCGGCGGGGCGAAGCGACCTGCGACGGCTCCAGGGAAGCCCCTTCGTCCACACCGATCTCAAGGGAATCGATGCCGTCATACAACGACAGGTACAGCATGTACTCCCTCCACTCCGGGGTCATGTTCTTGACCATACAGTCAGTGCTCGTCTTCTCCTGCGAGGGCCGGCCGACACCCGCGGGACGCCAGGTACCATCGACCAGGATATAAAGGTCAAGCCCGCGCACGCCTGTCGGATTCATGTTGGAAAGCCAGCTTCCATAGGTCGATGTCCACCGCGCATGGATGGAAGTGGAATTGGACCGGAAACGGATGTACAGGCCGGCGCTTTGGGTGCCGAGATGCCAGACGGGACCGCGGGAAACGCCTTCCAAAGCCGCAGGAAGACGCTGATAGGGTGTTTTCGTCGCATCGGATGCCTTTCCGTACACCGGGAAGACCGACGCGTCGGTGAACACCTGGGCGGAGAGGGCCTGGCAAAGGAAGGCCAGCAGGACAAGGGTCAATGTCTTTCTCATAGCAGGGGTCCGGCGTAGATTTTCAACAGGATGGGACGCAGTTCTTCCGGCGCGGCGGAAAGATGCTTCTCGAAGGCCGCTTTCTCCGCATCGGTGTAACCGCCGTTCGCAGTGCCGAGCAGGAGATCCGCCGCAATGCGGTTGTTCGGCCAGATCCGGTATCCGGCGTGGATGCGACGGTCGATAAGGCCTGCCGTCTCACGGCAGAAAGCATTGACGGGCAGCCCTTTCCAAGGTGCAAGGTCCGCGGGTGTCACCGGTTCTCCGACCGCGTAGTGCACCCGTCCCTTCGGCTGGGTGATACCGGCCAGGATGCTGCCCAGGTCCTCCCCGGGTTTCTTCTCATACCGGCCGTCCCGCGCAAGGGCGGCCAGTTCTGCCGCCTTCAGCACATCGCAGGGCTCCCATTCGTAGGAGACGGAAAGCGGGACGATATGCAGGTCGGCGATGTCGCCGGCCATTCCGAACATCTTGATGATCCCCTGGTCCGTCAGGTCCACGCCGTCTTTCGTCCGCCCGTTCCGCTGGGCGATCCAGATGGATTCCCGCTTCTCCAGCAGGGTCCACCGGATATACTCCGACAGCCGCTGGGAACTCTGGAGGAACTCCCGCGGGGAGGAGACGGTCGTCGGCCGTTCCACCCGGAACATCTTGTTGGATTTGCCGAAATCCACCACCAGGTCGCCCTGCATCAGGTTGGCGCCGAAAGTGATCTCGGACGTACGGTGCCCCGACCGGTCCAGCAGGACCTGGAAGAAGGTGGCATCCAGGGTGATGTCGCGGTGGTTGGACACGAAAAGATACCGTTCCTGCGGGTCCAGGCGCTCCATCCCTTCTATGGTCACGCCGTCCGTGGTCTTTTCCATCACGGACGATACCACCGGCACCATGAACCGGTGCTGGAACTCGTCCACGGTGCGGCAGGAAGCCACAGCCCCGGCTACCACCTCGAAAGGCTTGTCGGGGAACAGCCAGGTACAGACAGTCCTGAACTGGGGATACGCGACGATACGGTGCATCGCCGCCGGAATCTCCGCATCGGTATAGGGACGGATATCGTCAAACATGCTTGGATCGTTTATCGATGAATTTCACGGGTTTGCGGGATTTCGCGGGATACAGGACGGCCGCCACTTCCGGAACGGGGCGGATCTCGATGCGGGGCGCCACCCGGATGCGGGAGCGGAAACGGTCCTTGAGGTCCTTCACGACATCGAACTCCGGCTGGTACTTCAGGCCCACTTCCACGAGCACGTCGTCCGTTCCGGCATCGCTTTCGTCCACGATGACCACATAGTTCTCCACATAGTCGGCATTGTCCAGGACGTCATTCACAGCCGGCGGATACAGGGTGGTTCCCTTGAGTTTGATCATGTTGTTCTTACGCCCCACAAGCGGCGTAAGGCGGTACGACCAGCGTCCGCATTTGCACTGATCCGTGATCTTGGCGGCCATGTCGCCCGTACGGAAACGCAGGAGGGGCATTCCTTCCACGCCCAGCGTAGTGACCACGATCTCGCCCACTTCCCCGTCGGGAACGGGCAGGTTGTCCTCGCCGATGATCTCCACGATGATCAGTTCCGGATGGACGTGTCCGCCGCATCCGTAAGGGCATTCGGAGAAGGTCGCACCCATCTCGGTGGAAGAATAGGTCGCGAACAGGTCCACGTCCCATTTTTCCTTGATCCGGCGCCCCAGCAGGTTCAGGTCGAAATGCTGGTCCCGCAGGCCCTCGCCGATGCCGATGATGCGCTTCACCGAGGAGTTCTTATAGTCGATGCCATGCTCTTCCGCATACTGGATCAGGCGCAGGATGAAGGACGGAACGCACATGATCGTATCCGGTTTCAGGCGCAAGATGGTGTCCCACTGGAGTTCCGGGATGCCGTTGCCCACGCGGATGATGCTGGCGCCGAGCGCCCGGATACCCAGGAAGTAGGCCAGCCCCGCCATGAAACGCTTGTCGATGGTCGTCATCAGCTGGACGATGTCCCCGGGCTTCACGCCGGCGCAGGAGAAGGACTTTTTCTCGTTGAACGCCAGCCGCTCCAGGTCCTTGTCCGTACAGCCGAAGGTCACAGGGTCGCCCAGGGTGCCGGAGGTCGTGACATAATCCACGATCTTCTCCTTCGGGCAGCACAGGAAATCGTCGTTGAACAGCTGCAGGTCCTTCTTTTCGGTGAAAGGAATCTTCACCAGGTCATCCAGCGTCCGGATCTTCGTGATGTCGATATGATAGCTGTCGAACATCCGCCGGTAATACTTCGAATGTTCCGCCAGATATTGCAGGGCCTCCGCGAGGCGTTCTTCCTGATAGGCCTTGATGGCTTCGGGCCTTTCAAACTCAATGTCTGCCATAATCAATCTCTTCTATCCAATCGAGGAATTCGGCCTGCCAACGGGCCGTCTCCTCCGTAAATTTTCCTTTGTCCGCACCGAAACCGTGCCCGCCGGCGTGATAGCGGAGGGTGCGGTGCGGTACGCCCTTCTCAGTCAGAGCGGCGTCCAGCAAGTCCGCGTTCTGCGGATCCACCACCGGGTCGTCATCGCATCGGAGCAGGAATACCGGCGGCGTATCCGACCGCACGTGCCGTTCCAGCGAGAGCGAATCCCGCAATGCCTGGTTGCCCGTTCGTCCCTCTCCCAGCAGGCCCCGGCGGGACCGCTTGTGGGTGCAGGGCTCCCGCATCGACACCACCGGATAAATCGGGGCTACGAAATCAGGCCGCAGGTCAGCCCCGTCGCCCGTTCCCGTGAAATCCGTACCGAAGAACTCCCCCGCCGACATCACCAGATGCCCGCCCGCGGAGAAGCCCATCGCGCCCACTGGACCGGCATACTGCGCCCGGACTTTCCGGATCGCATCCTGCAGGTCGGTGATCATGTCGGGATGCCGATGTCCCCGGAAAAGCAACCGATATGAGGTGATGAAATCCTGCACCCCGGCCGTGCGATAAAGCAGCACGTAGGCGGCGATGCCTTCGGAAGCCAGCCATTCCCCGACGAGCCGGCCCTCCCCTACCTTGTCCAGCCAGAAATAACTCCCGCCCGGACACACGACTACGGCGGCCTTCGGCTCCCCTTCCGGCAGATACGCCGTCAAGGTCTGGGCCCGCAAAGCCGTGCAGAGCACGAGGAGCACGAGTATCAGCAGTCTTCGCATTTACTGCAAATATACGTCAAATTGTCGGGATTGCCTGCAATACGGGCGGCTGTCAAGTATTTTTCTTCGTCTTCCTCATAGGCCGTGACCTGCATGTCGGGATGCGTGAGGGCTACCAGAAGGGCATAGACGCCGCATCCGGCCTCCCGGACGGTGATCTCCGAACCCGTCAGGGCTTCGACCTCCGCCACAGTTTCCGGCGTCAGGACCCGACGGCATTCCGCCTGCGCGTCATGTCCCTTGTAAAGGTATAAGTAACGGACATAGGTGGCATTATATGCCGCCGTTTCTCGCTCCCGGCGTATGCGAGCGTATTCCTTTTCATAGTCGTGACGTATCTTCCTCGTGAAGGCGGGAAGTTCTCCTTCCGGCACATCGAACCGCTTCCCAACCTCCATATACAACCCGGCTTTCCGCAGCAGGAAATCATGCTTGGGCAGCGCGTAGCCGAAACCATGGATATAGAGCGGCAGGACAGACAGACCCAGTTCCCGGGCGGCGAGGAAAGCACCCCGGTGGAAGCGCTGGATCCGGCAGTCCGGACTACGGGTCCCCTCCGGGAAAATGACGATGGAATAGCCCCGCGAAACGAGGTCTTTCATGTGGACCATGTTCTTTTCCAGCCCGTCCATGACGGGATAGAACTCCGCCTTGCGGATCAGGTAGCCGTAAAACGGACTGTTCCAGACCCATTCGTTCGTCAGGAGAATCACCTTCGGATGCAGGGCCAGGATGGGCAGGACATCAAAGTGGGACTGATGGTTGCAGATATAGACGGCCGGTTTCGAGAAATCCTCGCCATACGGGTTGGACAGGGTGTACGGACACCCCGGAATGGCCTTGATGGCCAGCCTGGCCGTCTTCATCAGGGCGGTGCGGTAGCGTTCCCGCTTCCGAGGCGTCGGACCGCCCAGGAACAGGAAGAAGGTCCAGACGGTCAATCCCAGCATGGCCACCAGGAACACGACGAAAATGTAGCCGGTGCGGATGGACCTTCCCAGCGTCCAAGGCACCTTGCGTGGTTGGCCTTTCTTCGTCGTCAGGAAGCGGAACAGCAGCGGCGGCAGGTAGTAAGCCATCGCCACCACGGTGAACATGCCTACAACCGTCACCGCGGCCAGGGACCGCAGGGCCGGATGCTTCGCCACGATGAGGGCGCCGATGCCGATGAACATGATAAGGGCCGACAGGACCACGGCGTTCTTGAACGACCGCAGGATCTTCTTGCCGGTCGCATACTCGTACATGAGGCCCTCGGTCATGAAGATGGTATAGTCGTCGCCCTGACCGAAAATGAAGGTCGCGAGGATGATATTGACGATGTTGAACTGCAGACCGAACAACCGCATCGTCCCCAGGATCCAGATCCAGCCCACCGCCAGCGGCAGGAAAGAGGCCAGGCTCAGTTCGATGCGGCCGAAGGATAGCCACAGGAAGAAAAAGACGATCAGGCTGCACAGGAGGCCGATCCGGTCGAAATCGTCCGACAGCAGACGCACCAGCGTGCCGGACACGTCATCCGTCGAAAAGCAGAAGGCGCCGTCAGGCAGCGCGGCCCGAAGCGCCGCTTTCGTCCCTTCCAGGTCCTCCGTCTTCAAGTAATTGACCAGCTGGACCTTGTCCTCACCCGGAAGGTACATGGCCGCACCGAGCAAATCCGTAACCGGAGCGAAATAATCCACATCCTGCACCGTCCATTCCGTATCCAGCGCATCGAAGAACGGCTGGAAGGCATGGGCCGTGAAGCCCGACTTCAGACCGGCGTCGATGAGACGGTCCGACAGGTCGGGATGCGCTTCCCGGAAAGCGTTCCAGCGGGCGATACGTGCCATTTGTTCCCGCTTGGAAGGGAGGAAGGGACCCAGACCGGAAACGTCCTTCAGCAACGGCGCAAGCGCTTCATTGCACTGAAGTGCTTCTTCCGCCGTTGTGCCGGAAGCCACCACATAGACCGTGGACGCCCCGTCCGCCGAAGCGCCCATTTCCTCCAGGATGGCGAACCCGCGTTCCTGTTCGGGAGTCATGTAATTGATATGGTGCATATCCGCGTCGAAGGACACATCCCGGCTCAGCCAGAACAGGAGGGCCGTCAGGACGAGAAAGGCGCAGAAATTCGGGGACCGGTGGATATGCCGGTCGAAATCCAGTTTGACGGTGTTGCGCGGCCGGGAGGCCGCCGGCACGAAGACCGGCAGGAAAACGAGCACGAACAGGATCGTCCCCACCAGCATCATCGCGCCGATGAAGCCGAAATCGTGCAGGGCCTCGGCCTTCAGCAGCAACAGGGACAGGAAAGCGCCCACGGTGGTGATGTTGCCCACCAGGAGCGGATTGACCTGGTCGGCCAGGGCCTTGCGCTTGTCCGGCTGGTATTTCAGATGGTCCACATAGTGGAGCGGATAGTTCACGGCGATGCCGATGATCATGGAGCCGATGCCCAGGACGATCAAGGACACCGAGCTTTTGAACAGGGCGATGATTCCCAGGGCGAAGAGCGCGCCGGCGAGAATGGATACGAGAATCCAGAATACGTCGGCAAAGCGCTTGTAACTCAGCCAAAGGACCAGGCAGATGAGGATGGCGGCCAGGGCCAGGGCCAGGAAGGAGTCTTTCTTGATGCGGGATGCATTCTCCACGGCCACTTCCGGACCACCCGTCGAGAATACGGTAACATCGGGAAACTCCGCAGCAGTCCGGGCTTTTACCGTGTCCAGGAGGGCCTTCAGCTGGGCATTCCGGCCGGACTCGCTGCCACCGAAGGGGGAATTGAACAGGACGACACCGGTACGGCCGTCACCCGTGAACAGAAAACCGTCTTCCACGCGGCTGCGGGTAGCGGGGTTCAACGCCTCCAGCCGCTGCAGCACCGGGGAGAACAGGCCCAGCGGGTCACTGCGGAGATACTGGGACGTGAAGCCCGAGGCCATCGAGTAGAAACTCCGGCGGTTTTCCTCCATCCGGTCCGCCACATATCCGGGAACGGCGAGGAGAGAGTCCATCCTGGCATAGTCGGATTCCGTCAGGAAATACGGCCAGTTGGAACGGATGAAACCGAAGACTTCATCCACGGCACCCGCATCGGCGGAAACCTGCAGGTCGGGCACCATCGAAGCCGTATCGGCCTCTGCCCACAGATCCCCGAAAGCCGTCATCGCGTCCATCAGCCGGTCGGAGTCATCCCCTTCCGATTCGAAGAAAACGGCCATCCGGTCCTGTCCAAGACGGTTGTAAACGTCGGAATACCGCCGGCTCTCCTCGCTCTGCGGCAGGAAAGCGTTGATATCCTCCTCGTAATCCATCCGCAGGGCGGAGAGGGCACAAAGCCCCAGTAGGACGGCCATGATGATGAAGGCGGCCCCTTTGTGCGCCGACAACCAATCGTAGATATGCAGGACTACTTTCTTCATCGGCCCAGGAGCATCCGGGGATAACCATAGACCAGGGCGAGTACGCACAGAACGGTGTTCAGCACACTGATCCGGAAGAAATCGGCGAAGGGTCGGAAATGGGAGACGCGGTCCTCGGGATAATACACACGTACCGGAACGGGAACCAGTTTCAATCCCTTCCAGGCGGAGAAGACGAGAAGCGTCAGTTCCGCCTCATACCGGGCGGTCAGGAGTTTCAGGGACGGAAGGTCTTCCAGGGGATAGACCCGGAATCCCGTCTGCGTATCAGGAAGTTTCCGTCCGGTCTGGACGGTGAACCAGAAATTCGAGAAACGGTTCGCAAAGGTGTTGCCCGACGGCATCCCCTCGGCCGTGAGATTCCGGCTGCCGATGACCAGGGTACGCTCCCCTGCCGCGGCCACGAGGGCCGGGATGTCTCCGGGGTCGTGCTGACCGTCCGCATCAAGCGTGAGGGCGAATCGGTATCCCTGCCGGCGGGCCTCTTCCAAGCCGGTCTTGAGGGCGCGGCCTTTGCCCCGGTTCCTGGTATGGCGGAGCACATGGACCGGAAGGTCCTTCAATGCGTCTGCGGTCCCGTCCGTACTTCCGTCATCCACGACGATTACCGACAGTCCCTGCCGCAACACGCCACGGACCACTTCCACGACGGTTCCGCCATTGTTGTAGGACGGAATGACGGCACAGATATGACGGGGATCGGTCATTCCACGGAAAGGCTCATTTTTGCAGAAAGGACATCGCCGTAGAGGACCTCCACCTCCCGGGTACTTCCTTCTCCGGACAGGTTGTAGCGCAGTTCCTTCCCCGCTTCCGGTATGACGGGGCTGGTGAACTTGATGTTCTTCGCCCCCACAAGCCGGACCTTCGCGTCAGGGCCGGCCATCTGTCCGATCAGCTCGATGGCGATCTCCACCAGGCAGACGCCCGGCGTGATGGGATAGCCCGGGAAATGACCTTGATAGACAGGGCTGTCCGGAAGGAGACGGAGCGTAGCCCCCGCCGCATCGGACGAAACGATCTCGTAGAGGATTCCCCGCAGCATCTTATTCTTTCTCAAAGAGTTTCGCATCGACCGGCCGGTTCGTCACCACATCCTTGAACTCCAGTTGGGTCCAGTCACCATCGGGAGTGACCAGCAAGGCGGAGCGGATTTGCAGGGACTGCTTGTCGGCATGGACGATGATTTCCCGGAAAACGGACTTGAGATCCCGGCGGACCGGTACCAGTCTCACGGCCAGGTCTTCCCCTTCCAGGGCCGTGGCGGTGAAATCCTTCTCCGTCGGAATCCGGAAACGGCGGCCACGGATGGCGAGTTCCCCCTCGGACACGAAGACGCTCCGGTAAGGCTTCAGCACTTCCCAGCGAAGGCGGTCCGGTGCGGCTACGACCATCCTTCCCTCGCTGACCAGATCTTCCGTCAGCATCGCGCTGTGGCGCGTCTGGACGAAGGAAAGCTGCAGGGTTTCGAAGGTATTGGCCGCTTTCAGGCGGTCCAGAACGTCGTTCTGGGCCGATGCGGAGAATGCCAGGACAAGGCCGGCCAGGAAGAGGATCAGTCGTTTCATCATCGGGCAATCAACACGCAACCGGTCATTACAAGAAACACACCAAGCCACTGCACCCAGTTCACCTGCTCGTGGAAAACCAGGATGGCGGCCACCATGCCGAACGCGTAGCTGAGACAGGACAGCGGATAGGCGATGCTGAAGGGGAAATGCTTCAGGATGTACAGCCACAAAACCGTGGCGACTCCGAAGGAAAGACCGCAGAACAGGAACCACCAGTTGGTAAGCTGGCTCTTGAAAAAAGACCAGGACCAGCTGAACGGTCCCGAAGCGGCCAGCCCCAGTTTAAGCAGCACCTGCCCCCCGCAGAGGAACGCGCTTTGCGTTACGGCTAAGACGATGAGTTTCCACATATCTTGCAAAAGTACGGAATCCGCGCCACAATTGCAAAAAAAGCGGGTCGCCCCACAGGGGCGCCCGCTCTCTTTTCCAAGGCAGGTGAAGCTTATTTCTTCTTGCCGAGAAGGCCGCCGAGGACACTGCCGGCGATGCTGCCGAGCACGCTGCCGCCGGTATTGGTCTTGGGAGCCGCCTTGTTGCCAAGGAGCGCACCTCCGAGCACACTGCCCAGGATGCTGCCGCTTCCTCCCTTGAGGGTGAGGAGGACATCGTTCAGGTCCACGTCGCCGTCGCCGTCCTGGTCCTTGATGATGTTCTTGAGACCGCCCATGATCTTGGGGATGAAGGCGAGGAGCGCGGCGCCGGCGGCGCCGAGCTTGAGTTTGGAAAGGACATTGGAGTTGAAGATGTTGCCGGCAAGGGCGGTCACAGGGCTCGTGGCCGCATCGGCCTGGCCGGTGAGGAGACCCTTGATCTGGTCAAGTCCGCCCGGGGCCGTCGCCGTCTTGGCGAGGGAGCCGAGGATGGAGTCGGACAGGCCGCCGAGGACCTGCTGCTGGAGGTTGGCCGGGATCTGGATGTTGCTTCCAGCCACGTTCTTGGTCACCTGCTGGAGGATGATGTCGCTGAGATTCATAAAGCTATGGTATTAGTGTTTGTGTTTCCGTAGTGGCAAATATACAAATAAAAAGAAAAAAGACCGGATTTTTCCGATCTTTTTTCAAGTACACTCTCAGGGGCTCGAACCCTGGACCCGCTGATTAAGAGTCAGCTGCTCTACCAACTGAGCTAAGAGTGCGTTTCAGTATGTCCGGAAGACTCGCTTCCTTTGTGACCCGTTCGGGGCTCGAACCCGAGACCCCAACATTAAAAGTGTTGTGCTCTACCAACTGAGCTAACGAGTCTTCCCTTCCTCGTATTGGCTTTTCCCAAACGGGATTGCAAAGGTAGGCATTTTTTTCGAATCCGCAAGGAAATATTTGATTTTTTTAAAAATTCTTTGAGCCTCCAAGACCAATGAATCGTCCATGAAGACGAAGTAGGAGATTAAAAATGGAATGTTTATCTTTGCGTCCCAAATGTAAAACTGACATGCACAGCAAACTGTTATATTTGACCTGGACCCTGCTTTGCCTTTCGATCTGTCTTTCCTGCAACAAGGAACCTCAACACCCCACAAAGACAGTCGCAATCTCCTATGATGAATCCTATGGCCTGACCCGGCTGTATCCGGAACTGGAAACATCTCCTTTCATCAAGTATGACGCAAATCTAGGTTATTACCTCATCTCGGAAGAGAAACAACGGAGCCTGTCCTACCTCGACGTTCCCACCGAATTTCAGACACTTACGTGGGATTCCGTTCCGCTTCCTTCCTTTCTTTGCGGCGACAACGCGGGAATAACATTGACCCATCCCGGTGTATTCATTGAAAACCGGAACGACTTTCCGGTCTATACCTCTGTCGACGCCATCCTCTTCAACGACCAAGGAAAGGCGGAATTTGTACTCTCTGAAAACGGGACCTCCTTCTATCTGGCCAAGGAGGACGCCATCGACCGGGACCCTGTCCGGAACAGGGAGGTCCAAGCCATAGGGCCCCTCTTCCACGCTCCCTTTTCCGACGGGGAACTGCTGCTGCCGTCGCTCTCTGTCCGGCCCAACACGCTGGATGAGGACGCCTTCACCCGCAAAGAAGAGTATCAGATGCAACTAAAAGCCAGCTGGATGATTCCGCTGGCCTTTACCGGAGAGATCCAAGCAGAAGGCGCTCCGACGCTTCCTGTCGCGCTGGATGGAGCCAGCCTGGGAGCCCCCGGTAACGCAAAGCACAGAATCAAACAGAACCTCGAGAACAAATACCTTCCCTTTGACTGCCGGATTACGCCCGTGTTCACGATGGAAGGGAAACAACCGGTCTATCTGGACAGTTTCATCATCAAAAGGGAAGAACAAGTGGAATACTCCTATGAATTCAGCCCGACGGAAGACAACTGGAAAGCCTCCTTCCATTTCCTGGTCTCTCCCGCCCGGGGACAGGATGAATTCTTCTCCAAAGATCACGGATACCTGAGAATCTGGTACACCAAGTTCACCGCCAACCTTGAGGAAAGCCGATAAGTGTATTCAAAACAATAGAAAGAAGAATGAAAAAAGTGCTGCTGGGACTCGTCTGTCTTCTGAGTCTTGTTTCTTGCAAAAAAGGGCCCGTCACAGTCGTCTATCTATTAAGCGTATCAGCCGAAGCCACTCATCCCGACGAGATCCCGGATCCTGAAATGCGCAATATCTATGAAACACTCTTGCGCGATCTTCAAAAAGACCTCGATCCCAATTATTATTCTCTCGATCCACGAGTAATAGGTGCAGTTATCGACCGGGCAGTATTGTCGATGGATCCCAAAGACGTTCCTGCTGAAGACGAACACAGGATCGCGGAGTTCAATGATTATCTGCCCAAACTCAAGGAGATCGAAGCCTCGTACCGGAAACGGATTGAAGGTCTCGAGAAAAGGGACGGGGTATCTTTCTGTATCAATGGCAAGCTTCTCTTGCTCAAAGCGCGGGAAGATTCCAAAACGGATGGCTATCTGAAAGAATACCAGTTCGAACTGAGATACAATTAAGATGAGAACTCCTTGATCCGCTGCTCCTCGGACAGGCGGCAAACAAGGAGGCGGTCCGCCGATTCCGCAACGATATAACCCTCAAGGCCTTCCACCACGACGGTCTTTTCGCCGGCCGTGTGAACGAAACAGTCTTTGCAGCCGTACAGGCGGACATCGCCGCCGATGACGGCGTTTCCGTCGGCATCGGGCTCGATGTGCGTCTTGATGGACCCCCAACTTCCAAGGTCGCTCCAGCCGAGGTCCTCCGCGATGACATAGATTTTGCGGGATTTCTCCATCACGGCATAGTCGATGGAAATCTTCTCGCAGGTCGGGAACAGCCGCCGGAGGACGGACGCTTCGGCATCGGTAAACAAAGCGGGAGCAATCGTGTCCATGACCCCGGCAATCTGCGGCGCATAGGCCCGGAGCTGGCCGGTGATGGTCTTCACGTTCCAGACGAAGATGCCGGCGTTCCAGAAATAGTGTCCGTCAGCGACGTAGGCTTCCGCTGTCGCCGCATCCGGTTTTTCCTTGAAGGCAGACACTTTCACCAATTCGCCCCGCACGGCATCGGCCGCGTAGATGTAACCGTAGCCGGTCTCGGGACGGGAAGGGGTGATGCCCACGGTGACGATAGCGTCGGTCCCGTCCGTCGCAGCCAGGGCCTTGCGGATCACTTCGGCGAACTCGGCGGTCTTGAGCACCAGCGCGTCGGCGGGGGTCACGACGATGTTGGCCGTCGGGTACCGCTGCTGGATCTTCCAGCAGGCGTAGGCGATGCAGGGAGCCGTGTTCCGTGCCTCCGGCTCCGCCAGGATCTGCTCCAGGGGGATGTCCGGAAGCTGCTCCCGGACGATATCCACATACTTTTCGGAGGTCACCACCCAGAACTTGTCCGGGGCACAGACAGGCAGGAAACGCTCCACTGTCAATTGGATGAGCGACTTCCCCACCCCGAGGACGTCGATGAACTGCTTCGGGCGTTCCGGGGTGCTGAGGGGCCAGAGTCGGCTGCCTATGCCGCCGGCCATGATGACTACGTGAGTATCCATAATTTCTTCAAGTGTACAATATTACACATTTTTGCGCGAAAAACCATATATGTGGCGACGAAATGGGGTCCAGGGGCAAGGAAATGGAGGAAGATGTTTATTATAATTCTTATCTTTGTCAAAACACGGACACAAATGAGAACAATTGACATTATCATCAAAGGAACGGTCTATTATTGTGATTGTTTCTCACAAGCAGAAAAGAACGAAGATGACAGCATTGATTGGGACTTCGTTGAGAGCCGTCTCCTCATAGAACCTGATTCAGTTGAAGCAGAAGGGATCGTATATGAGAGAATAGATGAGGATGATGAAGATACTTGGCAAGAGAAGTGCAACAACTTCTGGTCATTAGCAATGGATGGTTATGACTTTCCATTTGAGATGTGGGTATCAGATTACCAAGAAACTCTTGTGTACAAACTTCAACTTGAAGATGATGAGAAGTTTGATATTCACAAGCTCACATTCATAGTTTCATATGAGTTCATGGTACTCGAAGATGCTGGTTTGTTTAAACCAATAATGTATGGTGACAAACAGCTTGAAATGGAGCCTGAAGAAAATGACAATCACGTCGCTGAAGCACTTGGCAGTGCACACGCATGTGTATATGAGTTTAATGAATACAATTTACTTGTTAAACCAGAAGATGAAGACTACATGGAATTACCTTATGCGAAATAATGAATGGGAGGACTTACCCCTCCCATTCTTTGTATATAATGACCTGAGGAGGTTTTAGGAACAGAAGCCATATCCGGGACCATGTTCCGAACGGGTCACAAAGGACAGCCGAAAGGTTGTTTTTTTTTGCTTCCTTTTCGCTTGCGCGGAGTTTCCGCATAAGCGGGCTGTACCTTTGCTGTCAAAACCATAACAGCAAAGCGTATGAAACCTTATGAAATGCAGTGGAGCAGTGCCACGCCCGGCCTGCTGGTCATCCTGCTCGACCAGAGTGGGTCCATGTTGGACAACTACGATGGAAACGATTCCAAAACGGTATTTGCGGCGAAGGCGGTGAACCGTGTCATCAACACGATTATCCAGAAGAACTTTGACGGGGAAAGCCCGAAGAACCGATGCTTTATCACGGTCATCGGCTATGACAATTACGTGCAGGAACTCTGTTCGGGCTACTTGAAGGACCTGGATGAGAAACCGGTACGGATCGAGGAGGTGATGAAGAAGCAGAGCGACGGGGCTGGCGGTTTAGTGGAGATTCCCTACAAGATGCCGGTTTGGATCGAGCCGGTCACCCGGGATGGTGCTACCAACATGAAAGGTGCTTTTGAGATGGCGAAGGCCATCGTCAAAAAATGGTTGGAGGACAAGCCAGGGCATCCCGCTCCCGTGGTCATCAACATATCCGACGGAGCTCCGTACTATGATAACAAGACCGTGGAAGGCTGCATGGACGAGACCACCCTCTCCGCAAAGGAACTGATGGAACTCAGTTCTGAAGATGGTAACGTGCTCCTCTTTAACGCGCTGATCAAGAAGGCGGGGCAAAACATTGTCTTCCCGTCGCATCTGAACGAAGGCAGCAGTCCCGAAGCCCGCTTCCTATTCAACATCTCGAGCGAGATTCCGGATGCTTACTTCGCCGCTGCGTCCAAAAGCGGTCTTCCGTTGGAAGAAGGCTCCCGCGGCTGCATCTTCGAGGCTGATGGCGTCCAGTTGGTCTCGCTGATTGACTTCGGCTCCAGCAAGGGAATGGGAGACATCTGCCGATGAGAGCCCGGGCATTCATAACGCAGAAAGCCAACGAGCAGGTGTCGGACTGCCAGGACCGGTTCAGCATCAACGCTGTAACCGGTTCGGCAGCCGTCTGCGACGGGATGAGCCAATCCCTTTTCCCGAAGTATTGGGCGGAGATACTTGCCGACCGGTATACCGCTGAAAGTGGCTGGTTCCCGACGCCGGAGAAGGTTGCCGCTCTCGCACCCTTGTGGCGCGAACGGGTCGATGAAAGGCTGGCGCGCTTCCGAATGGCCGGCATCGACCCCTGGCGGTCCGAATCGATGCTGGCCCAGGGCTGCTCCGCCGGTTCCACGCTAGTCGGCGTCCGCGTCGACGATCAATTCTGGCGTTGCGACGTCCTCGGCGACAGTTGCCTGGTTGTAACGGATGGGGATAGAGTCATGGATATTTATTCGTCGATGGACACGAGTCGGTTCGACAACTATCCTGACTATTTCGATAGCGATCCGTCCAAGCCAGGGAAGGGGACAGTGCAGTCCTTCTTTGGCGAATGGCATTCCGGGCAGACGTTACTCTTGGCGTCAGATCCCCTGGCGGGTTATCTGTCAGCGGTTCGTGGCACGGAAAAGGAACTCGTCTGTATCCGGGAACTGCTGGCCGTGGAATCCGCCGACGAGTTCGAGATTCTGGTCGATTATTGGCGAAAGGATGGAATGCATAATGACGACACGACGCTTGTTGTCATTACTATGGAATACCATTTGGACGATGGATGTTTCAAAAGGCAGGAGGAATGGGTATGGTAGCGACAATCGAAGATTATAGCGCAGCCATCGTCCTCCCTAACATGGTCAAAGCCAGGAAGCTGCGAGGCGGACATCCGGTCGAAAGGGGAGGCCGCATCGTCCGGTATGCGGGAGGGTTCTGCATCGTGTTCCCTTACGAAGTGCCGGGACTCCGGAAACACAAGTACGCCGTCCGCTTTTGGCATACCGAGGTCGACGGACTGCAGCATCGGCTGGAAATGGTCGCTCGGGCGTTGAAAGGAAGCAGGCTGCCCTATTTCATTCCCTTTGAATATGAGCCTAAAGCCCTTCTGACCGCCAAGGGCGTCCAGCCCGCCGTCATCATGGACTGGGTGGACGCGAAACCGCTCAAGCGGTATATCGCGGAGAACCTGGACAGGCCCCGGAAGTTGGAAGCATTGGCGGACTCTTTCTTGAAAATGGCCATGGATCTGCACCGGAACCGGTTTTCCCACGGTGATCTCCAGCATGGGAACATCCTCGTCCGACCGGACGGAAGCCTGGTATTGGTGGACTATGATTCAATGTACGTCCCGGGACTCCATGGTATGGTCGATGAAATAAAGGGGCTGGGCGGCTATCAGCACCCTTCCCGTTGGCAGCATCGGACGCTTTCCCCGAAGCGGGATTACTTCTCTGAACTTGTCATCTACACCAGCCTCCTTGCCCTCGCGCGCCACCCCGGTCTTTGGCATAAATACCGCCTGGAGGACTCGGAAACGATGCTTTTCACGGAATCAGATATCGCATCAAAGGGCACAAGCGATGTCTTCCGCGTCTTGAATGCCGACCGCGAACTCCGCAAGTACGCTACTGCCATCAAGAATGCCATCAACCGTTCTGACCTCGATGAATTGTTCCCACTGGAAGTTATCGTCGACGGACCGGAGCAGACCGTCGTTCGAACCCTCGCCGACCTTTGGCGCAGCAAAGGTTTCCGTCCGGAACTGTATGATTCTGTTTCGGATTTGTTTGAGCATGCGGCGGAGATTGCGGCGAAATGGTAAGGTGGAATACTATCTAGGAGACGTTGATTCTTTACATTAAGGGGATTATGTCTTTCTGCCAATTTGAAGGTGTTGAACCATGTGGATTAGGATAATAAACCGAAGTTCCAAAAGCTTTAACGCCATTGATAGAGCCTCTGTAGTAGTTGAATGAATGACCTGCGGTTGTACTCTTTCCAACATGGGATAATAATGAACATGCATCTCTCCCAATGCAGATTATTTCTTTAGGTTGGTAATCGTGAATTAAGATGTCTATCAAACCCTTCCCTAAACTCATCATTCTTGAAACATGAGCACTATTCAACAATCTGAAGCAAGAAAACTTGGCCAGCGTAGGAAAGGGGATCAAATCCACATGGACTGCTTGATAAAGGTTATTTCCGTAATAGGATGCTTTATTATTGATAACATTCAGGAAACCTTCTATCTTAGCACTCCCTGGAGCCCCAAACCATCCTTTATAGGGATGAACATTGAAATAATGGCTACACGCGTTAAATAAGTCTCTCGATGTGTATGGCATCGATGGATTAAGAAGACGAACAGGTGATGGATATTTGTTAATAGATAGGAATTCCCTGTCAGAAGGATTTGTACCCAATGTGAATACAAGCGGTTTCCCGGATTCGATATTCCCAAAAAAAGGAATAGGGCATCCTATCCCTGTAAAGCTAGGAAAACAGATGTTTTCATAAAGAGTATTCCATTCATTGATAAGCGAATCAATGCAATTAAGGAGAGCAAATGATGGCATACTGTCTCGTTTTTTGTGTGATCAGTATGAAAACAATGCCGTTCGACCAAACAACATTGATATAGCAACGATTATACTTTTCCCGACAAACTCTACAAAAGCTTATCATGATCCCAATTCTGCTCTTTTTTCTGCCCGTTTGCAGAATAAAAGACACCCCTCCCGTGACGTTTGTTATCTATCCATTTCCCTTCATATCGATTGCCATTGGCCCAGGTATATACTCCGTGGCCGGTTCTTTTACCGTCCACAAAATCCCCTTCATATCGATCGCCATTGGACCAGGTAGAAACTCCCTGACCCATTTGCTTGCCTTCTTTCCATTCCCCCTCGT
>JAEEGK010003296.1_pt1 | contig 40349 bp, 29 predicted proteins | sample 8958771 | NCBI WGS metagenome assembly JAEEGK01 (sample SAMN16246547, study PRJNA631951) | gut metagenome | biome: gut microbiome; feature: rumen; material: SC-attached | host: Bos | place: Iran: Karaj | collected 2018-10
AGCCAGACAATCCCGTGATTACCACGAACTTATTGCGCGGAATATCCAAATCGATATTCTTCAGGTTGTTGACCTTCGCGCCACGTATGGAAATTTTTTTCTCTTTCATAATTTGAGGGCGGCAAAGATACGATTTTTAGGGATTAGGCAATAGGGTTGAGGGACAAGTTTGAGGGCTAGCTCTTGCGGGGAAAGATGAACTGGTGGTTGGCATAGTTCTCAAGCTTATTTGGTTTCGTAAATAACCATCACAGCCCAGCCTTTTCTGTCCACGTAAAATTCCTGATGAGGATTCTCACACTGGATGGTGTACTTGATATCCTTAACGACAATTTTGTCCGCATTTTCTGCAAGAAAATCATTAATTATTTGCTCAAAATGATCAATTGTTAGGGCATCTACTCTTGACTGGTCATACGTCAAGCCGGAGAAGATTTTGATTTGCGTTGTCCCTTGGGGTAATCTCTTAACATATTTGTGTACAAGAGCCATAATTTTTTATTTATCATTTCGCCTACTCTTTTCCGGATTTTCGGCTTCCTCCGTTATGTTTTGCTTCTTGCCCATTATGTGTCTTCTCAAAAACTACACAATCACCTCCGCGCTATGGAAGTCAACCCCACTGAAAATGTGTTTGTTCCAATTCACATCATGTTTGTCTTCCAGTTTGAAGCAAGGGCAGGATTTGTATGACTCCGTATCTAGCGGATTGAACGGCCAGCAGCAATTCGTATTTTTGTGATACGTGTGGGTACCGTTGCCCATGGCGAGATTCACGCTGTTGGTGTTCGCCACAGAGGCTGTCTTGTAAGATTCGTCGTTGGTGACAAACAGGACGATGCCATTTTTGACATTCTCGAACGACTTGACCAGAAGCTCTATTCTGCGCACATCTTTCCAAAAGCCATAGCGTCCGAAGTCGTGCGCCGCATCACCCTTCAGGATGATACCCTTGCCCATATTCTGTCCGAACAGTTCCACATCGCCTTTCAGCTCCTTCTTTTTATACTTCAGTTCCATTGGCACATATTCCTCCCCATTACTGACTACAATATCCACGTACATCTCCTGTGGTTTGTCGCTGTTGGTTTGGAGCCAGGGATAATAGGTGCATCTCTCCGGCAAAGTTTGCGGAACAAGGGAGGATAGAATGTCCGACGGCACGTGGTATTCCACTTCGACGTCATAGTGTTTCACGCATTTCAGATAAACCGCCAAGTTCATCTGTAAATCGCGTTCGTTGGCGAACACTTTGGTGTTCTGGTTCAGAAATTCATGAATGTCGTTTAAGACTTGATTTGTAAAAGCTGTTTTTTGCATAATTTTAAGGTTTTTGATGAAAATTAAGATAATTTTTTTTTAATTTTGTGAATTGTGATTGGTTATATGTCATTGCAGAGTAATGAGGAATGTTCACAACACCATTACCCGATGTTATTCTCAATCAATATGTCAAAGAACGCGTACCCTTTTTTTCCTACCAAGAGATGCTACTGTATATATGTTATTTTACTTTGTAAAATAACATATAGTATGGGGTGTTTTTTTGTTTGTTTTTTTTAATAAATCGCACAATTATATATAGATGGTTTGGCATAAATCTTAAGTAAAAAGTTATCAAAAGTTATCAACAACATCTCCAAAAGCAACAAGGTTCCGCCAAATTATTGGTGGAACCTTGTTCGCAATCTTGTATATTTGGTTTTTGTTTACTCTTTTTCGAGGTTTCGGCATGGTCTCTCAAAGTGATTATATTATTGCAAAACGTCAAGAGACTTGTTTTAGAGTTTTAAAATTTCTTTCAGAAGTTTTACGCATTCCTCGTAGTTGTTTGGCTCACGCACCTTTTCAATATATTCATTTACCTTTTTTTCGTTTTCATCAATATTGCCGAGTTTTTGAATGTAATCGTTGATTAGCTCAAATCGCTCGTTTTCATTTTTTATTTTGTCAAAAAGATATGCTCCGAAACCATAAGCGGATAAATCTCCTTTACGCTCTTGCTTTTTTGAAATATTAGTATGTGCAAAATTAAGGATAGATTTCCAGTCATGCCCCCCTGATTTTGCATAATCGATATAAACCAGAGTGCAAAACTCAGTAATTGCCTCTTCAATTTCAAGGATGTAATTGTATCTATATTTACGGAAAATGCTCTGTTCCGTTACAAAATGAAAATAAGCGTGGAAGAGTTCGTGGATATATGTTGTAATAATAATATTCTTTTTTTTATCTTCGTCAATAACTCCTTTGTTCTTACAGTAATCCTCAATATTGTTAATATACAAGATGATTTTTTTAGAATGCTTCAAATATTCACCCAATATTAGGTAAGAATCAATCTTTTTGTCTCGATCTTTTTTTGTTTTTCGTTCTTCACTTATTTCCAAATAGTTTCCTGATAAAAAATTATCATGAAGTTGCCCGAAGTTTAAAGGTTCTCTAATTTTGTTTATTATTGAATCAATCGGCAGAATATACGTCTCCGCAATCAAACAAGATAATAATGATTTTTCTGGTCCGTAATCAGGATAGTTTTTGCTATAAACGTTTTCTTGGGATGTTTGGGTTTGATCATTCTGATCCATATGTTTATGTACAAGAGCCATAATTTTATTATTTATCATTCCACCTACTCTTTTCCGGATTTTCGGCTTCCTCCGTAGCTATATTGTTTTAGTCTTTCACATTCCTTTTGAAAGTGCAAAAGTAGGATTTTTTTGAATGGGGCACAAAAAAGGTGAATAATAACTTGTTTCCTGCCCTTGCGAGACGGGGATTCCATTTTGCAATCCTACTCTCACGGGTCAGCGCCTGTTTTGACGGTTTATAACTGCTCTTGCGGTACAACATCTCCCTCCTCCGGCAAAACGGAATGGTGCATTGGTTGCACGCAAGGGCGGTAATTAACGATACCCCGTGTCCCGTCAGCGCAGTGGTTGCCAAAAAATAGGCAAACCGCAAGTGTAGTCATTAACGATAGACAAGGTAACCCGCAAGTGCAAACATTAACGACCAGCAATTGCACCATTCCGTTTGGCCACCCTCCCCTACCGGAAACAACACGCATTTCCGAAAACCACCGCCCTAACGAAAAAGAGACGCATTGACCGGCCAAACGGAACCTCCGACCCGCAAGGACATGGAAGAACAATTCATCGTGACATCGCCTCATCGCCTTTTGCCGTCAATGGTTCAACCACAGCGGTTCTTCCTCCCATCCGTGTGGGAACCCCATGGCGGCGGGGTCAACAATCGGATATTTTTCCAAAAGATTAATCATATCTGTCTTGAAAGTGTTATTAGAAAGTATGTTGTTTACCCAATAAAGGAGGCAGCATACAATGGCATACAGTTTATTTGAGGCGATATTAGAACTATTAATCCACGGCAACCTCATTCTTTTGGCATTTGGCAACCGAGGTTTTATGGGATACACTCTATTCCAGACTCTAGCATGATGGGCGCAGCAGTTGCGCAATGCGGCCAAACTCGCAATCCAACTCTCAAGGTAAATATGTTGCGGTACATTAAAACCTCTCGCCACAACTTTTTTGATAGCGTTGTCACTGAAATTAGAGTAAAGTTTGCCCAATGTGCCGAATGATATCACTTCAAGGGTCTTCCATGCGGGAGGCATACTGGGACTGTCATATTTGGCAAAATGTTCCTTGATAAAATCTTCTTTGGTCCTTGACAATTCAGCCCGAATGTTGGTAATACAGTCATCGTGGATTAGTGCATTCTTGAAAAGGCTGGCATCCATAAACCAAAACGAACCATGCTTCATTGAAAAGTTCTGAATGACACTAGTTCTCAATGCGATTTCCACTGTTTGGAGCGCAGAGAAAACAACATTCCTCAGCTCTTTGTCGAAATAGTAGAGGTACACTGCATCGTTGAATGATTTTCCTCGTTTGAAAATATGATTAGCCTTGTCTGCTTCTAAAGGGCGCAGATAATTGGCAAAACGGAAATAACTGACAATGGACAACACCTTTGCTGCTGCCTCTTCATTTTCGACAATCAGACCACGATCTTCTAATTGTGCGATTTGGGAACCAACACTTATTGGTTGTTTGTTGTATATCATAGTTTAACATTTTTTTCATGGTTTATAGTAAACAAAAGTTCCACCCTGGTTCGCTGGACTTACGTCGGGTAGCGTGGTGGAAACTGTCGCTGCAAAAATACACTTTTTTTAATATCCAAACATTTTTCGATAATTATTTTTTCAATCGCCAACGACTATCCTGCCGACCAGCAAATGCACCATTCCGTTTGGCCATCCTCCCCAACTGGAAACAACACGCATTGCCGATACCAACCGCCTTAACGAAAAAGCGAGACAGAGGCCGGCCAAACGGAACCTCGGACCCGCAAGTGAAATAGGAAAAACACGAAAAAACCTCTTACCCGCCAACCACGTCATACACCGGCACATCAAATACGCCCTCCATTGCTTTGACAAGAATTTCGGACGGGAGCGTAAACCCGCTTGGCGCGACGGGATTAACTGTAACAGCTAATAAATTCGGACGTTTCAGCACACGGAGTTGGCCGCCTTTGCTCAGGAAGAGTTTCAAGTTCATCGGGGTGACGAACACTTTGGTGAAATCCTTGACGATGACCACACAATTCTTCACCTCGGGCTGCATACGCAAGAAATTCAGCATCATGTCGGTGAGGATGCCGCTGAGGAAAAGATGATTGCCATGCGAGAAAAGTTCGGACTTGTATTTGTCTGAGAGCAATGACGATGGGATATTCAAAGAGACCAAGTTGCCGTCTTCTAGCGCGAAAATGCCATTTTCGATCTGTAAAAGGTCGTCAGTCATGGAAGTCTCATATTCAGGGAGTTGCATCAGATCATGCAGCTCGGAGGTTTTCTTCACGATGGTATTGAGGTCGGGGGCTATCGCCGCGCCTGTGGAGAGAATCAACCCGTCGGCGATAGTCGGCGAGGCGTGGCTCTTGCGCGACAACGCCCCGTCCACGATGGTGAGGTCAACGCCGTACTCCTCCATCCTATCCAGCACCCTGCGGACTCCGCCTGTGGTCGCCGGTCCCGACAAGATCACCTTGCCCGCCTGCAACACTCGCGCCGTCACCAAGCGTCCTAACGAGGTGCTCTCCTCTGAAAGATCCAATATTTTCGAAAGCAACAACCGTTGCCGATAATGGTATTCCGAAGTCACGAAAATAGTCCCTTCATAGAGCTCGATTTCCGGCTTCTCCGTCTGCGTCACCTGATCTGTCTTCTCCCCGTCAATGCCTATGGAAGTCACCGCAACAACTTTATGTAAAGCTTCAAGCTTCTCAAGCAAATAATTGAGCGTCACCGTCTTACCAGTATTTTTTGCCATACCGGTAATGGAGAGCGTTTTACAAGTGAGTATGCGGTCTATAAAGGACATTTAATTGATAATTGATAATGCCGTGATCGGTAATTGCTTCCTTTATTCTACATTCTACATTCTACATTATGCATTATTCTCTCTATCTCCTCCACTTCCACGGGCACATCCGCCATGAGGTCAATGGGATTGTCGGCGACGACCACGTCGGTTTCGATACGGACACCGATGCCTTCCTCGGCGATATAGATGCCGGGTTCGCAACTCAGCACGTTGCCAGGTTGGAACACCCAATCGCGCTGGCCTACATCATGCACATCCAACCCGATGAAATGGCTGGTGTTATGCATATAGTACTTCTTGAAGCAAGGCATCGCAGGATCTTGATTGTCAATATCTTCCTGTGTATATAATCCCAGCTTAATCAACTCCTCGTCCATCCGTTTGAAAACGTAATCGTTAATTTTGTGGATGGTCATGCCGGGCTTGAAAAGCGGGATGGTCTCCTTGTAAATAGAAAGTACCGCTTCATAGACCGCCTTCTGTCGCGGGGTGAATTTGCCGTTCACGGGCACGGTGCGGGAACAGTCTCCGGCGTAGTTGGCGTACTCCGCGCCGAAGTCCATCAGCAGCAGGTCGCCGTCACGCATCTGCTTGTCATTCTTGATATAGTGAAGGATACAGGTGTCAGGGCCGGCGGCGATGATGGGCGCGAACGAATGTGTGGTGGCGCCGTTGCGAATCACCTCGTAGGTCATCTCTGCCTCAATCTCGTACTCGTATTTCCCTGGTGCAATGGCAGATAACGCTCTTCTGAACATCTTGCCCGTAATCTCGCACGCCTTCTTCATCGCGGCCAATTCCTCGGGCTGTTTGACGTTGCGCAGCGGATATAGAATCGGAGCGAGACGGCGATAGTCGTGCAGCGGGTAGTTCTCCTTCAGCTGCTTGGCGAAGCGGATCTCGCGGGTCGGGAGCTCCTGCCGGAAACGCGGGTCTTCGGGAATATGGAGATAGACATGCTCCGACTGCACCATTACGGCGTTGAGGACGCTCTCGAACTCCTCGTTGAACATCATGTTCCGCACGCCGGAGAGTTTCTTGGCATCCTCCTTGGATAGCCGGTGCCCGAACCAGACGATCTTCTCAGGTGAGGGATTCTTGATGAAAAGCACCTCGCGGTAGTCCGGGTTCGGGTGCCATGGAGCGAGCATCAGGGTCGTCTCCTCCTGGTCGATGCCGCACAGGTAGAGCAGTTCGGAGTTCTGCCGGAAAGGATGCGTGGTGTCGCCACAGCGCGGATACTCGTCGTGTGAAACGAGCAGTGCCACAGAGTTTTCCGCCATCTCACCGACTACATTACGGCGGTTGCGGGTATAGAATTCTGCTGACAAAGGTTGATAACGCATAATCGGAAATTTAAGCGGCAAAGATACTATTTTTAGTGATTTGTGATTTGTGATTAGAACATCGTAAACCGTCAATCCTTCACACACCGCACAGACTGAGCGTCGCCATATTCATCGTAAAATGCACTATAATTGATGGCGGCATCGTTTGCATGAATTCTCCAATAATGGATATAATTACTACCACCGAAATTTGAAGTATATGAACCAGTGGAAGTCCAGTAGAAGGAAACGTAACCCAATCCACCATAATTGGGCCCTGTATTGTCCCCTGTATAAAATCCTGCAGGAATCGCACTGAAACCGGTGCTGTTGTTACCGGACATATTGGCATTGCCCACCACACAAGTGTCCGAGAAGCCACTCCAGTCCCAGCCCACCGTGGCTGCCAACGACTTAGCAATCTGATCTATGAGTCCGTCACACAGATTCTGTCCCTGAGACTCAACAACCTGGAAAAGCTGCATGCATTCAGCACTGTTTGGCACATGCCAGCCATCGGGACAGATACCCTGCACACCTATCGGAGTCGCCGTACTACCGGACATTCCCCGTATCACCGCCACCCAGTTGTACAACAGCCCATAGTTGGACACGAGGGAGGAATCGTTCATCGGACGATATCTGTAACCCACTGTGGTGGAAAAGCCCTCCCCTTGTGGAATGAGGGTTCCATCAGCATACCTAGTTGTACGCAAGTTCTCGCGCATCCAGCATTGCTGGCCAATTTGCACGGTATTATACACGTTCCCGTCTATGTCAGTAAGCAACGGTGCGTCTGGACATGACCATACGTCGCCGTCGGGATTGACGGGTATGGTGAAAGTCCTATCCTCCCCGTATGCAATACCCTGATCGTTTTTTACGTATGCCCGCACATAATAGGTGAAATTGGAGGAGAGTCCTGTCAGTTGGCTTGAGAAGGCACCCATTCCATGGCCGTCAACTGTATGTCGTCCGAGAACCGTTGGGGAGGGTAACAATCCGACACAAACGCCACGGACTGCCATCGTGTCGCCACCGTCGTCGGTCACCTGGCCGCCGCAAACGACAGAATTGTCGGTGATGTTGGTGACATTTGCCGTAATGACAGTTGGAAGCCCCAACTGCGTGGATGAAAACGGCAACACGAAAAACTGCGAATCCGTGAGTGGCCGCTCAACACACTGGCTTTCTTCCTCCTCATAGTTGATGATGGCATACCCCACATATTGCATCTGGTCCCCGATATCAAACGGTCTGGTAACCAGGCCACGAGTGTGGTACTTGGAAGTCATTGTTTCACGAATGTCCGTCGCTGCGGCGCCCACATATTCAACCGTGTTGACATTCTCACCTTTGTTGCACACCATTTTAATGGATGAAATTTTCCCGTTCTGACGGGCGGTCATCACGTAGAGACCAACGTGGGCAAGGGCTACACGAAATTGGTGGCCACCCGGCAAAGGTGTATAATCATCCACCCAAACGACACGTCCGTTCATATCGGTGATTTCCAAATTCACCAACCCCTCTTCTGCCACCATCAAGGTCACGTCAGTGGTGCCGTTAAACGGATTAGGGCTGTGAGGCGACATCCGAAGAGATAGCCCGGACATTGTCTCCACATCCTGAATGCCCGTTTCGGCCTGTATGGTCAGTACCGTATCGGGCCAAAAGAGATATTCCTGCCAGCCTTTGGTGACATTAGTGACAGCCACGTATTCCAATTCTAAATGGTGATTGCCGCCATCCCGACCTGTGAAGGTAAGGGTGACAGACTGAGCAATGCCTGCAGATGCGAACAGCAATGCTATGCAAAGCAACAGTGTTGTTTTTTTCATGACTGTTTGATTTTTTTCTTTCTATTCAATATTCGCTCTTAAAAACGGTTGCAAAAATAGAAAAAAAGTTATAGTCCTTATCTTGTCAAAGTTTATCATCTCAAATCGGATTCGTTTTAATTCCATCTAATAAGTATGCAAAAATAGTAAATGTTACATGCCCGATTTTTTTTTTTGAAAATATTTTTTTCCGATGTAACATTTCCTGTTTTTTCATACTTAATGGGTAAAAACTAAAAATAAGGAGCTTATGATATACATCATCCATAACCGCATCGTGTGGATTTACAACGAACACGACATTGGAGAACCCTTCAGGCGAATGTTCTTCCCCAGCTGGAGGAACGAGCACCGGAAAACGACAACCGTGATAAGATTGTTAACACAAGTAATTGACAGCATGCGGAACTCAGAACCCCCGCGTCGTTCTCGCCCCCCCACCGACCACGCTGCTGCGCGGACGCACGGAACCCGAAGACGAGGGACGCGCGGAGGGCGAAACGCTACTACTCTTGGATGGGGAAGAGGTCGAAGCACTACCAGAGGATTTGGTTGTGGTCGTGGGCCTGCTGCCCGATGACGGACTGCCGCCTGACGATGGTTTGGCAGCTGTTGACGGGTTGCCGCTTGAGGACGGTTTGGAATTCGTGGACGGCGTAGAGGGTCTTTCAGTTACCGGCGGAACATTAGCCTGCGCCACTGGAGCGCCACCGCCGCCCGAACGCTTGTAGTTCGTGGTGCTGCCCACACGGCTGATCCGTGAGGAGATGTTGTGACCGCCAGTGGTGTTCAGGTCGTTGAACGTCACAATCACTGATGGCGTTTTGAGGTAGCGGCCGCCGCTGTTGCGCAAGCTGCCCACGAAATAGTCCCGCACCTTCGCCAGGTCGATGCCTAACAGAGGCAGGTTGTTCTTGCCGATGTGACGCAGCAACTTGTTGACCTTCTGTGCCCTGAGCATACGGTCATAAGTCTCTCGACTGTTGATGGTCGTACCACGCGGATAGGCAAGGTAGCGCACCAGTTTCGTATATTCCTCCTCGGAAAGTCCATTCAACATTGAACGCACTCCACGAAATTCCGCTGCCAAATCAGCCTTCTCATGCTGGTTGACATCCCGGTAAATGGCCCGTTCATGCTCGTCGGTGTAGGTAAAATTGTGCTCACGCTCGTGTTGCCGTAGCTGCTTGCTTACCTGCTCTTCACCATAGGCGGCGAAGTGAAGACTCGTAAGCGTATCGGAAAGCTCGTTTATCTTGCTGTCGGTCAAGTTTTTGAGGACATCCAGCAAGTCACGGCAGGGCTTGGCCAACAGATAAGGTTTGTTCGAGGGAAACGCGGAATGCAATAATTTGCCCTTATAGGTAATGCCGTTATCCATAAACAGCTGGTAAAGTGCGACATACTGCACCACACGGGCAATATCGGTGTTTCCGCAGTTGGCAAAATAGTTACCAGCCTGCCGCTCGTACTGCGCCCCGACACTGGTGCCGCTGCTCTGCGAATGGAAATAGGAGACCGGCAAAGCTCCCGTGCGGTTGAGCGTATAGATGGTATATTCGGGCAAATCAATGGCGTACATCGTGTTGGCTGTGTTCCAGTTATAGACCAACTCGTTGAGTCCCAACTTCTTGAATAACGGTCTGTCGAAAGGGAAACGTCCCGGCGAGGGATATTTATAGCAGGCCTCTTGGATGGTGCCGTTCTCCGACCAGTCTTTGAGCAGCACATCAGTGATGGTGAGCAGATGTCCCAGTTCAGTGTTCTCCAACTCACGGCTGAGGTAGGTGGGGCACCAATCGCGCCCGTTGCCCATCTTGCCGGCCATGCAGTCGTTGATGTCGAGGCTTTGCGAAAGCTCCTTGCTGCTGATGGACGCGACAAGGAGGACGGTCTCCACGCGCAGGGGCGGCAGCGTCTCTAACGAAGCCTCGCGCTCGCGACCGATGACCACCAACGTGGCGGAATCCCGCAAGGCACCGAGAATGAGGTCAGCGTCAAGGGCGAACCGGCGAATGTCTCCCACCTGCTCGGAAAGGTCGCTGTCACGACGGATGCTCCACGCCACCAAGCCCGGCTCGCGACTGAAGAAGACCCCGCGCCTCTTATGCTGAAACATATCGCTGACTGTCAAATCATTGGCCGTGTCAGACTCATCAATAAAAGTTTCTCCTGCAGTGAAAAACCAGTCATCAAACTCGCCTAACGTGATTTGATAGTCAAGATTATCGCTCGTAAAATAGTGCCGTTTATCACCGCCCAGCAGATTTATCGCATTCGGTTTATAATCAGAAAGATACAGCTTCCGCGAAATTTTCGACACCAGGTTGTCAAGGTTCTCGGTGGTGGCGTTGCCCAACACGACGGCCATATCCGTGACATGCCCGTCGTAGCCGATTTTGAAGTTATGCCGCGAGGTCTGGTGGGTGAAACGGCTGCAAATCACCTCTAAACTGTCGGGTTCGAAAAACGGAGCCGGTTCGGCAATGAGGATGATGCGACTGCTGTCGGGGAAGGTGGCCGTGGCGATAGTCTGGTAGTGCATGCGGAATTGCTGCCGGAACGCGTCATAGACGGAATCCAGCCGCTGGAACGCCATGGTCGATTCCATATCCACATTCTGGTTAGGAATGTACTCTTTCTTGAGGAGGACGGCGGTCTGCTGCTTGATGCTCTCCGCCACCTTGGTGTGCCTCCCGAAAATAGCGAACAGGGCGACAGCGAGGAGGATTACCCCGCTAATCACAGCCGCTGTTCTCTTTGCTGTCCTGGTCATTGTTTCAATCCAATTAAATACGGCTGCAAACCTACAATTTTTTCGGATTCACTGCGTCATCGCTATTCATCGTTATTCATCGCTATTCATCGTTTTTTCATCGCATCATCGTAGGCTATAATTTCGTATTTTTGCCGCCTAAAACGAGAACATGGAACATCTTCAAGTGAAGGAATACTGTTGGCATATCTTACTCAATATCAATGCCAACGAGAAGAAATGCGAAAAGAGATGGCAACCCATTGCCGCGAAGCTTCAAAGCCTTGGAATCCAGTTCGAGCTTCACAGGCTGACCAAACCCGGCGACGGGATCGCTACCGCCAAATCGCTGTGTCAGAACGGGATACGGCATCTCGTGGCCGCCGGAGGCGACGGCACCCTCAACGAAGTGGTGAACGGCATCTTCACCTCCGGAGTCAACACTCAGGAGGTCTTTCTTGCCGTTCTGCCCATGGGCCGCGGCAACGACTGGATCCGAACTCACCATTACCCTAAAACACCCGAGGAAACGATAGATCTGTGGGCAAAAGGGCAATTCATGCAACACGATATCGGTCTGGTGACCAGTACAACACCCGACCAACAGGTGGATGACCGCTATTTCATCAACATCGCGGGCTTCGGCTTCGATGCGGATGTGATATACGATGTAACCTATCACCCGCCCCACTTGTTCGGTCTCAACGTCTATATACTTTCCCTCTTGAAAACGTTACTTTCCCATAAACCCAAAGCCATACAAGTAACCGCCGATGACGGATTTTCTTTTAACGGGAAGGTCTTTATGGTGATTGCAGCTATTTGCCAGTACAATGGCGGCGGTATCCGTGAAGCCAAATATGCGGTTCCCGACGACGGCAAAATCGACCTGATCGTCGCCCCTGCCATGCGTATTCCTAAAGTGCTCAAACACATGAAGGACATGACCTCCGGAGATCATATCGACAAAATCAAAGAGATCAGAATGACTTTAACCACCCAGGCGGAAATCCATTCAGACCAGCTTCTCCGTGCCGAAACCGAAGGAGAGCTCCTAAAAGTCGGCGACTATCACATCAAACTGATTCCCAATTCTTTGAATGTGTTGACAGCCATCAGCTTCTCCCAACAAACCGCTTAAAGGGAGTGTACGCTCCATAAATCTTGTAACCATTTGCTTTATATGGAATTGAATAACAAGGATTTACTTGACTCATCCAAAAAAGAACCATCTCATATCCGAATCCGGGGTGCGCGTGTTCACAATCTCAAAAACATTGATGTGGATGTGCCGCTGCATAAGATTGTGGCCGTGGCGGGAGTGTCTGGCTCCGGAAAGTCGTCGCTGGCGTTAGGCGTGCTCTATGCCGAAGGGTCGCGCCGCTACCTCGAGTCACTCTCGACCTACACGCGCCGCCGCATGACCCAGGCCGCGAAGGCAGACGTAGATGAGATTCTCTATGTACCCGCCGCCCTCGCCCTGCACCAACGCCCCGGCGTACCCGGCATCCGATCCACCTTCGGCACAGGCACCGAACTCCTTAACAGTCTGCGCCTTATGTATTCCCGTCTGGCGAGCCACCGCTGTCCCAACGGGCACTATCTCCCACCCTCCCTTGCCGTAGCCGCCGGACAGGAGCTCGTCTGCCCCGAATGCGGCGAACGCTTCTACGCTCCCGGTGCGGAGGAGTTAGCCTTCAACAGCCAAGGCGCGTGCCGCTGTTGCGGAGGCACCGGCATGGTGCGCACCGTCGATAAGAGCACCCTCGTGCCCGACGAGTCGCTCACCATCGACCAGGGAGCCGTCGCCCCGTGGAACAGCCTTATGTGGTCGCTCATGACCGATGTATGCCGCGCCATGGGTGTGCGCACCGATGTACCGTTCCGCGAACTCACTGACGAAGAGAAAGATATCGTTTATAACGGTCCTGCCGTGAAGAAGCACATCTTTTTCAAATCCAAGACCACCAACGAAGCCGGCGAACTCGACTTCACCTACTTCAACGCCACATATACTGTGGAGAACGCCCTTTCTAAAGTAAAAGACGAGAAAGGAATGAAGCGTGTGGAGAAGTTCCTGAAAGAGGATGTCTGCTCGGAATGCCACGGCACACGGCTGTCGGAGGCCGCCCGTGCCCCGAAGCTGCGCGGCATCGGGCTTGATGAAGCTTGCCAGATGACCTTGGCACGACTCACTGAATGGGTGGATGGCGTGCCCGCCTCGCTGCCCGAGGAGATGCGCCCCATGACCGAGAGCATCTGCGAGTCGTTCCGCACCGCTGCCAAACGGTTGATGGACTTGGGGTTGGGCTACCTCACCCTCGACCGCGCCGCCTCCACGCTCTCCACCGGCGAACGGCAACGAATGCAGCTCGCCCGCGCCGTCCGCAACCGCACCACCGGCGTGCTCTACGTCCTCGACGAACCCTCCATCGGTCTTCACCCTTCCAATATCGTGGGACTCAACGGCGTGATGCACGACCTCGTGGCCGACGGCAACACCGTGCTGCTTGTTGATCACGACACGCAGATCCTGCAGGAGGCCGACTGGCTCATCGAATTGGGTCCTGATGCCGGCGCGAAAGGTGGTGAGGTCATCGCCGAGGGTACCATCCAAGACATCATCCGCAACAGCGCGTCCCGCATCGGACCGTTCCTCACCCCCGAAAACGAGCACGGATGGAGCGAGCCCGACAAAGACCGACTGTTCGAATTTGGAAATATCCATCTGTCAACCAAAGAGATACACACAGTAAAACCATTGGAGGTCGAGATTCCAAAAGGGCGGCTCACCGTGGTAACAGGAGTCTCTGGATCCGGCAAGACAACCCTGATTTTGGAGAGTCTCGTGCCCGCGTTGGAGGCCCTGACCCGCGGCAAACGGATGCCCGACCACGTCACGGACATCCTCGCGGAGGGCATCGAGCACGTGAAGCTCATCGACGCCACGCCCATCGGCATCAACATCCGCTCCACGGTGGCCACCTACGCCAACGTCCACGACGAACTGCGCAAGCTCTACGCCCGCACGCCTGACGCGAAGCGGCACGGCTACAAGGCCGGCGACTTCTCCTACAATACCGGCGACCTGCGCTGCCCCGTCTGCGACGGCACCGGCGCCATCAGCCTCGACGTGCAGTTCCTTCCCGATGTGGATATTCCTTGTCCCGAATGCCGCGGCTCACGTTACGCAAAGGCAGCTTACGCCGTACGACACACCAACAAGCGCAACGAAACCCGCTCGCTACCCGAGCTGATGGACATGGACGTGAGCTCCGCTCTGGAGTTCTGCCAGGATATGAAGACCGTGTTCCCCAAGCTGGAGGTACTGCAAAGTCTTGGTTTAGGATACCTTACGCTCGGCGAAGAGACTCCGAGTCTGTCGGGCGGCGAAGCGCAGCGACTGAAGTTGGCCACCGAAATGGGACGACTGCAGCACGACTCGGTGTTCGTATTCGACGAACCCACTATCGGGTTGCACCCCTTGGACGTGCGCACGCTTTTGCAAGTTTTCGACACGCTGATCAAGAACGGCGCGACAGTCATCGTCATCGAGCACGATCCGGACGTGATCCGCGCTGCCGACTACATCATCGACATGGGCCCCGGCGGAGGTGAAGACGGCGGCCGCATCGTGGCCACCGGCACCCCACAGGATGTCGCAAACAACAACGAAAGTGTGACGGGAAAGTTTTTGAAAAAAACGGCCAAAGGCGAAAGGATCCAATAAGACTATCGCTCAAATGCGAAGATTTCAGTCAATAGCTTGTTTTCAAGAATGTCCGAGCAAAAGACCAACTCGGGGAATAGCGGAAGATGATGCCGCCGACCCTCGGATAAATCAACATGAAGGGTCTGTTGATATAGCAACCATACCAGCTCAGTACAATATAAGGAAACAGTGTCTTCAAGGTCAAACTGGCCGTCGAAAAGCGGATGACGGCCATACAGTCGCAGTCCATCATGAAGAAGCCTCTTGGTATCGTCTGGTGTAAGTGGATACCGGTAAATGCCGCCCATCACAGCACGGTCACTGCGGAAAAAAACACCGAAGGACTCTAATTTCACGCTGTCTTTTTCCTGTTTTGTGGCACGCTCGTTTGGTACGGCGTGAAGAACCATCCAACGCCCGCCAACATTCATCACCATCCCCACGTGGGTGTATTCACTTTTGCGATCAAAGGTGGTGACAGCGCGGCTTTCCCGGCTCTCCCCCCTACGGAAAACAAGATCGCCAGTCTGGAGCTGTACCGTGTCAGGCAGGACAAACTCCTCTACCCGACCACCACGATGACAACTTGTGGTCAAGAGGAGCAGCGAAAAAAACAAAGGTAGAAACAGCTCATAAGCCATTTCTACCTTTTTCAGCCTTAAAAAGGTGTTTAAATGTTGATTTTCCACTTGCCGTCAACTTTCGACAATTTGACTTTGTCAGTTGATTCTTTCGGCTCCTTATTCATGGAGCTTGTCGTAGTTCTTTTCACTTCAACCACAGCGTTTTCACCATCCTCAGAGATGGTTTCGGAGAGAACCTCATAACTTAACACTTTGTATTCAAGGTCTTTCAGTTTTTTTGCATAGCCATCAAGATCCTCTTGGGAGGTCAGGGTTGTATAGGTGACAGCTTTTTCATAATTTCCTGAAGACAAAGCATCGTGATAGGCTTTCACAACTCCTGTCGGGGTAGAAGTGGAATTGCAGGATGCCAGGCAGAAAACGGCAACCAGCGCACATAAAATAACGGATAATTTTTTCATAACATTTTTATTTAGTGAACAATAAGGGTTATTGGTTATAGGTTATGGGTTATTGAAGCTTGTGGTTAGTGATTTGTGATTAGTGATTAGTGAATTAAGTTTTTTTTTGTATCTAACATCTCTCTTATCAGCATTCTTCATTCTACATTCCTCATTCTACATTTTTCATTCATCATTCATCATTCATCATTCAGCATTCATCATTCAGCATTATTTAGGGAGGAAGCCGGCGTGGAAGGTGTATGGAAGCAGTGTGGACACGTTCTGCAGATAGTATATCGGGCCTTCCTGTCCGGCGAGGATGACCTCTATGGGGTGACCGAACTTCTGCTCATATTCGAAGAGCACCTGCCTGCAGCTTCCGCACGGGGAGACCGGCTCCTTGAGCGGTTCGTCAGGGTTGATGGCCGTGATGGCGATCTTGTTGAACGGCACTTCGGGATACATGGCCGAAGCTGAAAACGCCGCGACACGCTCCGCGCACAAGCCGCAGGGATAGACTGCATTCTCCTGGTTCGCTCCCGTAACAATCTTGCCGTTGTTCATCAAGATGGCCGCACCAACCTGAAAATGAGAATACTTCGCATACGCGCGGACGGCAGCTTCCTCGGCTTGCCGCAACAACTCTCGCAAATCCTCAGGCAATTCTTCACGATTGTCGTAAACCCGCATTTCCGTTTCTAATGTTATTTTCCTCATAAATACCTGTTAAAATTGCAGGTGCAAATATACAAAATTTATTTGATTGAGATAAAAAAACTATGACTTATGACTATAACTATGACTATAACTATAACTATGACTATGGGTTATCGAAAAAAAAGTATTTTTGCATTCTTTAACATTTTGAAGCGGACTTCACCCTTATGGCATACAACAAAAGAACAGAAACAATTAATATACTGAAAGTTACAATTCTTATTTTGGGTATTTTCACCATCTCGTGGAATATGGCGTTCGCCCAACGTCACGACAAGGGGGACACCACCCTACTGCTCTCCCCGTTCGATTTCGGACTGGCAGAAGCGGAAACCGACAGCGCCAGATACGAAGTTCTTTACGCCACGCACACCAAAGCCGTTGAAATGGGCGCCGACGTCTCCTATCAGGGTATCGCGACCTTGGTCATAGAGGTGACCGAAAGTTCACGTCCTATCCCGCTGACACGCCACAATGACTTCGCCGGGTTGCATCTGATCGTGAAGAACAAGCATAAGGCACAGTATCTTTTCTCAATGGCAGACACCGCATGGCAGAGCATCGAACTTTCTCCTGCTGCTGCCGATTCGGGGAATTTCTCTTCGAATCCTTTTTTGTCCGAAGGAACCTGTTTGTTGCTGCTGGAAGATCTGAAGCCATGGGTTGACAACCGCGAAGGCCATAGCTACGGAGCCATGAGGAAAGACATACTTTTCCTTCAAAACGGAAAGGCTCAGAACAAGCCCATCTTCACATACATTTCCGACTCAACCATTCTGAGAGCCAGCGCACACTTCACCGACAATGCACCGAAGATCATCACTGACCTGACCATCACCCGCGACACTTCCTCCACCTCTAAGACATACTGTTTCTTTATCAACGGGATCAACAATCTAAAAATCAGCAAATTAAAAATAAACACTCCTGACACCAAGAACCTATACGCCGATGCGGCCATCAACATAGAGAATTGCACAAATATCGTTTTCGAGGATGTGATCATCGACGGCACGTACTCCCGTACGAACAAATACGGATACGGAATCCAGATGAACAACGTGTGGAACAGCCGGTTTCTCCGTCTCACCGCAAATGCCAACTGGGGAATCTTCGGCACTAACAATCTCAACAACACAACTTTGAAGGATTGCAACATTAACCGGTTTGACATCCACTGCTATGGTCGCGACGTATTCATGTACAACTGCAAATTCAACAGTCTGTACAACCAATTCTCCTCTGTTTTTGGGACAATCCTGTTCGAGGAATGCCGTTTCACCGAATTCATCCCGGTCCTGTTCGAGCCTTCTTACAACGCCTACACCCCATTCGACCTCACCCTCAAAGACTGTATTCTCGACGCCTCTCCGTCTCGCAACTACCTGATTTCCACTGGACAACTGGACAACAAAATCAACTCCCGCCCCGAACTCAAACAGAAGTGCTGGCCAAACATCGCCATTCAGAACCTTATCGTGAATGTTCCCAACAACGTCTCGAAAATTATTCTGTTCAACACAAAAAAAGCGACTTCAGGCATCGCCGTAAACTACATTTCCGGCATCAAAATCGACGGTTTGCACTTCCATTACTCCGACACCACCCATCTGGCCGACTTTGTCATCTCAAACACCCCCATAAACACCGTCAAATCCATCAACTATGACATCCAAAAGGCCAATCTGATTCCTTCCGAAGAGAGAATGAAGGTGCAGTCCACCACAAAATCCTTCTATCCAGGAAGTATTGCATTCAAGCTGCGCCGCGACAAAAACGATGTGGTGAACATCAAACAATCACGCATCAACTACAACGTCAACGAAAACAGCCAGTACAACATCAAATACACCAACTGCAGCATCGGCATGGTCCGCTACAACACCACCAACAACGGCACCATTCGCAACTACGACCGATGCAACTTGTATCTGAACAACGGCGACGATGCAAGATATTACATTGACAACCATGCTACATATTATAAATGTACATTCATTCCCTGTAATGAAAAAATGTACATCAGTTTCTATGGTGTGAGCAACGATGTCATCATCAAAAACTGCAAGACAACCCGCAAAGGCCGCCTTTTCTACCAAGGTCATAACGACAACATTGAGCTGAAGGGTTATGTGGTGAAAGGGAACGAGAAGTACTGGCGGTAGGCTGGCGGTTGACCTTAGTTTCAGATTTCATGTTTCATGTTTCATGTTTCAAGATTAGTACCGAAACCTGAAACTTGAAAATTCTTACCGAACATATTGGAATTTGTGTATCTTTGCCATCCCTTTGAACGAGGGATATTTTTATTTTAGAACATTGATTTTTAATATTTTACGAATGAAAAGTAACCTTATGTTGACGAGTGTTATGGCACTCGGCTTTGTTTTTTTAGCTTCAACAACGAGTATGGCGACACCTGCGAAACCCAAAAAACCGAAAAAACAGACTTCAGGCATTACAGCCAGTAACTTAGACAATTCGGTGAAGCCCACCGCAGACTTTTACCAGTATGCCTGCGGCGGCTGGATGGCCAACAACCCGCTGGGTGACGAATACGCCCGCTACGGCAGCTTTGATGTGCTGGGCGAGAACAATCAGGCGCAGCTCAAAGACCTGGTGACCAAGATTGCTGCGCAAAAGAACACCCCCGGCACCGTTGAGCAGAAGATCGGCGACTTCTACAACACGGCCATGAACACGGAGGTCATCAACAAGCAAGGTGCACAACCTCTGCAACCGGAACTCCAGACCATTGCCAAGATGCAGCGCAATGACTTGTCTGTCAAGATGGCCCGGATGCTGATGGACGGTTCCACCCCGTTCTTCGCCCTATTCGGCTCCGCCGACCCCGACAACAGCAGCATGACCATCGCGCACATCTGGCAGTCGGGACTTGGCATCGGTGACCGCGACTACTACCTCGACAAAGACCAGCAGAACATCCGCGATGAATACGTGAAGCTGATGACCAAGATGTTCAGCATGTCAAATTATAGCGCCATCGCCGGTTTCAAAGGCAAAGAGAACGAGATGGCCAATCGCGTGATGGCTCTGGAGACCCTGTTGGCGCAATACGCTATCGACAAGACCGTGTTGCGTGACCCCTACCAGACCATCCACAAATGCACGCCTGCGGAGTTCCAGCAGATGATCCCCGCCATCAACGTGCAACAATACCTCAAAACCCTGAATCTGAAGGTTGACACACTCAACGTGAGCCAGCCCACCTATATCCAAGGTGTCAACAACATCCTCGAAGTCACGGACTTTGACGTGATCAAGGCTTACCTCGCCTGGAACGTCATCCGCGGCGCCGCCTCATACTTGAGCGACGAATTCGTGGATGCCAGCTTTGATTTCTACGGCAAGACCCTCTCCGGCCGTAAGGAGAACCGCCCGCGCTGGAAACGGGTCATCGACAACGTTGACGATTGCCTTGGTGAGGCTGTTGGCCAGATGTACGTGAAGAACTACTTCCCTGCTGAAGCCAAACAGCGTATGGAACAGCTGGTCAAGAACCTGCAGTGGGCCCTTGGTGAGCGCATCAAGGCTTCCACCTGGATGACCGACCAAACCAAGAAGAACGCCCTTGAGAAGTTAGCCGCCTTCACGGTGAAAATCGGCTATCCCGACAAATGGCGCGACTACAGTGCACTGACGATCGGCACGGAGAGCTATTACGCCAACGTGATGAACTCCCGCCGTTTTGATATGGCTTACAACATGAGCAAGATCGGCAAGAAAGTCGATCCTACCGAGTGGCAGATGACCCCGCAAACGGTGAACGCCTATTATGACCCCACCACCAACGAGATCTGCTTCCCCGCCGGCATCCTGCAACCGCCATTCTTCGACATGAACGCGGATGATGCCGCCAACTACGGTGCCATCGGCGTGGTGATCGGCCACGAGATGACCCACGGCTTCGACGACCAGGGCCGCAACTACGACAAAGACGGCAACCTCTCCGACTGGTGGACCGAAAAGGACGCTGCCACCTTCAAGGAGAAAGCCCAGCTCATCGTCGATCATTTCAACAGCATTGAGGTCGCCCCTGGCGTTTTTGGCAACGGTGAGTTCACTTTGGGTGAGAACATCGCCGACAACGGTGGTCTGAACGTGTCCTACACGGCTTTCCAGAAAGCCAAGAAAGACGGTCAGATCAAGGGGGAAATGGACGGTTTCACGCCAGAGCAGCGTTTCTTCTTAGCTTACGCTGCCGTATGGGCCGCCAATATCCGCGAGGCTGAAATCCTTCGCCGCACCAAAACCGACCCGCACGCCCTCGGCCGCTGGCGCGTGAACGCCACCCTGCGCCACATCGACCCCTTCTACGAGGCTTTCAACATTCAACCCGGCGACCCGATGTGGATGGACCCAGCAAAACGGTCACACATCTGGTAAACATAATGGTTATGGGTTATGGGTTATGGGTTATTGAAGCCTGTTAATAGATCATAAACAGAAAGAAATATATGTCAGAAAAGAAAAAACTCGCCGTCATTGCATTCGGCGGCAACGCATTGCTGAAAAGCAAACAGAAAGGCACCTATCAGGAGCAGATAGACAACGTCACGGAGACGTGCCGCAACCTTATTCCACTGATAGAGAACGGTTACAACATCGTCATCGGGCACGGTAACGGCCCGCAAGTGGGCAACGTCATGCTACAGCACAAGGCCGGCAAGGAGACCTTCCAAGTGGAGGATATGCCGCTGAATTTCTGTGTCGCAGAGACGCAAGGCTCCATCGGGGCGCTCATTGAAGAAGGTCTGCGCCATATCTTCGCCGAGAAAGGATGGGTAAAGGACACCGTCACGATGCTCACCCACGTGGAGGTCGATGCCAACGACCCGCTGTTCCAGAACCCCACGAAACCCGTTGGCCCATACGTCAGCAAAGAAGAAGCCGACCAGTACCATGAGGAGACCGGCGACATCTACCGCGAAGACCCCAAGGGCAACGGCTGGCGCAAGGTGGTGGCCTCCCCGAAACCGCTGCGCATCCAGAACGTCAAGTTGGTGAAACAATTGGCTGAGCAGGGCATCATCGTGGTGACCGTCGGCGGCGGCGGCATCCCCGTGGCCATGAAGGACGGCTACCTCAAAGGCGTGCAGGCAGTCATCGACAAAGACCTGGCCTCCGCACTGACGGCTGTGGAGATCGGCGCCGACGAGTTCTACATCCTCACAGACGTGCCGAAAGTCTATATCAACTTCCGCAAGCCCGATGAGAAGGCGTTGGACACCATCACAGTTAGCGAAGCCAAAAAATATCTCGAAGAGAAGCACTTCACTGAAGGATCCATGGCTCCGAAGGTGCGCGCTGCCATCCAATACGTCGAAAAGAGCGGCAAGACCTGCATCATCACCGAAGCCGGCAAATTGCACGACCCGAACTGCGGAACCCGCATCATCGCCGGATAGTCATCCGCGCATTACGAACCACAAAACGCACGTCCATTCTAACAGCATGGACGTGCGTTTTTGTTTTGATTTTCATCGTCTTTCATCTTTTTTCATCCAATCCCCCATCATCCCGTCATCTTGTCATCGTCCTCCCGCCTCATCCGACTCACCCGCATTCTCAAAAAATCCACAATCCGACTCACTCGGATTCGAATTTTTATTCCCATCCGTATTATTTTTTTATATACTTTTGCCGCGTTTTAATTTCAAAATTTCAGAAGGATGAAAACCAAGTACATCGACCTGATTTCACAAACCTACGATTTCCCGCAGGAGGAGTTTGACGTAGAGGACAACAATCTGTTATTCAACGAAGTACCGTTGATGGACATCATCAAACAGTATGGAACCCCGCTGAAAATCACCTACTTGCCGAAAATTTCCGCCAACATCCAGAAGGCGAAGAGATGGTTCAATGTAGCTATCGCAAAGGCCGACTACAAAGGCAGTTACCACTATTGCTACTGTACGAAGAGCAACCACTTCGAGTTTGTGATGTCGGAAGTGCTGAAAAACGATGTACATATCGAAACTTCATCCGCTTTTGATATCAATTTGATCGAAACGCTGCATGAGCAGGGGCTTTTCGACAAGGAGAACTACATTATCTGCAACGGCTTCAAGCGGCAGATTTACATTGACAACATCGTGGACATTCTGAACAAAGGATACCTGAACACCATCCCTGTTTTCGACAGCAAGAAGGAATTCGACTTACTTGCACAGAAGGAAATCAACACAAAATGCAAGGTCGGCATCCGCATCGCCTCCGAGGAAGAGCCACGTTTTGAGTTCTACACCTCGCGCCTCGGTATCCGCTACAACGACGTCATCCCCTTCTACCGCGAGAAAATCAAGAACAACCCCAACTACGAGCTCAAGATGCTCCATTTCTTCATCAACACGGGCATTCAGGACACCGCATACTACTGGAACGAGCTCACCAAGTGCGTGAACCTCTACTGCGACCTCAAGAAGATCTGTCCTGAACTGGACTCTCTGAACATCGGCGGCGGCTTCCCCATCAAGAACTCGCTCTCCTTCGACTACGACTACGAATACATGGCTGAGGAAATCATCGCCCAGATCAAGATCATCTGCGACCGCGAGGGCGTGCAGGAACCCGATATTTTCACCGAATTCGGATCATTCACCGTGGGCGAGGCCAGCGCCGCGCTCTTCTCTGTGTTGCAACAGAAACGTCAGAACGACAGGGAGTTGTGGAATATGATCGACAGCTCCTTCATGACCACCCTGCCCGACACCTGGGCCATCAACCAGCAGTTCATCATCCTGGCCATCAACAACTGGGACAAGGCCTACGAGAGAGTCTTCCTCGGCGGTCTCACCTGTGACAGTCACGATTACTACAACTCCGACTCACACCTGAATGCCGTCTTCCTCCCGCAAATCGACTCCAAGAATTACCCCGAAAGCGACAGCCCTGAGGACATACAATATATAGGTCTGTTCAACACCGGCGCCTACCAGGATGCCCTCGGCGGTTACGGCGGAATACAGCATTGCATGACTCCCGCGCCAAAACACATCATCATTTACAAAGACGAGGAGGGCGAACTCTGCACCAAACTGTTCGCTAAAGAGCAGAGTTACAAGTCGATGCTGAAAATTTTGGGCTATTAGCCGACAGAAACGAAAAAATTGTATTTTTGCAGCGGGTAAGTCTTATACGATCTGCTCCCTTATAACTCCCCCAGGACAGGAATGTAGCAAGGGCATTAAGGTTGTAGCGATGCGATATAAGTCGCTTACCCTTCTTTTTTAGTTAGTAGTTAGCAGTTGGTTTGTAGAGTCGTGTCGCATACGTCCATCAGTCTAAGTCTAAGTCTAAGTCTAAGTTTTAAGTCTAAGTCATCATGTTGTTGAAAATTTACCCTGAGAATCCGAACCCGAAAGCGGTGCGCACCGTGGTGGAGTGTCTGCAGGACGGCGGCATCGTCATTTACCCGACCGACACGATTTACGGCATCGGGTGCGACATCTTCAAGCAGAAGAGCATCGAGCGCATCATCTCCATCCTCGGCGAGAAAAAGAAAAAGGACGCGCTGACGTTCATTTGCCACGACCTCAGCAACCTTTCGGACTATACCAAACCCTTGGACAACAGCGTGTTCAAGACGATGAAGCGAGTGCTTCCCGGGCCGTTCACCTTCATCCTCGAAGCCAACAACAGCGTGCCGAAGCTGCTCCAGAGCAACAAGAAGACCATCGGCATCCGCATCCCCGACAACAACATCATCCGCGAGATCGTGCGCCAGCTCGGCCACCCCATCCTCTCCACCTCCGTGAAAGACGACGACGAGGTCATCGAATACACCACCGACCCCGAACTCATCTACGAACGCTACGGCGACATGGTCGATATCGTCATCGACGGCGGCTACGGCGACAACACGCCCTCCACCGTGGTCGACTGCACTTCCGGCGAAATCGAGGTCGTGCGCGAAGGGAAAGGCGACATATCCTTACTATAGTTAGTAGTTAGTAATTAGCAGTTAGTAGTTAAGCGACCGAGCCGTGACAATGAATACGATTTGTGCGATTGCGACGCCCGCAGGTTTAGGAGCGACGGCGATGATCCGGATTTCCGGACCGGAAGCTTTCGGCATTGCCGGGATGCTCTTTCCTGAGAAATCCGACTTCGCCGGATGGGAACCGAACCGCGCGAAATTCGCGTCGTTGTACGATTTCTCTGACGGGGAACGCAATCTCGTAGATCAGGTTGTGGTGACCAAGTTCGCCGCGCCGCACTCGTTCACCGGTGAGGACGTGGTGGAGATCAGCTGTCACGGATCCGTCTATATCCAACAGCAAATCATAGCGTTACTGATTGCCAACGGCTGCCGCATGGCTGCACCGGGCGAGTTCACGCAGCGCGCCTTCCTCAACGGCAAACTCGACCTGCCGCAGGCCGAAGCCATCGCCGACCTCATCGAGGCACAGTCGGAAACCGCCCACCACGCCGCCATGAAACAGTTGCAGGGAGAACTCTCCGACAAGATGGCCGTCCTGCGCGAAGAGCTGCTGCAGATGGCATCGCTGTTGGAGTTGGAGCTCGACTTCAGTGAAGAAGAGGTGGAATTCGCCGACCGCACCGAATTACTCAACCTGCTTGCACACATCAAAGACGAAGTGAACCGCCTGCTGCAAAGCTACAAATGGGGCACAATGCTCAAAAACGGCATCCCTGTGGCCATTGTGGGCGAACCGAACGTGGGAAAATCCACCCTTCTGAACGCACTGCTTCAACGGGAACGCGCCATCGTGTCCGACATTCCCGGCACCACCCGCGACACCATTGAAGACACTTTTCTGCTCAACGGCACCCTGTTCAGGTTCATCGACACCGCCGGAATCCGCGAATCCGGCGACACTATCGAGCGCATCGGCATCGAACGCGCCTACGACACCATCCGTAAGGCTGCCGTTATCCTGTGGATCACAGATGCGCGCAAAAACAGCCAAGAAATCGAATTGGAATTATCCAAAATAACGGATTCAATAAAATCGGATGACAAAAAAATCATTCTAATCGGAAACAAATCCGATTTGCTTTCCGACCCATCCAAACGCATCGAAAAAGCCATTTATATTTCCGCCAAGAAAGGAGAAAACCTGGATTTGGTGCTTGACGAGATCAACTCGTTCGTGAAAGAGAACCACATCCAAGACATCACCCTGCTGACCAGCGAACGCCACCAGGCGTTGCTGAGTGGTATCCTGGCCGCCATCGAACGCACCGAGAGCGGTCTGCGGAACGGGCTCCCCACCGACCTCGTGGCCGAGGACATCCGCATGGCCCTGCACAATCTGGGCGAGCTGACGGGAACCGTCTCGTCTGAAGACATCCTCAACAACATCTTCGGAAAATTCTGCATCGGGAAATAGAGAAGGGCAACAATAAATATAAAAAACATCTTCCTTGAGCAGCCCATTCCCCTCCTTTGGAGGGGTGCCCGCAGGGCGGGGTGGTTAGGGGCAAGACGCGCGAAGCGCTAATAACCCCACATAAGCGCAGCGCAGTGTGGGGTCGGTCAAAGTCATTGTCATTGTCCACGTAAAAAGGGAGCCCTTCCGAGCCCCCTTAAAGTCTCAAGTCTCAAGTCTCAAGTCTCAAGTCCTAATTCTCCAATTCCGCCTTGATGGCATCGTTGATCAGCGTAACGAAATCGTTGAGCGGCATCGTGCCGTCGTTGATGTTACCGTGGCGACGCACGCTCACAGTGCCATCTTTCTCCTCGTTCTCGCCCACGATGACCATGTAGGGCACCTTGGCGGTTTCGGCGTCGCGGATCTTGCGGCCGGTCTTCTCGCTGCGCTCGTCGATGTAGCAGCGGATGTCCTGCTCGTCCAAAGCGGCCTGCACCTTGCGGGCGTAGTCCATGTACTTCTCGCTGATGGGCAGGATGACGACCTGGTCGGAAGTAAGCCACAACGGGAAGTTGCCGCCAGTGTGCTCCAACAGCACGGCCACGAAACGCTCCATGGAGCCGAACGGGGCACGGTGGATCATCACCGGACGCTTCTTCTGACCGTCGGCATCCGTGTATTCCAGACCGAAACGCTCGGGCAGGTTGTAGTCCACCTGAACGGTGCCCAACTGCCACTCACGACCGATGGCGTCCTTCACCATGAAGTCGAGTTTCGGACCGTAGAACGCGGCCTCGCCCTCCACCTCAACGGTGTTCAAGCCCTTCTCAGCAGCAGCTTCGATGATGGCGCGCTGGGCCTTCTCCCAGTTCTCGTCAGTACCGATGTACTTCTCCTTGTTGTTCGGGTCGCGCAAGGAAACCTGTGCTTTGTAGTTGTCGAACTTCAGCGTCTTGAATATATATAATATAATGTCGATGACCTTGCAGAACTCTTCCTTGATCTGGTCGGAAGTGCAGTAGAGGTGGGCGTCATCCTGCGTAAAGCCGCGGACCCTGGTCAATCCGTGCAGCTCACCGCTCTGCTCGTAACGATAGACGGTGCCGAACTCCGCAAGTCGGAGAGGCAGTTCCTTGTACGAACGCGGACGCGCGGCGTAAATCTGGCAGTGGTGCGGGCAGTTCATCGGCTTGAGGAAGAATTCCTCGCCCTCCTGCGGGGTGGTAATCGGACGGAAAGAGTCCGCGCCGTATTTCGCATAGTGGCCGGAAGTTTTGTAGAGGTTCACATTACCGATGTGCGGGGTGATAACCTGCAGGTAACCGTACTTTTTCTGCACTTTGCGCAGGAATTGTTCCAGGCGGTCGCGCAGGGCGGCACCCTTGGGCAGCCACAACGGCAGACCTTGTCCCACGAGCGGGGAGAACGTGAACAGTTCCAACTCGCGGCCCAGCTTGCGGTGGTCGCGCTTGGCAGCCTCTTCCAAGAGAGCCAGATATTCGTCCAATTCTTTCTTTTTCGGGAAGGTAACGGCGTAAATACGGGTCAGCTGTTTGCGCTTCTCGTCGCCGCGCCAGTAAGCACCGGCGGTCTTCAGCAACTTGATGGCTTTGATCATCGAAGTGTCATGCAAGTGCGGACCGCGACAGAGGTCGGTGAACGGACCGCTCTCGTAGAACGAGATCTGACCGTCTTCCAGACCGTCGATGAGTTCCAACTTATACTCGTCACCCTTCTTCTGGAAATACTCAAGGGCTTCCGCTTTGGGCACTTCGCGACGCACGAACTGGATCTTCTGGGAGGCCAGTTCCTTCATTTTCTCCTCGATTTTCGGGAAATCGTCGGAAGAGATGTTGTAGTCCATGAAATCGATGTCGTAGTAGAAACCGGTCTCAATGTGCGGTCCGATGCCGAACTTCACGCCGGGATACAGCGACTCGATGGCGGCGGCCATGAGGTGCGCGGAGCTGTGCCAGAAGGTGTCCTTGCCTTCGCGGTCGTTCCACGTGTAAAGAGTGAGGGTGGCATCCTCGTTGATCGGTTTGTCGAGTTCCACCAATTGGTCGTTCACTTTGGCTACCAGCACGTTACGTGCCAATCCTTCGCTAATGGCCTGCGCCACCTCGTAAGCGGTGCAGCCCTTTTCCATTTGTTTGATAGAGCCGTCAGGCAATGTAATATTTATCATAACGAATTCGTTTTATCTATAAGTTCAAAACAATCGGCAAAAATACACTTTTTTTGGCTATTGGCTGTCAGCTTTTGACTTTGGCCCCCAACCATTCTTAATTCTTAATTCTTAATTCTTAATTCTTCATTCTTCATTCTTCATTCTTCATTCTTCATTCTTCATTCTTCATTCTTAATTCTTAATTCTACCTCACCCACACCTCATCGACGAACAACCACGCCTGCTGGCCGGCGCTAAGGTGCCATTCGGGCAGCTTGCCGTAGTTCCTGATGATGATCTTGACATAGCGGGCGTTCGCCTTGCCCTGCACCCTGATGTCCTGAAGGTGCGCCCCGTCGGTCCGTTGCACGTTGAAGCTCTCCTTGCCGAACAGCGTGTAATCTTTGCCGTTTTCGGACACATAAACCTCCATGGCCGTCGGGTAGAAAATCCACGCGCGTTGTTCTTCCAGCACGCCGGCGCCAACCTCCGACACCTTCTTGCTCTCGCGCAGGTCAACCACCAGCTCACAGTCTTTGGTGAAACCCTGCCAGCCGCCGATGCGGTAGTTCACCTTGCCGCGCGAATTGTCGATCAGCCCCGCGTCGCCGCCGGCGTAATACTGCGGCTCCGGCTTGGTGATGTAGGTGAGGTCCTTGTCGCGGGTGTAACGCACATAACGCGCCTCCGCCACCTTGCTCTGAGTGCCCTTGGCATCGACCGCCACGGCCTTGATAGTCATGTCCTTCTCCACCACAATGGGATCTTTGTAACGGATGCCCGTCTTGGGCGTCGGGGTGCTCCCGTCCGTGGTGTAGTAAATTTCGTACGCATTGGCAGGCTTGACCTGAAGTTTGGGAGAAGACTCCATTTCCTTCTTCACCTCTTTTTCGACCAGCTTGGATTCCCGTTTGCTGGCCATTTCCACCACTTCCGGCAACCGCAACGCAATACGAGTTCTGTCCTGGAACGACACTTTGTCGGTGGAGAACACCGGCACCGGCACAATGCTCTCGCCATTGTCGATCTTCGTCACGGGCTGTCTGTCCTTGCCCACGCCCCACTCACTGCCGGGTTTGCTGTCCATCACAAACGACAGCTCGCCGCCGGCGGCAATCTCCTCGTAAGTGATATACGAACGCATCAACGGTTTGCCATTGAGGGTGACCGACCGGATGTACGGTTTGTCGCTGTCTCTCGTAATCACAAGTTTTTTGCCGTTCTCCAAACGCACCGTCGCCTTGTCGAACAGCGGGTAGCCGATGACGTACTGGTTGTTGCCGGGGCACACGGGATAGAAGCCCAGCGAGCTGAGCACGTACCATGCCGACATCTGGCCGCAGTCCTCGTTACCGCAAAGGCCGTCGGGTTTGGAGGTGTAGAGGGTCGTCAGGATTCTCTTCACGAGCTCCTGGGTTTTGTCGGGGCGACCGACGAAATTGTAGAGGTAGGCGGCATGGTGGCTCGGCTCGTTGCCGTGCGCATACTGCCCGATCACGCCGGTGATGTCGGCCTGCTCGCGACCGGCCATCTCGGAACTGGAGTTGAACAACAGGTCGAGAAACGCCTCCATCTTCTTGGGACCGCCCATCAACTCGATGTAGGTGTTGAAATCATGCGGCACGTACGTGGTGTATTGCCAGCAGTTGGCTTCCGTGAAGAAATTGTTGACCTCGCGGGGGTTGAACGGGGTCACGAAACCACCGTTCATACGGCCGTGCATGAAACCGTTGGAGTCCATAATGTTCTTGTAAGACTGGGCGCGGCGGATGTATTCCATGTAAACCTCTTTATTACCGATGGCTCTCGCGAACATGGCGATGCACCAGTCGTCGTAGGCGTATTCCAGCGTTTTCGACACAGACTCGTTCTCCATGTCGCCCGGCACAAAGCCGAATTTCGCATATTCCGGACGACCTAATTTGTTGAGATTGGCGGTGGCGATCATCGCTTTGAGCATCTCCTCGGCATCGTAATCGCGGATGCCCTTCATATAAGCGTCGAGGACGACCGGCACGGCATGGTAACCGATCATACACCACGTCTCAAACGCCGAAAGTTCCCACATGGGCAGGTAACCCGACTGGCGGTACTGGTTCATGAACGTGTAGAGGAAGTCCGCACTGCGTTTCTGGTCGATGATGTTGAGCAGCGGGTGCAGCGCACGGTAGGTGTCCCACAGGGAGAACACCGTGTACATCTTGTGTCCGCCGACCGTTTTGTGGATTTGCTGGTCCTCACCGCGGTAACGACCGTCGAGGTCGGAATAGAGGTATGGGGATGTAAAGCAATGATACAGAGCCGTATAGAATGTTCTTAAATACTCCGTGTTAGACGATTCCACTTTGATTTTCCCCAGTTCCTCGTTCCAAACGAGCGTGGCGCTCTTGCGGACTGCATCGAAGTTGAAATCGCGGATTTCCGTCTGGTTGTTGATGGCGCCGTCCATATCCACGGCGGATATGGCGACTTTCACCACCACTTCCTTTGTGTTTTCCGGGAAATAGAGCACGGCTTTGCAGTTCTTTCCCTTGATCTCCTTGACATTCACTGGTTTGTCATCTACATAATAGACGATAGATTCAGCGGGAACAGAGGTCTTCAGCGAAAAAGCGCAATACTGGTCGTCGTTCCAAGCTTTGGAGCGGCGGAAACCAATCAAGTCGTTGGCTTTCATGCCCATATAGCTCTCCAGCGTTTTGTCACGGTGCTGCAAATCGACAATGACACCGTGTTTGCCGTCTTTCGGGAAAGTGTAGCGGTGCACGCCCACATAGTTGGCGGTGGTCATCTCAGCGACGATGCCGTTGTCGAACTTCACGGAATAGTAGCCCGGCTCGGCCTTCTCGTTCTTGTGCGAAAAGGCGAGGGCGTATTTCTCATTGATGACGGAGGGCTCGCCGATGAAAGGGGTGACGAGAATGTCGCCGTAGTCCTCACAGCCGGTGCCGTTAAGATGCGTGTGCGAGAATCCGTAGATGCGGCTGTCGCTGTAATGGTAGGCGGAACAGCCGTCCCAGCCTTCCAGCCGCGTGTCCGGGCTCACCTGAATGGCGCCGAACGGCAGGATCGCGCCCGGGTAGGTGTGCCCGTGCTCGTCCGTGCCCACGAACGGGTTAACATACTGCGACTGCGCCGTTGCGACCGCAACCATCGCAACCAAAACCAAGAAGAGAGTGAGTTTTTTCATATCAGTTTCGTTTTATTAATACTTTTCACTATTCACTAATCTCTATTCACTATTCACTAATCCCTAATCCCTATTCCCTAATCACTATTCCCTAATCCCTAATCACTATTCCCTAATCCCCAAGGATTTACCATGCAGAATTTGCGGGGGCAAAAGTAGCAAAAAAAATTGTATCTTTGCCGCCGATTTTATTCTAACTAAAATATTATTATCGTATGGCAACAACTGCTGATTTTAAGAACGGTCTCTGTATCGTCCACAACAACGAGATTTGGTCAATCGTGGAATTCCTGCATGTGAAACCCGGCAAGGGCAACACTTTTGTCCGCACGAAACTCAAAAACCTCAAAAACGGTAGAGTTCAGGAGTTCCGGTTCGACGCCGGCGTCAAGATCGACCTTGCCCGTGTGGAGCGCCGCCCGTACCAATTCCTCTACAAGGAAGGCGACACCACCTATATCTTCATGCACACCGAGACCTACGAACAACTTCCCATCGAGAAGGATCTTATCAACAACCCCGACTTGCTCAAGGAAGGCCAAGAAGTGGAAATCAACTACGACACTGACACCGACACGCCCCTCACCTGCGAGCTTCCCCCGTTCGTGGACCTGGAAGTCATCGAGGCCGACCCCGGCGTGAAAGGCGACACCGCCACCAACTCCCTCAAACGCGCTGTCGTGGAGACCGGCGCCGATGTCTATGTGCCCCTCTTCATCAACGTGGGTGAAAAGATCAAAGTCGACACCCGCACCAACAAATACTCAGAACGCGTCAAAGAATAAGCGAATCCCCGCATGATTCTTCAACATTCGCTTTCCTTAGACGAACTGTTACAACTGATTGGACATCCCGTCACCGTCAAGGGGGACGCCTCCGTGACCGTGACGGGACTCAATGAGTTGCATTCCGTTCAAAAAGGGGATCTGTCGTTCGCGGACAATTCCCGATACTACGGTCGCGCCCTCAAAAGCGAGGCCACCGTCATCCTGATCAACAGCGAGGAGACGGAATGCCCTGAAGGCAAGACCTTGCTCGTCACGGATGACCCGCTCCGCGATTATCTTGCTGTCGTGGAGCATTTTGTGCATTTCACACCGCAAAACACCGCGATTCACCCGAGTGCCGTCATCGGCGAAGGCACCGTCATCCAGCCGCTCGTCTTCATCGGCGAGAACGTGCGTATCGGCAAGAACTGCGTCATCCACTCCAACGTCAGCATCTACGCCGGCACCGTCATCGGCGACAACGTGGTCATCCACTCCAACAGCACCATCGGCGCCGACGCCTGCTACTTCCAGAAACGCCCCGACGGCTGGCTGAAGCTGACCTCCTGCGGCGACACCTACATCGGCAACAACGTCGAGATCGGGTGCAACTGCTGCATCGACCGCGGCGTCTCCGGCACCACCTACATCGGCGACGGCACCGTGTTCGACAACCTCGTGCAGGTGGGTCACGACACGCACATCGGCAAACGCGTGCTCCTTGGCTCCCAATGCGGCGTCGCCGGATGCACCTACATCGACGACGACTGCAAAATCTGGGCCAAAGCAGCCGTCAACAAAGATCTATACATCGCAAAAGGAACCGTCCTTCTGGCCTGCTCCGCCATCGACAAGGACGTGAAAGAGGAAAACCGCACCCTCTTCGGCATGCCCGCCACCGACGCCACCGCCAAATGGCGCGAAATGGTGCTCATCCGCAAACTGCCGGAACTCTTCAAAGCGGTGGAAGAGCTCAAATCAGCCCTTCCAAACACCAACAGCTAATCAGCTTCTCCTGAACTTGTGGAAATCTGACGCATCCCACGACTGATACAGTAGGATGTGGTGTATCTCGTTGATTATCAGTATAAACAAGCGTAAATCATTGTCGGCAAACCACTTGATGGCCTCCGTCTCCTTACGGCAGGCGGCAGCAAATGTGGCCAAGAACGTGCAATGATACTTGTCTAACCACGCGATGGCGGCGTCCTCGTTGTCGATGGCATTGCTCAACACCGCGAACTCAGGGTACCCGTTGTCCAACAGCCACTGCAGCGCGGCCTCGTTGGAGTGTATCGCCGACGACAATGCCTCCAGTTCGCGATACCCGTTGTTCATCAAGAAATCGCTGAACTTCCGGTCACCCTGCAAACTCATCAGGAAGGCCATCAGGACTTTGGGATCGTAATCCAACAGACTGTGCATGACTTGGGACTTGGGACTTGGGACTTGAGACTTGGGACTTGAGACTTAGTTAGAAAATAATTTCAAATCCTAAGTCTAAAGTCTGAAGTCTAAAGTCTAATCTATTGTTTCAAACTAACGGTCTTGTTGAACACCAGTTTCTCCTCATTCGAATCCGGGTCGCAGTAGAAGTAGCCGATGCGCTCGAACTGGAAGTGCTTGATCGTGGAGGCTTTCTCGTAAGTAAGGCCTTCTTCCACCCAAGCTTGCTTGATTTCCAAAGAGTTAGGATTCAGATTATCGAGGAAAGTCTTGCCTTCTTCGCAGTCATCGGGGGCGGGAACGCTGAAGAGGCGGTCGAAGAGGCGCACCTCAGCGGCTTTGGCGTGCTGCACCGGCACCCAGTGGATCGTCGCCTTCACCTTGCGGTTGCTGTCGGGCATACCACTCTTGGTCATCGGGGCGTACGTGCAGTGAATCTCGGTGATTTCGCCGTTCTCGTCCTTCACGATGTGCGTGCATTTGATGATGTACGCGTATTTCAGACGCACCTCGCGGTCGATGGAGAGGCGGTAGAATTTCTTGTCGGCGTTCTCGCGGAAATCGGCGCGCTCGATCCACAACTCCTTGGCAAACGGAATCTTACGGGTTCCGGCGGCTTCATCTTCGGGATTATTCACGGCATCCATCATCTCCACCTGGTCCTCGGGATAGTTGTCGATGACGAGTTTCACCGGGTCGAGGACAGCCATCGTGCGGATGGCGGTCTTGTTGAGGTCCTCGCGGGCGCAGAACTCCAACAGGGAGACATCGATGATGTTGTCGCGCTTGGCCACACCGACGGTCTCGGCGAAGTTGCGGATAGCCGCGGGCGTGTAACCGCGACGGCGCAGACCGCAGATGGTAGGCATACGAGGATCGTCCCAACCGTTAACGTAATGTTCCTTAACGAGTTGCAGCAGTTTGCGCTTGCTCATGATGGTGTAGTTGAGGTTGAGGCGCGCGAACTCGATCTGCTGCGGATGATGGATATGCAGTGCCTCGCAAAACCAGTCGTAGAGCGGGCGGTGCACTTCGAACTCCAAGGTGCAGATGGAGTGCGTGATACCCTCGATGGAGTCGCTCTGGCCGTGCGCGAAGTCGTACATCGGGTAGATGCACCACTTGCTGCCGGTGCGGTGATGGTCGGCGTGCAGGATGCGGTACATGATGGGGTCGCGGAAGTGCATGTTGGGCGACGCCATGTCGATCTTGGCGCGGAGCGCACGGCGGCCGTCAGGGAGCTCGCCCGCCTTCATGCGACGGAAGAGGTCGAGGTTCTCCTCCACGGTGCGGTTACGGTAAGGGCTCTCCACGCCCGGCGCGGTGGGCACTCCCCTGCCCTTGCTGATCTCCTCCTGCGTCTGGTCATCGACGTACGCGAGACCGTCCTGGATGAGCTGCTCGGCCCACAGGTACAGCTGGTCGAAATAGTCGGAAGCGTAATGCTCCTCAGCCCACTGGAAACCCAGCCATTTGATGTCGTCCCGGATGGAATCCACATATTCGGTGTCCTCCTTCACAGGATTGGTGTCGTCGAAACGCAGGTTGGTCTTGCCGCCGTATTTCTGAGCGATACCGAAGTTCAGACAGATGGACTTGGCGTGGCCGATATGCAGGTAGCCGTTCGGCTCCGGTGGAAATCGGGTATATACTTTCGCATCGTTTTTCCGGTTCTGGATGTCTTCTTCGATAATTTGCTCAATGAAATTCATAATCTACTATATTTTATGTGGTAAAAAAACAAGCTGCAAAAATACATTTTTTTTGGGCGAAAAAAAATTGTATCTTTGCCCTCGTAATTTTTTATCGAAATAATCCTAAAATTCATCGAATATGAAAAAAGTTTCTACAATGATGGTGATGCTGGCTTGTGTCGCCCTTCTTGCGTCATGCAAAAACAAGAAAACCGAGACCCCGGCTGAGGAAACCAAGAGCGAACTCCAACAAAAAGTCGAGGAATACGCCTATTTCGACCTCACCGCCGACCTCTCCAAACTGTCGGAGAGCGAACGTCAGCTGCTGCCCATCTTCTTCGAAATCGGTCAGATCATGGACGACCTCTTCTGGGAACAGACCTTCGGCGACAAGTCCATCCTCGACACCATCTCCGACCCGTGGATGAAGGACTACGCGATGATCAACTACGGCCCGTGGGACCGTCTTGACGGCGAGAAACCCTTCGTGCCCGGCTACGGCGAACGTCCCGCGATGGGCAACTATTACCCGCAGGACATCACCAAGGCCGAATACGACGCCTTCGACGACCCGTTGAAAGCCTCCCATTACACGGTGCTCCGTCGCGACGAGAACGGGAAACTCATCACCGTCGGCTACTACGAGGCCTACAAGGAGAAACTCGACCGCGTGTGCGAACTCCTCGACAAAGCCATTGAAATCACCGACAACCCCACCATGAAGAAATATCTCGTCGAACGCAAGAAATCCCTGCAGACAAACAACTACTTCCCCAGCGACATGGCCTGGATGGACCTCAAAGACTCCAACCTCGACTTCGTGTTCGGCCCGATCGAGAACTACGACGACGGCTTAAATTCCGTGAAGACCTCCTGGGAAGCCTTCGTGCTCGTGAAAGACGTCGATGCCAGCGCCAAATTGGACAAATTCGTGAAGATGCTTCCCCAGCTGCAACGCGAACTGCCCTGCGACCCCCTGCATAAAACGTATGTCCCCGGCACCACCTGCGACATGAACCTCTACGATGTGGTCTTCTACGGCGGCGACTGCAACGCGGCCGGCAAGACCATCGCCATCAACTTGCCCAACGACGACAACGTGCAGGCCAAGAAAGGCTCCCGCCGCTTCCAGCTCCGCAACGCCATGCAGGCCAAGTTCGACAAGATCATGAAACCCATCGGCGAAATTGTCATCGAACCGTCCGAACAAGATCATATCACCTTCGACGCCTTCTTCTGGAACGTCACCTTCCATGAGGTGGCTCACGGCTTGGGCGTGAAGCAGACCATCAACGGCAAAGGCTCCGTGGATGAGGCCATGCAGACCGAAAACTCCAGCTGGGAAGAGGCCAAGGCCGACATCGTGGGTCTGAACCTCGTGCTCAACCTCATTGACAAGGGCGAAATCACCGACATCTCCGTGGAGGACGCCATCACCACCTATATCGTCGGTCTGCTGCGCTCCGTGCGTTTCGGCGCCTCCGAAGCCCACGGTATCGCCAACATGATGTGCTACAACTACCTCTTCGAAAACGGCGCTTTCACCCGCAACGGAAACGAAACCTATCACATCAACTACGACAAGGCCCGCAAGGCCATGGAAGGTTGGATCGCCCTGATTCTCAAGACCCAGGCCGAAGGCGACTTCGAGTTCGCACAGCAATACAGCAAGGACAACGGCACCATCAAGGCCGACCTGCAGAAAGACCTCGACCGCATCAACAAGTCCGGCATCCCCAGAGACATTAGGTTCAATCAAGGACTTGACGTACTGGGAATCAAATAGTGGCTATTAACTTTTGGCTATTAGCTTTTGGCTATTAGCTATTAGCTTTTTAAAGGCCAACAGCCAATAGCTAACAGCTAATAGCCAAACTTGTAAGAACTATTAGCTCCAAATGTATCTTAAAAGTATTCAACTCACTAATTTCAAGAACTACACCGAAGCCTCCTTCACGTTCGACAGCAACGTAAACGGCATCGTGGGGGCGAACGGCAGCGGCAAGACCAACCTGCTGGACGCCATCCACTATCTGTCGTTCGGGAAGAGCTGCTTTTCGGCGAAGGACGTGAGCTCGGTGCGGTTAGGCACCGACTTCTTCGCCCTGCACGGCGATTTCGCGGACGAGGAATCCGGAAACACCACGCAGGTGAGCTGCGTCTATAAAAATGGAACCAAGTCACTGAAAGCCAACAAGAAGGAATACGACCGGCTGAGCGACCATGTGGGTCTCTTCCCCGTGGTGATGGTCTCGCCCTACGACAGCGACATCATCAACGACGGCAACGAGGTGCGCCGCCGCTTCTTCGACAAAATCATCTCGCAGTTCGACAAAATCTACCTCCAGCATCTAATCCACTACAAGAAACTGCTGCAGCAACGCAACGCCGTGCTCCGACAGCAGCACGAAACCGGTCATGCCGATTATTCGTTACTCCAAGTAATTGATTTTCAATTGATCGAAGACGGAAATTTACTTTTCCAGCGTCGGCGGCAGTTTATCGAGGACATCCGACCGATGTTCCTCAGTCACTACAGGCAATTGTCGCAGGGCAGCGAGACAGTTGAAGTCCGATACGAGTCCGGACTGACGGAAATGACATTCCGCGAGGGGTTGGAGAAATCGCTCGCGGCGGACACCAAATGCGGGTTCACGACTTTCGGGGTGCACAAGGACGACTACGAGTTCACCATCGACGGACAGCCGGTGAAGCATTTCGGGTCGCAGGGGCAGCAGAAGTCGTTCTCGTTGGCTCTACGGCTGTCGCAGTTCGACTACGCCTTCGCCTACAACAAACGCAAGCCGATCCTGCTGTTGGACGACATTTTCGACAAACTGGACCGGAACCGCATCACCGAGCTGCTGAACATGGTGGGGCAGGAGCATTTCGGGCAGGTTTTCATCTCCGACACCGACGAAAACAGGGTGCGGGCGATTTTAGGCGAGCACGGCATCGCACACCAGGTTTTCGAAATAAAGCGCGGCGAAAAACCCGAAAAACAGCCAAAAATCGACAATTTTATTCCCGAATAGAAAAAATTATTATCCAACCCATTGAATATCAATGAGAAAAAATCAAAAAAGAGTTGATGGAGTATAACGAAAAAAGTGTAATTTTGCCGCCGGAAAACGGGATATAGCGTAGTCCGGTTATCGCGCCTGCTTTGGGAGCAGGAGGTCGCCTGTTCGAATCAGGCTATCCCGACTGGGCTAAGCGCCAACGGTTCCGTAGCTCAACTGGATAGAGCAGCTGCCTTCTAAGCAGCAGGTTCTGCGTTCGAGTCGCAGCGGAATCACAAAAAAAGCACTTGCAAATCGTAATCGTTTGCAAGTGCTTTTTTTTGGTGAGCTAATGATCCGCAAGGTCGATCGATATAATCTGTTACAACAAAAAATATCAACAAGCTGCAACCTTTTGGACTTCTTGTGTACTATGAATAGATAAAAGAATTAATTTTGCAGCGTTGTTTGCTTATCTTGATGTTTAACGGACTTCGCGCCAAGGTCGGCGGCAACGCGAAGAAGTGAAAAATAGAAGTCCCCTTCCATTTTTAATGAACAATCAGAAGAAAATGACGAAGAACAATAGCATTCATGTCTTGTATTATTGTATTATTCTTATGCCTTCGTTGTTTCTGTGTTGTCATAACCATAAGGATACTGTCTCAGACGTGTCTTTCTCTACTAAGGACACCGTTGAAACCATAGAAAAAGCATATAGACTGAACTTGATGGATTCCATTGACAGCTATGGCATCAAAATGTCTCTTTATGGATACACAACGACAACATTCGAGAGAGTTAGCGAGATAAGGCAAAGAGACTGTCTCATACCGAGCGATAGCGGCTATTTCGGATGTTACACCTTTTTGAGTAAAAACCCGAAAAATGGGATGATACAACTCGACGGGTATATGGTTATATGGAATAAGCAGCGTCCATGGACCTATTCAAGTAAAAATGACCTGCTTATCGAATTGCGTGTTTTCACAGACAAGATCAAGTTGTGGGGCGATCTTGCTGTAGGAATGAACAGAAGCGAATTGCTTTCGATATTGGGGGAACCCGTCTTCAACGGAGTCGGTCGGTTGTTTTTTGAAGTTGGTGAAGGCCAGTATTTAGATGCCAGAATTGACGATCAAAATCTGGTGTATGCCTTACAACTCTTTCGCAGCGAAAAGGACTTCAGCACCGCGACGGCCCTTCAAGGGCATGTTTATGATTATTACGAAACGCGTTAGTTTCAAAAGAAATCTTCCATTCCAAAAAAATCCTATCTTCGCGCCATGAACCACACCGCCACATACCCGCCTCAGCACCCCCGTCCCGCTATCGGGGGTTATCGGTACTTCTTCAACGGGCAGGAGGCTGATAATGAGGTGCTTGGGGAAGGGGTGAGTTTGAGCGCGGAATTCTGGCAGTACGACACAAGATTGGGCAGGAGGTGGAACGTGGATCCTATGTTCAAGGAGTACGAGAGTCCGTATGCATGCTTCGCGGGGAACCCGGTGTGGTTTGCGGATCCGAATGGAGATTCTGTTATCGTTTTTAATGAAGAAGTATTCAATGTCCTCAAATAGTCACATATAAAATGAAACGTGCTCTTTATTTTCTTGTAACATTCCTCTGTTTTCTAAACTTGCCATCGCTGCATGCACAAAACCAACCACCCGTTTGGATAGAAATTGTACAGGGTGGCTTCCCCAATTACGTTATCTTTTCACGTTATGGGGTGATTGTGTCAACGTTTGATTATAATCTCAATGACCGCTTGCACCTTTTTAATACCTCATACTACCCGATAAGGACATTAGGTAACAGTCACATAGATAGTCTGCTTGAATATGTCGTTTTTCAGTATCAAAACTCAGAGCACAAAAAATTTATCACTCATGATGTGTTGATATTGGATGGCTCT
>JAEEGK010003298.1_pt1 | contig 40317 bp, 36 predicted proteins | sample 8958771 | NCBI WGS metagenome assembly JAEEGK01 (sample SAMN16246547, study PRJNA631951) | gut metagenome | biome: gut microbiome; feature: rumen; material: SC-attached | host: Bos | place: Iran: Karaj | collected 2018-10
CGAGATTTCTCGGGCTTTGCTGAGCCGCAGCCTTCACTCGCTATTTATGTTGCAAAGTTACAAAAAATAATCGAGAAAACCAAACGTTTCCTCGATTATTTTCTCATAAAAATCCCCCCGTTGTTATCCCGCCGGAGTGAGTTCTATCGTAAGGCCGAGGGCGGCGATGATGCGGTAGAAGGTCGATACCTTGGGCTCTGTGCGTCCAGTTTCAACGCGCGAGATGTATGACTTGTTGGTACCGATTCTCGCAGCCAATTCTTCCTGAGTGATATTTGCCTTCTTTCGAGCATCTTCAATAATCTGCCCGGTAAATCTCACAAAGGGGACGGTCCCTATTGTGAGATTATGAAATCCTGATGTGGTGAAAACTGATGCCAGTCAATCGCACAAGTTGTCGGATGCTTGCGCCAAAATCCTTTGCACGATAAACTATGTCTGCTATACGCTCAGAAGAATATAAAGCCAGATCCTTTGGTGTACGTAATGAAAAGGTCTCACATAGGAAAGTTGATACCTCTTCATCACTTCGCCTATAACGTGTAGTATTATATTCCAGTATGACGGTCGTCTTGGGCAGCGGCTCGTTCACCAAAGCAACAAGATCGTCAAATGAAATCCTCTCAAAAACATCCTCTTTTCTCACAATAGGGACCGTCCCTTTTGTGAGAAATTCATGCCAGCTGCTCCATTCGTAGGAGATGACATCGTTGGTAAGACCGGCAGCCACGGGGTTCTGATGGATGTATCGTAGCAGGGTGATGAAATAGGCGTCATTCTCCACCGGCTCACTCTTGAATCTGTCTTGGAAGACGTGGCCAACACGTTCGTACTTCAGATTATAATACTGCGCATACGATCCTCCGATACGTTTGATGAGCGTGGCGATGTCGTCCGATTCCTCTTTCACCAGCAGGTGTACATGATTGGTCATCATGCAATAGGCGAAGAACCGGCATCTTGGGGGCATGGGATGACCGAGTTCATCTACAGGATTGACGGTCTGTTCAAGCAGTTTCCTGAACTTGACGTAGTCCATCCGATCGTGAAAAATATCACTCTTGTTGATTCCACGAAGCATGACGTGATAAACGCCGCTCATACTTTTCTTTCTTGTTTGTCTTGTCATAGTTTCAAAGATAAAGTTAATTCTACGCCGCAAAGATAGTGTATTTTCCAGAAACCACCAAATTTTCGATAGGAAAACTTAGATTCAAACAAAAATCTCACAAAAGGGACAGTCCCCTTTGTGAGACTGACCCCGCCGTGATAAAAAAAGACTGAAATAGTTTGTATATTCAGAATAATACACTATCTTTGCAGCATGAAAGTTGAAAGATTTATAAATCATGTTTATTACTCATATGCTTCCATTGACAGGTTACTTACGTATAACCCAGTCAATATTGAAGCTAGAGAGAATGCCGTCTATACTGCAACCATGACATTGTCTATTGCATTAAGCGGCTATATTTTAGGCATGCTATATGTGATTTGTCTTTTATTGATTCAGATATCGGACTTAAGCTGGAATAGGAACATGTTATTTGTAATAGCGATTATTTCAGCTTTAGTTCTACCTTTTTGCCTAAGGACTGTAAAGAGTGAGGTATACAAGAAATACTTTCGCGAGTTTAGGAATAACCCGCATTACAAACAATTTCAATGGCATATTATATCTTTCTTATTTTTGGCCATAGGGATCTCAATAGATCTGTTAATACTCATATAACATTTTTTTTACAAATATGAAAAAAGTAATTATACTATTGGCTGTACTCTCACTAGCACTTGTTTCATGTGTTATCGATTTTGCATATCCCATGTATGTGATCAACCGTACAAATGACACAATCCTGATAGGTTTTGGCCGCTACAATAACATCGATAGTACCAAGCGGTTTATGAATTCAGCACCTTGGGATACTTTAACTTCTAAAGACGATACTTTATCTTTTAATCGGGTACTAACTAAACATGTAACTCCAAATGGCGATACTTTAACTTTCTATTGGGAAGAAACAAGAATTAATGGTGGCGAAAAACTGACGATTGGCAAACATGATCTTATTCCTCCTGATTCGAGTGCAGGTTATCACGAACCACATCATCTATTTATAGACAGGCCCAACCAGACAGGTTGCTTCTATGTCATAAAACTGGAAACAGCAAGAAAGCATACGTGGGAAGAGATCTGTCGTGACACCTTGTATGATACAATCGTAATAACACAGGATATGTTAAAACAAGGAAACCATTTTGATTACTGGGGAAATGACTCTGTATCTGTGAATCAGGATGCTTATAAATAAACGAAAAATGTATAATTGATATCGTGCGAATGAAGACAATAGGGAATGTTGATGAGGCTTTAAGATTGTTTGAGGAGAATTCCATCAAAAAGGCTCGGACGATGGAAACGGGTAATTATAAAGATGGGAATAAATGTTTTGATATTATTATGAAATGCCTTTCCTATCTTTATAAACAGGAGAAGTTGGATTTACTGGAGCCATTTCTTTCGCATGAAAATGCAGGGGTAAGGGAAACTGTTGCATACGCATATTTATATATTTGCCCGCAAAAAGGCGAAGACATTTTATCAGAGATTGCAAATGGTAATTATGGCTTTCTCAGTATCAATGCTGAGAAGACTTTGAAAGAATGGAAAGAGGGAAGATTGGAATTTCTTTTCATTAGTAACCTCCAAACCTACAAGCAACAACTATTGGACGAATACCAGCGGAAGTTCGCAGAAGAAAATGATAAGGAATTTAAGCGCCGGAATAAAATGTCGCTTCTGCTTCTGATTCCTTGGGGAATAGCAATGATTGTGTGTCTGATAACTGGGCAACTGCTAATTGGCATGTTCGTTCTGGCATTGTTGTTTATAATTGCCTACCCAATGAACAAATGGATAGACAGAGCCCCCAAGGATGTAAAGAAGAAACTTGATTTATGGTATCAGCAGATGGTTGAGCAACAGGCCAAAGCCTATGAAGCTGAAGAAAATCAACTCAAAGCCCAACCGATGGTATATCCTGCCTTCGAGTCTTTTGCGATGGCAGACATGGAATCGATAGTGAATGAAAAGGATGTTTGCGTGGCATTCTATGAATACTATGGCGATCATCTTTATTATATCCATTATGTAGATGATAAAGCAAAAGAGATATTCGTTGAAAACGCAGAGAGCCATGAAATCGTTTCCCTTGACTACGACGAACTTGATGAATACTATCAGCAACTTGAAGGCTTGTCGGAAATGCTTGATTCTCTTGAAGTCGCTTATGTCGGTACAATATCAATGGAGGATTTCAAGTCATTTCTTAAACAGTAGGAACCGATCTGACGGGGGGGGTATGGAGCAAAAGTAACTTGGCTCTGCCGTGTTGAAGAACCTTTCCATAACTCCATTATTTGCCGCAAAGACACGAAAATAGACTGAAAGTACAAAACTTTCAATTGAAAAAAGTGACTTAATCTGATTTTTTTCGTACCTTTGCAGCAATGAACAACGAGATATTACAACAACTGAATGAGAGTCAGCAGGAAGCGGTGGTCTATTGTGACGGTCCGTCGCTGGTGATTGCTGGTGCAGGGTCGGGAAAGACGAGGGTGCTGACGTATAAGATTGCGTGGCTCCTGGAACAAGGAATGGCCCCTTGGCAGATTCTGGCACTGACGTTTACCAATAAGGCTGCTCGCGAGATGAAGGAACGTATTGGCAGGTTGGTAGGCGAGGAACGGGCTAGGTATCTGCAGATGGGTACGTTCCATAGTGTGTTTGCAAGGATCCTGCGATCGGAGGCGGAGGTGCTGGGCTATAATGCGAACTTCACGATCTATGACCAGAGTGATTCGCGTTCGCTGGTGAAGACGATCATCAAGGAGATGCAGTTGGATGATAAGGTGTATAAGCCAGCATCGGTAGCTGACCGTATCTCGATGGCTAAGAACCATCTGTTGCTACCTCAGGCATACGCGCAGAGTGCGTGGGCTACTGACGATGCGCAACAGAAACGGCCTCAGGTTACTAATATATATATAAGGTACTCGGAGAGATGTCGTCAGGCGAATGCAATGGACTTTGATGACTTGCTCGTGCAGACATGGGTGTTGTTCCAGAACCACGAGAATATCCGCCAGAAATATGTGGAGAAGTTCCATTTTGTGCTTGTGGATGAGTATCAGGATACGAACTTCGCACAACAGGCAATAGTCTATCAGTTGACAAAAGAACGTCAGAAGGTGTGTGTGGTGGGCGATGATGCACAGAGCATCTATTCGTTCCGTGGCGCCAATATCGATAATATCCTGAATTTTCAAAGCCAATATACGGATGCCAAACTCTTCAAACTGGAGCAGAATTATCGCTCTACGCAGTTGATTGTGCAGGCAGCGAATTCGCTGATCAAAAGGAATGAACGACAGATTCCGAAGAATGTATTCTCGAAGAATGAGCACGGCGAGAAACTGCAGTTGAAGCCAGCCTATTCGGACAGGGAGGAGGCGATGATCGTAACGCAGGATATCAAGCGGTTGCGGAGGCAGGAGCAGGCTAACTGGAGTGACTTTGCTATCCTGTATCGCACGAACGCGCAGAGCCGAAGCTTTGAGGAACAGATGCGCAAGGACAATATCCCGTATCGCATCTATGGCGGACTGAGTTTCTACCAAAGGAAAGAGATCAAGGACGTGATTGCCTATTTCCGACTGATTGCGAATCCCAACGATGAGGAGGCCTTTAAGCGTATTGTGAACTATCCTGCTCGCGGTATCGGAGATACGACGGTGGGCAAGATTATCCAGACAGCGCAGACATACGGCGTGAGTCTATGGCAGGTAATCAAGGAACCTGTGCTCTTTCCGATGGATGTGAGCAAAGGTACGATGACGAAGATACAGGCCTTCCGTGAACTGATAGAAGGCTGGATAAGTCGTGTGACAACGGAGGATGCCTATACCCTCGGCCACGATATCATCATGAACTCGGGCATCAGCAAGGATATCTACAGCGGACGGAATCCCGAGGATATCTCGCGTCAGGAGAACCTGGAGGAATTCCTGAGTGGTATGCAGGACTTCGTGGAGAGCCGTCGTGAGGAGGATATGGGCGATGAAGTCTATCTTCCGGATTTTCTGCAGGAAGTGGCACTTTTGACTGATCTCGACAGCGACGAGGGTGATTCGAATGACAAGGTGACGCTGATGACGATCCACTCCGCCAAGGGACTGGAGTTCCCGACGGTGTTTGTCGTGGGTCTGGAGGAGAATATCTTCCCGAGTCCGATGTGCACCAATTCGATGCGTGAACTGGAAGAGGAGCGCAGATTGTTGTATGTGGCGATTACCAGAGCTGAGAAACATTGCATCCTGACGTGTGCGCAGAACAGGTTCAGATATGGAAGGATGGAGTATGATACGCCATCGAGGTTTATCCGGGATATTGACCCGGAACTGCTGGAAGTACAATCTGAAGCGGGTGGGGGAAAACCCGCTTTCGGAGGCAGTTCGTATAGAGGCAATTCATATGGAGGCAGCAGGGGGCCTGAATGGATGCAGAATCCCAGACCTGTGGCTACGCAGTTCAAGGCCGATCCCAAGCCGAGGGCCGTAGCTCCCAGACAGCCAGAAAAGCCCGTTGATCCCTTCGGACCGAATTTCAAACGACTGTATCAGACGGTTAGCGGCTCACAAGGACAGGTCCCGCGGGTTGCCGGGACAACGACTCACGGGACCTGTCCCCCTGAGTCGCAGTTGCGCGAGGGGTGTCAGATTGAGCACCAGCGTTTTGGAGTAGGGACTGTGATTAAGATTGAGGGCACGGGCGAGAACACCAAGGCCACTGTGACGTTCCGCAATGCAGGTACGAAACAGCTGCTGCTGAAGTTCGCAAAGTTCAAGATTATCGGGTAAAATCAGAGCGACTCGTCGTCAGGTCGCTCTAATTTTTTCTTGCCAGTCTTGGGCAGATGTTTCTTCTTTCTGAGCCATGCGGCTTTGCGAGCCTCATAGTCCTCATGATGTTTCTCGAGATATCCGTCAGCCATCAGTTGTTGAATCTGGCATAGATCACTTTCAGCTTTATCGGATTGGAAGGCGTTCCGCGCTTCAGCCGGGTAGAGGTCAGGCCCATCTGATTGATAAGCGCTATAGTTGTGCTAGCGGTGGACGTAGATGAACTGAGCGTCGTAAGCTCGCTGACAGGAAGCAGCAGTGCCTTATTCCAGTCTGGATGCTTCTCCAACCAAAGAGGATCGTTCTTCTCGCCTGCCTGACGGGCATTGTACATCCTGACGATGAGATTGTTGATGTCGTTGCTGTTGGAGAAAGTGTAGGCATTCTTTGAGAGCGTGGTGTAGAAGGCATACTTGTTGTTGTAGTTCGAAACCTGCTCGAAGAATGAGTTCAGACTGTCTTTCTCGATCAGCAATACCTTTTTGGGAGAAGAGAATGTATACTTGGTAAGCGGCTCAAAGTTGTTTTCACGATTAAATGAGATGGAAACGGAGAGCAGCGAGTCTTTCACGTGGGCAGTCTTGATTTCATCCACAGGGAAAGTCACTTCCGTGAAGATGCCAACAGGTGTCTTCAGGTAAGTATAGTCGTTGTCTGATTCTACCAGCTTCTGGAGGGTCTCCTTGTCGTTCTTGACCGTAATGGTCTGAAGCACCTCATCCGTTGAGGATGCGGATAAGTAACTGACATAGGTGTTGTCGTCAGTACCCTTTTCTGTATAATAGACACGCAGTTGTGCTTGTAGGAAATTGGCCATCACCCCTTGTCCGTCGGTCGTCTCGATATAGAATCCCGGACATAGTTGATGAATAAAGGCAAAGGAGTTCTTGAAATAGTCCGGATGTTCGTAGTAGTTGCGCAGGATATAGGTGCCGTAGTTCTTATAGCGGACACCATTCTTGTCGGTATAGGGCGAATTGAGCCTGAACATGACATTCCTGTCGTAGGTAGACAAGTTCTTGATACTGTCCTTGACGGTCATATCGTCGATTGTGAACATGTGAGACTGCGAGAGGCCGCCCTTGCGGATATAGCCTCCTTTCACCGGGTCGAAATTCGAATAGTGGATACCGTCGGCAACAGGGTGGTCAAGTTCTGATATCCTGATCTTCATAGCCGTTGTGGAATCACCATAACAATAATTGAAGAACAGAATAACGAGGCAAGAGTCTGCAATGATCTCATTGTCTTCCCGGCTGATAATATACTCCTTGTCGGGCAGGTGGGTCTCTTCCATCATGTTGAACTGCATCATGAAACTACAGTCTACTGTGGCATTGGTCTCCGGATCTGTAACATGTCCCACATAGAGCTCGTTATTATAGGTATAGACGGAATCGGGGATATATGATGCTGTCACCACATCGAATTCCTGGGTAGTGACACTGATATCATCATTACTGCTGATGAGCGACATACCGATATTATCTGTACCTTCATCGCAAGAACTGATTGCCATTGCAAAACCAGCAATCGCTAAGAAATATTTGAGTTTCATGTCTTTCTTACCTGATGTTTATTCTTCTTCACTTTCTGAGGTAATACTGGGGCAGACCGTTTCATAGAATGCCTTGATATTATCAGCAAAGTCATCTTTTGAGTATTTTAATACGGGAATGTTCTTTTCACTGGCATAGCTGAGCAGATCGTTGTTGACGTCCTTGACCGCCTGTACGATACCATCACTATAGTCGATGGCAAGTTTGCCCAACTCATCGAAATCAAACAGGTCGTTGTAGGGTTCCAGCAGCTCAGCAGTAGCATCGCGGAATTCAAGACAGCGCTTGAAATTGGCTCCCAGATCGTTGTTGAGACTCTTGGCAAACAGAGATGAGACCACCTTCGTGTTGGCAAATGAAGGCTCATCGTGATAGGCCGTCTTAATATAGAATGGTACAACGGCACTCATCCATCCCTGACAATGGATAATGTCAGGCACCCAACGGAGTTTCTTGACGGTCTCGAGAACGCCTCTGGCAAAGAAAATGGCACGCTCTCCATTGTCTGCGTAGTCTGCTCCGGTCTCGTCCTTCTCCATCTGACGCTTGTTGAAGTAGTCGTCATTGTCAATGAAATAGACCTGAACCTTGACCGATTGTATGGTGGCTACCTTGATGATGAGTGGATGATCAGTCTCATCAATAATCAGGTTCATGCCCGACAGACGGATCACTTCATGTAACTGTCCGCGGCGCTCATTGATATTTCCCCATTTGGGCATGAAGGTACGGATTTCAAAACCTTTTTCCTGAATACAACCTGGAAGGTCTCTACCTAGAAGCGACATCTCGCTGTCTGGTACGTAAGGAGCTATCTCCTGATTAATGAAAAGTATCTTTTTTGCCATCTTTGATGAATTATGCTGCAAAGGTACTAAAAAAAACGCGGAAAACCGCGAAATGGTGCTTGTTTTTTGCAAAAAGTGACACATTTACCCTTGTTTTTTGATTTTTTTGTAAAAAAACTAAATAAAACTTGGAACTTTCAATAATTATTCGTATATTTGCAAAAAATATTGAGGATTTAACCATTAGAATTATGGCTAAGTATAACATTACAGAAAAAAGAGAAAAGGAGGCTGCTTACCGTAGTTTAGTGAGCCCCAGGCTGATGGACGAGATGCAGGAGAAGATTTTGAACATCATCGTCATGCAGAAAAAATACCGTGACAAAGATTATTCTGCTAAGAGATTGGCAGAAGATCTCGGTACTAATACCCGTTACATCTCGGCCGTTGTGAACGTACGGTTCCACATGAATTACACTTCATTTGTGAACAAGTACCGCATCGATGAAGCTATGTCAATCCTGGTCGACAAGCGCTATCAGGATCTCCGTATGGAGGAGGTCAGTGATATGGTAGGCTTTGCCAACCGTCAGTCGTTCTATGCTTCATTCTTCAAGATCATGGGCATTACGCCTCGTGAGTACCGTATTTCCCATCTGGCCCAGCACCCGTCGTTGAAGCCCGTCGTAAAACCTGAGAAGCCCAAGAGAGCAACAAAGGCTGCCAAGGCAACAAAGACAAGGGCTACTAAGGCGAAAACGGCGAAGAAGAGCACCAGAGGCTCCAAAAAAGTATAATAGGAGGGCTTCTTAGTGGGATTTGTATATCAAGACGAGCGCTTTGCTGATTTACAGCTCCTGCGTTATCGTCTGAATGGTTTTGACGAATTGTCGCTTCGCCAGAAAGAGTTGATTTACTATTTGTCGGAAGCGACTCTTTTCGGCAGAGACATTACTTTTGATCAGAACGGACAATATAACCTCCGCATCCGAAAGATGCTGGAGGTTGTTTATTGTGATGAAACGATTCCTCACGACACCGCTGGTTTTCGTGCCTTGGAAATCTATCTGAAGCGCATCTGGTTCTCCAATGGCATTTATCACCACTATGGTTGTGAGAAATTTGAACCGGGCTTTTCTGAGAATTATCTGTACGATGTCCTGAAAAAGGTGGATGCGCGGAAATTGCCATTGAAAGATGGAGAGAGCATTGAGGAGATGTGTCAGGAACTTTTCCCCGTGATTTTCGATAAAGACGTCTTGCCTAAGCGTGTCAATAAGGCCGATGGTGAGGATCTGGTCCGTACGTCAGCCTGTCATTTCTATGAAGGCGTGTCTCAGCAGGAAGCAGAGGACTTCTATGCCAGGATGAAAGAGCAGGATGAGGGTAAGGAAAGTCCCGTTTCATATGGTTTGAACTCAATGCTGGTAAAGGAGGACGGTGAGTTGAAAGAGCGTGTCTGGAAAGCAGACGGCCTCTATGGAAACGCAATCCGCCATATCATCTATTGGCTCTGGAAAGCGATGGATGTAGCAGAGAATGATACTCAGAAATCGTATATCAAACGATTGATAAGTTATTATGAATCAGGCGATTTGAATGACTTTAATCAATATTGTATTGAATGGGTTGGTGAGCATGAGTCCTCTGTTGATTTTATCAATGGATTTATAGAAGTGTATGGTGACCCGTTAGGTATGAAAGGCACCTGGGAGGGACTTGTGGAATATATCGACAAAGAGGCCACCCATCGTACGCAGACCATCTCTGATAATGCCCAGTGGTTTGAAGACCATTCGCCTGTAGACAATCGTTTCAAGAAGGCTGTGGTTCATGGTGTCTCAGCGAATGTCATCTGTGCGGCCATGTTGGGTGGTGAGGAATATCCCTCGACGGCCATCGGCATCAACCTTCCCAATGCAGACTGGATAAGGGCGCAATACGGTTCGAAGAGTATTACCATCAGCAATATTACCGATGCTTATAATAAGGCAGCCAAGGGTAGCGGCTTTAAGGAAGCGTTTGTCATTGATGAGCAGACGCTCAGCATGATAGAGAAATACGGTGATGTCTGCGATGATCTGCATACAGATCTGCATGAATGCCTCGGTCATGGGAGCGGGCAACTGCTGCCAGGTGTGGATCCTGATAGTCTGAAAGCCTACGGCAATACGATTGAGGAAGCCAGGGCCGATCTTTTCGGACTCTATTATATAGCGGATGAAAAATTGGTGGAACTGGGTCTGACACCTGACAAGGAAGCCTATCGGTCGCAGTATTATACTTATATGATGAATGGTCTGATGACCCAGCTGATACGTATCACACCTGGTCATCAGATTGAGGAGGCTCACATGCGTAACCGGGCGCTGATAGCCCATTGGTGCTATGAGAACGGTGATGCTATCCAACTGGTGAAGCGCGATGGCAAGACGTATGTAGAGATCACAGATTATGAGCAGTTGCGTACGCTTATTGCCCGTCTGTTGGCAGAAGTGCAGCGCATCAAGAGCGAAGGTGACTATGAGGCAGCTCGTCAGTTGGTAGAGACCTACGCTGTGAAGGTGGATGCCGCTCTCCATCAGGAAGTGTTGGAGCGCTATCAGAAACTCAATCTTGCACCCTATAAAGGCTTTATCAATCCCATGATGCTGCCCGTCGTTGATGAAAAAGGCGAGATCTGTGATATCCAGTTGAACTACAGCGAGAGTTATGCGCATCAGATGCTGCGTTATAGCTCTGAATACGGAACACTTATTTAGTGAATAGTGATTAGTGAATGATGAATAGTGAGATTCAGGAGGTGGTAAAGGAGATTAAGCAGTCGTTCCGTCTGATGATGGACGGGGCGGTGGCTAAGTCTATGCGCGACAAGGGATTGTCGTATAAACTGAACTGGGGCGTCACGCTTCCACGTCTTCGCCTAAAGGCTGATGAACTGAAAACAACGGTCGATGATTACGACCTCGCCATTGCCCTGTGGAAAGAGGATGTGCGTGAATGTAAAATTCTGGCCACTATGATCATGCCTCCAGATAAGGTGTTGCCTGAGGTCATTGATATCTGGATGGAACAGATTACCTCACAGGAGATTGCAGAACAGGCGGTATTCAATCTCTTTCAGTATCTGCCTTATGCACCGGAAAAGGCTTATACCTGGATGGCTTCCGACCAAACGCTCTATCAATACTGTGGTTTCCATATTCTGGCTCGCCTCTTTATGGCCAAACGAGAACCCAATGAGCGGGGTATCAACGAGTTCCTGGATCAGGCACTAGCGGCTCTGCAGGGCGATAACATCGGTGTCAGAAAGGCGGCAATGGCGGCCATCAGAAGGTTTTCTGAACTAGGATTGGTCTATGAGCGACTGGCGAAAAGTGCATTAAAACGGGCTAATTTAGAATTTTTATAAATTATAACTCTTTTATTTCACTGAAAGTTTGTACCTTTGTGCGGTTTTTGGAATAACAATCCATTTGACACCGCAGATATGGTAAAAATTGACGTCTGGCAAGCTGTTTTACGTATCCTTGACAGTTATCTTGAGGTGAACAATCATCGCAAGACACCTGAGCGTTATACCATTTTGAAAGCTATCTATAAGACTGAAGGGCATTTTACACTTGATGAGCTGAGCGAACGACTGGTGAAGGATTACAATTTTCCCGTCAGCAGAGCGACCCTCTATAATACGCTGAATCTGTTCCTCCAGCTTCGACTGGTCATCCGCCATCGTTTTCAGGGGTCTACGGTCTATGAAGCATGTTACGACAATATGAGTCATAGCCATCAGATCTGTACGGTCTGTGGAAAGGTGACAGAGGTTAAGACCCCCAAGATTACCAATGCCATCGACGAGACTCGTTTGAAACGTTTCCGCAAGGATGGCTATACCCTCTATATCTATGGCGTGTGCAGCACCTGTCAGGCCAAGATAACCAAAATGAAGAAAAAACAACAGAAAACAAGTAAAACAACAGATAAAAAATGAACACAGGTAAAGTTGATGTCCTGCTGGGATTGCAGTGGGGCGATGAAGGAAAAGGTAAGGTGGTCGACGTGTTGACCCCGAATTATGATGTGATAGCCCGTTTCCAGGGTGGTCCTAACGCTGGCCATACGCTCGAGTTTGAAGGTCAGAAGTATGTGCTGCGCTCTATTCCCTCTGGCATTTTCCAGGGTGGTAAGGTGAATATCATTGGTAACGGTGTGGTGCTGGCTCCCGATCTGTTTATGGACGAAGCTAAGGCCCTTGAAGCCAGTGGCCACGATCTTCATGCCCGTCTGCACATCTCGAAGAAAGCCCATCTCATCATGCCTACCCACCGCGTACTCGATGCAGCATACGAGGCTCAGAAGGGTAAGGACAAGGTGGGTACTACCGGCAAGGGCATAGGTCCAACCTATACGGATAAGATCAGCCGTAACGGTTTGCGCGTAGGTGATATCCTTGAGAACTTCGAGGAGAAATATGCTAAGGCCAAGGCCCGTCATGAGGCAATCCTGAAGTCGCTGAACTTCGATTACGACATCACCGAGGTCGAGAAAAAGTGGCTGGAGGGGGTCGAGTATCTGCGTCAGTTCCCCATTGTCGACTCTGAGCATGAGATCAACAACATCCTGAAGAGCGGCAAGAGCGTGCTTTGCGAGGGCGCTCAGGGTACGATGCTTGATGTCGATTTCGGAAGCTATCCTTTTGTTACCTCTTCGAATACCATTTGTGCCGGTGCCTGCACGGGCTTAGGTATCGGTCCCAACAGGATCGGCGAGGTGTATGGCATCATGAAGGCTTATTGCACCCGTGTCGGTGCTGGTCCTTTCCCCACGGAGCTTTTTGACGAGACAGGCAAGAAGATCCGCGATCTGGGTCACGAATATGGTGCTGTCACTGGTCGTGAGCGTCGTTGCGGATGGATCGACCTGGTGGCCCTGCGCTATTCGATCATGGTGAATGGTGTCACCCAGCTCATCATGATGAAGAGTGACGTGCTCGATGATTTCGATACCATCAAGGCTTGTGTGGCTTATAAGCAGAACGGCAACGAGATCGACTATTTCCCCTATAACATCGAAGAGGGCATCGAGCCAGTATATGAGGAACTTCCTGGCTGGAAGACCGATATGACGAAATTCACCTCTGAGGACCAGTTCCCCAAGGAATTCAAGGACTATATCTCTTTCCTTGAGAAGCAGCTTGAAACCCCGATTAAGATCATTTCCATCGGCCCGGACCGCGACCAGACCATCGTGAGAAAGTGATTAGTGATTTGTGAATAGTGTATTGTTTTTATGAAACCAAATATCCCTAAGGGAACGCGCGACTTCTCTCCGATGGAGATGGCCAAGCGCAATTATATATTTGATACCATCAAGCAGGTCTACCAGCTCTATGGCTTCCAGCAGATAGAGACACCTGCGATGGAAACGCTCGGTACGCTGATGGGCAAATACGGCGAAGAGGGCGACAAACTGCTTTTTAAAGTGTTGAATAGTGGCGATTATCTCTCAAAGGTAACGCCCGAGGAACTGTCTGGGCGTAACAGTCTCCATCTCGCTGCCAAGCTTTGTGAAAAGGGACTCCGCTATGACCTTACGGTGCCCTTTGCCCGCTATGTGGTCATGCACCGCGAAGAACTGCAGCTGCCTTTCAAGCGTTACCAGATGCAGCCCGTGTGGCGAGCAGACCGTCCGCAGAAAGGGCGTTATCGTGAGTTCTGGCAGTTTGATGGCGACATCGTAGGCTCTGACTCTCTGCTCAACGAGGTAGAACTGATGCAGATTGTCGATACTGTCTTTACACGTTTCGGTGTGCGTGTGCTCATCAAGATCAACAACCGCAAGATCCTCTCCGGCATCGCTGAGGTCATCGGAGCTGCTGATAAGATCGTGGATATCACCGTTGCAATTGATAAACTCGATAAGATAGGCCTCGACAATGTGAATGCTGAGCTCCGTGAGGATGGTCTCTCCGACGAGCAGATTGAAAAACTCCAGCCTATCATCACCCTCGAAGGCAACAACGATGAAAAACTCCAGACAATTGCTGAAGTGCTGAAAGATAGCGAGACAGGCCAGAAGGGTGTCGAGGAAATCAGGTTTATTCTGAACACTCTGAGTAATCTGAATAATCAGATCCAGCTAGACCTGACGCTGGCGCGTGGCTTGAACTATTATACAGGTGCCATCTTCGAAGTGAAGGCGCTTGATGTTCAGATCGGCTCTATCCTTGGTGGTGGCCGTTACGATAACCTCACGGGTATCTTCGGCATGCCGGGAATCTCAGGTGTGGGCATCAGCTTCGGCATCGACCGTATCTTCGATGTGCTCAATGCCCTAGACTGCTATCCCAAGGATGCTGTCGTAGGCACTCAGCTGCTCTTCATCAACTTCGGTGAGAAGGAGACGGCCTACTGTCTGCCCTTTGTGGCCCAGGCGCGTGCTGCAGGCATCCGTACGGAGATCTTCCCGGATGTGGCTAAGATGAAGAAGCAGATGTCGTATGCCAATGCCAAGGAGATACCTTTTGTGGCACTGGCTGGTGAGAACGAGATGGCCGAGGGTAAGCTGACCTTGAAGAATATGGCTACTGGTGAACAGGCGCTCGTCTCGCCAGAAGAACTGATAAAGGAGTTAAAGGGAAATTAAAGAGGACTGATGAAACGAACGTTCTTTTTCCTGATGGCATTGTTGGTGCTGACGGCAGCCACGCCCAATAAAACCACCACTATCTTTGTGATTGGCGACTCGACGGCTGCCAATAAAGATATCTCCGGTGGTAAGCAGGAGCGTGGTTGGGCGATGGCTCTGCAGGCCTATTTCGATGATAACATCCTCATCGACAATCATGCTGTCAATGGCCGTTCCTCGAAGAGCTTTATCAATGAGGGCCGTTGGGACAAGGTGCTTGAAAAGATGAAGCCTGGCGACTACGTCATCATACAGTTCGGTCACAATGATGAGAAACCCAAGGCCGACCGTCATACAGATCCGGGTTCTACGTTCGACTATAATCTCGCCAAGTTTGTGCGTGAGACGCGTGAACACGGTGGTATCCCTGTGCTGATGAACTGTGTGGTACGCCGGAATTTCTTCGTGCAGGCACCCGAGAATGATGATGACGAGAAACTCCGTACCCAAACCTTTCAGGATGGTGTGAAGATGGTGGAGGGTGACTCTCTGATTGATACCCACGGACTTTATCGTCAGGCTCCCCGTGATGTCGCTCAGCGAATGAATTGTTTCTTTGTCGATGCCAATCAGATTACCCATGATCTGGAACAAGGTCTTGGTACTGAAGCCTCGAAGCGTCTCCACATGTGGTTCCTTCCTGGCACCGAACCTTCTGAGCCGAAGGGCAAGCAGGATAATACACATTATAGTATATATGGGGCCCATCAGGTGGCCCGGTTGCTGGCTGATGCCATTTGTCAGGAAATCCCTGTGTTGAAGGCATACCGTACTGACGCCGACATTACCGTCGATGCCAAAGGCCGCGGACAGTATCTTGATCTCGCATCCGCCATCGCTGCCGCCCAGGCCAGTTCCAAGACAGAGACGACTATTCAGATTCTTGGTGGCGAGTGGGAGAGACCCCAACTGCCCCAAAAGTCAAGGATCAGGTTTGTTCTTCGTCAGGGAGCATCCTGGAAATAAAACAAATAAGGCTATCCTGAAGATAGCCTTATTTGTTTGACTCTATTCAACGGTGGCGTTATCTGGGAGAATGGCCTTGAACTTGAAATCGTTCTCGGTGATGTAACGGACATCGTAGCGGCCTGCATTCTTCTCCGTATAGAGCTTACGCATCTTGACGTATTTCTTCTCGGCCTTCTTACGAGTCAGTCCGAAGGCAACGATACATGTACGGTGGGGCATGTCGAGCTGGTCGGCAAAATAATAGCGTAGCTGGTCGGAATAGGATTCACGGTCCTTCAGAAACTTGCTTTTCTTCAGAATGGTCACATTTTCGATCTCCTGAATGTCGGTGAAATAGACGACAGAGTCAGTGAAGTTGGCTACAAAGCCGAAAAGGTATGCCTTGGTGGTCTCTTGCTTTTTACCTGCATGGGCAGGGAGAAAAGCCGTCAGGACAACGGCCAGGGCAATGTACTTGAGGTATTTCATTATCCTAAAAATGATTTTAATATTTTTTTCTTTGTACTGGTGCGGAGGCGACGGATAGCCTTCTCCTTGATCTGACGTACACGCTCACGGGTGAGACCGAATTTCGCACCGATCTCCTCAAGCGTCATCTCGGGCTGGTTGATTCCATAGAAGGCCTCTATCACACCGCGCTCACGGTCGTTGAGCACCTTGAGGGCGTTGTTGATCTCTGACTTCAACGACTCCATGAGGAGCGTACGGTCGGCCATCGGGGCATCGTCGTTGATTAGCACATCGAGCAGGCTGTTGTCTTCGCCATCTACGAACGGGGCATCAACGGAAACGTGGCGGGTGTTGACGCTCATGGCCTCGTCGATCTTGTCCTCAGGCAGGTCGAGTTTCTCGGATATCTCCTCGACAGAGGGGCGACGCTCGTTCTCCTGCTCAAACTTGTTCAAGAGTTTATTGATCTTATTGACGGAGCCTACCTGGTTGAGCGGCAGACGGACGATGCGGCTCTGCTCGGCGATGGCCTGCAGGATGCTCTGACGAATCCACCAGACAGCGTAAGAAATGAACTTGAAGCCGCGGGTCTCGTCGAATTTCTCCGCAGCCTTGATGAGGCCGACATTACCCTCGTTGATGAGGTCGGGTAGGGAGAGACCCTGATTCTGGTATTGCTTGGCCACTGAGACAACAAATCGCAGATTGGCCTTGGTCAGGCGCTCCAGGGCTTTCTTGTCACCCTTTCGGATACGCTGGGCCAATTCCACTTCCTCTTCAACCGAGATCATCTCTTCCTTGCCTATCTCCTGCAGGTATTTATCAAGAGCTTCACTCTCTCGATTTGTGATTGATTTGGTGATTTTCAGTTGTCTCATGTCGATAGTCGTTTATAGCTAAGGTGCAAAGTTATGCCTTTTTTTTGACACGACCAAAAAAAAAGCCGCAATTTTTACTTTTGCGGCTCTTTTTTCTGGTTATTCGCTATTTCACCATTCACAATTCACTATTTATTCGTCCTCGAGCGGTACGGCGAAATAGCCCTTCTTACCGGTAGGATAGATGCCCTGAATGTAGAGCACGGGCTCTTTCGACTTGTTGGCATCCTTGACGATTTTCTGCAGGTCATCGATGGTCTTGACGCTCTCGTCGTTGATGCGCTGGATGATGAAGCCCTGAGGCACACCTGCATCCTTCAGACGACCGCCGCTCACCTTGGTTACCTGCAGGCCGTAGCCGATATTGAACTGCTCCTTTTGAGCGTCGGTGACGGGACGGAACTGACCTCCGAGCACATCTATATCTGCATCTTTTACCACCTTTGTGTTGCCTTTCTCATTCTTCAGGGTGAGGGTAGCGGTTTTCTTTGACTTGTTGCGCAGATAGGTGATGTTGATTTTGTCGCCGGGACGTTTCTGGGCAATGATGTTCTGCAGTTCACCGAAGGTCTTCACTTTCTGACCGTCGATATGGGTGATGACATCGCCTTCCTTCAGGCCGGCATCAGCGGCTGCACCGTCGTCGATGACCTTGGCGATATAGATACCCTCCATGGTGCCGAGGTCGACCTCGTTACCCTTGTCCTTCTCATTGTCCACATAAGCGTTCACGTCAGAACCCTGGATGCCGATCATGGCACGCTGTACGGTACCGTATTTCTTGATGTCATCCACCACCTTGTTCATAATGGTGGTAGGGATGGCGAATCCGTAGCCGATGTTAGAACCGGTCTGTGAGTAAATCATCGCGTTGATACCGATGAGGGCACCACTGGTGTTCACTAATGCACCACCGGAGTTACCCTGGTTGATGGCGGCGTCGGTCTGGATCATCGAAGAGACACCCTGGCCCATTGAACGTGCCTTGGCCGATACGATACCGGCAGTGACGGTGTTGTTGAGTCCAAGGGGATTACCCACGGCCAGCACCCATTCTCCAACCTTCACATCATCGGAGTTGGCTATCTGGATAGCGGGCAGGTTCTTACCGTCGATCTTGATGAGGGCCAGATCAGTAGTGGCATCGGCACCGATGATACGTGCAGAGTATTCCTTGTTGTCGTTGAGAGTAACCAACAGTTCGTCAGCACCGTCGACCACATGGTTGTTGGTCACGATATAACCATCGGCAGAAATGATCACACCAGAGCCTGCAGCCACACGCTTCGGAGTCTCAACCTGACGTTGGCGACGACCACCGTTTCCATTGCCCCGTCCACGACCGAAGAAGCCACCGAAGGGATCACTGAAGAAGTCCTCGAATGGGTCGGAGTACTCAACGGTCTGCACCTTTGAGTTCTGCGTGTTTTTGATATAAACGACTGATGGCAGGGATTTCTCTGCGGCATAGGTCAAGTCTACAGGCTGGCCTGCCGTTACGTTAGCTACTACGGGAGAGGGATCAGGGGTCGTTGCAGCATTGGTCTTGTTGAAAGCCACAACGGAGAGTGCCAAGGCAACGACGCATACTGCCGGTGTTGCCACATTTACAATCTTCTTCATATTTGCATTCATTTTTGTTATGATTTTAAATTCGTTGATAAATGTTGACTCTGAGACGATGCTCATGAAATCGGGTGCAAATATAATGGCATTTTTTCGGATACTGACAAAATGTCACGAATATTTGTCCCATTTTAACACTTTTGCCACTTGGGTTAAAAGTTCTTTGCGTTTAACACTCTGATTGTTAAACAGTAGACAAATTTAAGATTTGTCAGCTGCTTTAGTTGCAAATATAAAACTAGATACTATGGTTTTGAGGCTAAGAATCCCTCTATGTTCTCGTAACGACGTTTCATCATGCGGTTGTAGATATTCCGAAGCCACAAAGGGTATGTCACGATAAAGGCCAGACCCACGACACACATGAAGATATAGGTGGCTGTGAGACCTACAGTGAGATAACCCAGACCGACTATCATACCAGGAACGATGAGAGCGCCCAGTTCGATGACAATCTGCATGCCGTTTTCGAAATTTCCCTTACCCGTCATCTTCAACTGGAGGGGGATGGTTTGTTTGTTATAGACCGCCAACTGGAAAATAATGAAATGAATCAGACCTGCTACCAACAACATATAGCCAAAGAGCATGAGCAAGGTGAACTTACCCGTGAAGACAGCCGGTAGCATAATAATGAAGGGAATGATGAGCACCACGCAGTAGAACCAGTACTTGGCCTTGAGCAGCGACAGGATGTTTTCGCGCTGTGTCATCAACATACTGATATAGTTGCCCTCCTGGCCCATAATCTTGATAAGTGCCGTCATGCCGTAAATAGAGAAGCAATAGAGGCACCAGAAATTGGTCATCATGGGATTGTCGTAGATATTGCTATAGGCAACAATACTGGAGAATGTCACCACCAAGGCAAGGCTCATGATGCAGCGTTGCTTCATGGTCTTGTTTCTGAGGTTCGACTTCAGTTCAATCTTCAGATACTCGCCGATGATACCGAAGCGATTGAAGAAGGCGAACTGTGAGACTTTCTTCAGCTGCTTCTCCTTCTGTTTGGAGATCTCCTCATACACATATCTGAATTGGAAATGGCGGTTCACCATAAAGAGTCCGCATAAGACCAACAACACCAATGGCAGGAGCCACCAGGCCGTGTTGATGGAGTGTATGAAGTCGAGGGTATGCTCGAAGGTCTTGCGATTCCATGTGAGGAGTGAGGGGATGAACGGTATCGCATAGAGCAATAGGGCAGGGATGATCCACAGCACATTGCGATTGATGAGCGTACGGAAGAACAGATATACCTGACTGTTGAGGATTATCAGCAGTTGGGCCAATAAGACCACATAGAAAACCTCCAGAAACGTCGCTCCTGCAAAGAGCACGATGATGGCAAAGGGGATAAACAGTCCCAGCCACAGGAAATTGAAAGTGCTCATATGCGATGAGATCAGGAAGCACTCGATGGCGGAATAGCGGGATATCGGCAGTAGGATATAGGGCTTGACCATCATGGCGGGTGTCGTCTGGAAGATAAAGCGCATGAGGAAGTCGATGGGCAGGATGATGATCATCGCGGTGATGAGCGTGCCAGCCTCACCATCGGCCGACATACCGATGAGGATTCCATAAAGGATGAGATAGAGTACGAACATGACGCCTCCAAAGCCCATGAGGACCTTAGCCCACCGATTTTGTTCGAAGGCAGGACTACGCTTGTAACTGAGATTAATGTTCTTGCGTAGGAGTCTGAAGAGTTGCAGCTTGTTCATCGGAGGTCAATGATTTCGGCCTTGGGGAAGTCCTTGGAATTAAACTGGAACAGATCGTCGCTCAGGGTCGCCGTCTTCAACTGACTGATAATGACGGTGCTCCACTTGTCCTTTTGCTTCATCTTCACATGTGTGGGATGATAGGAATTGGCATCCACGATGATATACATCTCCTGGATCTTACGGTTCTTATCGGTTGGAACCAGATGAACCTCGTAGAAATTCTCAACCTTTTTTGACGAGAGCTTGTAGCCCTTCTTGTAGATGTTGATGAAGTTATAGGGGTTGATGGCTTGCAACTGTGCCTCTGTGGGGGTGCTGACATTTACCTCGTCGTTACTTTTCATATAGGTCCACTGGGTCTTGCCGTCAAACCAGATGGTGGCATCGGGTGTGGTGGCGTGGAACTTGTTGCCTTTTACCGCGATTTCTCCTTCTGTTGAACCAAACTGCTTGCTGATCATCTGGAAATGAGCCTGAACGCCACTAGGATTACTTACCGAGGCAGCAGCTTTATCGAGTATACGCTTGGCGCTTTCGGCCTGAGCTCCCACACTAAGCAAGAGCATCATGATAAGGGCAAAATGCTTTTTCATATCTTCTGTTTCTTAATTCAGTTCCTATTTGAGTGAGGCGAGCAGGTTATTGAGGCTCATCTCGTCCTGAATCATCACCTCGCGGGGTTTCGACCCCATCGCTGCACCCACAACGCCTGCTTTCTCCAACTGATCCATCAAGCGACCTGCACGGTTGTAGCCGATGGCGAACTTACGTTGGATGAGTGAGGTAGAACCGCTCTGGTTGATGACAATCAGACGGGCGGCATCCTCAAAGAGAGGATCGAGATGCTGCATGTCGACATCCTTGTCGCCACCATCGCCGAAGTCTGCCTCAGGCGTATCGGGCTCGGGCAGTTCGAATGGCATGTTATAGCTCTGCTGCGAAGCGATGAACTCGTTTATGCGTTCCACCTCAGGCGTGTCGACGAAGGCACACTGTACACGGATAGGCTCTGCGCCACCGAGATAGAGCATGTCACCCTTACCGATGAGCTGCTGGGCACCTGTACGGTCGAGGATGGTCTTCGAGTCGATGCCCGCCGATACCTTGAAGGCGATACGGGCGGGGAAGTTGGCCTTGATATTACCCGTGATAATGGTCGTAGTAGGACGTTGGGTGGCAATCACCATGTGGATACCCACGGCACGTGCCAACTGGGCAATACGGGCGATAGGCAGTTCTATCTCCTTGCCTGCGGTCATAATCAGATCGCCGAACTCATCGATGATCACCACGATGTAAGGCATATAGCCGTGTCCTCCACGTGGTGGAATCTTACGGTCGATGAATTTCTTGTTGTATTCCTTGATATTACGGGCGCCCACCTCCTTCAGCAGGTCGTAGCGGGTGTCCATCAGTTTGCAGAGGGAGTTCAGGGTTCGCACTACCTTGGTGACGTCGGTGATGATGGGATCGGCATCCTCATCGGGCACCTTCGCCAGGAAGTGGTTGATCAGCGGGTTGTAGATAGAGAACTCAACCTTCTTGGGGTCGACAAGCACAATCTTCAACTCTGCGGGGTGCTTCTTATATAATAAAGAGGTGACGATGGCATTCAGTCCGACAGACTTACCCTGTCCTGTTGCTCCGGCCACCAGCAGGTGAGGTGCCTTGGCCAGGTCGAACATGAATACTTCGTTCGTAATGGTCTTACCCACAGCACAGGGCAGTTCCATCTGACTCTCCTGGAATTTCTTGGAATTAAGTATCGATTCCATCGACACAATCGATGGCTTCGCATTCGGTACCTCAATACCGATGGTACCCTTACCGGGAATCGGTGCAATGATACGGATACCGAGAGCCGAGAGACTCAGGGCGATATCGTCTTCCAGTGAACGGACTTTCGAGATGCGGACGCCAGGGGCGAGGGTGATCTCGTAAAGGGTGATGGTAGGTCCGACTGTTGCCTTGATGCTCGATATCTCCACGCCAAAGGTGCGCAGCACTTCTACGATACGGTTCTTGTTGGCGGTCTGCTCGGCCATGTCGATATAGGGCTTACCGTCGTTATCGTATTTCTTCAACAGGTCGAGGGTAGGATAGCGGTAGTTCTCGAGATCCTTCTTAGGATCGTATGGACCTTCAGTCTCCAGAATACCGAGGGTCTTGGAATCGGCTGTCTCCTCGCCGTCAGCCACCTCAACCTCCATTTTGACATCATTAACGATCTTTTTGCGCTCAGGCTTGACGGGATCTTTCTCGTCCTGGTTATAGACATCGTCTATCACTACGGCCTTACCGTCAGACTTGAACTCAACGGTCTGTGTTGCGGGGTCGTCGAATACCGTCGGGTCTTCCTCCGTCTGGATCTGGTCTTCGTAGGATTCCTTCGGTTCGTTGGGATCATTATTGGTGATCTTGAACTTCACCTTGTCGATAAACTTCGATGGATTCAGGATTTTACGGATGATAAAGATTGTCTCAGCACTCAGATAGGTGAGGAAGGCGATGGCCGTGAGAGCGAGAATCGCCGTCAGACCAGGGGTGCCGATCAAGTTCTCGATGGCCTGTTGGATATAAAGGCCATGATCACCACCAGGGTTATAGCAGGCATCGCTGAAGAAGGGTGACAGGAACTTTGAGAATGTCACAGAACTCCAGACCATCAGGATCATGAGACACATGAACCATTTCAGCAGGTTCACGCGATAGGCCTTGATGAGATGGATGCTTACCAGGAACAGGAAGATGGGAATGAAGAAGGCGGAGAGTCCGAAGCAGCGTTTGATGAAATACCAAGCTGCATAGGCACCCACGCTGCCACAGGTGTTGCTGAACTCCTGATGCTCATTCAGGATCTCACCCTCACGAGGCGCCTCAATCATGCTCTGATCGGCTGTGCCCGTGGTGAAATAAGAGATAAATGCCAATGTGAGATAGCCTGCGACGAGGAACAATAAGATGCCCAGGAGAAAGCCCAGCTTCTCGTTAGCAAAGAATTTTTTAAAACCTAATATATCTAAGAATCCGGATGGACGATTCTCCTTCTTTTCCTTCTTTTTCTTGACCATATTACAGATGCTTCCTGATTTTTTCTGCAAAAGTATATCAAAAAACTCACATTTCATCATTTTTTCCCGATTTTTTATGTAATTTTGCACCTGAGAATGAAAAAAATCATTTATAACAGGTTTAATAAAGCGTGGCTGGAGAACTTGCCCAAGGTGGTTTACAATGGGAAAATCATCGTGGTGACCTCTTTGTCTGAAGCTGAGAAAGCCGTCGACTACCTCTTGTCTATGCCCATTCTTGGGGTAGACACCGAGACACGGCCGTCGTTCACCAAAAACCAGCATTACAGATGTTCGCTGCTTCAGGTGGCCACCCATCATAATTGTTTTCTGTTCCGTCTGAATTATATAGGTATGCCGCCCGCCATCATCCGGCTTCTTGAGGATACAAAGGTGCCCAAGGTGGGGCTCTCGTGGCATGATGACATCCACTCCCTGCTGGAACTTGGACGGTTTACCCCTGGCAATTTCATCGACCTTCAGGATCACATGAGCGAGATAGGTATTGAGGATCTCAGTCTTCAGAAACTGTATGCCAACCTCTTCAATGAGCGAATCAGCAAGGCCGAGCGTCTGTCGAACTGGGAGCGTGATGTGCTCCAGGAAAAACAGATGACGTATGCCGCCATCGATGCGTGGGCCTGTATCCGTCTGTACGAAGAACTGGAGAGCCTGAAGGCCAGCGGTGAATACGAGGTTATCGATGAACAGACAGAACTGGAGATAGAAGAAGATTTTAGGCTATATGAAGTACTTGCAGCTCAAAAGAGGTAAGGAAGAGAGTTTGTTGCGTTTCCATCCTTGGGTGTTCTCGGGTGCCATTCAAACGGCTGATGAGGGGCTTGAGGATGGCGATCTGGTGCGTGTCCTGACGAATGAGGGCCGTTTCATCGCTGTGGGTCATTATCAGAAAGGCTCCATTGCTGTACGCGTGCTGTCGTTCCGCGATGTCGCTATTGACGATGAATTCTGGTATTCCCGTCTGTCGTCGGCCCTGAACATGCGTATCGCCATCGGACTGGCAGACAATCCTGATAACAACACCTACCGCCTTGTACATGGCGAGGGTGACAACCTGCCCGGACTGGTGATCGACGTCTATGGAAAGACGGCGGTTATGCAGGCGCATAGCATTGGTATGCACCTGGCCCGTGTGAGCATTGCCGAACAGTTGCAGAAGGTGATGCAGGGCCGCATCGAGAATGTCTACTATAAGAGCGAGACCACCTTGCCGTTTATGGACGAGATGGAGAACGGCTTCATCATCGGTGGCGGTGGCGATAATACCGCTGTCGAGAATGGCCTGATGTTCTATGTCGACTGGCTTCGTGGCCAGAAAACGGGCTTCTTCGTCGACCAGCGTGAGAACCGTTCTCTGTTGGAGAAATTCGCCAAGGGTCGCAAAGTGCTGAATATGTTCTGCTACACAGGCGGTTTCTCGTTCTATGCCATGCGAGGCGGGGCCAGGCTGGTGCATTCCGTCGACAGCAGCGCAAAGGCGATAGAGCTCACAAACCGGAATGTACAGCTGAACTACCCCGGTGACACGCGTCATCAGGCATTCTGTGAGGACGCCTTCAAGTATCTCGAGGGTGCCGATAACCAATATGATCTGATCATCTTAGACCCTCCTGCCTTTGCCAAGCACCGTGGGGCGTTGCATAATGCGCTGAAGGGTTATACCCGTCTGAACAACAAAGCCTTCCAGATGATCCAGCCTGGGGGAATCCTGTTTACCTTCAGTTGTTCGCAGGTGGTGACGAAGGATCATTTCCGCAATGCCGTCTTTACGGCTGCTTCCCAGGCAGGCCGCAAGGTCCGTATCCTTCATCAGCTGCATCAGCCCGCCGATCATCCCATCAACATCTATCATCCCGAAGGCGAGTATCTCAAAGGACTGGTACTTTATGTGGAGTGAAAAGTGATTAGTGAAAAGTGATTAGTGAATAGTAAAGTTGCCGGTTTCATCGCGAAAGAGGGCCTGCTGAACAAGGAAGGCCTGCATATTGTGGCACTGAGTGGCGGGGCCGACAGTGTGGCGCTGCTGCTGATCCTGAAACAGCTGGGCTATCGGATAGAAGCCGCCCATTGCAATTTCCGGCTTCGTGGAGAAGAGTCCGACCGCGACGAGTCTTTTGTCTGCGCGTTGTGCGAATCGCAGAATATCCCAATCCATCGGGCACATTTCGATACCCGGGAATATGCGGCCTTGCATAAGATGAGCATCGAGATGGCGGCCCGTGAACTCCGTTACCATTATTTTGAGCAACTGCGTCAGGACCTCGGTGCCGACACCATCTGTGTAGCCCATCACCGTGATGATGCGGTGGAGACCTTGCTGATGAACCTGATGAACGGCACGGGTATTCACGGTCTTACAGGTATCCGTCCTAAGAATGGCCATATCGTCCGTCCGCTCTTATGTCTGAGCCGCTCTGAGATAGAAGAATTCCTCCATTCCATCGATCAATCCTACGTCACCGACTCCACCAATGCCGTCGATGATGTACTGCGCAACAAGATCCGTCTCCATCTCATTCCCCTGATGCAGCAGATTTTGCCGAAGTCATCGGAGAATATCGCCCGTACCGCTACATATATAAAAGATGTGGAAGCAGTATATGACGAGGCGATACAGTCAGCTCTTTCCAGACTCGTCACAACGTTACAGCCTGCTCTAGGTTCTGCTGATCGTCGCGAAGCCTGTGCCGTCAGGATTACCGACATGCTGGATTTACCCTCACCAGAGTGCTTCCTGTTCGAATGGCTGCGCCCCTATGGCTTCACTTCTGCACAGATCATTAAGATTGCGGAGAGCCTTGATGCACCCTCTGGAACGACCTTCAGTTCCGCTACGCACGTGCTTTATATCGACCGTAGCGAGTTGGTGGTTGCACCGGATTATCAGCCTGCTTTGCCCATGAGAATGCCCGAAGACGGCATCTACAAATATCAGGAGGATATGAAATTTAAGGTCACAATTTCAGAAAGCGTAGATATTTCAAAATCAGACGATTGCGCTACACTTAATAAAGAAAAGATTGAATTTCCTCTGACCGTCAGGATCACCCAGCCTGGCGACCGTTTTGTGCCCTTCGGCATGAACGGCTCTAAGCTCGTCAGCGACTATCTCACCGACCGTAAGATCAGTCTCTGGGCCAAGCGCAGTCAGATGGTTGTCACCGACGCCAACGACAATATCCTTTGGCTGGTAGGTCATCGCACCGACCATCGTTTCCGCATCACGCCCTCTACCACGTCGGTCCTGAAAATAGAGTTGCTCTGATCTCACTCTTTTTTCCTCCAAAATTTTGGAGGTTTCTTTTTTTTGTTGTAATTTTGTGGCCGAAAGTGTAATGTGAAGCAATGACACTCATCATCGTCATACTTTTAATCTGTGGATATCTGCTCATTGCAACAGGTCATCTCACAGGTGTCAACAAGGCTGCCATCGCCATGTTTCTCGGTACGGTGGGCTGGGTGCTCTATATCTGTTGGGGAGCCGATTTCGTGATGTCACAGCACCCGCGTGAGTATGCCGACTATCTGGCGGGTGAGGAACCTTCGAGCAGTGCTGTGAAATTCTATATCTGCAATGAGATCTTCCTCAATTACGTAGGTCGGGCTGCCAGCATTGTGATGTTCCTCCTGGCCACCATGTCCATCATCGAGATCCTCGACAATAACGGCTGTTTCGACTTCGTCCAGAAATGGATTAAGACCCGCAATCCGAAACGTCTGCTTTGGACGATCACCATTGCCACTTTCATTATTTCTGCCAATCTCGACAACCTCACCACAGCCACGATGATGCTGGTCATCATGCGGGGTATCGTGCAGAACCGCCGTCAGCGGGTGCTCATTGGCAGCGCCATTGTGATAGCTGCCTGTTGTGGTGGCTGCTTCACTGTGATTGGCGATCCTACGGGCTTGTTGCTGTGGGGCAACGGAGCCGTGACTGCCACGCATTTCTCCGCCTATCTGGCCTTGCCGGCCGTACTGGCGTGGGTCATACCTACCATCATGATCAATGTCCAGCTGCCGGAAAGTCTCGACACCCAGTGGTCGCCGATGCCTTATCGTGGCGATGAGACGAACCTCCTTCCTTGGCAGCGTATCCTGATGCTCTTTGTCGGCATCGGTGGTCTGTGGTTCATCCCAACCTTCCATAACATCACCAAACTGCCACCGTTCCTCGGTGCTCTCTGTGTGCTGAGTGTGCTATGGGTGGTCAACGAGGCCTTCAACCGCAAGCTGATGCAGGCCGACCGGATGTCGGAGCGTCGCACGCCGCAGGCTATGAAGTACGGTGCCATCCAGCAGATGCTGTTCGTGATGGGTATCATGTTGGGCATGGGTGTGGTGATGGAGACGGGCGTCTTCGGCGATGTGTCGGCCTGGATCGACTATAATATCCATAACATCTGGATCGTCGGTCTGCTGTCGGGTCTTCTCTCCAGTCTCGTGGATACGTTCACCATCGCCATCAGCGACATTTCGCTCTATCCGGTCCTTGAGCAGCACCAGCTGGGCCATTGGGCAGATGCCGACTACATGGCCAACTTTGTGGCCAACGGTGCCTACTGGCTTGTCATCGCCTTCTCCACGGCCGTGGGAGGCTGCCTGTTGTCTGTTGGTTCCACCAGCGGCATTGCCCTGATGAAGATGGAGCACGTCCGTCTGGGCTGGTATCTGAAGAACATCTCGCCCAAGGTGCTGTTAGGATGGATAGTGGGATTCGCCGTCCTCTGGCTCGAAATCTATATCAATAACTGAAGATAATATGCCTGAAATCAAGAAAATCGTCCTGACAGGTGGTCCCTGTGCCGGTAAGACTACGGCCCTGGTGAAGATCACCGAATATTTCTCCGGCTTCGGCTACAAGGTGTTTAACGTGCCTGAAGTGCCCACTATCTACAGTACGGCGGGGTGGAACTATCTCACGCCCAACCGCGACCTCTATTATCAGGGTGAGCGTGCCATTCTCGAGACACAGCTGGATCTCGAAGATTCGTTTCTCCACCTGGCAGAGGTCTGTACCAAGCCCGTGCTCATTGTCTGCGACCGCGGCACAATGGACATCTCCGCCTATATCAAGCCTGAGGAGTGGCAGGAGATCACCGCGATGGCCGGCACCAACCCCAACGAACTGCTGGAGCGTTACGATGCCGTACTCCATCTGGTGAGTGCTGCTGACGGTGCCGAGCAGTATTACACCACCGCCACCAACGCCACCCGTTACGAACAGGCCAATGAAGAGGGACTCCGTCTGGCGCGTGAACTCGATAAGAAGGTCATCAAGGCCTGGACGGGCCATCCCCATCTGCGGGTCATCAACAACCACGATGACTTCGAGAACAAGCTCAACCGTGTGCTGAAGGAGATTTCGAAGGTTGTCGGTCTGCCGCAGCCCGTTCAGGAGGAGCGTGTCTACCGTGTGGAGATTGTGGGTGAGATTCCCGAGTGCTCCGAGAGCGAGATCACGCAGACCTATCTGGTGGCTGAGCCGGGATGCGAGGTTCGTCTGCGCCGTAGGGTGTTCAGCGGTGGAAAGGTGGTCAATGTCCACCGTTCCAGGAAACGCATCTCCGAGACCGAGGACATCGAGACCGAGCGCCGCATCGACAACAACCTCTACGAGCAGATGCTCCAGCAGGCCGACCCATATCGTTCTACCATCAAGAAGAAGCGCCAGAGCTTCATCTGGAAGGGCCAGTTCTTCGAGATCGACACCTTCCAGTCGCCTATCAACGATCTGGTGATGATGGAGACCAAGGGGGTAGGAGAGCAGGAGACGGTCAACTTCCCGCCTTTCATCAAGGTGCTCGAAGACGTCACCGGCAATCCCCGCTACCTCAACTACAACATCGCCCTCACCCGATGAAGATACCACAGCGTCACCAACTATTAGGACAACCGCACCACATCGTCGCAGAGGGAGGACATGGCGGAACGATGGGTGATGAAAAGAATGGTTTTTTGAGGACAAGCGGCAAACAACCGGGCGAAGAGTTCGCGTTCGGTGGCTTCGTCGAGCGAACTGCTGATCTCGTCAAGCAGGAGGATGTCGCCGCCGTGTAGCAGTCCGCGGGCGATAGCGATGCGCTGTGCCTGACCCTCGCTGAGTCCGCTGCCCCGTTCACCCAGTTCGGTGTTCAGGCCCTCGGGCAGGTCGAGCACGAAATCAGCGCAGGCGGTATGCAGCACCTGCCGCAGTTCGTCGTCGGTGGCGTCGGGCTTGGCCAGTTGCAGGTTGTAGCGGATGGTGCCGCTCATCAGGGTGTTTCCCTGCGGCACGAAACAGATTTCACCGCCTACAGTGATCTCTCCGTCGGTAGGCTCGGTAAAGCCGAGTATCAGCCGGAACAACGTGGTCTTGCCGATGCCCGTCTCGCCCATGATGGCGGTCTTGGAGCCTGCCTTGAACTCATGTGTGAAGTGGGAGAGTATCTGCCTGTCGCCCTTGGCGTAGCGGAAACTCACGTCGGAGAATCTGACAGGGGACAGGTACCTGTCAGAATTGTTAGCGCGGGATTGTTTTCTGACAGGTACCTGTCCCCTGTCAGAATTGTCAGAATCAAGTTCCTCGAGGCGGTCGATGCTGGCGGTGGCGTGGATCACGCTGGGCACCATGTTCAGCAGCTGCAGGATGGGGTGCTGGATCATGCCGACGAGCTGCAGGAACGAGGTCATCACACCGAAGGTAATCGTGCCGTTGCGCAGTCCGATGCCGCCCCACACGAAGGCCAGCAGATAGCCGAGTCCGAAGGCGCATCCCATGATGAGCCGTGTGATGACGGTAAAGCGCATGCGCCGCATCACGTTCCCGCGGAGCCGTTGCTGCATCGAGTCGAGTCGGTCGGTCACCCATTGCTCAGAGCCGAGCGAGCGCAGCACGGCATTATGCTCCATGCCCTCCTGCACCTGCATCTGTATGCGGCTTTCGTCCTGCCGTATGTCGAGCGTCATCTTCCTGAGTCGCCGTGCAATGAGTTTGCCGAAGACGATGGCCAGCGGTGTCAGCAGCAGCAATGCCCATGCCAGCTGCGGATTAAACCACCGCATGAGCAGGAATGCGCCGCAGAGCTGTATCATCGTGATCACCATCTGAGGCAATGTGTCGGTGCAGACGTTTGTCACCTGTTCGATATCCTTTGCCAGGCGCGAGGTGATATCCCCCGAATGCAGTGTTTCGCCGTCGTAGAGCTGCCTGCGGAAGAGGCTGCTGAAGATGCGCAGGCGCAGGGCGTTGGTCTGACGGACACTCGCCGAGGTGGCCAGCCAGAAGCCAGCCTGACTCATCAGCACGCCGCCCACGACGGTCAGCACCAGCCAGATGACCATCCTCAGCACATCGTCGGCCGTGCCCGTGCGGATGGTCTCATCGATGAACCGTTTGCTGAGCCATACCATCAGCAGGCCGAGCACCACCTGGGTCACACCGGTCACGATCCTTGCGACGGCATTCCATCGGATGCCCCGCATGTTCCGCCAAAGCCACGAGATGTAATTCATAATTAATAAGCATAATGAATAATTAGTCTTCGATGACGTTGACCGAGCGCCAGGAAGCGATGATGTCGGCAACATCGGCCTTTGCCTCGTCGGCCTCCACCTCGTATTCCTCGCACAGCTTTCCGGCCAGCGACTCAACGGTGAATTCGCCCATCTCCTGAGCCTGTTTCCACAGCCATCCGGCCGACTCGTTCAGGGCGAGCATCTTCTTGAAGTTGATGGCTCCGAGGCCCTCGCCCATGATCACACGTTCGCCGCACACTTCGCGCAGCACAAATCCTTTCTTGATTCTCATATTACCTTTTTACTTTTTTACCTTTTTACTCTTCTGTATATTGCCAGTAAATACCGTCTGACGGGTCGCAGCCAGAACCATAGTCTTGCCGCCAGTTTCCGCCACCAGCTATAAATGTCATGCGTTCTCTCATTTTCATCCACCACATGCGTCACACGGGCCTTGATGGCGCTGCGCAGGCAGTGCTCCGTGCCGGCGATATTGCCGTCGCCCATCAGCGTCACATGGTCGCCGTCGATCCGGATGATGCGATGCACCACATAGAGGTGGCTCACAGCCGCTGGCGCACCTGCACGGGACTTCTCGACCCACGCCAGCACCACGTCGCCAACTTTCGGCTCACCGGACTGCTGCAGTATGACGCTCTCCTTGCCACCGATGATGAACGGCAGCATGCTGTTGCCATCTACTGGCAGCGTCACGCACACGCCGTCCTCCACCAGCCTGACCGCCTCCTCTATTATCCGCTCATCGGTAATCATAACTCTTAATTCTTACCTCTTAATTGTTAATTGGCACACTCTCGCTGCTTCTTCGTCGGGCAGGCACTCCAGATGCCACACGGGTACGGTAGAGGCCAGCGCGTTCTCCGTCTGGTGCAGTCCGTCGGCGATGCGGGCATCCCAGCGTTTGCCGCTGATGCTTGCCACCAGGGCAGCATACGCATGGAGACCGCTCAGACGCTGTATCCTGTTGTAGGGCGCCTGGCTCAGCACCACGATGCCTCCCAGGGGATAGTGCACATTGCGATAGCAGGGCGTCTTGCCGCTCCAGGGCGAACCGTAGACCACGCCGTCTCTCACCACCGGATTGTCGTCGTTCACCAGCGCCGTCCCCGCTATATACCGCAGCCACAGACCGGCATGGGTGCTTTTGCCGGTGCCGCTGGGGCCGAGAAACATATATCCCTTGCCCTCATAGCTCACCACGGCCGCATGGAAGAGCGCCGTCTGCCGGTCGGCCGTAGCCAGGGCGTAAAGCACCATCAGGGCGTTGTCGATGGCCATCTTCACATGCCTGCCCGTCGTGATGAGCCGGCCTTTGTGGTAGTCGGCAGAGCAGATGAGCCAGCCCGCCGTATCGTTCCACCAATGGAATTCGAACACCGCTTCGTCCGCAGCCGTCTTGCCGCAGATGATTTCCTGTCCCTCGTCTTCCTGTCTTATTTCTTCAACATATTCCGGTGCCTCGCCATCCCCGATGCTCAGTGCGAAAACCGTCTCGCCTTCCTCGCACAGGAACGGTTCATAATTGGCAAAGCCTTCCGCCTCGCCCGTCACGCAGAACCGGTGTCCTGCCACCTTGTAATATCTCGTCTCTTTCATCTTGGAACGTTTCTTAACGATAGTGTCTTGTACCTGATGCGTTTGGATTTGTCATCGTATTGATGATTCATATAAGTGCTTGCTCTCTTTGTAACCCGATGGGATATTGTTCTTTCTCACGTGAGTCGCTGCAAAGGTAGGAACTTTATTTGAAACTTCCAAATTTTGCCCGGTTTTTCTACTCGCGGACACTGACAGGGGACAGGTACCTGTCAGATTCAAGTCCGCGTCAAAGTGTTCTGACAGGTACCTGTCCCCTGTCAGATTCGGTCTATTAACACAATTTAAGGGGAGGGTGACACAAATTAACAAAATTATTTGTAATTTTGCGCCCGAAATAAACCATTAAAATTGTTCGCGAACATTAATAATCAAACAATAGACAATGACAACAATCAAAGAGAAACGAAAGTACGAGAAGCCTGCGATGCAGGTCTTCGAGTTGAGACAGCAGCCGCAGATCCTGGCCGGCAGTGGACTGAGCGATCCCAATGATTACGGCAACGGCGGCGATCCGTTCAGTTATTAATCAACAACAGTGTAGTAACAATCAAAAAAAACGTAAAGACAATGAAAGCAACAAAGATTATCATGATGGCTGCACTGGCATTGATAACAGTAGCCTGCAGCAACGACGATAACGACATTCTGACCCCTGCTGAGCAGCCCGCCAAGAGTGAGGGCATCCCCTTCACCGCCACTATCAGCATAGGCGAGAGTGCTTCCACCCGCGCACTGACTGAAAACGGAACAACGATTGAGGCCACATGGGCTACTGGCGAGAAAGTGGCTCTGATCTACACCGTCGGATCCACCACTTATTTGAAGGAAGCCGAGGTTACGCCGCAAGCTGGCGGTACCGCCACCATCAGCACGACGCTCGAAGGCAGCCCTGCCGACGATACCGACGTAACCATCGTATATCCCTATTCGGCAGTTGATGAGTCGACCAAAGACGTGAAGACCGGTCTGCTGGACTTACAGAACGGACTGCTGACGGGTCCTGGCAGTATCGCCGAGAATTATGAACTGCGCAAGACGACAACTCCTGCTAAGTTGAAGATTGATGGCACAACGGCTTCGTTGAAGGGAACCGTAACGCTCACCAACCTGAACGCCATCTTCAAATTCACACTGCAGGATCTCAGCGCTGCAGCTAAGAGTGCTACGGAGTTCAAGGTCAGCGACAACTCTGGCAGTGTGATTACCACCGTTAAGCCTGGCTCTGCCTCTGATGTATTGTATGTAGCTCTGCCCGCAATGGGTGATGGAACCTACTGGTTCAACGCCACCATCGACAGCAAACCCTATATTGCCAAGGCTAACATAAGCACTGCTACCGTGGCTGGCAAGTATTATCAGAGCACAGTGAAGATGGCTACCGTAGGTGATGCGATACTCTCTGACGGCAAGTTCGCAACGAAAGGAACCAGTGGACAAGAGGCCGTGATAGTCTATGTCGGAACGGTTGACAAATACTTCAACCATTTCCTTGCCATCGCGCTGTCTGATGCGGCTAATAAAGTAACCTGGAGCGATGCCTTGACGGCTATAGGCACCTATGCTGGGAACCATCCCATCACCATCGGCGGCACAACCTATAACAACACGAATGCATGGACATCAGTTTACGACGTAGTGACAAACGACAATACCGCCACTTCCGCCACCGCCACAACACTGCATCAGGGCTGGCGAATGCCCACTGTCACTGACTGGCGCTATCTCTACGCAGGTATTTTTGGAAAATCACCCACCACCCCCATCGGCGTAAATAAAGGCCTGAATTATTCTTCCGGTTCTGATATATTTACGATCCAAAAAGTTGTTAGTTATGATATCTTGACGGGTTATATTGTTACTGGTGCTTGGATCTACGATACCTGGTTTAGTTCAGAGGTTACTGGCAATGATGGCAAGGCTTGGATCATCGAACCTTTTTATTGCATTTTTGACTGCCTAGAAAAGACAGCGAATTTCAATGTCGTTGCCGTATTTGCTTATTGATTTCTGTAATCGCGGATTCATTTCTCCGAACACAAAAACAGGGCATTCGAACTTAGAATCGAATGCCCTTTCTCTTTGTCATCCCATGCGCCCCTCTCTGTGTCACACCGGGGTCTGGAAACTTTGAGACAGTCACAAACTATCCTGATCCTATCGTGACATGATAAACGCGTTAAAGCCCCGCATCTCTGCGAGGCTTTAATGTTTTTAATAACTAACAAGCCTAGCTTTGCTGCTAACGCAGGGACGCAAGAACTTTAATTGAAACTATCAAATAACTTTGGGAAAAACTTGCAAATATCGGAGAAAAACCTTATCTTTGCAACCAGAATATGTCACACCGGGGTCTGGACACTTTGAGACAGTCACAAACTATCCTGACCCTATCGTGACAGTGTCCCAATTTTAACGGGACGCTAATGATTTGAACTAGAAACAAGACACAGAAAGTAACAAAAACTTAACAGGGATGATGACCGCCCTGGCGCGGCTTACCCACAGGGAACACAAACATTAATCATTTATAAACCTAATTCGTATGGTAGTAAAAAGAAAAAAAGAGTATTCTAAACCCGAATTTACGGCGTTTGAATTGCAAATGGGGCAGACGCTCCTTACAATGAGTAGCAACAGTGTTGGTCTGACTGGAGCTGGTGTTAATGAAAGTGATGGTGATGATAACGGAGTTAATATTTGGTAAGCTTATGAAAAAGACATTGATTATAGCATCTGTATTAATGGCGATGATTTTCGCAGGATGCTCACAGGAAGATATTGTAACGAAGAGCCAGACTCTTCCAGAAAGCAATCAGGTTACACTTACCATCTCCGCGGTTACGAAGAATCCTGATGTGAATAGTGAAGCCCAAACTCGAATCGCATATGGCACTACTGATGCCACATGGGAAACAGGCGACAAGATATTCCTCGTGAAGAGCGATGGAACCACCATCACACTCACGCTAAGCGATGGTGCAGGCACCACTTCGGGAACTTTCACATCCACCGATGCTGTTGTGGCTGGCACCTATACCCCGTATGCTGTTAGTGCAACGTCTATCACAAAAGGCTTTGTCAGCATAGCAGCTGGTGAGATTACCCTCAACCTCTCTGCACCTGGCGGTGGCACATTGGCCGATGCCCTCGAGCACGACATCCTGAAAGGCGATGCAGTAACGCTTACCGATGACCAAGCCACTGCATCGATAACGGGACTTACTACCCATATGCTCAGCTATCTGCGCTTTAGGTTCTCGGCTACATCAAAGGCAATTTCTACTATTGGTATGAGTTCAACAGGCGGTGTCTATCGTACCGTCACCATTGCCTCTGATGGTACCGTCAGTGGCAGTGCTTCGTCAACCGATGCTGTCAGTGTTACTGCTGGCAATGATGGAGCAAACAACTATACTGGTTATTTTGCTGTTTATGGTTCTACCACAACCAGCCTTGTGGCTCATGCAGAAGATGCCGATGGAGGAAAGTACTCCCGTTTGGTTTCCGTCAAGGATGCCAACTACACGGCAGGTACAGTCTATGGTAAGTCATTTACGCTAAGCGATGCCATGATGACGGCTGCTGCAACAGGTCAGCTTTCTTCTCAGAATTGGAAGAATTTGGGACTCAGCGTCAAATGGGCCGAGTTCAATGTAGGATCAAGTAGCGAGTATTCGTACGACCGGAACGTTTTTAATGTGTCTCATAATGCAGGTGGTATCTCAGTACCTGCAGGATGGTCAGGATGGCGTATACCTACCAGAGCAGAGGTACAAGAACTGTTCTATGCCAGTAACCGCCAATGGGTTACAGGTGCTACCAAAGGTGTAAAATTCAATTGTAACGGCCGTTATGTTGCCATGGGTGCTGGTGGCCGTTATAGAATAAGAACTGATGACTACAGGGAATGGAATTTTGATGTAGGAGGAACTGTTTTCTTTTATATTAACGAGTGTACTCCCAGTAATGGGGCGTATGCACAATATAGGGCATCAATCGAAAACGAAGGTACTACACTAGGCTTTGATTATGACGAGTTAGGTACTAGATTACACCCCTGTAGTAACTCTAACGCTATGCGCCTCGTTTGTGACTATTGATTAGTCCTCCTTTTGTGTCACAACGGGGTCAGGACACTTTGATACAGTCACAAACTATCCTGACCCCATCGTGACACGGTTCTTCCTGTGATGTCATACTTTACGAGAGACATCACAGGAAAAAGTGCTCGTGATACAAAAGAAACGTGAAACATTTGAAACATTTGAAACGTTTTTGGGCATAAAAATCCCCTGCCGGAGCAGGGGAAACGCAATTCAAATCAAAACCGTAAAAAAGAAAGAAGTTAGTCGTTTGTCAGACCGTCGCCACCGTCGCCGCCGCTGGAATAGGGGCTGATGGTGATCGTTCCGATCGTCGTAGCATTGGCCGTGATGACCAGCTGAGAAGAAGAGCCGCCGCTCAGGCTTCCCACAAGGTTGTGGGTGGCCGCGTCATACTCTGAGATCGATATGTTGGTGCCGCTGAAGCTGTCGTCGGTGAGATCATCGAGGCCGTTACCAACGAGGTAGATGCTGAACGCACCGCCATCGTTTGCCGATACGGCCGTGCTCATCGACTGGGTGGCACCGTTCTGGGTGAGCTTGTAGCCCGTTACCGAGACGGCAGGCACCACAGCCACCAGCGTAGCGGTGAAGATATCCACACCGTCGACCGTCACCTTGAACGTACCGGCCTGTGTGTTGCTGATGGTAGCCCCGATCATGGTGTCCGACTGAGAGTTGATGCTCAGCGTGGCACCGCCAGGCAGGGTGAAGTTGGCAGCCGTCAGCTCGCCGAGACCCGAACCGAGGATGCTCAGGTTGTAGTTGCTGCCAGCGGTGATGTTGGTAGAACCGCCATTGACGAGCGGATCGCCGTTGGCCGTCACGCTGCTGATGCTGGAGCCGCCAGCCTGACCGAAGCTGATGTTGTAGGTGTTGGTGGCATCAGCCTCCTCGTTATACTTACCCAGGATGGGGTAGTTGCCCGATGCGGCAGGGGTGAACGTGCACTCCGCATAGCCCACGCTGGCGGATTTCACTTCCATCTGGGTACCCCCGGCGTAGAAGTTCTCCACCACAGCCAGGTTGACACCGAATATCTGTACCTTCACCAGCTTACCGGCGGTGAATGCCAGTGTGGCACCAGGCGCGGCGGCTACCTCGTCTACCACCAGGGCACCGATGGCAGGCACGCCTGCTACGGGTGTTCCGAGCGTCTTGGAGTAGATCACGGCATCGTCTGCCTTGAGGTTCTTCACCTCCACCTTCTTGATATACTTGAACGAGGCGTTCTGGTTCCTGATCCAGCGCATGTCGATGCTGATGCGGTCGTACGACTGTACGATGGCACGGCTGGAAGTCGGTGTGTAGACCACCTCCTCACCCGCATCGTCGATGAAGGTGATGACAACGGGGTTCTCTCCGATGAACTTCTCCACGAGGCGCGACCCCTTCACCTCGAAGCCCGTAATCTCCTCAAGGGCGTAGCAGAGGCCCTCGTTGATGGGCACCTCAAGCCCGCTGCGGAGGAAACAGCCCTTGGTCACGCTGATCACGCCCGAGCTGGAGTAGCCCTCAGGCACTTCAGAACTGGTGATGATCGAGGTGGAGGCAAGCATCTGCTTCAGCTCGGGATCGGGCAGGAAGTTGATCTTCACGTTCCTGAGGTTCTGAGAGAAGTCGTTCTGGAAAGCCTGCTCCGTCAGCGCGCTCTTGGCGCGGACACCGATGGAGAACGTTCCGAGGTTCGGAATCTGGACGCTGTGGCCGTTGAGCACGAAGTAGTTCATGGCGTCGAAGATAGCCTCCATGGCCATCTCGATGCTTGAATCGGGCACAGCAGCTGCCTTGGCAGCATAGGCGATGATGGCGCTGTACTCTATGGTAGAGTAGCGGTCGGCCAGTCCCACAAGAGCCTCCTTATTAAGGAAAGCAATATTACGGGGAGTGTACTTGATGTTGATTTGACCCTTTTTCATAACTGTAAATCCTTAAATTTCTGTATCTATTCTGATTGAAGCGATGGCGTTCTTGATTTCCACCGAGGGGGTGTAACCAATGGTAACGCGCTTTACGAGATCACTCCTGACCTGCTCTGCATCGTTTGCAGCCTTCTGCTTAGAGCGGATGCCAAGATAACCGAACTTGCCGAGGTCAACATGGTGACCGTTCAGCACAAAATAGGCGATAGCCTCGCGGATTGCCAGTGTGCAGGCGCGAAGCTGACTCTCAGGGATGTGGGATGACTGTGAGGCGTAGCTCACCAGTTCATTCTGCTTCACTGTAGAGTAACGTACGGCACGAGCGAGGACGCGGTTCTGGTTGATGACCGCCACACGCTGCATTTTGCCTCTAACTTTGATATTACCCATAATCTTTAAAAATTTAAATTGTTAATACTTGAATGAAAAGAAAGCACTGCAAAGGTAAGCACATATAAAAACGAAAACAAGTGAATCCTGAAAAAGTTCCGAAAACGTTAACATTCTTTACGGAATAATATTCCAAAACTTTTTCCGCAATGTGTATTTTTTCCATTCCTAGTTCGATGCGAACATATTTGTAAGGGCGCGTCAACGTGTTTTCAGTTCGGAACTCCAGGTTTTTCTAGTCGTTCAACATTTTTTAAGATATCCATCCCAGACAATTTTGAGGGGCTTCTCGACATAAAGTAGTACAAGCGTTTCAAATGTTTCAAATGTTTCACGTTTCTTTTGTATCTTTGCCTCGTGCGGGAAATTTGTCTTTATTTTTATATATATATTATATTATTTTATTTTTATAAATATATTAAAAAATAAAAATAAGTAATGTCATATATTAATAGGAAATTTCATCCCCGCCGTGATACAAAAGAAACGTGATACAAAAGAAACATTTGAAACGTTTTCGGGACATTTTGGGGACATTTTTTGATGTTTGGGCACGGTATATATACAAAAAAGGCCCGCCGCTGCGAGCTGATAGTTAACTTAGTCTAATACTAAGAAATAGAAACCTATACAATGTCTTCTCGACATTATTAAACCTAAAACAATTTATGATCAAATTTTAAAAAAACTATAATCTGTATCCTGATTCATTTAACCGTTTGCAAAGATACGAACTTTAGTTGAAACTTCCAAATAATTATGGGAAAAACTTCGTTGCACCGTAATAACTTTGTGCTCTTTGAAAAGAAAATGCGTCCTGGAAACGAATCCAGGACGCTTTGTTTATTGTCTTATGATCAGTAGCAGGTTATTTTACACGAATGCCAAACTTCTGGATGAGTTTGGATACAACATCTGTATTTTCTTGCTTCTGTTCCTGCTTCTTTTCTTGCTTCTGATCTTTATTCTGTTCTTGCTTCTTTTGGCTATCCCCATTAGGACTCGCTTTGACTCGGACTTCAAGATTGGTCCTTTGCGTATTCTC